>WNFD01004114.1_pt1 | contig 34457 bp, 34 predicted proteins | sample 5400491 | NCBI WGS metagenome assembly WNFD01 (sample SAMN13153343, study PRJNA577476) | soil metagenome | isolation source: 120 cm saprolite under Douglas fir tree site 2 hole 2 replicate 2 | place: USA:California | collected 2015-04-18 | reverse complement strand
GCCTCCTGGTCACCGCGCAGGCCGCGGCCGGCGCGGGCCTCTTCCCGCACGGGATCGGGGAGTCCCTGATCGCGTTCCTCGAGCAGTCCTCCCGCTTCCTCAAGCCGGTCTACGTGGGGGACACCGTGTATCCGGCGCTGATGATCACCGCGCTCGAGCCCGGGCGCACCACCGGAGTGGTGGTCATGCGCGCCACCGTGCACAACCAGGCCGGTGAGCTGGTGATGGAAGGCGAGCACCGCTACCTGCTGCGACGAAAGCAGCCCCCGATCGCGACCTGATGGCGCGTCCGGACATCCGCCGCTGGCAGATCGTGGCGGCGCTCTTCGTGGTCACCTACTGCATCTCGACGCCGCTGGCCGCCTACGGCGTCTTCCTGCCCGTGCTCGCGGAGCACTTCGGCTGGAGCCGCGGCGCGATCTCGGCCGCGCTGTCCGTCAACCTGCTGGTGGGCGGCGTGGCCGGCTTCGGGGTCGGCGCGCTCGCGGACCGGCGCGGCCCCCGGCTGCTGCTCGTGGTGACGGTGACGCTGGCCGGCGCCGCCTTCGCGCTCGTCTCGGTGGTGGGCGCGCTCTGGCAGCTCTACCTGTTCATCGGGCTCCTGGGCGGGATCGGGATGTCGAGCTTCTACCTGCTGAGCACCGCCACCGTCACCCACTGGTTCGACGAGCGGCGCGGGCTCGCGCTGGCCCTGGTGCTGGTGGGCTTCAATCTCGGTTACATCACGGGCGGCCCGCTCGCCGCGTGGCTCATCATCAAAATAGGGTGGCGCGCCGCCTACTGGGTCCTCGGCGGCGGCTGCGGGCTGCTGAGCTTCTGCGCGGCCATCACGGTGCGCCTGCCCCGCCCGGCCGAGCGGCGAGACCTGCTCCACGCCGCGCCCGGCCCGGCGGGCGTTGGGCCGGGCGGCGGCATGACGCTGCGCCAGTCGCTGAGCGACCCGCGGCAGTGGGGCCTGAACCTCTCCTGGCTGCTGCTCGGCGGCCTGGCCATCATGATCTCGGTGCACGCGGTCCCGTTCGCGCGAGACCGCGGCGTGAGCCTGGCCGACGCCTCGCTCGCCCTGACCGCCTACGGGATCGGCTCGGTGGCGGGACGGCTCACCGCGGGATTCGTTTCCGACCGCGTCGGGACGCGCGCGACCATCGGGGCGGCGTACGTGCTCGAGATGGTCGCGCTGGTCGCGCTGCTGTGGCTTCCGTCAAGCGCGGCGCTGCTCGCCTCGCTGGTGGTCTTCGGGGCGGGCTTCGCCGCCTCCGACACCATGGTCGTGAAGGTGATCCCGGAGGTATTCGGGCTCCGGGCCATCGGGGCCATCATGGGAGTGCTGGCCCTCGGCTGGCGGCTAGGCGCCGCGATCGGACCGGCGGCGGCGGGCTTCCTCTACGACCTGACCGGCTCCTACTCCATCCCCTTCGGCGCGGCCCCGGTGGCGGTTGCGCTGAGCTGGGTCCTCTTCACCCTCAGCACCTCGCCCCCCCGCCGCTGACTGCCCGTCACCGCATGTTGCCGGTGTGGCCGAGCGAGTAGCGACCAGGCTGCGGCCACACCGTGAGGCCGTGGGGCTCCTTGCCGACCCGGATGCTGCGGACCTCGCCGGTGGTGGTGTCGATCGCGTAGACCAGATTGTCGAAGCGCCCGGAGAGCCACAGCACCTTGCCGTCCACGCTCACGTTGCCCATGTCGGGGCTGCCCCCGCCCGGGATCGGCCAGGTGGCCACGATCTGGCGGGTGGCGAAGTCGATCACCGAGACGCTCCCCTTGCCCTTGGGCGGCCCGTACACGTGGGAGGTGCCGCGGTTGGCCACGTAGAGCTTCGTGCCGTCGCGGCTCGGATACAGGCCGTGGGTGCCGATCCCGGTCTTGATGAAGGCGGTCTCGGTGAAGGTGGCGCCGTCGACGACGAAGACGCCGCCCGCCTTCATGTCCGCCACGAAGAAGCGGGTGCCGTCGGGGGAGCTGCGGATGTCCTGGGGCATCCCGCCCCGCGACAGCTTGAGATAGCCCAGCACCTTCCGGGTGGCGAGGTCGACGCGGGCGAGGCTGCCCTGGAACTCGCAGGTGAAGATGGCGAGGCGCCCGTCGATGGAGAAGTCCGCATGGTTGATGCCCTTGCACTGGGGCACCGCGATCGAATACTGCAGCGCCATCGTCTGCGGATCGCGGAAGTCGAGCCGCTTGAGCGCCTCCGCCACCACGATCGCGGACTTCCCGTCCGGCGAGAAGTACATGTTGTACGGGTCCTCGACCATGATGGTCTTGCCCGGCTTGCCGGTGGTGGGGTCGATGGGGGTGAGGCTGCCGTCGGGCCGCCCTTCCGCGTTGTTGGTCACCCACAGCGTCTTCAGATCCCACGAGGGCACCACGTGCTGCGGATTGATACCCACCGGGAAGCGGTCCACCACCTTCATGGTGGCCGGATCGATCACGGTCACGTCGTTGCCCTGCCGGTTGGGCACGTAGATGCGCGGCAGCGCGCCCGCGACCGCCGGGCTCATCTTGTCGGCACGCGTCTCGCTGTAGAGGTTGGCGGGATCCGGCACCGGCGGCATGCCCGGCACGGTCTCGACGGGGCGCGCGCCCTGCGCGGCGGCCACCCCAGCCCACACGCCGACGATCGAAGCGATCCAGCGCAGCTTGAAAACCATACGTGTCGTCTCCTCAGCGATGCGTGATGGATTTCCGGACCGCGTCGACCGTCCGGCTCACGATCAGCTCGACGCCCGGCCGGCCCAGCTCGGCGGTGGCGCGGGTCGGGTCGCCGTCCACCCCGTCGCCCTCGCGCCCGGGCCGCAGGCGATCCGGGCGGACCATGCGCGCGTCGGTGGCCAGCATCAGCGCGGTGTCGGTGAGCCCCGCGTGCCGGCCCAGCTCGGCGTCGGAGTAGCCGCGCGCCCGGAGCAGCCGCGGCACCTCGATCTCACCGGCCCGGTAGTACTCCTCGATCGCGTGAACCCGCACCCCGGTGGCCACCCACTCGCGGTTGAGCCGCGCCGCCACCGCCTTCTGCCCCGCCTGGGTGGAGCCGTGGTCGCCGAGCAGGACGATGTTCCGGAAGCCGTGCAGCTTGAAGCTGCGGGCCGCGAACTCCAGCACCTTCTGGAAGGCCTCCTCGGGCACGGTGATGGTGCCCGGGTAGCGCATGTGGGCGGTCGGGGGCGCGATCCCGCCTTCCGGCACGTAGGCAATCACCGGCGCGACCAGCGCGTCTCCGAGCGCGCGCGCGATGTCCTGGGAGAGGATCTTCACCCGCGCGTTGTGCTTGCCCAGCGCCATGTGCGGGCCGTTCTGCTCGGTCCCGCCGGCGGGGACGATGATGGTGGTCTTGCCCGCACGGATGGCGTCGCGCACCTCGGTCCAGGTCAGCTCCTCGAGGAACACGGTGTCGGGGGCCTGGGCCAAAGCTCCGCCAGCCGTCACGAGCAGACCAAAGACCGCCATCAAGATGGGCCCTCGCATCGGAATGATCATAATCCTTAAACAATTAACCACATGCCATGTTTCCCGTCCCGGGAGCCCGCTTGACAGGTGGGGGCCCAGAGCCTAGTGTTCCCCCGTGGAAGTCAGGTCCGAAGGGGTGCTCGGCACGACGGCCGTCGCGCCACACCGACTTCGATGGAGCCGCCAGCTCCGCCGCGTCACCCACAGCGCCGTGGTCGTCGCCGGCGCGGTCTGCGTGGTCGTCATCGTGCTGGTGGCGGCGTTCGCCGGCTCCATCGCGCCGCACGACCCCGACGAGCAGAACTTCGACCTGATCGAGGCTCGCCCCGGCACCCAGGCCCTCTTCGGCACCGACCGCTTCGGGCGCGACGTGCTGAGCCGCGTCATCCACGGCACCCGCATCTCGCTCTACGTGGCGGTGGCGTCCATCGCGGTGGCGATGGCGCTCGGGGGCGTCCTCGGCCTCACCGCGGGCTATCTGGGCGGGGCCTGGGACAACGTCATCAACCGGGTGCTCGACATCTTCTTCAGCATCCCCGGCCTCCTGCTCTCGGTCGGCGTCGCGGCCATGCGCGGCCCCGGCGTCAACAGCGCGGTGATCGCGATCGCGGTGGTCTACGTGCCGCTCTTCGCACGGGTCATGCGCGGACCGGTGCTCGCCGAGCGGGAGAAGGAGTACGTGGAAGCCATCCGCGCCCTCGGCGCCACCCGCTGGGTGGTCGCGCTGAAGCACGTGCTGCCCAACGTGATCTCTCCCTTCGTGGTCCAGGGCACGGTGGCCCTCTCGCAGGCCATTCTCATCGAAGCGTCGCTGAGCTACCTGGGCCTCTCCGCCCAGCCCCCCACCCCGTCCTGGGGCAATATGCTGAACGAGGGACGGACCTATCTCGAGACCGCGCCGTGGATCTCGGTCTTCCCCGGCATCGCGATCATGATCACCGTCCTCGCCTTCAATCTGCTGGGCGACGGGCTGCGCGATGTCCTCGACCCCGGCGCCCGGTGATCCCGTCACAGGAGGAACGACCATGACCAACGACCACGGCTCGCCCCGCTCCCACCTCAGCCGTCGCCAGCTCCTCAAGGCGGGCGGCCTCACCCTCGGCGCCCTCGCGGTGGGCCGCCGCGCCGCCGCGCAGACCCCGAAGCCGGGCGGCACCCTGATCTCGGCCCAGGCCACCGAGGCCACCGGGCTCGATCCGCAGCTCGTCCCCGCGCTCTCGCGCAGCCGGCGCTCCCCCATGATGTACAGCCAGCTCGTGCGCTTCGACGAGAACATGACGCCGAATCCCGAGCTGGCCGAGTCGTGGGAGACGAGCAAGGACAGCCTCACCTGGACCTTCAAGCTGCGCCAGGGGGTGAAGTTCCACGACGGCCAGGAGCTGACCTCGGCGGACGTGAAGTTCACCTTCGACCGGCTCTTCGAGAAGTCCCCCGGCAAGTCCGACTTCATCGCGGTGGACAAGGTCGAGCCGGCCGGCAAGTACGGGGTGAAGTTCACGACCAAGGAGCCGTTCGCGGGCCTGCTCGCCGCCCTCGGTGGGTTCTGGGGCTTCATCATCAGCGAGGCGGGGATCAAGAAGCACGGCGATCTCAACAAGGCCGCGCTCGGCACCGGGCCCTTCATGCTGGTGGACTGGAAGGTGGAGCAGCAGCTCGTGCTGAAGAAGAACCCGAACTACTTCAAGAAGGGCCTCCCCTACGTGGACGACCTGGTCATCCGCACCATCCCCGACGAGGCCAACATCGTGGCCGCGCTGCGCACCGGCCAGATCCACCACGCCTTCATCGAGGACAACAAGAACTACAACCTGCTCAAGGACGAGAAGACCCTCACCGGCTACCGCAGCTCGCGCCTGGGCTACGACTACCTCAACATCACCGCCACCCGCGGGCCGCTCAAGGACGTGCGGGTGCGGCAGGCCATCAGCTGGGCGGTGGACCGCAGCCAGGTGCTGCGGGTGGCCGCGGCCGGCTTCGGACGCCTCACTGCGCCGGCCACCGCGCCCATGAAGCAGTGGCAGCTCCCCGAAGAGGCGTGGATGAAGTACTACAAGCCCGACGTCGAGAAGGCCAAGAAGCTGCTGGCGGACGCGGGCCAAGCGGCCGGCTTCACCGTCAAGTGCATGGTGATCCCCACCTTCCCCACCATGGTGGCGGGGGCGCCGGTCATCGCGGCCCAGCTCAAGCGGATCGGCATCACCATGGAGATCGAGAACGTGGAGTACGCGATCTGGATCAAGCGCTGGCTCGCCAAGGACTTCGACATGACGATGAACACCACCCCGGGCTACGCGGATCCGGACACCGCGTTCTTCCGCGCGCTCCACTCGACCAAGGGCCAGAACTGGAATAGCTGGAGCGTGCCGGACCTCGACGGGCTGCTGGAAGAGGGCCGGCGCACGATGGACCAGAGGAAGCGCAAGGAGATCTACGACAAGGTGCAGATCCAGATTCTGGAAAATGTCCCGCACCTCTGGCTCTTCTCGGCCGACAACATCGACTTCACCCAGGCCAACGTGAAAGGCTACAAGCAGCACTCCACGACCCTGCTCTACGGCTTCGACGGGGCCTGGCTAGACAAAGCCTAAGATGCTCGTCCTGATCTGGGGGGGAGCGGCGCCGCTCCTCCCCCAGACCCCGCCACCACCTTCATCAGGGCGCGCGCGCTCGTTTCCGCACTGCGCCCGGTCACTCCGCGCGGGCCGTCTCCCGTGACGCGTTATCTCGTCGTCCGCCTGTACTCGATGGCCCTGACCCTGCTGGGCCTGACGGTGCTGGTGTTCTTCATGCTGCGCCTGATCCCGGGCACCGTGGTCGAGCAGATGATCGGCGCCGACGCCATCGTCAGCCCGGCCATGGTGGCCGAGCTCAGGCGCTTCTTCGGCCTCGATCAGCCCTGGTACGTGCAGTACGGGCGCTGGCTCGGCCAGCTCGTGCAGGGCGACTTCGGCACCTCGTGGCGGACGGGCAAGCCGGTGGTCGCGCTGATCCTGGAGCGGCTGCCCGTCACCCTCGAGCTGACGCTCTTCGCGATGGCGTTCGCCCTGGTGCTGGGCGGCGCGGCCGGCATCGTCTCCGCCGTCCGCCGCGACCAGGCGGTGGACAACGTCACGCGCGTGGGCACGCTCCTCGGGCTCTCGGTGCCGGTGTTCTGGCAGGGCACCATGCTCATCCTCTTCTTCTCGCTCTACCTGCGCTGGATGCCGCCGGTGATGTGGGTGGACTTCTGGATCGACCCCCGCCGCAACCTCACCATCATGCTGCTGCCCGCCCTCTGTCTCGGCACCGCGAGCGCCGCCAATATCGCCCGCACCACGCGGGCCTGCATGCTCGACGTGCTCAACTCGGAGTACATCCGCACCGCGGCGGCCAAGGGGTTGGCCTCGCGCGTCGTGGTGCTCAAGCACGGCCTCCGCAACGCGCTCATCCCGGTGGTCACGGTGGTCGGGCTCCAGATCGGCATCCTGCTCGGCGGCACCGTGGTGGTGGAGGAGGTCTTCACCCTGCCCGGCATCGGCCGCCTGGTGCTGTGGTCGATCTACCAGCGCGACTACCCGCTCACCCAGTCCACGATCCTGTTCATCGCGGTGCTGTTCATGACCATCAACCTGGCGGTGGATCTGCTCTACAGCTATCTCGATCCACGGATCCGCTACAGCCGCTGAATCCCACGGAGGCATCCATGCGCGCAGCCGTTCTCTTCGAGCAGGGCAAGCCCCAGCGGGTCGAGGAGGTGGCCCTCGAGGCCCCGCGCCAGGGCGAGGTGCTGGTGCGCATGGCCGCGAGCGGCGTCTGCCATAGCTGCCTGCACGCGGCCGACGGCTCCTGGAAGGGCGTGCCGCTCCCCATCGTGCTGGGCGACGAGGGCGCGGGCGTGGTGGAGGTCCTCGGGCCCGGGGTCACCGAGCTGGCGGTGGGCGATCACGTGATCCTCTCCTGGGCGCCCACCTGCGGGCGCTGCCACTACTGCGTGATCGGCCGGCCCAATCTCTGCGAGCGCCGCCAGCCCGGCAAGGGCGTGCTGCCCGACGGGACGACCAGAATGAGTCTGGGCGGCTCACCCGTCTATCACTACGGCCACGTGGCCACCTACGCCTCGCGCACGGTGGTGCACGAGTCGTGCGCGATCCGCATCGATCCCACGATGCCGCTCGACCGCGCCGCCCTGATCGGCTGCTCGGTCATGACCGGCGTGGGCGCGGTGATCAATACCGCCGCGGTGCCCGCGGGCGCGAGCATGGCCGTCTTCGGCGTGGGCGGCGTCGGCCTCAACGTCATCCAGGGCGGCGCGATGGTGGCCGCGCATCCGATCATCGCGGTGGATCTCCTGCCATCCAAGCTCGACCACGCGCGCGCGGTCGGCGCGACCCACGGGATCGACGCCTCGAAGGAGGACCCGGCCGCCGCGATCCGCGCCCTCACCGGCCGCGGCGCCGACTTTACCTTCGTGGCGGTGGGCGCGACGCGCCCGATCACCCAGGCGATCGACGCCCTGGCCCCGGGCGGCACCTGCGTGCTGATCGGGGTGCCGGAGACCGGCGCCACCGTACCCTTCGACGTGCGGCCGATGGTGACGGGCGAGCGGGTCGTCCGCGGCTCGAGCTACGGCAGCGCGCGCACGCGCGAGGACCTGCCGCGGCTGGTGAGTCTCTACCAGGCCGGCAAGCTGCGCATTGACGAGATGATCACCCATCGCTACGCGCTCGAGGACGCCAACGAGGCGTTCCGCGCGCTCGCCGCCGGCGAGCTCGGCCGCGGCGTGATCGTGTTCTAGGCCGTGCGCGAGCTCGTCTTCGCGCTCGAGTTCCGCGGCCGCGGCGGGCCGGTCCCCGGCTCCACCACGAAGCGCCAGGCCCGCACCACCGCGCCCAGCCAGACGTGGCGCGCGGTCCTGGGGCCCGACGGCGTGAGCGCCGCGGTCGAGCCCGTCGCGGGCGAGTCCGCCGTGCTGGAGTCGCGAGTGGAGCGCTCCCCGGACGGCAGCTTCGTGGAGGACGGCACGATCACCTACGGCCGCGCGGGCTCCATCTCCTTCGACACGGTGGGCCGCGGCCACGTGGGGCCGGCGCCGGACGGCAGCACGAGCCACGGCGTGGTGATGTGGCGGATCACCGGCGGCGACGGCCGCTTCGCAGGCGCGCAGGGCCTGATCACGTCGAACTTCACGGTGACCCCCGACGGCCAGGTCACCGACGACCACTTCACCCGCCTCTACCTGCCGGACTGAAGGGATCCCCGGCGCCGGCCGGACACTAGGGCAGCAGATCGGCGACGCGGACCGGCGCCCCCGGGAGGGCGACCGGCGCCACCACCGCGGGCGACGCCAGCCGGGACACCGAGCGGTAGCGCCATCCATGCGCCGCCGCCGGGTCGGGCTCCGGGTCGCGATAGACCTCCAGGACCCGGTCGATCAGGTTGACGATCCAGTACTCCGCGATCCGGCCCCGCGCGTAGAGGCTGCCCTTGTCGTGCCGATCGAAGTGGAGACTCGAGTCGGCCACCTCCACCACGAGCACCGCCCGGTTGGGATGCCCATGGCCGTAGTCGGCGCGGCGGCCGGACACCACGGCCAGATCGGGCTCGGGCGCCGATTCGTCGTCGAGGGCGATCGGCATCTGGGCCCGCACGATGAAGCCCGACGGCAACACGGCCCTCAGCGCATCGTCGGCCGCGCCGACCGCGGTGGCATGCGGGCTGTTCTGGGGCTCCGCGACGATGAGCTGCCCGCCGATGAGCTCTACGGGGTCGCCCTCGAACACGCCGAGATCGACGAGTCGCTCGTACTCGGCCCGCTTCCAGCGCCTCAAGGTCAACGGGGGCTGTCCCACGGCCCCACGCTACTGGACCGGCGCGCGCCGGTCAACGTCGCAGCCAGGATACGTCAGCCCTTGACCGAGCCCGCGGTGAGCCCCTGCACCATGTACTTCTGGAAGATCAGTACGAGCAAAACCGCGGGCAGCGCGCCCAGGAAGCCGGAGGCCGCGATCACCGAGTAGTCCACGTTGACCTGGCCGTTCATGGCCGCGATGACCGGGGGGAGCGTGGTCATGCCCGGCTTGGTATTGAGCACCTGGGCCACCACGAACTCGTTCCAGCAGAGCATGAAGGTGAACGCGCCGCCCGCCACCAGCCCCGGTCCCGACACCGGGAGCACGACCCGCCAGTAGGCCTGCAGACGATTGCAGCCGTCGACGAGCGCGCTCTTGTCGAGGTCGGCCGGGATCGTCTCGAAGTACGCCTTCATGATCCACACCGTGAACGGCAGCGTGAAGGAGCAGTAGGCGACCACGAGCCCGGTCAGGGTGTTCTGGAGGCCGAGCGCCCGGAACATCACGAAGAAGGCCGGGATCAGCACGATGGTGGGCAGCATGCGCGTGAACAGCAAGGCGAAGAGCGAGAAGGTCTTGAGCGGGAAGCGGAACCGGGCGTAGGCGTAGCCGGCGGTGGTGCCGACCAGGAGGTTCACGATCGTGACCACCGAAGCCACGATCAGCGTGTTCAGCATCGACGGCAGGATCTTGGCGGCCTGGCCCTCGGCGTGGAAGCGCACGAGGCCGAGGATCATCCGGTAGTTCTCCAGCGTGACCTCGGGCGGGACGAAGGCCAGCGGCCGGGCGAGCAGGTTCCGCTGGTAGGAGATGCTGGAGACGAGCAGCCAGATGAAGGGACCGATGAGCCAGAGGGTGACCCCGACGATGAGGCCGTAGAGCAGCGCGCGGCTCTGAGCGGAGCGCGCCTTGTAACTGCCGCCCCGGTACCGCGGTCTCGCCGCCCCCGTCGCCACGGTCAGGCCTCCGCCTCGAAGCGGGCCAGGATGAGCCGATGGTAGATGAAGGTCAGGAGCAGGCAGAGCCCGGTGAGCGTGTAGAGGATCGCGGTGCCCGGACCGAACTTGAAGAAGGCGAAGCTCGTCTGGAATCCGAGCCAGGAGATCGTGGTGGTGTCGTTGGCGGGCCCGCCCATGGTGAGGATGTAGATCAGGTCGAGCATGAGGAAGCCGTTGACCGTGCAGAGAACCAGCACCAGAAAGAGGATGGGACGGAGCGCGGGCAGCGTCACGTAGAAGAAGCGCTGCCAGTAGCCCGCGCCATCCACCTCGGCCGCCGCGTAGAGCTCCTCGGAGATCGACTGCATGCCGGCCAGGAACAGGAGGGTCGCGAACGGCGCCTGGTTCCACATGTAGACCGACACGAGCACGTTGAGCGCGCTGAAGCCGTCCTTGAAGAAGGCGACGGACCCGGTGAGCAGGCCGAGCCGCTGCATGTAGCCGTTGAAGGCGCCGAACTCGAAGTCGAGGATGCCGATCCAGAGCAGCCCCACCACGATGCGTGACAGCGACCAGGGGACGAGGAGGAGGCTCCGCACCAGGGGACGGCCGGGAAAGCGCTCGTTCAGCACCAGCGCCACCCCGAGGCCGACCAGGGTCGCCTCGATCACGAAGGCTCCGACGAAGTAGAGCGTGCGCCAGAGAGAATCCCAGTAGAGCGGGTCGGAGAAGATCTGGAGGTAGTTCTTCAGGCCCACCCAGCGGTAGAGCGGCAGCCGCATCCCGAACATCTCGATGGCGGCGCCGCTCGAGCGGAGCAGGTTGACGTCGGTGAAGGACAGCCAGAGCGAGTAGGCGAGCGGGAGCGCGACCACCACCACGATGGCGAGGATCGCCGGGGCCACGAGCAGCCAGGCGAACGGAGCCTCGGACAGGCGGATGGCGCGCAGCCCGAGGCGGGGCACCGCCACCCGGGTCGGGATCCCCGGGGGGATCGTCGAGCGGCGGGGATCGGGGGCCAACTAGGCCAGCGACTTTTGGAGCGCGACCAGGTCCTTCAGGCCCTTGGGCACCGTCGTCGTGCCTCGAATGATGTTGTGCACGGTGGCCACCGCCTTGGTGTCGTACTCGCCGTACCAGGGCTCCTTGTAGGCGGCGATGACCCGCCCCTTCTTGTACTGCTCGCGCAGGAGCTTGAGGTCGATCCACCGATCGTAGGACTGGATGATCTCGGGATGGTCGTACATCTCGGGGTACGGGTTGTCGAGACCCGAGATCAGGCACCACTGCCGCTGGACGTGCCAGTCCCCGTTCAGGTTCCCGCCCAGGAACTTCGTGAGCTTCCACGCGTCCTCGATCGCCTTGCTCTTGGCGTTCAGGACGTAGGAGTCGGTCCACATGTAGGTCTGACCGGTCCCCGGGTACATCGCCATCTTGGCCTTCCTGGGGGCGAGCTTCGAGTTCTCGGGCTCTCCCGCGATGGTCTTCAAGTAGTACGAGTGGTTGGTGTGATAGGCGTAGCGCCCGGTCCAGAAGAGCCGGTGGGTGTCGGTGGACGAAGTCTTGGTGAGGACCTCGGGGTTCACCAGCTCCGCCTTGTAGACCTTCTGCCAGCGCTCCATGGCCCGCGCCACCCCGGGCTCCTGGTCCACGATCACCCGGTTCTTGGCGTCGAAGACGTTCGCCCCCTCGGAGAAGCAGTCGGTCATGAACTGGGGCATGGTCCCCGACGGGCTGTTGTTCCAGTTGGGCAGAAACGGGGTATCGCTGACCTTGTCTCGCTTGAGCTTCGCGCAGTGCTCGACCAGCTCGTCCCAGCTCTTGGCGGGCGCCTTGATGCCGGCCTGGCTCAGCATCGGCTCGTTGTAGATGAGGACGAAGAGGCTGGTGAAGTAGGGCAGGCCGAGGAGCTTGCTGCCGTCCTTGCTCTTCAGGCTGTCCAGGTTCGCCGGCGTCATCTTCTTCTTGAGCTCGTCGATCCCGGGCAGGTCGTCGACCGGTCGGATCAGCCCGTTCTCGTACCAGCGCTCGCGGTTGTTGTGGTTGCAGTACATCACGTCCACGATCTCGCCCGCGAAGGCGCGCGTCTCCATGGTGGGGTGGTACGCCGTCCACGGGATCGCCTCGTACTTCACCTGCCCGCCGTGCTTCTTGTTGTAGAAGTCGACGTAGTCCTTCACGGTGTCGGGCTTGAAGACCCATCCCGAGAAGTTGATCGGCTTGTCCGCGCGAGCGCTTCGGAACCCGCCCTCCGCCAGCACCGCCCCCGCTCCGAGCAACCCCGCGTTCCCGAGAAATCGCCGCCTGCTGATCGTGCTCATGAATGCGTCCTCCTCTGAAGGTGGTTGCGTCGGCGCTGACGAGCGATCGAGTCGGTGAACGCTGGCGCGATTCTGGGACAGGGCCCGGCGCTTGTCAAGACGGGTGGACCCTGATGGCTCACTCGAAGGAGTGGACGAAGAGCCCGCTCAGGAGCTTGGGCTCGAACCACGTGCTCTTGGGCGGCATGATGTGGCCCGCGTCGGAGGCGGCCATGAGCTGCTCGACCGTGGTGGGGTGGAGCGAGATCGCCAGCGCGGCCTCGCCCGAGTCCACGCGCGCGGCCAGCGCGTCGGTGCCCCGGATGCCGCCGACGAAGTCGATGCGCTTGTCGGTGCGCTGGTCGGTGATGCCCAGCACCGGGCCCAGCACGCGCTCCTGCAGCAGCGAGACGTCGAGGGCGCGGATCGGATCGGCGCGATCGATCGAGTCCTCCGCCAGCTCGAGCCGGTGCCAGCGGCCGCCGAGATAGAGGCAGAACGTGGCCGGGCGGGGCGGCACCGGATCGTCGGTGACGGCCAGCCGGCCGACCCGCCCCAGCTCGGCGAGCACGTCCGCCGGGGCGCGCCCGGCCAGGTCCGTCACCACGCGGTTGTAGGCGAGGATGCGGAGCTGGTCGGCCGGCACGAGCACTGCGGGGAACCAGTTGTACTCCGCCGCGCCCGAATGGACCGCGTTCCGGCCCCGGAGCTCGCGCGCGGCCCGCCACGCGCTGGCCGAGCGATGGTGCCCGTCGGCCACGTAGGCGCGGGCCACCCCCTCGAAGGCCCGCTGGTACGGGGCCGGATCGTCCAGGCGCCACACGGTGTGCGTGACCCCGTCCGCGGTGGCGAAGCCGTGGAGGGGCGGCGCCGCCATCGCGGCGGCCACGAGGCGATCGATCTCCGGCCGGCCGCGGTAGAGGAGCAAGACCGGCTCGGCGTGGGCCTCGAGCGCGAGCAGGTGGCGAGTGCGGTCGTCCTCTTTGTCGGGCCGGGTCGTCTCGTGCTTGCGGATGACGTTGGCCTCGTAGTCGTCCACGTGCACGCCACCGACCACGCCGGTCTGCGCGCGGCCCGCCATGACCTCGCGGTAGAGGTACAGCGCCGGCCGAGTGTCTTGCCGCAGTGCGCCCTGGGCCACGAGGCGATCAAGGGCCCGCCGCGCTTGCCGATAGACGCGCGGGTCGTGGGTGTCCACCGTCTCGGGCAGGTCGATCTCGGCGCGGCCGACGTGGAGGAACGAGAGCGGGTTGTCCCGGGCCAGGGCCGCCGCCTCGCTCCGGCTGACGACGTCATAGGGCGGCGAGGCGACGCGGGACGCCAGCGCGGGCTCGGGGCGGATCGCGCGAAAGGGATTGAGTCGCAATCCGGCCCCTCACCCTGCCCTCTCCCCCGAGGGGAGAGGGGACAGGCAGGCGAGCGCGAGGTCGTGGAGGTGGCCGTTGGTGGCGAGCACCGAGCCGCCGTAGATGGTGGGCTTTCCGGAGAAGTCGGTGAGGCGGCCGCCCGCTTCCTCCACCAGGATCTTCACCGGCGCGGCGTCCCAGGGCTTGAGATCCATCTCGAGGTAGATCTCCGCCTTGCCGGAGGCGACCAGGCCGTAGCCGTAGTAGTCGCCGAAGCCGCGCGAGCGACCACAGGCGTCGAGCATGCGCACGAAGCGGTCCCAGTACCCGGCGGCGCGCAGGAGATGGAGATCGGAGTGCAGGAGGAAGGCGTCCTTCAACGCGGTGCATCCGGACACGCGCAGCCGCTCGCCGTCGGACCAGGCGCCGTCACCCTTGCGCGCCCAGAAGAGCTCGTTGCTAGCCGGATTGAAGACGACGCCCGCGGTCACCTCGCCCGCCTCCTCGAGGCCGATCAGCACCGCCCAGATCGGCACGCGGCGGATGAAGTTCCTGGTGCCGTCGATGGGATCGATGATCCACCGCCGGTCCTTGGGCCCCTCCTCGCCGAACTCCTCGTCACCTCCTCGTGCATCGTCACTCCGTCCACTCGCCCCGCTCCTGCAGGACCTCCTTGAACACCTCGAGGGCCTCCACCACCACCGGCATGCCACCGTAGGTGACCTGCTGGAAGATCACCTCGGCCACCTCCTGGCGGGTCGCCCCCACGTTGAGGGCGGCGTGGATGTGGGCACGCACCTCGTTGCGCCGATTGAGCACGGTGAGCGAGGCCACCGCGCACAGCTCGTGCTGCTTCTGGGAGATGACCTCGCGGCTGTAGAGCTTGCCGGTGAAGAACATGCTGAGCTCGCGCGCGAGCTCCTTGTCGAACTTCTTCCACGTGTCGAAGCCCACCCCACTCTTGATGGAGTGGAACAGCATCTGGGCGGTCTTGCGCGTCGTCTCCTTGAGGGCGTCGTCCATGGGCGTCTCCGGCGGCGGCTAGGTGAGGCGGGTGGGCACGAACTCCGTGGGCATCGTTTCTGTCCGTTCGCGCTATATTAACCTAAGCACCGACACCTGAGCACCTACACCCCATCACCGATCAGAGGAGATCGTATGGCCGCCTCCATTCAGCGCTACGCCGCCAAGGGAGTCTGGGATCCGCCCGGGTACTCGCAGGCCGTGAAGGTCTCCGGCGCCCAGACCATTCTGTACATCGCGGGACAGGTCGCCTACGACGATAAGGGCGGGCCGGCCCACCGCGGGGACTTCAAGGCGCAGGCCCGCGCCACCTTCCAGGCGCTCAAGGCGCAGGTCGAGGCGGGCGGCGGCACCATGGACAGCATCGTCAAGATCAACACCTATCTCACCGACATCCGGCATCGCGCCGATCTGGCCGCCATCCGCGAGGAGTTCCTCGGCAAGAAGTCGCCCGCGTCCACGCTGGTGGCGGTGGCCGCCCTCGCCATGCCCGAATGGCTGATCGAGATCGAAGCGGTCGCGGTCATCTAGGAGGGCGAGCCGCTTCATGGCCGAGCTGAACCCGTACATCTTCCGCGCCTACGACGTGCGCGGCAAGGTCGATATCGACATCACCCCGCCCGTGTTCGAACTGGTGGGCCGGGCCTACGGCAGCCTGGTGAAGCGCCGGGACGGGCACGCGGTCGCGCTCGGGATGGACAACCGGACGTCGTCGCGCGCGCTCAAGGAGGCCTTCGCGACCGGGGTGCTCTCCACCGGGCTCGACGTGGTGGACATCGGCGTCAATCACACGCCCCTGCTCTACTTCGCCACCGCGCACTGGAAGCTCGACGGAGGCGCCACCATCACCGGCAGCCACAACCCGGTCTCGGACAACGGGGTCAAGATGGTGCACGCGGGAGCGGCGCCGCTGACCGAGAGCGAGATCCAGGGGCTGCTCGCCACCATCAAGTCGGGGGATTTCGAGCGGGGCGTGGGCACTCGCGCCACCCGTGATCCGCGCGACGAGTACTGGGACGCGATCACCTCACGCGTGAAGCTCGGACGGCGCCTGAAGGTCGTGGTGGACGCGGGCAATGGGATCGCGGGGGTGTTCGCTCCCGAGCTGCTGCGCCGCCTGGGCTGCGAGGTGGTCGAGCTGTACTGCGAGTCCGACGGCACCTTCCCCAACCATCTCCCCGATCCGGAGATGGAGGAGAACATGCGGGACCTGGTGGCCAGGACCGTCGAGGTCGGCGCCGACGTGGGCGTGGCCTACGACGGCGACGCCGACCGGGTCGGCATCGTGGACGAGAAGGGGCGGCGCCACGAGGCCGACCTGCTGCTGGCCCTCCTCGCCCGGGATCTCCTGACCCGCCACCCGGGCGCCCAGATCGTCTTCGACGTGAAGTCCTCGCAGGTGCTGGTGGACGACATCACGAAGCACGGCGGCCAGCCGATCATGTGGAAGACCGGCCACTCGCACCTCAAGCGGAAGATGCGCGAGGACGGGATCCTGCTGGGCGGCGAGGTCTCCGGCCACATGTTCTTCGGCGAGGACTGGTACGGGGTGGACGACGGCATCCTCGCCTCCTGCCGCTTCCTCCAGCTGGTGGCGGCCGACCCCCGGCCCGCCTCCGCGCACTTCGACACGCTGCCGCATCTGCACGCCACCCCGGAGCTCAAGGCGCCCTGCCCCGACGACAAGAAGTTCGCGCTGGTGGCCGAGCTGGCCCGGGAGTTCCGGAGCCGCTTCGAGACCATCGACATCGACGGGGTCCGCATCATCTTCCCGGAGGGCTGGGGGCTCGTGCGGGCGTCGAACACCAATCCGTACCTGACCCTGCGCTTCGAGGGCCGCACCGCCGACGCCGTCCTGAACATGCAGCGCATGGTCTACGACGCCCTCCGCCGCTTCCCCTACGTGACGCTCCCCGTGTAGTTCCCTCTCCCCTGGGGGGAGAGGGTAGGCTGAGGGGTAAGTCACCGCATCAGTCTGAGTATCGAAAACGTCCACTCAGATCACCGAGGGCAGGTTCGTTGGAGAGAAGGGCCACACGAACGCCCTCCCCGTCAGGAGCACGACGCACGGTAAGGATCTGAATGACCAAGCGCGAGATCGCAAGTGTCGTCACGTAGCCGTCACTAAGGATCGTGTTACCCGGTGGATGGGAGGCAAACAGTCTCCTCGCTTCACACCACGCTAGGCTGCTTCGCTCCTGCCGACCGAGCCAGACTAGTGTATCGGCGGGCGCTTCCAGGGCAGTCCGAAGACGCTCCCGTTCGGCCCGCGTGTAGAACGAGCGTTTCGCCGGGTTCGTGCATTCGCGATATATCACTCATCAACGCCCCGACGAGTGCCCTGGACCGATTCTCCAAATCGCGCATCCAATGAGGCCCTCGACCCGGAGCAACCCCCTCACCCTGCCCTCTCCCCAGAGGGGAGAGGGAGAGATCGGGCTACTCCAGCGCCAACCGCACCGCCTCGTCGAGCCCGCGCGCCAGCCGGCAGTCCCGCGGCGCCCAGAAGCCGCGCGGGTCGAGCAGGATGCCGTCGAGCCCGGCCGCGCGCGCGCCGAGGACGTCGACCGAGTAGAGATCGCCCACGTAGACCGCCTCCGCCGGGGCGACGCCGGCCTCGCGCAGCCCCAGGTGGAAGATGCGCGGGTCGGGCTTCTCCACCCCCACCGCGGAGGAGTCGATGATGAAGTGCAGATGCGCGGCCAGTCCGGTCTCCTCGAGGATCGCCCGCACGGAGCCGTTGGAGTTCGAGATGACCCCGGCCACGAGCCCGGCCGCCCGCACCCGGCGGATCGCCGCGAGGGCCTCGGGGTCGGCGCGGTCCCACAAGCCCACCGGCAGGTTGTAGCCGCGCCGCCAGCGCGCGATCGCCTCGATCTCCGCGTCCTCGGTGATCGCCAGGTTCTCCAGCAGGTAGCGGAGGTAGCGCCCATGCGTGGCCGCGCTCTCGGTGGAGGAGACGCCGGGCGCCAGGTGCGGATCGAGCCGCACCCGCGCCCGCAGCTCCGCGTCCTCCACCTGCGCGGGGCTGGCGGCGCGGCCGCGCGTGCGCAGGTGGTCGGCGATGACGCCGTAGTTCATGCGCAGGAGCGTATTGCCCGCGTCGAAGATGACGGCGCGGACGGGCGGGCGGGCCGGTGATCCGGGGCGGTTCATGGGGCCGGGCTGTCCGGCACTCATTATAATGAGGCCGCCCATGAGAGCAGCCCTCCTCCGGCTGGCGACCACGGCGTGGGCCGACCACGGCGGTCCGCTGCGCGCGGAGGGATTGAGCCCGCTGACGGTCGGCCTCCTGGCCGGCGCGCTGGCCCTGGCCGCGGGCGTCCTCATCGTGGTCATCGTGATGCTCCTGGCGCGCAAGCCGTCCTCGCCGGCCCGAAAGCCGGAATGACCGCCTTCGGCATCGCGGTCCGCTGGCTGCACCTGGCCTGCGGCCTCGGCCTGGTGGGCCTCGTCACCGCGCTGCTCCTGGCCGGGCGCAGCGATCGGCCGACCGCGATCGCCTGGGAGGCGCGCATGCTCCGCTGGGCCCGCGGGCTCACCGGGCTGCTCCTCGTCTCCGGGCTCGCCGCGCTCGCCTACCAGACCGCGGTGGTCACCGGCCGCGCGGGCGCCGCGCTCGATCCGGTGGCGTGGGCGCAGCTCCTCGCCCGGAGCCAGTTCGGCACCGTCTGGCTGGTGCGCCACGGCCTGCTCCTCCTGCTGGCCGCACTCCTGCTGCTGCGCGAGCGAGAGCCATCCCCCGCCGACCGGCTCGCCTTCCGCGGCGAGGCCTGGCTGCTCGCCGCGGTGGGCGCCGGAGCCATGGCGTGGGCCGGCCACGCGGCGGCGGTCGAGCCGCGCGGGCTCGCCGCCGCGCTCCTCGACGCCCTGCACCTGATCGCGGCCGGGGCCTGGTTCGGCGCGCTCCTGCCGCTGGCCGCGCTGCTCCGGGCCGCGTCCGGCGAATCGGGCGCGGACGCGCGGCCGTTCGCGGTGCTCGCGGTGCGCGGCTTCTCGCGGGTGGCGCTGGCCCTGATGCTGCTCGTCGTCACGACCGGCGCGGCCAATGCGTGGTTCCAGGTGGGGAGCGTCCCCGCGCTGGTCGGCACGCGCTACGGATGGCTGCTGCTCCTCAAGGTCGCGCTGCTGACCCCGATCCTGATCCTGGCCGGGCGCAACCGCCGGGGGCTGCTGCCGCGCCTGTCCGGCGACGGCGCCACTGTCGGCCGCCCCGCGATGGCGCGGCTGGGGCGCTTCGTGGCCGGCGAAGCGGCCCTCGCGCTGCTGATCCTCCTCATCACCAGCGCGCTGTCCCTGTCGCCGCCCGCGGTGCACGATGCGATCCGCTGGCCCTTCGCGACGCGCTTCGCCTGGGACGCGGCGGCTCAGGTTCCCGGCGGTCCCACGCGCGTGCTCATCGGCGCGCAGGTCGCCTTCGTCGGCCTGCTGGCGATGATCGTCGGGCTGCTCCTGCGGCCGTGGCGGGTGATCCTCTTCGGCGCGGGCGGCGCCGCGCTCGCCACCGGCCTCTGGGTCGCCCTGCCTCCCGTGTCGGTGGACGCCTATCCCACCACCTACCGGCGCTCCTCGGTGCCCTACCACGCGGTGTCGATCGCCAGCGGCGCCGCGCTCTACCGCGCGCACTGCGCGACCTGCCACGGCCCGGGCGGCCGCGGCGACGGGCCCGGCGGCGCGGGCCTGCCCAAACCGCCCGCCGACCTGACCGCCCCGCATACCGCCGACCACACCGCGGGCGACATGTTCTGGTGGCTCAGCCACGGCATTCCCGCGGGCGGCATGCCACCGTTCGGCGCGGCGCTCGGCGAGGAAGAGCGCTGGGACCTGATCAACTTCATCCGCGCCCTGTCCTCGGGTGAGCGCGCGCGCCAGATGACGGCGGTGGTCCAGCCGAACCGCCCGTGGCTCGTCGCGCCCGATTTCACCATCGCGGTGGGGCCGACCCCGCCGCGCAGCCTCAAGGAGCTGCGCGACCGCTGGATGGTGCACCTCGTGTTCTTCACCCTGCCGGAGTCACGGCCCCGGCTCATCCAGCTCGCCGAGGCCTACAACACGCTGCAGGCCACCGGCACCGAGGTCATCGCGGTGCCGCTGGGCGACCCCGCCCACATCATCCGGCGGCTCGGTGGTCGGCCCCCCATGCTCTTTCCGGTGATCACCGACGGCGCGGCCGAGATTGCCACGACCTACGCGCTGCTGAGCCGCGGCCTCGGCCCGAGAGAGCTCTCCTCGCGCGCGGCGCCGCCGCTCCACGTGGAATTCCTGCTCGACCGCCAGGGCTACGCGCGCGCACGCTGGCTGCCGGGCGCCCCCGGCCGGGGCTGGGATGATCTCCAGGCCCTGGTGGATCAGATCCTGGTGCTCGACAAGGAAACACCCGCCGGCCCTCCTCCCGACGAGCACGTACACTAGGGCGGCCATGCGACTCTGGCGCGTCATCCTGCTGGTCAATCTGGCGCTGGGCGTAGGCCTGCTCTTCGGGTATCTGGCCTGGGGCCGAGAGGTGGCCCGGCTCGGTCAGGACCTCGATCTGGCGCGGCGGCAGCAGTTCGCGGTGGGCAGCCAGCGGAGCTGGCAGGCGCGCGGCGTGGTGCGCGCGGTGCTGCCCGAGCTCAACGTGGTGGTGCTCACGCACGAGGACCTGGCCGGCTACATGGGCTCGATGACCATGGGCTTCCGCGTGCACGATCCCAAGCTCTACGAGGGGCTCGACATCGGCGACACGGTGCGCTTCACGCTCACCGGGGCGCCGCCCAACGTGGAGATCACCGCCCTCGCGAAAGAGGCCCCGTGAAACGGGGCCATCACCGATGCGTGAGACGCGAAATCGGACCGTGACCAGGGGCGCGATTCTGGTCCTCGCGGCCGCGCTCGCGCTGGCGCGGGCCGCGGACGCCGGGCACGGGGGCGTGCCGGCGGTGGCCCTCACCGAGCCCGAGTACCTCAAGTGGCTGCTCGACTCCCGCCAGCCGGTGGTGGTGGTGGACCTGCGCAGCGCGCCCGACTTCCGCCGCGGCCACCTGCCGGGAGCCGTCTCGGTCCCCCTCGCCGAGCTCGACCGGCGCTTCGCGGAGATCCCGACCCAGCCCATGGTGGTGCTCTACTGCCGGTGCCCACTCGAGGAGGCGGCCACCGCCTACAGCTTCCTCGAGACCAAGGGCTACGCGAATCACGTGGTCCTGCAGGAGGGCTACGACGGCTGGCTCAAGCGTCGTTACCCTCTTGACTCGAAACCTGATTAGGGTTACCTAATGACCCACCGTAGGTAACCCTTATGTAAGGACTGGGCCTTCGAGGGAGGGTGCCATGACGCCAATGCGGGTGACCGAGGTGAGCACGTGTCCACACACCGGCCGGCCCATGGTGAGGCTCCAGGTCGAGGGCCGCGACCGCTGGCTCGCCTTCTACGTCCCGATGAACGAGGCCAATCGCCTGGCCCGTTGCCTCGGGATGACCCAGTGCCCCTGCACGCCCATCTTCGAGCTGACCGAGCAGCTCATCGGCCACCTGGGTGCGACGGTCGTGCGCGCGTGCCTGGAGGGCGACGAGCGCGGCATCTCGGCCGGCCTCGTGCTCGAGCGCGGCGGCGCCGAGCTGCTGATGCCCTGCCATCCGGCCGACGCGGTCGCGCTGGCGGTGCGCGCCCGCGCCCCGATCGTGGCCGAGGACAGCGCCCTGGCCCACGCCCGGTCCACCGGCACGCCCCCGCCGGAGGATGCCATGCGGACCTGGCTGGACCAGGTCCGCCCCGCCGATTTCGTGGACCCGTGACGCAAGACGGGCGCCGAGAAAACCCTAGGACACTTCTGCTATGCTCCATGCCGGACACGGAGGGACGGACATGCGCCAGATCATCGCGGTCCTCGTGATCGCCACGCTCGCGGGATGCGCCTCGGTTCCCGGCCCGACGCCGGTCTCCGTCGAGGACGTCAAGGCCTTGACGGGGACGTGGCAAGGGTGGCTGGTGACCGAGCGAGGCTTCAACCTGATCAACTTCGAGATCCGTGCGGACGGGTCCTTCGAGGTGAGCGGCCGCTCGGTGCGCGCCAGCGGCATCCTCGCGGTGGCCGACGGCCAGCTGCGATTCGACGGAACCGGACCGTGGCGAGGGACCCTCGTGCCCGAGGGAACCGGCGAGCGTCGCGCGCTACGGCTCGAGCGTGACGACCGTCTCTATCGCGGCACCCTGCATCCGTTCTCGCACGCCGGCTAGAGTGCGAGCGCGCGCAACTTGCAATCCGTCGCGGGGCCGCGTATAAGTACGGGCCAACCATGATCGCCCGTTCGGCTCTCGAACTGCACCCTCGCGCCCGCGCGGTCATGGCCACGCTGCTGCTCGTGCTCGTCTCCCTGGCCGTGCCCCTGGAGGCGAGCCAGCCGCTCCACGTCCACGAGGCGGGCACCGCCGGGCTCTACAACGAGGAGCACGTCCTCGCCAGCCTGGACTCGCTGTCGGGCGACCTGCCGCTGCCTGATGCGGGTCCGGCCGTATTCGTCGCGCTCGTCGCCGGCGCACGCCTTCTGGCGCGCGGCGTGCGGCTGTCCTCGCCGCTCCCAAGCCTCTCCGATTCCCGCGCTCCCCCCTTCGCCTAGCCGCTCCGCTCGGTAACCGCAGCTCCTGCCCGCGGGCACGTGCCCTCGGGCCTGTCCCACTTTCCTCGAGACGGAGGTGTCTATGCGTACATTGGTTGGCGTCTGTCTGCTGGCCGCCGGCGCCCTGGTGCCGAGTCCGGCCGCGGCCCAGGAAACGGAAGCGTTGCGCAAAGAGCTGGAACAGATGCGCAGGCAGTTCGAGACGATGAAGGAGGGCTACGAGAAGGCGATCAACCAGCTGAGCGATCGGCTCAAGACGATCGAGTCCCGGCCGTCGTCGCCGGCGGCGGTGCCAGCCGCGGCCGCACCGGGGACGGCGGTCCCCGCGGTCGCGAGCCGCGAGCAGATGCTCAGTCAGGCCCAGCCCGGCATCACGATCAACCCGCTAGAGCTGGCGCGCCCGCGCGAGCCCTTCGCGCTCTACGAGCGGCGCGGGGCCGGCCAGCTCCTGTTCGACATGGGTATCGCGGGAGACTTCATCGGGAACCTGACGCAGCGGAACGTCCAGAAGAACGCCGGCGGCACATTCTCGGGGCTCGAGAACCGATTCTTCCCGCGGGAGGTCGAGGTCAGTCTCTTCGGTCAGATCGATCCCTATGCGCGGGCCGAGGTCCGCTTCGAGGCGGGAGAGGAAGAGCGTGGGAGGGAGGTCGCGGTGCACCTGGCCGAGGCATTCCTCGAGCTGATGACGCTGCCGTTCGGCACGCAGGCGAGAATGGGCCAGATGCGCAACCGCTTCGGGCTCACCAACGTTCTCCACGAGCACGACCTGCCCTTCATCGATCGCCCCAACGCATTGAGGGAGTTCTTCGGCGACGAGGGCCTGGTCGAGAAGGGCCTCGAGGCCACCTGGGTGGCGCCCCTGCCGATCTTCCTGGAGGTCCTCGGTGGCGTGTTCAACGGCGACAACGAAACGGCCTTCGGGCGAGGCAGCCTCCAGAATCCCCTGGTGACCGGGCGCGTCCGTACCTTCTTCGAGCTCGGGGACTTTGGCGCGATCCAGCTGGGCGCCTCGATCGCCAACGGGCAGACGCCGGAACGGCTGAACAATCAGATCATCGGCTTCGACGCCAAGTACAAGTACCGGCCCGAAGGCTGGCCGCACGCGCTGTTCACCGTGGCGGGAGAGTACCTCCATGGCATTCGCCAGGTCCTGGTGACGGACCCGGACGCCGAATCCCCGGTGGAGCAGAAGCGGACCCGGGAGCGGAGCGGATGGTACGCGTACGGAGAGGTGCAACCGTTCCGCGTCGGCCCGCTCAGCCGCTGGTCGGCCGGATTCCGGTACGACTGGACACAGTACCCGGTCAATCCCGGGAAGGAGTGGGCGGTGCAGCCCTATCTGAGCTTCATGCCGTCGGAGTTCCTGCGCTTCCGCCTCGGCTACAAGCACACCGAGCGCTCGCAGTGCTGTAGCTACTCGGGGTTCACGGACAACGGAGGAAGCGCCCGGAAGGTGGACGAGATTCTCTTCCAGGCCACGTTCATCCTCGGCGCCCATCCGGCGCATCCGTTCTAGACTTGGGAAAGGAGACTTCGATGCGTGCACTCATTCGAGCATTCAGCGCGGGCCTCCTCGCCCTCGGCCTCTGGGCCGGGGGTGTGGAGGCGGCCGACAAGATCCGCGTCGTGACCACCACCACCGACCTCAAGGCGCTGACCGAGGCGGTGGGAGGAGACCTGGTCGAGGTGGACGCCCTCGCACGCGGCAATCAGAACGCCCATGATCTGGAGGTTCGCCCGAGCCTGATGGTCAAGGTCAGGCGGGCGGACCTCCTGGTCACCAATGGCCTCGAGCTCGATCAGTGGGCCGAGCTCGTGGTCCAGGGCGCCAACAACCCCAGGGTCATCCCCGGGGCGCCGGGGCGTGTCGATGCCTCCGCCGGCATCCTCGTCCTCGAGGTGCCCCACGCTCGAGTCGATCGTTCGATGGGGGACGTGCACCCGTCGGGCAATCCCCACTACACGGTCGACCCCGGCATGGCGCCCGCCGTCACTGCCAATGTCCTCGAGGGCCTGACGCGGGCGGCGCCGCAGAACCGGGCCGCCTTCGAGCGCAACCGCGAGCAGTTCCTGGCCCGGCTGGGCGAGGCCATGGTCCGCTGGTCGGCCACCCTGGCCCCCTTCAAGGGAGCGAAGGTGATCGTGGACCACAACATGTGGCCGTATTTTCTGACGCGGTTCGGGCTGGTCCAGGCGGGATCCGTCGAGGAGCGCCCCGGCATCCCGGCGACGCCCGCCCATCTCACCAAGCTCATCGCCTACATGAAGGAAGACAAGATCAAGGTGATCCTGGCGGTCCCGTGGGCTGACCACAAGCTCGCGGAGCGCATCGCCCAGGAAGCCGGAGCCAAGGTCGTCCTGGTAGCGAACGGAGTCGGGGCAATCAAGGGCACCGACACCTATCTGGACACCATCGACTACAATGTGAAAGCCGTCGCGCAGGCCCTCAAGTAGTGACTGCGCGTGAAGGAGCCCGCTGGTCGTCGGCCTCCTCGCCGTCTCGGCGCCAGGAGCCGACAAGATCCGGGTCGTGACGACCACGACCGATCTCAAGGCGCTGACCGAGGCGGTGGGAGGCGGGCTCGTGGAGGTGGACGCCCTCGCCCGCGGTAACCAGAACCCACACGATCTCGAGGTCCGCCCGAGCCTCATGGTCAAGGCGCGCCGCGCGGATGTCCTGGTCCTGAACGGCCTCGAGCTCGACCAGTGGGCCGACGTCGTCGTCCAGGGCGCCAACAACCCGAAGGTCATTCCCGGCGCGCCGGGCCGCGTGGATGCCTCCGCGGGCATTCTCGTCCTCGAGGTCCCCAGGACCCGCGTCGACCGCTCGATGGGCGACGTCCATCCGGTCGGCAATCCGCACTACTCCCTCGATCCGGGGCTCGCCCCGGCGGTCACCGCGAATCTCTTGGACGGCCTGGCCCGGGTTGCGCCCGAGTACCGGCCCATGTTCGAGCGCAACCGGACCGAGTTCCTCGGGCGCGTGGACCAGGCGATGCGCGGCTGGTCGGCGATGCTGGCGCCGTTCAAGGGTGCGCCGGTGGTCGTCAATCACGCCCAGTGGGCCTACCTGCTCACGCGCTTCGGGTTGTCCCAGGTCGGCACGATCGAGGAGCGCCCGGGCATCCCTCCGACGCCGGGCCACCTCGCCAAGCTGATCCAGCTCATGAAGGACGACAAGGTCAAGGTCGTCATCGTGGAACCGTGGAGCGACTACAAGCTGGCGGAGCGGGTCGCCCAGGAGGCGGGCGCCCGGGCCGTGCTGCTGGCCACCGGGGTCGGCGCGGTCAAGGGCGCCGAGACCTATCTGGACGCGATCGACCACAACGTGAAGACCCTGGCCCAGGCGCTCAAGTAGCCGCATGTCGGGCGACCTGCTCGCGCTGATGTGGATGCCGTTCCTGATGTGCCTGGTGCTCACGGGCATCCACGCCTATCTGGGCTTCCACGTCATCGCGCGCGAGGTGGTCTTCGTCGACATCGCGCTGGCCCAGATCGCCGCGCTCGGGGCCACTGCGGCCTTCCTCTTCGGCTTCGAGCTGGAGACGTGGGAGTCCTACGCGGCCGGCCTGGCCTTCGCGATCCTCGGGGCCCTGGTGCTCGCGCTGACCCGCAGTCGCACGCGGCGGGTCTCCCACGAGGCGGTGATCGGCGTGGTCTACGCGGTGTCGGCGGCGGGCGCGGTGCTGCTCGCGGACCGCTCCCCCCACGGAGCCGAGCACCTGCGCGGCATGCTCGTGGGCAGTCTCCTGAGCGTGCGCGGCAGCGAGGTGTTAAAAGTCGCTGTCCTCTACGCGGCGATCGGCCTCTTCCACTGGCTCTGCCGCCGCCCCTTCTTCCTGATCTCCACGGATCCGGACGCGGCCTACCGGGACGGCTGGCGCGTGCGCCTGTGGGACTTCCTCTTCTACGCCTCCTTCGGCGTCGTCGTCACGTCGTCGGTGCGGATCGCGGGCGTCCTGCTCGTCTTCTCGTATCTGATCGTGCCCGCCCTGGCGGGAATACTGCTCGCCAGCCGCATCGGCTCGCGACTCGCGGTCGGCTGGGCCTTCGGCACCGTCGTGAGTGTCATGGCCATGGTCGCCTCCGCGGTCCTGGACCTGCCGACCGGCGCCACCGTGGTCTGCGCCTTCGGGCTCTGCCTGCTCGCGCTCGGAGTCTTCCTTGCGATCAGGCCGCGCGCGCTCGGGGCCGCGGCCCTCACCGGTCTGTCGACGGCGGGGCGCGGAGACGGCCGGGCGTGAGTCGCCCCCTGCTCAGGCTCGCGCTCGCCGCGGGCCTGGTGATCTCTGGATGCCAGCCGGCCCCACCCCCCGCGAAGCCGCTCGTGGTGGCCACCATCTACCCGCTGTGGGAATTCTCCCGCCAGGTCGCGGGCAACCGCGCGGACGTGGTCTCCCTGGTGCCGGCCGGCGTCGAGCCGCACGACTGGGACCCGGCGCCGCGCGACGTGAGCCAGGTCCAGCGCGCGTCGGTGTTCGTCCACACCGGCACCGACCTCGACGGCTGGGCCGAGAAGCTGCTCGCCGAGCTCACCGGCCGGCGCGGGGTGGTGGTGAACGCGCGCGGCGGGCTCAGCGTCCTGACGGTCGGCGGGGTCACCGATCCCCACGTGTGGCTCGATCCGACGCTCGCGCGGGCCCAGGTGCTGGCCATCGCGGCCGGGCTCGAGCAGGCCGACCCCGCCGGCCGCGCGGCCTACGCCGACAATGCGCAGGCCTTCGTCGCCCGCCTCGACGCCCTGGACCAGGAGTTCACGGCCGGCCTCGCCGACTGCGCCCGCCGGGAGGTCGTGACCTCGCATGCCGCCTTCGCCTATCTGGCGCGCCGCTACCGGCTCACCCAGGTGCCGGTCATGGGGATCTCGCCCGAGGCGGAGCCAAGCCCCGCGGACCTGGCCGCCATCGTCAGGACCGCGCGGCGCCTCAAGGTCACGCACGTCTTCTTCGAGACCCTGGTCAGCCCGCGCCTCGCCGAGACCCTGAGCCGCGAGATCGGGGCGACCCCGCTGCCGTTGAATCCCATCGAGGGCGTGAGCCCGGCGGAGGCCGCGGCCGGCCTCGGCTACCTCGAGCTGATGCGCGCCAACTTGGCCAATCTCCGCGTCGCGCTCGGCTGCCGCTAGCCGCGGCGCCCGCTTCGAGTAGAATGTCACCGTCACGGATGCATCGACCGTCGCGAGCTGGCGCACCCTCTACCTGATCCTGCTGGGCGCGTTCCTCGGGATGAGCGTGATCGTGTACGGCGTGCGGCTGCTGCCCGGCGACGTGGACCTGCACCGCGAGGACAGGCAACATGAGCACCCTCCGGCGGCGGGTGCCCCCCTCGTGGCCCCCGGCCCCGCGAGATAAGGTGCCATTCTCAGACGCCGGCCGGCCCAGGAGCCAGTGCCACAGCTCCTGTCGGACGCCGCCGCGGTCCATGTGCCATCGACCGGGCCCAGCGCCATCAGCCGCGCCGTCTCCAGGCACCGGCACCAGGCCGAGGAGAGGATCTTGTCCGCGCGCACACCGTGTTGACGGAAGGCCTCGCCGAGCGCCCTGCCCTGCGCCCGTCCTCGCTCATCCAGATTTCGCTGGGTCGCGCAGTCGTCGATCTTGAAACCGGGCGGGTCGCCGTAGCCGGGCGGCGCGTTGCCACGGCGGATCAGCGCGACGTGACCGCCACGGACGAGCGCGGCCCAGGCTTCCTGGGAATCGCCGGCAGCGGCTACCGGCGCGGCGAGCGACCAAATGGCAAGAGCAGCGAGCACGAACCGCCTCATAAGCGCCGCCACTAGCACCCTCCGAATGCGTTCCGGCCGCCCGCCGTCAGTGTCGATCGAAGAACACGAGCCGCGGCACGGCGCGGGCATGCTCGATGTCGAGGATCGCGTAGGAGTACCGAATCTGTGTCCGCTTGTCAGTTGGAGAGCCGGGGTTCACGAGCCAGATCCCACCGCGCCGCTCGCACAGTGGCTGGTGGCTGTGCCCGAAGCAGATGACGTCGACCTCGTCCTTCTCGAAGGCACGCAGGCTCCGGCTCGTCGTGCTACCGCGCGTTCCATCGCCATGGATCATGCCGATTCGCACGCCACCTACCGTCACGACCTTGCGCCGGCCGAAGCGCTGAACAAGGCCGGGTGGATCGTTGTTGCCGGCGACCGCTTCGAGTGGAGCCAAAGCCTCGAGGAGGCGGGGAATCCCCGGGTCCGTGAAGTCACCGAGATGTAGGATCAGTTCGACGCCCTCCTCGCCGAGGCCTCGTCGGAGCCCCGCCGGGAGCCGATCACCGAAGCGGGGAAGGTGCGTGTCAGAAACCACACCGACCTTCATGTCTCTCCCAGGCTGCTATCAGCAATCGGTGCGAGCTGAGGCGCCGAGCGTCTCCGTGCACTGCGTCACGCCTACTGCTGGCGGGAGTCTATGCGGGCCCGCCGGCCGTGTCAAAGCCTACCGCCCCCATCTCTCCATTCGTTTTCACGTTCGCCGTCGAGCGGGGTCCTAGAGTCGAAGGAGGTCTTGACCGTGGCGATCGTGCCGACTGCAGTGCCGGAACCACGATGCTGACGCTCTCTGGTGGCGTCCAAGGCGAGACCGGGTCGGCCCGATGGACCGTGCTCGGCGTGTCGACCGCCGTCAACGCCCTCGCGTGGGGAGCGCGATCCACGTTCGCGCTCTTCTATGTCGCGATGCTCGAGGAGTTTGCTTGGGGTCGCGGCCCGACCGCGCTCGGGTACTCGCTGAGCTGGCTGGGGTTCGTCGTCTTCGCGCCGGTGGCCGGCTGGCTCTCCGACCGCTGGGGAACGCGGACGGTCGTGACGGGCGGCGGTGTGATCCTCGGCGTGGCCTTGGCGCTCACGGGCCAGGTGACGTCGCTCGCGCAGTACTATCTGTACTTCGGCGCTCTCGGCGCCGCGGGTATCGCCGGCATGCTCATTCCATCGACGACGATCGTGACGCGTTGGTTCGTGCGGTCGCGCGGTACGGCGATGGGGGTGCTGAGCATCGGACCGGCGAGCGCGGTGGCCTTCTACCCTCTGAACGCGTGGCTCATCACGACCCTGGGCTGGCGCACGGCGCTGGTCGCGTTCGGGTGCATCGTCGGGGCCGCGACCGTCTCGCTCACGCTTTTTTACCGAGAGCCGCCGGCCGACGAGGATCGCTCGGGGCGAGCCGCAGACACCACGCCCTCCCGGGACACGCGGGGCACGGGTGAGGTGTGGACGCTTCGACGGGCGCTGCGGAGCATCCGGCTGTGGGCGGCGTTCGCCATGACCGCGCTCGGAGTCATCGGCTTCCAGATCATGGCAACCCACCAGGTCGCTCACGCGGTGGACCGCGGGTTTCCGCAGCCGACAGTGGTTTGGCTCTTCGCTCTTGGCGCGGGGTGCATGATGGCGGGAAATCTTCTCGGCGGCTGGCTGTCGGATCGTGTCGGCCGCGGATGGGTATTCGTGCTCGGTACGGCGGTCGCGATTTTCGGGATCGGGTGTCTCGCCCTGACGCGAGGCCCTCAGGATCTCGTCCTCCTCCTTCTCTACACGGTGTCCGGATTCGGCTTCGGCATGCGGATCGCGCAGCTCTCCACGATTCCCGCCGACGTCTTTGCCGGGCAGCACCTGGGCGCGATCCTCGGGGTGGTCCAGGCGGGTGGAGGCCTGGGCGGCGCGATCGGCCCCTTCCTCGGCGGGTGGGTCTTCGACGTCACCGGAAGCTACCGACTGGCGTTCATGGCGGCCGGTGTCGCGGTCGCGGGCTCGGCCGTCGCGGCCTGGTTCGCGGCACGGCCCGTGGCCAGCACGGCGGACGCACAGCCGTGACCAGTCCCGCTCCGCCCGCGACCACGAAGGCCACTCCCGCGTAGTCGCCGCGGCATCGTCCCCGCAGACGCGATCTCCTGCCGGTACAGGTCGCCCTGCTCCTATCAGCCCGCGTAGATCTTCTTCATCTCGCCGGTCGCCCACGCGACCGCATCTTCCGGCTTCATGCCCTGGATGCTCTTGGCGAACATGTCGACCAGGATGTACTTCGACAGCGCTTCCGTCGCCTTGCGCCCGGGAGGGCCGGCGAAGCCGACCGGTCGCGCGTACTGCAGTGTCTCGGGAAACACCGCCGTCTTCGGGTCTCTCTTCCACAGCGCGTGCTCGCGGTAACCCTTGGTGGCGGGGATGCCGAACGTGTCCATGACCTCGAAGTACTTGTCGTACTGCGCGCGGTCCATGTACCAGCGCACGAAATCCTTCGCGACCTTCTGGTTCTTCGAGTACTTCATCACGCAGGAGTTGTAGCAGGGCAGGAAGTAGAAGCGGCCGGCGGGGCCGGGCGGATAGTGGCCGTGGTTCGTGCCCTTGTAGACGTCGGGGAACTTGCCACGCGCGGCGATGTAGATCGACGGCGCATTGCCGGTGAGCGAGATCTCCGACGAGAGGAACGCGCGGTTGTTGTTGCTGTCGTCCCACGCGAGCCCGCCCTCGTCGAAGCAGTCCTTCCACGCGGCCAGCGTGAACTTCACGGCTTCGACCGTGTTCTTGCTGTTCAGCACGACCGTCTTACCGTCCTTTTCGACTTCCATACCGCCCCACATCCAGACGATCGGATACGCCCACGCGTTGGGATCGTTGAGGCTGTGCCCGAGCGCCTGGCCGAATGGCCTGCCCTTCGCCTTCATGGCGCGCCCAACCTTGCGGAAGTCGTCCCACGTCTTCGGATACTCGAGGCCGGCTTCCTTGAACCAGTCTTCGCGATAGTTGACCGCCCACGAGATGATGAAGTACGGCACGCCGACCCAGCGCCCGCCGCTCGTCAGGCAGTTGCTCTTGGGGTAGTCGTACCACCCCCCCTGCTGGCTGCCGATCGCCTCGGCGACGTCGGTCATGTCGACGAGGCTGCTCTCGTAGAGCAGCGGATGATTGTTCGCGATGGTCACGATGTCGGCACCGCTCCCGCTCTGGATCGCGGCGGTGACGCGCGCCTGGATGTCGTTCTGATTGATGCGCTCGGCGACGACCTCGACGCCGGTCTGCTTGCCGAACTCCTTCGCCTGCTGATCGAAGAGCTGATCCGCCGCGGGGACGAAGTGGGCCCACTGGAGGACGTGGAGCCGCGTGCCCTGCGCGAAGGCGGCCGGGTGACGCGCGGCGAGCATGGCGGAGAGTGCGGAGCTGCCGGCGATGAAGCGTCGACGGTTCATGGCGGATCCTCCTGTCTCCATGTGAACAACACGCTCCGGGTTCCCCGATCTGGGCCAACCCTAAGCGAGCATCACCTTACCAGCACGTAGGTCAAGAAGTTGGCCCGTGATCCGCCCACGCCCAGACCTTGCCGCTGCTCACGTGATGATATCGAGCAGTTCCTCCACCGCGGCGGCAGGCCCAGAGATGATCAGGCTATTCCCGGCGTAATAGGGGACGATTCGCACCCAGGGGGGTGCGACCATCGAGAGAGTGTATGCCAACTCGTCAGCTCGAGCATAGGTGAGCGGAACCACCTTGATGCGGACGGCCTGATGGCCGATCCGTTGGGCGGGGACGATCCACGTGCCTTCGGCTCCGGGGACCAGCGTGTAGCCGTGCAAGGCTCATGTCGGGATGGGCCACCAGCAGTCCGCGCTGGGGTCGGCGAAGCGCGTGAGCATCGTCGTCGCCCGCCGGTCGCCCGTGTGGCCGGTGAGGATCTCGATCCGGGCGCCCGCCCAGGAGGCGGAGTAGCCATAGTTCAAGGGCCGGCCCTCGACCCCCGCCCGGGCGTAGGCGGCCTCGGCCGCCACCGGGAGCGCGCCGGCCTCCAGCTCGAGTGTGGTCGTGACACCGTCGAAGGCCTGCAGCCGATGCGCACCGACGGTCTGCGCGTGGCTGTGCAGGTCGACGCCTGGCTCGAGGCCCGCGGCCCCGCCATGACCTTGCACGGCGCCATCGATGATGCCACCAGTACCGTGCTCGCCCTGCACTTCCGCCCTACCGAGGACCTGCACGGCTACGCCATCGTCTTCCAGCAGATGTTCACCCAGTATGGGCGGCCCCTCGCCCTCTACGGCGATCGCATCAACATCCTCGTCCGCCATGACGCGCACTGGAGCCTCGCCGAACAACTCCGGGGCGCCCAAGACCCCACCCACCTCGGCCGCGTCCTGCACGATCTCGGTATCGGCTACCTCGCGGCCGGCTCGCCCAAAGCCAACGGCCGCGTCGAACGCCTCTGGCGCACCCTGCAGGATCGCCTGAGCCGCGAACTGCGCCTGCGCCACATCACCACCCCCGAGGGGGCCAATGCCCTTCTGCCCGAATTCCTCGCTGACCTGAACCCCCGCTTCACGCGGCCCCCGAGCGACCCGGCGCCCGCCTGGCGCGTCGCCCCGCGCGATCTCCCCCTCGTCCTCAGCTGCCGCTACTCGCGCCAGGTCGCTCGCGACAACACCGTCCGCCTCGGGCCCCGCTGGATCCAGCTGCCGCCCGGAGGGCGCGATCCTCGCCACGCAACCGGCGCCCCTCCACTTCGTCCTCACGCCCCGCAGCGCCCCGAGCGCCGCGCGGCACCGCCCGGCCCAACGTCCTATCCCACTCAGAACGCCCCCGCCCCCGACCGCGCAGCCCCGCAGCCGGCTCAGGATCAACGCGGACCCACCCAGCCCAGGTCTCCCTATCCCCCTCAACGCGGATTCCCACGGCCCGCGGCGCGCCACCCCTGGCGCCGGGCCATCACCAAGAACGCTCAATGCCTCTACCCGGTGAAGGGATGACATTTTCATGTTGCAGTTAAGGCGACATTTTCATGTTGCAGCGACAGCTGAGCCCAAACAAGACACGGACTTCCGAGGGATGAGGCCGAAGACTAAGACTCCTGCGCTCTTCCGGCCAGCCGCCCCTTTTAGCGGCGATCCGTCGGCAGGCCAGGATCTGGGGGCTTGCTGCTAAGTCCTCGCCTTGCCGAGCGAACTCCTATGCCGGAGTAGTCAGGAGTGTGCTGGAATGCGCACGAGGATTTTCAGGCCTGCCAGCACCGGCGGTGCCGGACACATGATGCGTTGCTATCCGTTACCGAAGCCTTCGCCCACGTCGAGTAGGCTGGGCGGGCCAAGTCTCTTGACAAGCGGAGCCCCACCGGGTAGCTTCCCGCCACCACATCTCGGCGACTTCCGACTTCCCCGGAGGGAGACACACGATGGGTGCACGGCGCGGTGCCACCGCATGGATCGGTATCCTAGTCGTCGCTCTGGTGGTCGGGCTCGGCGGGCCGGCCCCGGCAGCCGACCTGAAGCTCGGATCCACGCTCTCGCTGACCGGCGGCACCGACGACTACGGCAAGGGCGCCCTCATGGGGCTCACCCTCGCGGTCGAGGAGTACAACGCCAAAGGCGGGTACAAGGGGCAGAAGGTGGAGCTCGTCGTCTACGACGACGAGACCAAGCCCGCCAAGGGCGTGGAGAACGTCACCCGGCTGATCACCCGCGACCGGGTCTTCGGCATCGTGGGCCCGGTCAATTCCGGGGTGGCGCTCGCCATCATCGACATCGCCCAGAAGATGGAGATGCCGCTGATGGATACCATCGCCACCGCGGAGCCGATCATCGAGCGGTACGCGAAGGCGCCCAAGAACTACATCTACCGCGTCTCGCTGAACGACGGGATCCAGACGTCCTTCATGATCGACTATATCCAGAAGAAGAAGTTCCAGCGGGTCGGGCTGATCCACGACTCCACCGGCTGGGGCCAGAGCGGCCGTGACACTGCGGCGCGCCTCCTCAAGGAGGCCAATATCCCGGTCGCGGCGGGCCCCGAGGTGTTCGACCAGAACGATACGGACATGACCCCCCAGCTGACCAAGATGAAGGACGCCAAGACCGACTTCATCATCTCCTACTCCCTCGCCCCCGCGGGCGTGCAGATCGCCAAGAGCATGCAGAAGATCGGGCTCAAGGTGCCGTGGACGTCCACCTGGGCCCTCATCGCCCCGAACTTCCTCAAGCTGGGCGGCAAGGACCTCATCGAAGGCGTGATGGCGGTGACCT
>WNFD01001691.1_pt1 | contig 34458 bp, 31 predicted proteins | sample 5400491 | NCBI WGS metagenome assembly WNFD01 (sample SAMN13153343, study PRJNA577476) | soil metagenome | isolation source: 120 cm saprolite under Douglas fir tree site 2 hole 2 replicate 2 | place: USA:California | collected 2015-04-18 | reverse complement strand
CGAGCAATCCGCCAGCGACGCCATGCTCGACCTGATCAGCCGGGCTGAGCACCTGGCCGCCAGCGCCGCCGGGCGCCGTCGCCTGGACGAGATCGGCGCCGCGCTCGCCGAATCGGTCAGCGGGTCGGCGCTGGCCCCGTTCGCCGCTGCCGAGTCCGCCGACGCAGTGTGGGACGACCTAGACACCGCCCGTAAGCGCGCGGTGATCGAAGCCCTAACCCCGGTGATCATCAACCCGGCCGGCCGCGGTGCCCGCTCGTTCAACCCGGCCACGGTGGTCATGCCGTGGCAGCGTTTCTAGGGGACCATTCCCGGTCGAGCTGACCCGCGCTGCCTGCCCCGATCTCCTGCCGCGGCCACCAGCTGGTCGGGGGCACCTGGAGGGCCTCGACGGCGGCCGGGTCGAGGACCGCGGCCACCAGCTGGCCGGCGGGCACCGGCCCGACCTCGACGGCGGCCGGTCGAGGACCGCGGCCACCGGCCCGTCCGCGGGCAACCTGGAGGCCCTCGACGGCGGCCGGGGTCGAGGACCGCGGGCACCGGCCCGTCGGCGGGCACCTGGAGGGCCTCGACGGCGCGCGGCCGGCCGGGGACCGCGGGCACCGGCCCGTCGGCGGGCACCAGCCCGACCTCGACGCCGCGGCGGCCGGGTCGAGCACCGCGGCCACCAGCTGGCCGGCAGGCACCAGGCCGACCTCGACGGCGGCCGGGGTCGAGGACCGCGGGCACCGGCCCGTCGGCGGGCACCAGGCCGACCTCGACGGCGGCCGGGGTCGAGCGCCGCGGGCACCAGGCCGACCTCGACGGCGGCCGGGTCGAGGACCGCGGCCACCAGCTGGCCGGCGCGCACCAGCCCGACCTCGACGGCGGCCGGGGTCGAGCGCCGCGGGCACCGGCCCGTCCGCGGGCAACCTGGAGGGCCTCGACGCCGCGGCCGGGTCGCGCCCGCGGTCGAGATGCTGGCGACACGCGAGAAGAACATATGATGTCGCAGTCTTTATGCCGGTTTATACATGGCGGCTAGCATAGTGCTATGCAAATACCTAAGCCCTGTATGGCTTTTCCAGTAAACCAGACGGCCTAATACCGTAGTGCTAACCTGCGAAAGCCCAGGTCGGCGACCATCGTAGTGCCGCTTTATTCACAAGATGCTCTTGAGTTAGCATCTTCGCTCTGTGATTCTGGCTCGCTATGGGGACTACTCCCGAATTCAGGCGGCACCGCGCCCGGCTGGCGGCTAATACGCGGCATCATCCCGAGCGGACGGAGGATGACCGTCAATTGCTGGGCGCCGCAAGCCGGGAACAGAAACTCAGACAGGTACTCGGCCCGCCACCGCAAGGCACGAACTGGATAGACCAGGTAAGGCGCACGGTCGATGACTGCCCGCCCCTGACCCCGGCACAGCGGGAGAAGCTGACGCTATTGCTACAGCCGTTGCCGGGTAGCCGCGGCGGTACCTGATGGGCGCCAATGGGCCTCCGCTCGGGCGCGAGCTGCGACGTGGAGGCATCCGGGGAGTATCAAGCGGGGCAACCCCCGGCCGGGGGTTGCCCCGCAAAGTTCAGCTACCCACCAAGGTCACCGAACGGCATCAACATGTAACGGTACCAAGCCGGCGGCGAGACGAGCGAGCACAGGCCCTCGATATGACCGCGTGGCACGAGCGGGACTCCTGGTCGATCGCTGTGCATCTGGGTGTGACCGGGCGCGATTACCGGGGACGTGCGGCGGCCGAGGTGTCGTGATGAGTGACCAGCGCGAACGTGACCCGCTGCTGTATGCGAGGTTTCTAGAATGCCCCGTGTGCAAGCGGGTCAGCTTTCCGGTCGATGCCGAATGGCTTGACGATGAGCTGATCCTTGCAACCTATCCAGGCGTTTGCTCACATTCGCGCACCGTTACGGCCGTGATTGAGGTGCGCCAGCTGGTTATCGATAAGGCGTTCGTCGACACAGAGCTGTACCTGCCTGGGCGCCGCTGCATAGGGTTCACTATCCGCGGCCGGCGATGTCGTGCCTTTGCCCAGCCAGGATCGGATTTCTGCGCTGCCCATCCGGTCTATGCCGAAAAAGGGCGCCAATGAGCACCTGTAAACGGGAGGATGCCAGGCGCCCGGCAACAGCTGACCGTGACCGGCTCGCCGAACTACAGCAGCAGCCTGCCGCCGTAGGTCCTGTAGCGCTTCGCGGCAGGCGGGATGCTGCGCTGCGGCTGCCTCCCCTGGCGGATGGCTGCCGTGATCCGCTCGATGCCCTGGCCGGCAGCGCGGCCAGCCCGGTCGAGTGGGGCGGCTATGAAGTGACGACGTTGGGCCTGGACTGCGCGCACGGCGACGGCTGCCCGGCACGGCGCAGGGAGGCGTCCTGATGTCCTGGGATCGGGACGGCTTTTGCTCCCGCTGCGAGCTGCACCTGAATGGCGGTTGCGGCTGCCGTGGTGCTGCGCAGGAACGGCGCAGGCGCACGGACGGGACGGCCGCCGCGGAAGGTGATGTCCGTCACCGCGGCGGCGGCCAGCCGGGTGACCAGTCCGGCGGTCAGGGCAGCGTGCCCGCTGCGGTGGCGGAGACCGGCGACAGCGGCAAGCCGGCGATCGAAACCGGAACGGGACCGCAGACGATCCGGGCGCTTCAGGAGGCGATCGACGCCGGCAAGATCCCGGACACGTACGTCAGCGGCGGCCGTGTGGTGCACGTGGAGAAAGTCTCCGGCACGGCCGGCGGGACGACGGGGGAGGAGGATTCACCGCTGCCCGTCACCGCTAGCGAGGTCACCTCGCCGATGCTCGCGAACCTGCTGGCGGCGCACACCTACACGTACAAGGTCAAGGCCAGCAACGCTGGCGGCGGCAAAGAGGAGGTAACGCCGCCGACTGCCGTGCTGGCGGCCGCGCTGGCGCCGAAGGAGTGGGCGCGGCTGCGGCCGCTGTTCGGCATCGTGGGCGCCCCGGTGCTGCGCCCGGACGGCTCGCTGCTCCAGCGGCCGGGCTATGACGAGGTGACCGGCCTGTTCCTGGCCAGCAAGGTACCGCTTGACGAGGTACCCAGGGCACCGACGAAAGCGCAGGTGGAGGCGGCCCGCAAGTTCTTGCTTGATAAGTTCCTCAGCGATTTCCCGTGGGCGGGCGCGGCGGATAAGGCTAACTACGTAGGGCTGCTGGCAACGCCGATCCTGCGCAGCTACCTGCGGACGCTGATCCCGTTCGGCGTGGTCACCTCGACCATGCCCGGCTCGGGAAAGACGATCCTGACCTGCGGACTGGGCATGCTGTACGGCCAGCGGGTCCTTACCTGGCCGGGCAGCGATGAGGCCGAGCTGCGCAAGGCGATCACGTCGGTTCTGGCGGACCCGGTCGGCGCGATCATCTTCGACAACCTCGCCGAGGGCACCGCGATCGATTCGCCCGCGCTGGCCCGGCTGATAACCGACCGGACGTGGGCTGACCGGATCTTGGGCAAGAGCGCCACGGTGGCGTTCGACAACGACCGGGTATGGGCCGCCACCGGCAACAACCTGCGCCTGGGCGGGGACATGAGAACACGCTCGGTGCTGGTCCAACTCAACCCGAACATGCCGCGGCCAGAGGAGCGGACCGGGTTCGCCATCCCCAACCTGGATCAGTGGATCCTGGTGCCCGCCAACCAGCGCCAGGTGCTGTGGCATCTGCTGGTCCTGGTCGCCGACTGGACCCGGCAGGGCGCCCCGCGCCAGGCCGGGCTGACCATGCGGCAGTTCACCTGCTGGGCCGAAGCGATCGGCGGGTTCCTCGCGCACCACGGAATAGAGGGATTCCTGGCCAACGCCGAGACCGTCCGCGATATCGACGACGACGAGGCGGACTGGACGGCGTTTTTCGCCCAGTGGCGCAAGATCCACGGCGACAGGTGGCTGACCAGCAACGAGCTTCGCCAGTCGGCGAACATCACGGAGGCCGGGGGCCAGCCGGTAGACCAGTGGGACGGCCTTTTCCGCACCGATAACCGGGGTTACCCGGTCAGCACCAGATCGCTGGGCAAGGTGCTCACCGGCCAGATCGGCCGCTACCGGGCAACCTACGTGCTGCGCAGCCGCACCGATCCGCACTCCAAGATGAAGCAGTGGCGAGTTGACGAGTGGGCGGGATGATGCTACGCGCACGCACACGCACACGTGAGAGAGGGCCAAAAACTAACCCCGCAAACCCCGCAAACACCGCAACAATGCCTCTGACCTGCGACGATATGCCGTCTCAAGATCAACTCCAAACCCCGCGCTGCGGTGTTTCAAATACCGCAACGCTGCGGATTGTTGCGGTGTTTAGCTTCCCGCCGCTGACGGCTAAACACCGCAACCTCATACCCTGCCTGACCTGCGCTTTCATGGCCGCTGCGGGTTGTTGCGGTGTTTGCGGGTTTGTTTTCGCGCGCGCGCACGGGGTCGCCGACCTGGGTGGCCCTCCGCGAGATCTGGCCGGCCGCCTGGAACGAGAAGCGCCGCGATGACCCGCGATGAATGGAACGCCGTGCTTGCGACGGAGCCCGCTACCCGGAATCAGGTCGGGGCTATCCACCGTGAGTTTGAGCGCCTGGGGTTCGGTGAGAAGGACCGGGCCGCGCGCCTGGCCATCAGCGCGGCGATGCTCGAGTTCGACTCCCTCGGGTCCATCCGCGATCTGACCATGGGCGAGGCCGGGCGCCTGGTGCACATGCTCCTGGGGACCGGCGACCGCGGCGAGCTGCCCGCGCCCGGCCGCCCGGCCGTCGCAGGCGCGGATGACGCCGGGTGCGACCGTGAACGCCTCACGCTGACCGCGGTGATCAGGGCCATGGTCGCGGCCCACATGTGCACGCTGGCGCCTGGCGGCGCGGGTGCGGTCAGCGGGAAGCCAGGGGACAGCGCGGAGCGCGGCCGATCTCAGAGTGAGTGTCCGCCGTGAGCGCTTCACCAGCCGGCCCGCGGACATGCACGCGGGAGGACTGCGAGAACACCTTCACGCCCAGGCGTTCCGATGCCCGCTACTGCTCGGACTTCTGCCGGAATGCAGCCAACCGGGCACGTAGCCGATCCGATCCGATCCGATCCCGATCGGATAACCCGGTTCGGATGACAACTGTTACGGCTATCACGCCTTCCATGCCGCTGGCCTGGGAGCCATCCTCGGAACGGCGCAGGCTCTGGCAGGTCAACGAGGCGTGCCCCGAGTGCGGCGGCGGAGGGCTGCACACCAGGGGCCGCGGCACCATCCGGGTCTGCCCGACCTGCGAGCGCCGGGTTATCCCGCCCGGCGTGGCCGCCCCGTATGAGCGCGGCGGCCAGGCGGTGCGGCAGGTCAAGAGCCAGCGTGAACGCGACCTGGAGGCGGTCGCGCTCGCGCAGCGGAAAGGCATCATGCTCACCCAGCTCGGCGCGCTCGCCGCGGACAAACGGCTGCACCCTGATGGCCTGCCCGTGGTCGAATGGTTCGCCGATGAGGTTCGCGCCGCTAAATCTGATGACCGCCTAACCGAACTAGCCGAATTGCTGCCCGAATCAGGTATCCGCCGCCGTCAAGGCGAACCTGCCGCGATCGAGGCACCGGACTATAACGACGAGGACCAAGGCGACGACCCGGATAACGACGATGGCAACCCGGATTACAGCGAAAATGAAGGGTACCCGCGCGCGGACACGAGAAACTTTCCCGCCCAAATTGGCCGTGTCACCGTTTCAAAGAATCCCCTGCCTGACTACAGCGCAGAACTCGCCGTCCGTGAATGGCGATTCCAGCCACATGGGGCCGGGCTGTGCGGCCTGATTCATATGCGCCCGCATGGCTGGAATATGTCACCAGAGGAATGCATTCGCCGCGCTGAGCATCTAATAGCCGGGGGCACAGTCTGCGATTCTTGCTTTCGCGCGCTCAATCAACCGATGAAAGGGACGGCATGAATCTTCCGACAGTTCCGCTGGAAAGAGTTCTCAGGCGCGTAGATCACATCTGGGGGCCCGACATGGCACCGCATCATTTGCTGTTCGGCATGTCCGGAAGCGGAAAGACAACACTGATTAAATCGCTGCTCGGCCTTTGCCAAGATGAAAGGGTTCTAATTCTAGATCCCAAGCCCGCCGCCGATCCGATATGGGACGGCCGGGCCGACGATCCGCACCATTGGGGAAAGCCCGTTACCGCCATCGCGCCGATGTTCGGCCACGACGGCGAGGCCGGCGGCGGCCCGCACCATAGGTGGTACCGGCTCACCGGCGGACCTGACCGGGCCGACACGAAGCGCAGGTTCGCTACCGCGCTGGCCATCGTCGCCGCCGAAGGACACACCATGCTCGTTCTCGACGACGTGCGTGAGACCTGCCGCCAGCTCCACCTCGCCGAAAGCGTCGATTCGGTGATGAACCTCGGACGCTCAGCGAATGTCTGCGCCATCCTGTCGGCCACCGAAACCAGCTACGTATCCGGACGCAGCCAAGGCGGAATGGTTTGGGTCGGCCACACCACCGGACTCAACGCGGCCAAGGCAGGCGCCGAACTGCTCGGTTGGCGCACCAGGGAACGACAGGACCTCTGTGCGGCCCTCCCCCCGCACCAGTGGATATTCAGCGAAAATCAGCCAGGCAACGCCGGACCGTGCATCGTCACCGGATGACCGCGGCGGACACGATTGGTCTAGACCACCGAGCACCGGGCCGGTGCCCGCGGTGCTCGACCCCGGCCGCCGTCGAGGTCGGGCTGGTGCCCGCCGGCCAGCTGGTGGCCGCGGTGCTCGACCCGGCCGCGCGGCGTCGAGGCCCTCCAGGTGCCCGCCGACGGGCCGGTGCCCGCGGTCCTCGACCCGGCCGCCGTCGAGGCCCTCCAGGTGCCCGCCGACGGGCCGGTGCCCGCGGTCCTCGACCCGGCCGCGGCGTCGAGCCGTCGACGAAATGTTGTGCGGCGCCCGGAGGGTGATGGGCTGTCAGTCGTCGCTGGGCCGGACGAATGTGCCGCGGCCGACAATGGTGATGATCAGCTCGCGTTCCCGCAGCAGTGCGGTAGCACGCCGGATCGTGTCATAAGAAACGCCGTATTCGACAGCCAGATCGCGCTCAGCGGGCAGCCGCGCGCCCGGCGCCAGCTCGCCGGCCTTGATGCGCGCCGTGATGTGGTCGGCCACCTGGACGTAGACCAGTTTCGGCGCGGTGGGGTCGATGGCTGGATGATCTTGCACAGAGCCAGGTTAAGCACTGCTGACCTGCGCGAACTAATGCCACGCCCGGCATGGCCTGGCAGGGCACTGCATAGCGATGTAGTGTCAGATGTCGTAGCTCGACCGCAAAAGCGGGACCGGCGCGACGCGGTGACGCCGGCCGGTCCCTTGATCGCCGCTCTAGGAGGCGACCCGCATGAATGATTGCACCCCCGGCAGACCACGCGGAAGGCTGCACGCCGTCCCAGGCGGGCCCGACCCCGACCAGGTGCCGCGGCTACTGGAGTACCGCAAGCAGCATCCAGACGTGACCATCGAACTCGACGGCTTCTGGCGGGCCGTGATCCCCGCCGAGAACGGGGAGACGGTCATATGCCGGTATGAGCTGCGGGACCTTCTCGACAAGCTCGACGAATTGCTCGGATGAGCACGAGGTATCAGGACAATGACCCCCAAAAGGAGACGCCCGACTATGCCCGATAACTCCTACCAGATCGCTTTGCAGCGCCGAGCCGCGCACGTGATCACCGAAGACCTCCTCGACCAGGCCAGCCGCGAGGGCCTGCCCATGCTCACCTGGTCGATCGGAGACGTCGGCGCCCAGATCGCCGGCGTGTCATATGCGCACCCGAGCTCCAAGCGCCGTGACGAGATCACCGCGTGGGCCAAAGCACTGAACATCGAGCTCAGCGAACACGCTAGCGATACCGCGGTCACCATCATGGGTATCGCCAAACAGGCTCAGACCAGCTTCGGTTTCGCAACCATCATGCTGATCTGCGATGTCTACAGCGACGAAGACCAGGCCGCCGCCGCGGACCGAAGCGAAAGGCATTACGCGATACCAGTCGCGGGAGGCACCGTGCGGCCTTGAGCCCAGCTCATGGTTCGAGCAGGCCGCCCCGGCGCCAAGGGACCGCCAACGCGCCCCGCTACCGTGACCGGTAGCGGGGCGCTGGCTTTTGCGGCTTACGTCATCCCGCGCGATGAGCGCTGAGCATCGCGTCCACCCGCACGGCGCTTGCGTCATCGCTGGCGCGGATCTCGGACACAAGCCGGGCCCGCAGCGCATGCAGCTCGCCGAGCATGGCGTCGATGGCATCCATCGCCGTGTTCGCGGCCTGGCGGGCATAAGGGTCGGCTTTGCTGTCGTCGCGGGCGGCCCACTGGGCAAGCGCGACACCGAGGACGCCGTTATGGCCGTCGTCGCCGAGTCGGCCGGTAACGTCGAGGATGGTGCGGCGGTCCTGGGAGATCTGGTCATAGGGGAGCATTGCCGAAACCTCGTTTCGGCCGGGGGCCCAGGGTGCTGGCACACCCGCCGGGGGGTCCGTTCGATACGTGCGTGAGAATGACTTGCACGTGCCGAAGTGCCGGCACGACCATCGGCTCAAACAGCACCCCCGGTGGAACGTCGACCAGCTCGCCGACGGCGGCTTCCGGTGGACCACCCCGTCCGGCCGCCAGTTCACCACCGAGCCCACCCGCTACCCCATTTGACCCAGCGCAGGACGGACTGGCGTTGCCAGAACAGGCGCAGCCGTGGCCTGGCGTTGGCGGGGCGGACGCTGGCGTAACGTTGAAATGTCGGCTTGGCACTGCCGTGCCGGGTGTGGTTGCCAGCGGTGCGCTCAACAGGCGCGGGAGAGGCCAGGGGGTAATCAGGTGCACAGCCGCGCGCAGGCGTGGTACGGGCAGCGGACCTGGCATTGGCGGGACTGGCCGGCCGAGGTGCTGCTGGAGGGCAAGCGGCGGGCTGGCGCGCGAATCAGCGTGGTGATTCCCGCGCGCAACGAGGAGCGCACCATCGCGGGCGTGGTCGGCTCGCTCCGCGCAGCCCTGGTGGAGCGGATGCCGCTGATCGATGAGGTGGTGGTCATCGATTCAGATTCGGCTGACGGGACCGCGGCGGCGGCCACGAAGGCCGGCGCGACTGTGCACTGGGCCCGCGACATCGCGCCGAAGCTCGGCGGCTATCCGGGCAAGGGCGAGGCGCTGTGGAAGTCGCTGCTCGTCACCGAGGGTGACCTGCTGGTCTTCGTCGACGCCGACCTCACCCAGTGGGGGCCGCATTTCGTCACCGGCCTGCTCGGGCCGCTGCTCGCTGATCCCGGCGTGCAGCTCGTCAAGGGGTTCTACGCCAGGATCGCGGCGGGGACGGACGGCTCCACCTCGACCGAAGGCGGCCGGGTCACCGAGTTGGTGGCCCGTCCGCTGCTGAGCCTGTGGTGGCCTGAGCTGTCGGGCGTGGTCCAGCCGCTGGCCGGGGAATGGGCGGCGCGGCGCGAGCTGATGGAGTCGCTCAGCATCCCGGTGGGTTACGGGGTGGAGCTCTCCACCTTGCTCGATACCGCCGCCACACGCGGGCTCGATGCCATCGCGCAGGTCGATCTGGGTTCGCGCGGCCACAAGCATCAGAGCGACCATGATCTGGCCCTAATGGCCGCGGAGTTGCTCATCGTGGCGGAGCGCAGGCGCCCGGTGAAGAGGGCTGGGGAGGTGGGTGCGGGGCCGGCGCCCGCCAGCCCGCTGCTCCAGCAATTCGTTAGGGATGGCGCCCAGGTCCGCCCGGTGGGCCGGCCGGTCCCGGTCCAGGAGCGCCCGCCGGTGGCCGGCCTGCTCTCCGGCGGGCTACCCAGCTGCGACGGTGCCCGCCCATGACCAGCGCGGCTTCTTCCTCGAGCAATGTGGCCGGCTCCGGTGACACCGAAGGCCAGCGCACCCTGCGGCTGGGAGGACGGTCCTTCGGACCGCAGCAGCGGCTGGTCATGGCGATTGTCAACCGCACTCCCGATTCTTTCTACGACCGCGGCGCCACCTGGGACGAGGCGGCCGCGATGGAACGCGTGCATACGGTGGTAGGCGAGGGCGCCGACATCGTCGACATCGGCGGCGTGCCGGCCGCGCCGGGCGCGGAGATAACCGTCGCGGAGGAGATCCGGCGGACCGTCCCCTTCGTGGCGGCGGTGCGGGCGGCCTACCCCGACGTGGTGATCAGTGTCGATACCTTCCGGCACCAGACGGCACGCGAGCTGTGCGCGGCCGGCGCGGACCTGCTCAACGACACCTGGGGAGGCTGGGACGACCGGCTGCCCGAGGTGGCCGCCGAATACGGCGCCGGCCTGGTATGCAGCCACGCCGGCGGCCTGCCGCCTAGAACCCGACCGCACCGGATGGAGTACGACGACGTGATGGCGGACGTGCTGAAGCGGACGCTGTCGCTGGCCGACCGCGCCGTTACCCAGGGCGTGGATCCCTCGCGGGTGCTCATCGACCCGGCCCACGACTTCGGCAAGAACACCTGGCACTCGCTGGAGATCACCCGGCGGCTGGGCGAGATGGTGGCGACCGGCTGGCCGGTCCTGGTATCGCTGTCCCACAAGGATTTCATCGGCGAGACGCTGAACGCCGGGCGCGAGGAGCGGCTGACGGGAACGCTGGCTACCACTGCGGTCTGCGCGTGGCTCGGGGCCCGTGTGTTCCGTGCGCATCAGGTCACGCAGACCCGCCAGGTCCTGGACATGGTCTCGGCCATCCGTGGCGATCTGGCGCCTGCCCGTGCGGTGCGCGGACTTGCCTAACCAGGGCGGGCGCCGGTGATCACAGGCGTGGCGATTTGTCCTCCGGCACCGCTGCTAGCCCGGGAACTGACCGGCCTGGATCCGGTGATCCCCGAGCTTCGCCAGGCCTGCGCGGCGGCCGCCGGACGGCTGGTCCGGTCCGAGCCCGAGGTGATAGCCGTCGTCGGTGCGGGGGGTCGCACGGCGGTCTGGCCGGCCGACGGGCGTCTCAACCTCGCCGCGTTCGGTCCTGCGCTTGGCCCTCAGGAGGAAAAGGCCGGACCGCCGCTGCCGCTGCCGCTCGGGCTCGGCGCCCGCCTGCTCGACGAGGGCGGGTACACCGGGCCGCGACTGCTGCAGTCGGTGCACTCCGGCGAGCCGGCCGCGGCCTGCCTGCGGCTCGGCGCCGACCTGCGCAATCTCAGCGACCGGGTCGGGCTGCTGGTGATGGCCGACGGGAGCGCGTGCCGCAGCCTGCGGGCTCCCGGCTACCTGGACCCGCGAGCGGCTGCCTTCGACGCGGCGATCGAGGAGGCGGTGCGCAGCGGCGACCTCGGCCCGCTGCGGGCCATGGACCAGGGCTTGGCGCGTGAACTGCTCGCGGACGGCCGGCCGGGATGGCAAGTACTGGCCGGGGCGATGCCCGGCCGGGCTCCCAGCACGGAGATCCTGTATAAGGCCGACCCGTTCGGCGTCTTCTATCTGGTCGCCTGGCTCGCGGGTGAGTGAGACGTCGCCTGGCTCGGGTGAGTGATACGGGGTCGGGCTCGGGTGAGTGATACGGGGTCGGGCTCGGGTGAGTGATACGGGGTCGGGCTCGGGTGAGTGAGCCGCGGTCAGGCACCGTGCACGGCGGGATCGGGCAGCCGCCCGGCGGGCGCGGTGCCGTACACCTCTGGCAACCCGGCGATGAGTTCTTCCGGCTCGACGGCCCCGCCGGACTTGCTTCGGTACTCACCGGCGGACCGCCAGCCGCGCAGCCGCTGCACGCGGTTCCCGTGTACCCGGAACACCTGGCCGGTCAGCCAGGACGCGGCGTCTGACGCGAGGTAGACGACGAGCCCGGACGCGTTGGCCGGATCCTGCGGATCGAAGCCGTCCGGCACGCCGCCGTCGGGCACCGGGTTTCGCACCGCCACCCCGGCGACGCCGTCGGTCATCCGGGTGAGCGCGATCGGGGAGATCGCGTTCGCGGTGACCCCGTATCGGGCCATCTCCAGTGCGGTGATCGTGGTCAGCGAGACGATGCCCGCCTTCGCCGCCCCGTAATTAGCCTGACCGACCGTGCCGAACAGGCCGGTTCCCGAGGTTGTGTTGACGATCCGCCCGCCGCGGACCGCCCCGCGCTTGGCCTCCTCACGCCAGTAGGCGCAGGCGTGCCTGGTCATCGCGAAGGTGCCCTTGAGGTGCACGGCGATGACCGCGTCGAAGTCCTCCTCGGTCATCGAGAACAGCATCCGGTCGCGGAGGATGCCTGCGTTGTTCACCACGACGTCCAGATGGCCGAACTCGGTGGCCGCCAGCGCGATCAGCTTCTCGGTGGCCGCCCAGTCGGTGACCGAGGAGTGATCGGCCACGGCCCGCCCGCCCGCGGCCGTGATCTCGGCCGCGACCGCCTCGGCCGGGGTCTCCCCGGTGCTTTCCCCGTGCAGCCCGGCACCGGGATCGTTCACCACGACCGCCGCGCCGTGCGCGGCGAGCGCCAGGCAGTGCGCGCGGCCGAGCCCGCGGCCACCCCCGGTCACGATCGCCACCTTGCCGTCGAGCAAGCTCATCGCCTCTCCCTTTGTGTCTACCTCACCTAAGCCGGCCCGCAGGACCAGCCCTTGCGCATTAAAGAAAAATCCTCCCGGCGTCAGCAGGGCGACCCGCGCGCCCGGCACCTGGCGGTTACCCGCCTGCCCGCGCAGCTGGGTGACCGCCTCGCGCAGGTGTCCCGCTCCCTGTGAGCCGCCCTCGGACAGGCTGCCGCCGTGCGTGTTCACCGGCACCCGCCCCTTGATCTTTATCCGGTTCTCCCCAGCGTCCCAGTTGTCGGCCAGGAACGCGCCGGCCTCGCCGGGACCGCAGAACCCGTAGCTCTCGAAACAGCGCAACGCCACGAAGGAGAAGCCGTCGTAGGGAAAGAACAGGTCGATGTCGTCGAGCCACAGATCGCTCTTGGCCCGCAGGTCGCGGGCGGCCAGCGGCTGCCCGGTGGCGTCCAGGCCAGCCGCTAGGTGCTCCTCGGGCGGCGCGGTCATGCCCATGGTCGCCGCGTGGATGAGGACCGGGGCGGCGGGCATGTCGCGGGCACGCTCGGCGGTGGTCACAATGAACGCGTCCGCCCCGTCGACCGGCACGTCCATGTCGTACAGGCACAACGGCTCCCGGACCATCCGGCCGGCTAGATAGCCGGCCATGGTCAGCGGCTCGCGCAGCACCGCGTTCGGGTTGGCCGCCGCGTTGCTCCGGTCGTTGATCGCGATACGGCCGAAATCCTCCCGCGTGGCGCCGAACTCGTCGAGGTAACGGCCCGCCCAGGCGGCGTAGCCCGCAGAGCCGTGCATGCTCCACGGCTCGGTATCGGTGTGCCCGTCGCCGGTGGCGGCCCGGCCATCAGGCAGCCCGAAGGTGGCCCGGCGCCGGAACGGGTCCGCGCCCGCGCTACGCGAGAAGCCGCTGACCCGGTAGACCGAGTGGTAGACCAGCGCCACCTCGCAGGCCCCGGTCCAGACCGCGTTGACGGCGGCGACCAGGTGATTCATGATCGGCGGCGCGGCCCGCGTCCACCAGGTGACCGCGGGCAGCCCCAGCGCGGATACCACGGTGGCCGGGTCGATGCCGCCGGTGAGCAGCCCCCCGCCGACCACGCCGTCGATATCGGCGGCGGTCAGCCCGGCATCGCGGATCGCCGCGACCGCCGCCTCAAGCAGCAAGGCCAGCTCGGTCGTGGCCCCCCGGTCCCGGGCGTACGGGGACAGGCCGACACCCGCGATCGCCACCTTGTCCTTGGCCGGGTTGCGCCCCGTCATGGCTGCCTCCCGGCGGGACGGAAGGCCGGCCAGGGAGTCTTCGGGTCCCCGTCGCGGTCGATCCAGGTCAGCTCCACCTCAAGCCCGACGCGCAGCCGGTCCCGCGGACAGTCCAGCACCGTGGCCTCCACCCGCAGCCCAGGCTGCTCAGCCAGCTCGATCGCGGCGAGCGGGAAGCCGCCCGAGTAGTCCACGCCCGGTGCCGGCGGCCCCTGGTGCAGGAAAGTGAGCAGGTACACCGTGCCGCGGCCGCTGACCGGCACCGGGCTCACCTCGGACGACCAGCAGGACGGACAGATCGGCCGCAGCGGGGTGTGCCACCTGCCGCACGCCTCGCAGCGGCTGGCCAGCAGCTCATGGCGCAGCAGTCCCTGGTAGTACTGCTTGTTCAGGTGATCCAGCCGGACGTCAGGGAACCGCTCAAGCACCGTCTCGTCGCCTGGCTGCGCGTCGCGGCCCGGAACCTGCAGGGGCGGTGTCATGCCGCCGCCGGGTCCGGAACTGCGAACAGCCGGGCGAAGTTACCGCCGGTGATGGCGGTGCGTATCTCGTCGGGCACACCGTCGAAGATATCCGCCAGCACCGCCTGGGTGTTCGGGTATGTGCCCTCCAGGTGCGGGTAGTCGCTGCCCCACAGCAGGGCATCCAGGCCGGTGATGTCCGCCACAGCCAGCGCCGCGCGGCCGTGCTGGAAGCTCACGTGTACCTGGCGGCGCACGTACTCACTCGGCAGCATGGGCAGCCTCGGCCGGAGGAAGAACGTACCGTACTGCCGCTGCGCCTCGTCCATCCGCTCCATGACCGCGGGCAGCCAGGAGCCGCCGGATTCCACGAACGACACGTACAAGTCCGGATGCGCCTCCAGGACCCCGGAGGCGACCAGGTGGCACAGCGTCGTCTGGGCTCCGTAGAAGGACACCACGTGGTTGGTGATCGCGCCGCCGGGACCGCGGTAGACGACCGGGTCCATGCCCGTGCCGATGTGAAACGACAGGCTGATCCCCGCCTCAGCCGCGGCGGCCCACAGCGGCTGCCAGTCCTCGCGGTTGTACTCCCGGCCCTCCGGCGTCGCCGTCGGCAGGAACACGGTCTGGAAGCCGCGCCGCACGTTGCGCTCCAGTTCCCGGACCGCATCGGCAGTGTCGAGCACCGGCAGCATGGCCGCCCCGATCAGCCGCGGCGAACGCGACATGACCTCGTCGTACAGCCAGTCGTTGTAGACCTGGCAGCACGCGGCCTGCAGCGCCGGGTCGCCGGACAGATGCACCCACAGGGCCCGGGACGGGAAGATCAGCTCGGCCCAGATGCCCTGCCCGTCCAGGTCCGTTAGCCGCGCCACCGGGTCATGCGCGCCCGGGGGCCTGATCGCCTCCATGAAGGCGACCGGGTCACGGCGGACCACCGTGCCGTCCACATAGACGATCTCCCGGCCATCGGTCGTTTCGGTCACCGGGCCACGGTCGCGCATGGACGGCGGAAGCTCACGTTGCCACAGATCCACCGGCTCCAGCACATGTGAATCCGCCGAGTTGACCAGGCTGGTCATCACGTCACCTCCGCGCACTGCTCCCGACACAGCTAAATCATCTTAATAAGTTAGTTATATCACGCGATTTGGCGCTAGACTGCGGGAGAGTCACACGCGTTGTGAGGAGCAGAGCAGATGCCCGATGACAGGTTCTTCGAACCGGAGATAGAGACCATGCCGCGGGCTTCCCTGGCGGCCCTGCAGGAGGAGCGCATCCTCGAGCTCGTGCCCTACGTCTACGAGCGGTCCGCCCTGGTGCGCAAGAAGTGGGAAGAGGCGAGGGTCAAGCCCAGCGACGTCAACTCACTGGCCGACTTCACCGAGCGGGTGCCCTTCATCACCAAGGACGACATCCGCCAGTTTCGTAACCAGGCTCAGGACCCGTTCGGCGGCCTGCTGTGCACCGGCTACGCGGACGCGACCACGGTCTTCTCCACCTCAGGGACCACGGGGGACGCCACCCTGTACGCGCACGCCTGGGACCGGTGGCATCCGTTCTGGGCGGCGACCGCCCGTGACCTGTGGGAGATCGGCGTCCGGCCGGGAGATTACGTGCTGGGCAGCGGCTTCAAGATGCGCGGGCCGCTCTATCACGCGGACCAGATGGTCGGCGCCATCCCGGTGCTGGTGAGCACGGGCATCGGCGGCTGGGCCACGGCGCTGGACGCGATCCGCCGCTACCGGCCCGTCTACGCCCAGCTCACCGGGCTGGCGCTGGCCGAGCTTGAGCACCTGAGCCGGACCAACGATATGCGGGAGGTGTTCTCCTCGTTCAAGGGCGCCGCCTTCGCCGGGGAGCCGCTGGGCGCGCGGGCGCGGGAGCGGCTGGAAAGCTGGGGCGTGGAGGTCTACATGTGGACCTCGACCGGGGACGTCACCGGTGCGTGGGAATGCGGCCAGCACGACGGCTGCCACGCCTGGGAGGATTGCGTGCTGCTTGAGGCCGTCGACCCGGCCGGTGGCGGCCCGGTGGCGGACGGGGAACTCGGCGAGCTGGTCGCCACCTCGCTGGACAACCTGGTCACCCCGATGGTGCGCTTCCGGTCCGACGACATCATCCGGATGACCAGGGAGCCCTGCGGGTGCGGCCGGACGCACGCGAGGTTCTGGCCGGTGGGCCGCAAGGGTGACGAGACGATCGTGGCGGGCCGCTCCTTCGTGCCGATGGACATCTGGCGGGCGCTCGAGCAGGTCCCGGAGACCGCCACCGCGCTGTTCCAGCTGGTCCGGCCGGCCCGGGAGATAGCCGAGCTGAAGGTCCGGGTCGGCTATGACCCGGACACGACGACGTCGGTCCCGGAGCTGCGGGACCGGGTGTCCGAGGTGATCACGGCCGCGGTCGGCGTCCCGCCGGTGCTCGAACTGCTGCCGGAGCCCGAACTGCTCGCCCGCGGCCGCGGCGGGAAACTACCCAGGGTGGTGAAATCTTGAGCGAGCTGGAGGGGCGCCTAAAGGCGCCCCGGAAGCGAGCGGGAGGCAAGCAGTGACGCTCGCGTCCACGACGGCGGCGGCCGCGACGGTCCCCCGGCCGCGGCAATGGGGCATCGGCCGGTATGACGTGGCCGGTCAGCCGGTCTATTTCGAGGTCGGCTGGGATGACTGGCAGCGTGACACGGCCTGGGCGCGCGCCATGCTGGCCGGCCACGGCGTCGGCCCGGGCAGCGGCCTGGTCATCGTCGGCGGCATGGCGGAATCGCCCTGGTTCGACCCGTTCGAGACCGCGGCCCGCGAGCTGGGCGCGCCGTATTCGATCGGGGAGATCTACGCCTTCGAGGCGTTCCGCACCGGCATGTACGCGCGCCGGCTGCCCATCACCATGATCTTCGGCATCGACCGGACGGTGGCCGAGGGCCTGGGCGACGAGCTCGCCGAGGTCGTGGCGCGGGTGCCGGTCATCATGGCCAGGCCGGACGCCGCCGGCCTGCTGGCCGAGGCGGGCGCCCAGCCGTGCATCGTCACCCGGCTGGGGCCGGCGATCGCGGTGGAGTGCCCGCACCGCTGCGGCGCCCATCTCAACAGCGCAGAATGGAGCCTGGCCGAACGGGGCGGCGAGCTGTTCATCAGCACCGCGGGCCCGCGTGCGCACCAGGTCAGCGAGGCCGCACTGGGCCTGCGCGGCACGCTCACCGAAGGCCCGTGCGCATGCGGGCGCGGCGGCCAGCGGGTCACCGTCATCGAGTAAAGGGAGCGTGAGTCCATGGCCCCTCGCCAGATCACCGTCGGGGACATCATCACCGAGCACGGCCGCAGCTACCCGGGCAAGCTGGCGCTCGCCGACGGCGAGCAGCACCTGACCTGGCCGGAACTCGACGAGCGGGTCAACCGGCTGGCCAACGCGCTGCGCGGGACCGGGGTCGGCCCGGGCGACCGGATCTTGTGGCTCGGCCAGAACTCCTTCCGGGTCTACGAGCTGCTCGGCGCGGCGGCCAAGATCGGGGCGATGGTGTGCCCCGGCTACTGGCGCTGGGCACCGCCGGAGATGGCCTTCGCGATCGAAGACTTCGGCCCCAAGGTGGTGATCTGGCAGGAGGAGGAGATCGGCAGCACCGTGCGCGTGGCGCGGGCGGTCAGCCCGGCCGTTTCCGGGTCCGAGTCCGCGTTGTGGCTGCGCCACGACTGCGGCCCCGACCACGGCTACGAGGAGTTCCTGGCCAGCGGCGACCCGGCCGACCCCGGCCTGGACATCGACCCGGACTCCGCGCTGCTGGTCATCTACACCGCGGCGATCAGCGGCCGGCCATGCGGCTCGATGCTGTCGCACACCAACCTGATCGCCATGGGCATGTCGGTCGCCTGGCTGGGCGACATCGACAACCAGACGGTGTTCCTGAACTCCGGGCCGATGTTCCACATCGGCAACTTCCAGTTCTACGGCATCCCGGTGCTGATCCAGGGCGGCACCAACGTCGTCACCCGGCGGGTCATCGCGAGCGACGTGCTGGACATCCTGGCGGCGGAGAAGTGCACCCGCGCGTACCTCATGCCGGCCACCGTCACCCAGCTGGTCGAGCTGATGCGGGAGCGCGGCACCGAACTGCCGCACCTGAAGGCCACCATCGCCGCTCCGCTGTGGCAGGGCATGGTGGCGGCGGACGACAGCCGCCACGGCCGCGAAGGCGGCGGCATGGGCTACGGCTACGGGCAAACCGAGGTCACCGGCTTCTGCCTGTTCGGCGGGTACGGCGGCCGGGGCGCGGGCAACGCCGGCCGTCCCGCCCCGGTCACCTCGGTGCGGATCCTCGACGCCGACGGCCGGGAGTGCCCGGCCGGCGTGGCCGGCGAGATCTGCGTCAGCGGCGGCACGGTGCACCTGGGCTACTGGAACCGCCCGGAGATCAACTCCCAGCGCTTCCGCGGCGGCTGGTGGCACACCACCGACCTGGGCCGGCGCGAGCCCGACGGCACGATCACCTTCCTCGGCACGATGACCCGGATGATCAAGTCCGGCGCGGAGAACATCTTCCCCGCCGAGGTGGAGAACTGCCTGGAAGCCCATCCGGCGGTGAAGGAGGCCGCGGTGATCGGCATCCCGAGCGAGCGCTTCCTGCAGGACGTCAAGGCCGTGGTCGTGCTCAACGCGACGGCCCCGGCGACCGCCGCCGACCTCGTCGAGCATTGCCGGCGCCACATCGCCTCGTACAAGAAGCCGAAGACGGTGGAATTCCTGGACGCGCTGCCGCGCACCCCGGGCTTCGCCAAGGACTACGCGGCGCTGGACGAGAAGTTCGGCGGCGGGGGGTATCCGGGTGGCGACAACCTCGGCGGCGGGCATTCGCGGGGGGGCCAGGGGGGTACGGGGGGGCGGGGAACCCCCCCGTGCGCGGGGGCCTCGGGGGGGTTCGGGGGGGTCGTCCCCCCCGGGCGGCAGAGCGGGGGGTCGTCCCCCCGGATCAACACAGTGTCCCCCCGGGCAAGCACATGAAGGTCGCCGGCAAGTGTGTCGTGGTGACCGGCGGCGCCAGCGGGATCGGGCGGGCGCTGGCCGAGCGGTTCGCGGCCGAGGGCGCTCGCGGCGTGGTCGTGGCGGACATCAACACCGAATGGGCCAAGAAGGTGGCCGAACGGATCGGGGAACGAAGCCTCGGTGTCGGCTGTGACGTCTCCGATCCGGACGCGATTGAGGGGCTGGTGAGCACGGCGGAGGACTCGTTCGGCCCTATTGATGTTTTCTGCTCGAACGCCGGCTTCACCGACCCCGCACCCGGTGACCTCGGCCAGCCGGTGAGTGCCTGGCGGCGCATCGTCGACGTGAACCTGATGGCGCACGTGTGGGCGGCCCGCGCGGTGGTGCCGTCCATGCTGGCCCGCGGCGAGGGTTACCTGCTGCAGACGATCTCGTCGGCGGCGCTGATCACCGGGCCGTCGGGCCCCGGGTACACGATGACCAAGCACGGCGCGCTGGGTTTCGCCGAGTGGCTCGCGCTGAACTACGGGCATCGGGGGATCCGGGTGTCATGCCTGTGCCCGAACGCCGTCTACACCGGCATGTTCGGCCGGCCGCCGGGCGACGAGTCCACCGCTCCCCCGGACGGCGGCGCGCTCGGCGAGGTGCTGATGCCGGAAGACGTCGCGGGCACCGTGATCGAGGCCATGGACGCCGAACGGTTCCTGATCCTGCCGCACCCCCGGGTCGGCGACTCGTTCCGGCGCAAGGCCACCGACTACGACGCCTGGCTCAGCCGGACCCGCGGCCGCCTGCAGCGGGGGTGCCAGGGGGCTTTAAGGGTTCGTCCCCCCGTGGCTAACACTGCAGATGCGCTGACCAGGTCCGCCGCCCTGGCCAGCATCCCGGCGAGTTCCCTGGCCTGTTCGGGCGTCAGCCCGATCAGGCGGTAGCGGCCGCCGGCGTGCACCGCGATCTCGACCGCGGGTGACCAGGCCGGCTCGCCCGGGTCATCCGGCAGGTACTGCGCCGTCTGCACGTCGAGGCGGTCCGGCACCGTGACGCCGCCCGGCCGGGCGATGGTGACCGAGGCCGTCTCGCTGGCGTGGTAGAAAGCGGTCCCGGACGGGCCCGCGGAATGGTCACGACTGCACCAGTGCGGGCAATGGTCAGTGACGGTCACAGATGGCATCGCTGCTCCTCCCCTCAGAATCCCAGGCTGCGGCCCACGATCTCCTTCATGATCTCGGTGGTGCCGCCGTAGAGCCGCTGCACCCGGGCGTCCCGCCAGAGCCGGGCGATCTCGTACTCGTTGATGTAGCCGTAGCCGCCGTGCAACTGCAGGCAGCGGTCCACGATTTCCCACTGCAGCTCGGTGGCCCACCACTTGGCCCCCGCTGCCTCTTCCGCGGTGAGTTCGCCGTCCACGGCCGCCTGCACGCACCGGTCGAGGTAGGCGTGCGCGACATCCAGCTTGGTCTTCATCTCCGCCAGCGCGAACCGGTTGACCTGGAATCCTCCGATCGGCCGGCCGAAGGCGTGGCGGTCCTGGGCGTATTCCATGGTCACCGCGAACGCGCGGTCCGCGTGGGCGATCGCGTACACGGCGATGCCCAGCCGTTCGGCGGGCAGGTTGCGCATCAGGTGGTAGAAGCCCTTGCCCTCCTCCCCGAGCAGGTTCGAGGCGGGCACCCGCACGTCGCGGAAGAACAGCTCGGCGGTGTCCTGGGCGCGGTTGCCGATCTTGTCGAGCTTGCGCCCCCGCTCGAAGCCCTCGAACCCTTCCTCGACCACGAGCAGGCTCATCCCCCGGTGCCCGGCCTCCGGATCGGTCCGCGCCACCACGATGACGAGGTCGGCGAGAATGCCGTTGCTGATGAAGGTCTTCGTCCCGTTGAGCACCCAAGTATCGCCGTCGCGGCGGGCGGTGGCCTTGACCTGCTTGAGGTCCGAGCCCGCGCCGGGTTCGGACATCGCGATCGCGACCAGCCGCTCGCCGGTCACGAAGCCCGGCAGCCAGCGGCGGCGCTGCTCGGGGGTGGTCAGTTCGGTCAGGTAGGGCGCCACCACGTCGTTGTGCAGCGCCAGGGCAATGCCCTGGGTCCCGGTCGCGGCGATCTCCTCCGCGACGACCACGCTGTACCGGAAGTCCCTGATGCCGAGGCCGCCGTACTCCTCGGCGACCATCCAGCCCAGCAGCCCCAGCTCGCCCGCCTTGCGCCAGGCCTCCCGGCTGACGACGCCCGCCTCCAGCCACTCCGCCATGTGCGGGACGCATTCCTTCTCCAGGAAAGCCCGCACCATCTGCCGGAACTGCTCATGCTCTTGCGTGAAGATGGTCCGGCGCACGGGTTCCTCCTCCGGCCTGGCCTTCGGCTGGTTGGCCTGGCTCTCCGCTGGCTCTCCGCTTGGCCCCCGGTGCACCTGGGTGCCGGGAAGCGGATTAAGATTGATTATATAACTATTTTAGCTGTGGCACGAGCCTGCGGCAGGCCACCCCGGGTCCGGGAGGCAGGCGGGACGTGTCAGGCTGCGCGGGCACGGCCGGTCGCTGGCCACGTGGCACGCAGGCCGGAGCTTGGGGTGGGCAGCCAGCCGCCGAGCCCCGCGGGCCGCGGGGCGTACATCTCGCCGATGAGCTGCCGGATCCATCGCATCCGGCTCGCGGCCGCCTCAGGATGCTCGCCGAACTCTTGTGCCATCCGGCTGACGCAGCCCGCGATACCGAACCGCCGCACGGTGTGGCTGATCATTGTGGCCAGCGTCTCGGGGGTCGGGGCATCCGATCGCTGCAGCCCTGACGCGAACAGTGCCTCACACCGCGCGTCGTTCACGTTCAACCTGGTCATGACGAGCCTCCGCGTCTTGTCTGCTAGGCTTCGGTTATATAGTAAGATGATTTAGTTAATTTAGTCAAGAGTGCTTCGCCATTATGCGGGCGATGGCGCTCGCGGACTTCGATTGCGGCCCCGGCCCCGGCCCCGGCCCCGGCCCCGGGCGGCGGCGCGGCCAGGTGCGGCAGGTGCGGCGCGGCCAGGTGCGGCGCGGCCAGGTGCGGTGGTGCCTTGCTTCGGCTCGCCAGTATTGGTTAGATCTTTATATGGATTCCCAGCCTGGCTTCGATGTCGCCGCCCTGGACGAGTGGATCGGTGACCGGCTGCCCGGCCGCGGTCTCCCGCTGCGGGCGATCCGGATGGGCGAGGGCACCGGGGAGGCCAACGCGTTGTACTGGCTGCGCCGGGGCGAGAACGTCTGGGTGCTGCGCCGCCCGCCGGCGGTGATCAACGCCCCGGGGGCGTCGGACATGAACCGCGAGTGGCGCATCCTGACCGCGCTGGAGGGCACATCGGTACCGCATCCGGCCCCGCTGCTGCTCGGCGGCCCGGACGGCCCCCTGGGCACCCCGTTCCTGATCATGGCGCGGGTCGATGGGTTCACTCCGGTGGGCGTGCTGCCGGCGCCGTACGACAACCCCCGCGGGCGCAGGGACCTCGCCTTCGCCCTAGTCGACGCCCTGGCGGATCTGGCGGGAGTGCCGTGGCGGGAGCGCGGGCTTGACGGGCTCGGCCGGCCGGAGGGGTTCCTGGACCGGCAGGTGTCCCGCTGGCTCCGCCAGCTCGACGGCTACCGGACCCGGGATATCCCCGGCCTGGACTGGCTAGCGGGCTGGCTGGAAGCCAGCCGGCCTTGCGCGCAGCAGCCTGCACTCATGCACGGGGACTACAGCCCCTACAACGTTATGGCGTCGCCGCGGGACACCCACCGCCTGGCCGCGGTGGTGGACTGGGATACCGGGACCATCGGCGACCCGCTGCTGGACGTCGGCCACCTGCTGGCGCGCTGGACCGAGCCCGGCGAGGAACCGGCCATCGGCGTCTGGGATATCGAAGTCCGTGAGGGCCTGCCGTCCCGGGCGGAACTCGCCACCCGGTACGCCGACCGCACCGGCGCCGACCTTTCCGCGCTGCCGTACTACCAGGCGCTGGCGCTGTTCAAGCTGGCGATCATCCTGGAGGGCTCGGTGGCGCGGCGGCGCGCCTTGCGGGCTCCGGACGCCGGCGACCGGGCGGGGATGGTGGACCGGCTCATCCGCTACGCGGGGTTGTTCGCCCGGGATGAGCGGGCCGCCGTGCGGGATGAGCGGGCCGCCGCGCGGGATGAGCGGGCCGCCGCGCGGGAGGAACGGGCCGCCGCGCGGGAGGAACGGGCCGCCGCGCCGGAGGAACGGGCCGCCGCGCCGGAGGCGGCCCGATGACCGTAAGCGAACTGTTCAGTCTGGCTGGCAAGGTGGCCGTGGTCACCGGGGGCAGCCGGGGCATCGGCCGGGCCATCGCGGCCGGTTTCGCCGAGGCCGGCGCCGACGTGGTGATCGCCAGCCGCAAGCTCGGCAACTGCACGGCCGCTGCCGCCGAGATCAGCGCGAGCACCGGGCGCACGGCCCTGCCGGTGGAGTTCCACGCCGGGCACTGGGCGGACTGCGACCGGCTGATCGACGCCGTGTACGGCCAGTTCGGTCGCTGCGACGTGCTGGTCAACAACGCGGGGATGTCCCCGCTCTACCCGGACCTGGCCTCGGTTACCGAGGAGTACTACGACAAGGTCCAGGGGGTCAACCTGAAGGGCCCGTTCCGGCTCGGGGTCCTCGCGGGCACCCGGATGGCCGAAGCCGAAGGCGGCAGCATCATCAACATCAGCTCGATCGGCTCGCTGCGGCCCGGTCCCGACGAACTCGTCTATGCCTGCGCCAAGGCCGGCCTCAACGCGCTGACCGTGGGCCTGGCCGAGGCGTTCGGCCCGCGGGTCCGGGCGAACGCGATCCTGCCCGGCGCGGTGCTCACCGACATCGCCAAGGCCTGGCCGGCCGACAGGCTGCGCCGGGCCAGCGAGGGCGTGCCACTTGGCCGGGCGGGCCAGCCCGCGGACCTGGTGGGGACCGCGCTGTGGCTGGCCAGCCGCGCGTCGGAGTGGGTGACCGGGGTCCTGGTGCGGGTCGATGGCGGCTTCTACCGGCAGACCAGCTGACAGCGCGCCCGGGCGTGGACACCGGCCGCGCGCGTTGAGGAGGAGCGCGTTGAGGAGGAGGAAGCAGTGATCGACTTCGCTATCCCGGACGACATCAAGCAGACCCGGGCCCGGGTGGCGGCCTTCATCGACGCCCACGTGCTGCCCGCCGAGGCGCAGATCGGCACCCGGCCCTATTTCAGCATCGTGGCCGATCTGCAGGCCAAGGCCCGCGCCGCCGGGCTGTGGTGCCCGTTCATCCCGGCCGAATGGGGCGGGATGGGGCTGGGCCATCTGGCGAACGCGGTCGTGCAGATCGAGGTCGGCCGTTCGCCGCTGGCGGCCTGGGCCATGAACTGCATGGGCCCGCAGGACGCGACCATGCTCACCTTGCTGGACCACGGCACGCAGGAGCAGAAGGAACGGTTCCTCGTCCCGCTGGTCAACGGCAAGCGGAAGATCTGCTTCTCGATGACCGAGCGCGCGGCCGGATCCGACGCGACCGGCATGCGAACGACCGCGGTCCGCGACGGCGAGGACTGGATCCTCAACGGCGAGAAGTGGTTCAGCAGCAGCGCCAGCATCTCGGACTACGCGCTGGTCATGGCCCGTACCGATGCTGACGCGCCCCGGCACAGGCAATTCACCACGTTCCTGGTCGAGCTGCCCGACCCCGGCTACCAGATAGTCCGGGATATCCCGACCCTGCATGAGGCCGTCGAGCCGGGTTTCAACGGAGAGAGTCGCGGGGGACATGCCGAGGTCCGCATCCGGGACCTGCGGGTTCCGCATGGATGCGTGATCGGCGAGGTGGGCGGCGGGTTCGCGATGGGCCAGCACCGGCTGGGCTACGGCCGCCTCCGGCACGGCATGTGGAGCATCGCCAAGGCGCAGCGAGCGCTAGACATGGCGGCTCAGCATGCGCTGGAACGTCGGACGTTCGGCCAAATGCTTGCGGACCGGCAGGGAGTCCAGTGGATGCTCGCCGACTGCGCCCGTGACCTGTACATAGCGCGGCTGATGGTGCTGCACATCGCGTACAAGATGGAGCACGGCCTGGATATCAGCCAGGAGAACTCGATCGCCAAGAACTTCATCGCGGACATGCTGTCCTCGGTGGTGGACACCGCCCTGCAGATCCATGGTGCGCTCGGCTACACCCTGGACACCCCGCTGGCGGCCTGGTACGCGGAGGTGCGGATGCAGCACCTGGTGGACGGGCCGGATGAGGTACACCGGTGGCGGATCGGGCGCAACGTCCTGGCGGCGCAGCGCAAGTCAGGGACCACCGCCGCCGCGGCGGGCGGCGACCTGTTCTGAACCACGGCGCCACGGCGCCACGGCGCCGGCGTGGCGCCGACGTGGCGCCGTGGGCCGACGTGGCCGGATTCGGCCAGAGTCCCCGGATGGTGCAGACCTGCCGCGAGCAGGCCAGCCGGGCCGGGAATGTATGCCACCCGACCCTCGTTGCACATCGTGCAAGTTTGGACATGATGCAAAGTTGTAGTGAGCGCACGATGACAGTTGCTAGCACGGCTCCCGCTAATACGGCTCCCGCTAGTACGGTTCACGCCGGGGAACCGCGCGCCTCGCTGCGCGAGCGCAAGAAGCTGGCTACCCGCCGGTCGCTCCGCCGGGTAGCGTTCGACCTGGTCGCCGAGCGCGGCTTCGCGCACGTCACCGTCGAGGACATCGCCGAGGCGGCCGACGTGTCGCCGCGCACGTTCTTCAACTACTTCCCGTCCAAGGAAGCCGCACTGTTCGGCGCGGACCCGGACCGGGTCACGGCGCTGCGCGAGCGCGTCGTTCGTGAGGCACCCGGTGAGCCTGCCCTGGATGCGCTGCGCATGGTCATGGTCAGCGACGCCCGGACGGTGGCCGATGAGCTCAGTGAGCTCGGCGGCGACCCGGCGGACTGGCTGCACCGGATGAAGGAGGCACGTGCCGACCCGCACGTGCGCGCGGCCCACGCGGCGCAGATGGCGATGGTTGAGCGAGCCATCACTGAAGGGCTCGCGGAGCGGCTCGGCACCGATCCGGAGCGGGATCCCTATCCGGGGCTGCTCGCCGCCACGGCATCCGGTGTGTTCCGCGCCAGTATGACGTTCTGGGCCGGTTCCGGCGGCTCGGTGCCACTCGACCAGCTCATCGACCTGGCATTCCGGGCGCTCGCCGACGGGCTGCCTGAGCGCTGCGCCCTACGTCAAGTCACGGGGCGTCACGTCAGTGCTAGCCCGGGGGGACGACCCCCGAGGTCCCCCTGCGGGGGAACGTGACGGACAGGAAGGACAACCACTGATGGCCTCAGCCACTCCCATGCCCGCCAACGGCCCGCAGCCGCCCGCCGCGGACAGCACCGGCAACGGCGCCATGCCCGGGCTCAGCCGCCGCCGCATCCTGCTCATCATCGGCGCGCTCATGCTCGGCATGCTGCTCGCCGCGCTCGACCAGACGATCGTGTCCACGGCGCTGCCGACGATCGTCGGTGACCTCAAGGGCGGTTCCCACATCGCCTGGGTCATCACCGCCTACCTGCTCGCCACCACGGTGTCGACCCCGCTGTGGGGCAAGCTGGGCGACCAGTACGGCCGGAAGATCTTCTTCCAGGCCGCGATCGTCATCTTCGTGGCTGGCTCGATCCTGTCCGGCATCAGCACGTCGATGATCGAGCTCATCGCGTTCCGCGCGGTGCAGGGGCTGGGCAGCGGCGGCCTGATGGTCGGCGCGCAGGCCATCGTCGGCGACATCGTCTCCCCCCGGGAACGCGGCCGCTACGTCGGGCTGTTCGGCGCGGTCTTCGGCTTCGCCAGCGTGGTGGGCCCGCTGCTCGGCGGCGTTTTCGTGGACAACCTGTCCTGGCGCTGGATCTTCTACATCAACGTGCCGATCGGCGTGATAGCGCTGCTCGTGGTGGCCAGCCAGGTGCCCGGCCAGCTGAGCCGGGTGCACCACGTGATCGACTACCTCGGCACTGCTGTGCTGTCGCTGGCCGTGACGTCGCTGATCCTGCTGACCAGCCTGGGCGGCACCACCTACCCGTGGCGGTCGACACCCATCTACATCCTGGGCGTGGCCGGCGTGCTGCTGATCGGCGTGTTCGTGCTGGTCGAGCGGCGGGCCGCCGAGCCGGTCCTGCCACTGCACCTGTTCAAGCTGCGCACCTTCTCGGTGACCAGCGTGGTCGGCTTCATCGTCGGCTTCGCGATGTTCGGCGCGATCACCTACCTGCCGGCGTTCTTCCAGGTCGTCCGGGGCATCTCGCCGACCATCTCCGGGGTGTACCTGCTCCCGCTGATGGCCGGGCTGCTCCTGGTCTCGATCACGTCCGGACAGATCATCTCGAAGACCGGCAAGTACCGGTTCTTCCCGATCGCCGGTTCCGCGGTGATGACCCTCGGCTTGTACCTGCTCTCGCTGATGGGGGTCGGCACGCCGACCGCCCTGGACGCCCTGTACATGCTCGTGCTCGGCATGGGCATCGGCGGTGTCATGCAGGTGCTGGTCATCATCGTGCAGAACGGCGTGCCGCACAGCGAACTGGGCGTCGCGACCTCCGGTGCCACGTTCTTCCGCTCGATCGGCGGGTCGTTCGGCACCGCGATCTTCGGTGCGATCTTCGCCAACGTGCTGGTGCCCGCCGCGGTACACCAGGGCTTCGTGGCCGGCTACGCCGAGTCGATCCAGACCGTGTTCCTCGTCGCGGTGCCGATCGCCGCGCTCGCCTTCCTGGCCACCTGGCTGATCCCGCAGGTGGAGCTCAAGCAGTGGCCTGAGGCAGGCTCAGCAGGGCCCAGCGCGGACATGCCGGTGGCCGCCGTGGCGCCGGAGGCACTGCCCGGCGAAGCGCAGGCCCGGCAGGCCGCACCACAGCCGGTGACCCAGGAGGCGCTAGACCCGCAGGACGCCAGCCGCACCGATCCGTGACCACCTGGCGCGGACTGACCTGAGCCGATGCAGCAGGGCTGTCTGGTGTGGTTCCGGCGGAGGATCGGATGCAGCGTCCTGGCGGCGCAGCGCAAGTCCGGGACTACCGCCGCGGCGGCGGGCGGCGACCTGTTCTGAATCACGGAGCGCCAGCTCGAACCGGGGCCGGTGCCCCAGGCCGCCACCATTGGCCCCGAACAGTACGAACAGCTGGCCCACAGGTCTTGCGGATTCGTTGCCTTCCGGCTGGTCCGCGTTCGGGGCCTGGCTTAAACCCTTGACAAACCCCTCAATCCTGGCATTTAGTCTACAAGGTCAGTCCAACAGTTTGAACATATTATCGATAAACTGGCTAATTCGTCATAGGGATATGGTATTGTGTTCCCATGAATCTCCATTAAATTATCCCGAACGGAGGTGGTCCATGTCCCGGGCTCCGGACCAGCCTCTGCGGGTGACGACGCCGGCCACGGTGCCTCCCGCGATCAGCGCCGGGACCAGGCCGGGGCCGGAACAAGCCAGGCCAGAGGCGGGGAGAGATTCGCGGCGGGCATGCCGCTGGCTGCCGCGGCGGCGGGGCCGGGGCTGGCTGCGCCCGAGGTCCCCGGCCCTGGGCCGGGCTGACACCCCGCGCCGGACCCGGAGCCCGGGCCGGGCCCGGAGCCCGCGCCCGGCCCGGAGCCCGCGCCGGGCCCGGCGATGGGCCCACGGGCAGCAGCCCCGATCCCCACGCGCTGATCGCGCGGTTCCTCGCCGGGCTCGGCATCACCCTGGAGCCCATCGCGACCACCTGCTGCGACCACCACGACGCCGAACCCGGCTACACCCCAAGCCGCCGGCTCCGGCACAAGATCCACGCCGCACCCCACCTGCTCCTACTGGGGATGCCGACGGCCCGCCGCGAAATGCGACGACGACCACACCATCGCCTGGGAACACGGGGGTTGTCGTGCCAGTGCAACCTGGCACCTCTGTGCCGCCGACACCATCGCATGAAACAACGCGAAGGCTGGATCCTCTCCCAGCCCAGACGAGGTGTCATGATCTGGCAGGCCCCCAGCGGACGCCGCTACAGCACCACCCCCGCCCGGTACGCCAGCTAGGCTAGCCCAGGATACGGGCCAGCGGCTCGGCCAGCCGGTCCAGCCAGGGCAGGACCCGCTCGGCGGGCCCGTCGTCCACCTTGACCAGGATGCGCTCGACGTGCAGGGTCGCGGCCCGCTCCGCCGCCTCCTCGAGGCGCACGGCAGCCCGACCTGTGAGCAGGGCCGTGATCCGAACCGAGGACGGATCACGGCCGACTTCCCGGCACACCTGGCGCAGGGCGGTGAGCCACTCCGCGAACACCGGCTCCAACAGCCGGGAGCCCATCGGGATCCACCCGTCGGCCCACGAGGCAATCCGGCGGAAGTTGCGCTCGGTGGCCGGCGCGCCTAGCAGCACCGGCGGTCCTGGTTGCTGCCGCGGCTTGGGCCACGCCATGCTGGGCGAGAGCCGGAAGAACTCGCCGGAGAAGGACGCCACCTCCTTGGTCCACAGCTCGCGCATCAAGGGCCACGGCCTCGGTCACGACCCGCGCCCGGGTCCTGGCCGGATGCCCGTGATCTTCCACCTCCTCGCGGTTCCAGCCGAAGCCGACCCCGAGCATCAGGCGACCGCCGGAGAGCACGTCGAGCGTGGCGGCCGCCTTCGCCAGGGCGATCGGATCATGCTCGGCCACGAGCGAGACACACGGGCCGATCTCCAGGCTGGTCCGCGCGGCCACGAAAGACAGCGCCACGTAGGGATCCCAGAAGCGCGCATAGCGCAGCGGTGTCGGCCCGCCCGCCGGGAACTGGCTTCGCGGGGCCTGCACGGGCAGGTGCGTGTGCTCGTTGAGGAACAGTCCCTCGAATCCCCGCCGTTCGGCCTCGACAGCGAGGTCGAGCACCGGCATGGACAGGTCCGTGCAGTCCGCGAATATCCCGATCTTCGGCCGCGTCAACGCGTGATGCCGTAGCGATCCAGCCGGTAGCACGAGATCGCGTTGCCGCGCAGCAGTCGCCAGGTTTCCTGCTCCGACAGCCCGGCTTTCGACGCGATGGTCGCGGCGGTGTCCTTCGAATGCGGGAACGTGGAGTCGCCGTGCGGATAGTCGGTTTCGAACATGATCTGGCCCATGCCGATGCGGTCCCGAAGCGCCAGGCCGACCTGGTCGTCGAAGATGCAGCCGAAGACCCGGCCGGGGACGTAGCTGCTGGGTGGCTCCGGCACCTTCTCCTGGGTCTTCGCGTAGCCGCGGGCGTGCTCCCAGGCCTCGTCGAGCCGTTCCAGCAGGAACGGCATCCAGCCCACCTGGCCCTCGGACAAGGCGATGCGCAACGACCGGAACCGGGCCAGCACCCCGCAGGTCAGCCAGTCCACCAGGGCGTGCGACGCGCCCTCGAAGGTGAGCGCGATGATAACCAGCGGCGGCGCGTCGTCGCTGGTCGTGCTGAAGGTGGAGGACGAGCCGATGTGCATGTTGACCACGGTGTCGGTCTCCTCGCACGCGGCCCACAGCGGATCCCAGGCGTCGGTGTGCACGCTCGGCAGGCCGAGGGCGGCCGGGTTCTCGGAGAAGGCGATGGCGTGCGACCCCTTCGCCGCGCAGCGCCGCACCTCCTGCGCCGCCAGGTCCGGGTCCCACATCGGGATGAGGGTGAGCGGGATCAGGCGGCCGCGGGCGTCGTCGGCGCACCATTCGCCGATCATCCAGTCGTTGTAGGCCTGGATGCAGGCCAGCGCGAGGTCACGGTCGCCGCGCTCCAGGAACGTCTGCCCGCAGAAGCGCGGGAAGGTGGGGAAGCACAGCGACGCGTCGGTGTGATTGCGGTCCATGTCGGCCAGCCGGGCCGCGCGGTCGTAACAGCCGGGCAGGATGTCGTCGAAAATCACGGCCCGGTTGTGCGCCTGGTCCCGGGGGAAGCTGACGGCCGCGAAGCCGCCGGTGACCGGGAACAGCATCCCCGCGTACGACCAGCAGTCCGCCCAGTACCCGTCCGGGTCTTCCCGGAAGGCCATGTGGCGCGGCTCGAAGCGCAGCCGCCCCTTGACCCGGGTGAGCCGCGGCCCGCTGTCGCGGAAGGCGGCCGGCAGGTAGTCCTGCCAGACATGTGCCGGCTCGATGACGTGGTCGTCGACGCTAATGATGCGCGGAATCTCCATGATGTCCTCTCTATCGCGGGGCCGGGCCCGCGGACGTTCCGCCGTCGCGGATGAGCCGGCCTGCGTGCGGGCCGCCATCGCCATTGCCGCTGCCGTCACCGGTCAGCTCGCCGTTCACCCAGACCCTGTGCAGCCCGTGGCTGCGGGCAACGAGCCGGTCCGCGCCGGCCGGCAGGTCCCAGACCCGCTCCATCCGGTCCACCCCGACGGCGGCGGGATCGAACGCGACCAGGTCGGCGAAGTACCCGGGTGCGACGCGGCCGCGGCCGGGGATCCCGAACACGGCAGCCGGGTGCCCGGTGATCCGCCAGATGGCCTTTTCCAGGGACAGCGTGCCGGTCTCCCGGACCCAGTGCTCGAGCAGGTAGGTAGAGAAGACCGCGTCGCAAAGCTGGCTGGCGTGCGCGCCCGCGTCGGACAGGCCCAGCAGGGTGCGGTCATCCCGCAGCAGCCCGGCCAGCGAGGTGGCATCGTCGTTGGCGACCACGACCCGGAAACGGGTCGCGAGGTCATCGTCGAGCGCCACGTCGCACAGCACGTCGAGCGGGTCGACGCCATGCTTGGCGGCCAGCTCCGCGAGCGAGGGCCCGTCGGCCAGCTCGGGGTGCGTCACCGTCTCGGCCACGAACACCTTGTCCCAGCCGTAATACCACTGCCTGGCCACGTCCGCCCGGGCCCGCTCCCGCCACGCCGGATCACGGTAGAACCCGGCGCGTTCCGTGGCGGGCACGGACAGCACCTCGGCGAAGGCGTCGGCGCGGGCGAACGGCGCCGGCTCGGCCAGGGTGACCTGGAAGACGATCGGGCGGCAGGCGACCTGGGGCCAGACCTCGCCGCCGCGGGCCGCGGCCTTGTCGAGCAGGCGGAAGGCGCCCGGTGACGCGTTTAGGGCCGTCCAGGTGACCGGCCGTCCCGTCTTGACGGACAGGTCGGCGAGCTCCACGGGGCCGAAGTCAGGCCCGTGGGTGATAGCGAAGGTGCCCCGGCCGCGCTCGGCCAGCGGCTCGGCGAGCCGCATCAGCTCATCCACGGTGGCGAGCCGGCTGGGTACGGGCTTGCCCCAGGCCCCGGCGTGGGCGGGCTGGCGTGAGGACGCGAAGCCGATAGCGCCGGCGTCCACGGCCTCCCCGACGAGCCGCCGCATCTCCTCAATCTCGGCTGAGGTGGCATCCCGTTCGGCCGCCTCCTCGCCCAGCACGTACAGCCGCAGCGGGGTATGACCGAGCATGACCGCCACGTTCAGCTTCGGCCCGGCCTGCTCGACCGCGTCCAGGTACTCGGGGAAGGTCTCGAAGGTCCAGGGGATGCCCGCGAACAGCGCCTCCACGGACATGCCCTCGACGTTTTCTAGAGTCCTGGCGATCGTCTCGCGGCCCGCTGGCCGGGTCGGGGCGATCCCGAACCCGCAGTTGCCCATCACCACCGTGGTCACGCCGTGCCATGACGAAGGGGTGAGGTCGGGGTCCCACAGCACCTGCGCGTCGTAGTGGGTGTGGCAGTCGATGAACCCCGGGGCCAGCGCCAGGCCATCAAGGTCGACGACGTCGCTGCCCCCGGACACGGTGCCCGGCGCCTCGACCGCGGCGATCCGGTCCGCCTCGATGACCACATCGGCTGGCCGGGGCGGCGCCCCGGTCCCGTCCACCAGCAGCCCTCCGCGTAGAACCGTCATCGCGCACCTCCACGGCGCCCTGCGCCGGAATCCGTAAACTGATTAACTAAAGCATATGATTCAACTAGTTCTAGCGCCAGAGGGAAGGACATAAATCTGAGCCAGAGGGAGCAGGGCATGGATCTGAGCCAGAAGGAGCCGGATCTGAACGGCAACACCGAAGGCGCGGCCGCCAGGAGCGGCACTGAAGGCGCGGCCGCCAGGAGCGGCGGGGGAACGCGAGCGGACGGACGGGCCACGGCCGAGCAGGTCGTCGCCGCGGCCGAGCGGCTGTTCGCGGAGCGCGGCGTGGAGGCGGTCTCGCTGCGCGAGGTGGCCAAAGCGGCGACCTCCCGCAATACCGCGGTCGCCCACTACCACTTCGGCGGCAAGGAGGGGCTGGTGCGCGCCATCGTGGCGCGGCGCGCGCCGGTGCTGAACAGCCGCCGCGCCGCGTTGCTCGATGCGGCCAGGGATCGGGCCGCCGCGCTAGGCCGGGCCGTCCCGGCCGAGGATCTCGTCCGGGTGCTGGTCGTCCCGCTGATCGAAGAACTGGACCGGGGCGGTAACTACGTCGGCTTCCTGGCCCGGCTGGCCGCCGAGCGGCACCGGGCGCCGTGGGTCGCGGAACTGGATGATTCCTCGACAGCCAGTTTCCGCGAAGTCTCCACGCTGCTGGCCCGGCAGCTACCCGGCCTCGACCGGCGCCGTTTCCGGCATCGCCGCGACCTGCTCGTGCAGCTCGTGGTCGGCGCGCTGGCCGCCCGCGGTAACGCTGAGGCCACGGGTGAGCCAGGGCTGGGCACTCGCGCCGGCTTCACCGAGGACCTGCTCGAGGCGGCCGTCGGCCTCATGCTGGCGCCAGTCGGCCCGGATAGCAGGGACCCGCGCCGCCCCCAGGCGCAATCCGTCCGTACCTAAGACGATCTCGTGTCTGGCCTGCTGGGCCGAGCGCGAGCATGGCGGTAACGAATGCCTCCCACCGCACGTCGTGATGGTCATCGCTCATGCCCGCGATCCTAGGCGGGAACCTCGCCCACCAGCAGCCCCGCGCTTTTACGCAGCTGCCGCACCGCCGACCGGGCGTACCCGTCGGGCCCTACCCTCCGTGACGCCGCGCCGTGCCGGGTGCGGGTCCGCAACGTTTCCGCGGAAACACGCAACCCATGACGTGTGGCGCCTTTCATCATGGTGGCGGTGACAAGGATCGTAGGTCGCGGCGGAGAGGGTGATCGGCGGGAACCTCGACGAGAACGATCCGGATGCCGTCCGGGTCCTCGATCCACATCTCGATCAATCCCCAGGCCTCTGCTACGGGCTCCTGGAGAATTCGAACTCCTGCCGCAGCCAGCCGGTCGTGCTCTGCGTGAACATCCCGGACCTGAAGCCAGATCATCATCGAGCGTCCGGGAGGGCCGGCCCCGCGCCCGGAGACCTCGAGGAATCCTGAGCCGAGAAAGAACACCACCCCGGGATCCGCCGGAGAGCCGAACTCCCGGTAGATCGCCAGGCCCAGTACGTCGCGGTAGAAACGCCGGCTTCGGTCCAGGTCGGC
>WNFD01002561.1_pt1 | contig 34475 bp, 37 predicted proteins | sample 5400491 | NCBI WGS metagenome assembly WNFD01 (sample SAMN13153343, study PRJNA577476) | soil metagenome | isolation source: 120 cm saprolite under Douglas fir tree site 2 hole 2 replicate 2 | place: USA:California | collected 2015-04-18 | reverse complement strand
GAAATCCAAGACGAACTGGGTTGGTCCTTCAGACCCTCCAAGTTTACCGCACCAGTTTCGCACCAGAAACGATCTCACCAGAACGCAACGAACACGATCAATCTCCAAGGAAAACGCAGCAAAATCAACGATCGCGTCCATTATCCTCCCGCTCATAACGGTCTGGTTGCAGGTTCGAGTCCTGCCGGGCCCACCACACAGAACGCGGAGCCGGATTCGGACCTCCGCCGCCATCATAATCGGGAGGCGTTCCCGCTATTTCATCAATCAAATTAAAGGGTTGGCGGAAGGTGGCTCTGAGCTCGCCATCACGCCAAGTCGAGTTCGAAAGTACAAAATTCAGGAGACGACGTTTGTCCGCAGGCGGCTGCTTTTCGAAAAGCCGTTGCGCATCTTTGGCAAGTGTTAACAGCATCACGCCTTCGTCCACGTAGGACCGTTCGGCTGTTTGATGCCAGCCGATTTCCCGCAAACAGCGGTCTTGGTCCTTGCGCCACTCCGCTGACATCTTGTCGTACATTGCGTTGTCAATCCGGCCGTCAAGTTTATCGACGTACATGGAGCTGAGGCGCTGAGTCAGACGGTCGTATTCGGTTTGGAGGCGTTTCACCGCCTCATCGTGTTCTTTTCTTTCATCGACATGGCTTTTATGAAGCGCCGCGACAATCCACCGATGGACGTTCTCTGAAAAATGCAGCCGACTCATTAGTTCAGAGAATTTCGCAGCAATGACTTCCTCGCGAACATAGGGTTCATTGCATTTTCCCCTGTAGCCTGTGCAGTGATAGTAGACGTAACGTCCTTTCTTGATTTCGCCGACAAGGGCGCAGCAGCAGTGTCCGCAATTCATAAGGCCCGAGAAAGCAAAGTCTCTTGGACCACGCCGAAGCTTGGTCGCGTTGCGCTTATCGAGGACGAATTGAACCCGATCGAAGAGCTCGCGCGAGACAAGCGGCTTGTGGCGTCCCTTATAGGATCGGTCCTTCCAACGGACCTCGCCCACATAGATCGGGTTGCGCAAGATCGTATGAACCTTGCTGACCGGCACATGGCTGCCGGTTACGCGCGAGGCAAGGCCAGCGCGGCGCGCTTTTTCAGCTGCATCACGCAGCGACAGCGTTCCGTCCGAATACCAGGCAAAGAGATTAGCGATGGCGGGTCCGGTGACGGGATCAATCTCGATAATCTTCTTGCCATCCGGGCCAAGCATGTTTCGGTAGCCGAGCGGCGCGATGGTGGGCCATAGGCCTTGCTCGGCTTTTTCCTGCATGCCCTTGCGTGCCTCCTCGGAGAGGTTATCAATGTAGTTCTTGGCCATCAGGACTTTGATGCCATGCATGAACTTCTCGGAAGACCGGGAATCGCGCGACAGCACCACGCCCTCTTTGACGAGATGAATTTCAATGTCGAATTCGTCGAGCGTTACCCAGTCCTTAAGATTCCGATAGAGTCGATCTGTCTTCTCGACCAGAATGGCGCGAATGTCGGGATGCTTCTTGAGGTAATGGATCATTCCGCCGAAGTTGGTTCGGCCGCTCACCTTCGCGGTTTCGACGTCCACGAACTCTTTTGCGACAATCAATCCATTTGTTTGCGCATAACCGGCCAAGAGCTTTTTCTGCGCGTCGATCGAGAAGCCTTCCTTCTCCTGCTCCTTGGTTGATACTCGAGCATAGGCAATGGCCTTCTTTGCTACCGGAGCACTATTTAATTCCTTTTTCTTTTTCATAGGGCTTCCTGATGGCGAGAGTTCATGTGATTGAATCAGGAAGCCGTTGCAAGCGCAATAAGATTCCCAATACGGGCTTCTGACGGCCTAGAAGTCTCGCGGCATCATTTCTCATTCGACTCAGCGTCACTGAGCTGGACAGGTGGCGGCGACGATTCTGCCAATGCCGCAGCGCGACGTTCTTCTTCGGCCCATTCTCGCAAGATGCTGAAGAAGCCAACGACGTTGTGAGCAATCTCCCGCGCATCTTCGCGCGTCAAGGGACGGTCCGCGTAGGGCTGCCAGACTGCAATGGTCTGGCCCAGGAAATCGCCACCGGCGGCGCAGTCAACGATATGATCGATGAAATCTGCGCCCTCGACGGGAGCGGAAGTCGTAATCCTCCCCTTACGGCTATGATCAGCTTGAAGCTTGCGATTCATGGCATGCTGTCCTCATCAGAACACCATTAAACCCCACGACATCGAAGCGCACCGTTGGAAACTCTAGGAATACGAAAGGTTGCGAGACCTTACATCGCGTCTCACAAGCGTAGCGCTTGGGAGCGTTTTGCATTACTGCAGAATCCGTGTTGCGACAGTGTCGCCGTCAGTTGTCTGACAGGCGGCCGTTGACGGCTTTGAGCAAATATCCCCCGGCAGAGCCGGGGGCTTTAGTTATGGGGCCGCTCAAAGCGGCCGGTCAAAATCCGAAACGCCATTTAACGTGGCAAGCTCAGAAACAACTCCCTACAGGTACCACTTCAACCCGCTATCCCACTTTCGCCGTCGGCACTGGAAAACGGATCTGTCTTGAGCTCCATTCGGCGAGGCCTAACGTTTCATGTAGTCCGTCGAGAAATTCCGTTTTGTGCGTGACGGCACACGAGGCGGGAGTTTTCTCGAAGAAACGACTGCCGCAAATGTCAAACTTCGACTGCCTCCCCGGCAGAGCCGGGGGGTCTCTCGCTTACGCTAGCGACAGCGCGTCAGCCACCTAAAGCAGTTTCGTGCCGCTCGAACAGGTCAGTTCGGGACCACGGCTCGTTGAGGATCTTTGATGGCGCGGGCGAACAGCGCTCAACGGAGCTGGTGAAGGGCGTCGATCACATCTATTACACTATATAATTCAATGACTTACGGACAGTGCCGGAATTTCGTTGGACGAATGGTTGGCACGATGTTGGACATTTTTGGCTACGATTTTTTGACCAAATCGAAGTCGCCGCCAGGTTGTTCGGCGTTAACGCCAGTCCGGCCGAAGCGGAAACGGTGTCACGCGCTCGCGTTCGTGTATTGGAATCGCGCGGACGGCAAGGACATGCGGCGCGATGCGCAGTACGCCACGTTCTGCCTCATCGGCTAGAGGCCGTGAACCAAAAGCGGAGAGGATAACGGTGCATCGGAAGAAATGGTGCCGTTAATGAAAATGGTTCGTCGGCATTGTTCGGTCGTCGTGTTCGGGTCACTTGCAGCCATAACCAAAGAGCGGTTGGAAAAATCCCAGCGATAAGCGCACACGCGGTCCAATCAACATTCGATGTTGCCTCAGATTGCAAAATTCCACCCGCAAACGAAATTGCCAGAAGCAGGCGCAATACGAGCCAAAATGAAGAAGACAGGATCAGCTGCACTATTTGCGAATTCTGTTTCTGCGATATATCCAGAAGTAATGTAAGGCAGCCGCCGCGACCATGCATGACATTCCAAGCGCCATTAAACTGTATAGAAAGTCGTGTTGACCTGAGGTGAGATACACAATCCAGCCGTGATTGTTCAGGGGAAAAATTCTTCCACTTTCAGGTTGAGCCGTCGTGGGCATGTGCGCAACGAAATAGTCCCACACAAAGGAAGATCCGAACCAAAGACATAGGCCCAATATTCCCAATATAGGCTTCAGTATCTTTGCTAAAGTGGATCTATCCATGTGTATGTTTTGCCAACATTTCCTGACACAGCCGTACCCCTCCCAAGACCAATAAAAGCGTTTCCGCCGCTGACAGCGCGACCACTTGTGTCATTGCCGGCGTAAACTAGAGGGGGGTAAGGAAGTTGATCTTATAGAGACCAACACGGCAACCAAACAAAACACTCCTAAGAAGAAGAATGACGCTGACAGTGGGTTGATCGTTCCATAACGATGCAAGTCGTAAACTGAGGCGAGAGCACCCGCAATTAATTGGGAAAGCGCGGCAGTAAACCAAAAGCGTATAGTTAAGCGTCCTACTGGAAAGAACGGAGTTGTCAAGGAATAGGGCCGCTCCGTTTCATGCCACTGACTTCTAACCGCGTGTAGCCAGCCAAAAAGAAATATTGCCGATACGGTCGAAATCAATCCACAAGCCAACCAGTCGACATTGGACCTCGGCTCATTTTCTAGAATGGTATAGAGAATATCGCCCGTAATCGCCACTCGCAGCAAGAACCATAATGCCTGAGAGATTTTCATGAGCGGCTCTCGTGTCCAGTTAGACTAAAAGTACCTTACGGGTCCTGCTCCGGTGACAGCTACAGCACCGCCGCAAGAGGAAAAAATGAATAGTCCAGCGGCGACAGCTCGCGGTTTCAGTCTAGGGATCATTTGTCGCGAACAAAAGTCTTGAACATCATGTAGAAATGGACAGCCATTCCAACGAAGCCAACAGGGAAAGCAGAGGCGAAAAGTGCAGTACCAAACAATGCCAGTATTCTTGAGCCGATAAAGACTTTTGCACTAAGCAACAATAAGGTAAATCCAGCTATCGCCATTAATAACCCAACCGCTCCGATCCTTATCCCGGTGAGCTTTGATGGATCGATATTTTTTGTAAGTCGGCTAAACATTAGAATCCCAGAATGTTAGGTATGTTTACACAGCTGGTATGCTGAGTGCATCCAATAAAACCGCCTGCTCCACCGGCACCGAATCCAAATGTACCCGTTCCGCCAGCATAACTCTTGTCGCCTGGTGAAGCGGGTACGGGCGACATCCCTCCGGGATCAAATCCACCGCCGTTCGTTGTGGTCGTTATGCTGCCGCCACCATAGACACCGGCGCCACCGTCAACAAAAACCCCACCTGAATGAGATGTTCCGTCACATAGTGATCCGGTGCCTATACCGCCATTAAGACCAACTCCTCCGGAGACTCCAATGCCGAACGTTCCGCACACTTGAGTGACGATGCAAGCATTTCCATTCGTATCAAATCCAAGACTCGTGGATGAGCCCCCTCCAACCAAAACTATATGTGCCGAACCGCCGCCGCCAAAGAGTACGTAGAGCAAACCCTTGGGATCGACACGCGTAATCGGATTCTGCCCCACATACCCGTAAGTATTCACGTCGGCGAAGAGGCCGAGAGGATCACTCTGCGCGTAACGTCCCAGCGTTGAATTATAATCGCGGTGCATGTTGTTGCTCAAGCCCGACTCGGCGTCGGCGATCTGGCCGGGGAAGCGCAGGTCGTAGGTGAAGCCTGCGGCTTCGGTGGGCTTGGTGTCGCCGAACGGGGCGTGGTTCCACTGCCAGACTTTCTTGCCGCGCTCGTCGGTGATGATGTGCGGCGCGCCGAGATTATCGGTGCTTACATAATGGATGTTGGTCGAGGTGCGGCCTTCGCCAAAGCAATTGGTGCCGTCGAGCACCGCCACCGGCAGGTCGCCAAGATAAACGGTCTCATGAATGGCGCGGCCACGCGCATCATACTCGCCAATCAGATCCAATGCAGCCATAACGCTAGCACGACTAATCCCAAAATAAATAAGACAGCTTCTATAACTATTGCCGCCCTATCGGAGTATTTTATCGAAACGTCTTTTTTTCTTTTCATACTAAATCTCACGGCGAGAGTGGCGTGATGCTCGAGTTGCCAGGTGAACGCGGCACTGGCGAATAATTTAGGTTTGGTGGAACCGGTGTATAGTTAGGTTTATCAGGCGGAGGTGGCACTGGCGGATTTGATTGCGATGTATCTCCCGGGCATGTCACTAACGCACAAGCTGAAAATACAGTTGCTCTGCATGCAACAAGGACGCGAAATTTTGTTCCTGGAGGAGCCTTCATAGTTAGCGGCACACAAAGGATGGTTCCTACACCAAAGTTGCAAACAATATTCTGCTGTTGACCGGGAGATAGTTGATTCCACCAAGTTTTAAGTGGTGATAGTAGATCTCCTTCTAATCCAAGCGGATCGACAGCCCAGAGTGGGTTGTTACCAACATACGCGTATGTGTTGACTCCAGCATACAGTCCTGCTGGATCGCTCTGTACGTATCGACCGATTGCAGGATTGTAATCGCGAAGCACGTTGTTGCTCAACCCCGACTCGGCATCGGCGACTTGGCCGGGGAATCTCTGATCGTAACTAAATCCATTTGATGAAATCGGCTGCGTATCGCCGAAGGGCGCGTGCGTCCATGACCAGACTTTGCGGCCACGGGTGTCGGCGATTACATGCGATGCGCCGAGGTTATCGGGTGCGATGTAAAAAACATTACCATTGTGGTCGTCCCAATCATGGTCGCCATCGTCTTTAATAACGGCAACGGGCAAGTTGCCGAGATACACCGTTTCCTCAACCGCATGACCGCGTCCGTCATATTCACCGAGCAGGTGATCCGAAGCATCGTAGACATAAAGAATGCCGTCGTTTTTGTGGAAATCATCGCGGTCATGGTCATTCGCTTTTTGCTTGATCACCCGTTCGCCGAGGCCATTGACGCCATACACGGTGGCTTTGCGCTGCTCGCGGCGATCATCATCAAAGCGGCGATGATCTTGATCCATCGCCGTCGTCACCGATGACATACGTCCGCGCGCGTCATAGGTGAACAGGTGCGTGCCGTCGGAGGTGGTATTGCCGGTGGCGTCATAGGTGAAGGGCGAGGTGCTGGTGCTGGTCGAAGGTTTGCCTTTGCGGTCGAGGACAGTCACGGCCTCGGTCACGCTTTGCAGACGGTTGTTGGCGGCTGTGAAGCCATATCTGTCCGCTGTGCCGGTGATGGACGAGGCCAGCGTCAGGCGGTTGCCGTCGGCATCGTAGGTATAGGCCGTTTGCGCCGTGCCGCTGGTATAGCCGGTCAGGCGGTCAAGTTCATCGTACCCGAAGGCCTGTCCCGGCTGGCCGGTCTCGGTCTCACCACTAATGCGTCCGGCGGCATCATAGGTGTAGGTGACGGTGCCAAGTCCGCCCATAGCGATGCCCGTAATACGGCCATCCGCATCGAAGCTGCGGGCGAAGGTGGCGTTATTGCCCTGCCTCCACGACTGCGCCGGGCCGAACGGGCGGTAAGCGACGTTGCTGATAAGAGCAGTATTGCCGAGACTAAGACCACTAACCTGTCCCGCCGCGTCGTACTTGACGGAGACGGTCTTGCCGGAGGGGTAAGTCATGCTGACGAGGCGGCCCGCCACGTCATAACCCATGCGGGTAACGAGGTTCAGGCCATTGGTCGTCTGCGCCTTGCTGGTGACGCGGCCATGGATGTCATAGGTCCATGTGGTAACGCCGGCGGGGTCCACCATGCGGGTCAGGTGGCCGATACCGTTCTGGCCCTGATCATATTGGTAAGTGGAACTGGTGCCGTCGGCATACAGCGCCTTGGTCACGCGGTTCAGCGCATCATAGGTATAGGTGGTTTTGGCCCCACGCGCGTCGGTAGACGTCAGCACGTTGCCGGCAACGTCATAGGTTTTGACCGTGCCGCCGGTATCGGGGCTGGCGATGCCGGTCTGGTCATCAAGCCCATCATAGGTATAGCCGGTGACAAGGCCCTTGGGGTCCTGTTCGGCGGTCAGGCGGTCAAGCGCATCATACCCGAACTTGGTCAGGCCACCCGCCGCATCGGTGGTCACCACCCGGCGGTTCAGCGCATCGTAATCGAAGCCGGTACGGTGGTTCAGCGGGTCACTGACCTTCGTCAGGTTACCTTGCTTGTCATAAGTGTAATCGGTTTCCTGATTCTGGGCGCCAAGCTCGGCCACCAGACGGTTGACGCTGTCGTACCCGAACGAGCGATGCTGGACCAGATTGTTGGCCGGGTCGTACAGACCCGCCTGCACCCGGTTGTCATTGCCATCCAGCGCAAAGGCCATACCGTTATTCAGCGCATCGCGCGCGCCGGTCAGGCGGTGGGCGGCATCATACATAAATGAGGTGAGTGAATGGTCGGGCTTCTGGACCGCGACGCGGTTACCGGCGGCATCATAGGCGAACTGGGTGGTCTCATTGCCCTCGGTGCGCTGTACCAGCCTGCCGCGCAGATCATAGACATAGGTGCTGACCAGCCCGTTGGCATCAACCGAGCGCAGCAAGCGGCCCGCGCCGTCATAGCCGGTGAAGCTGGTGACATGGCCCAGGGCATCGGTGATGCTGGCGACATCGCCCTTGGCATCATACGTCATGCGGGTGACCGCACCACGCGGGTCGGCCATCGCGGTGACCTGCCCGGCAGTGTTGTAGGTGTACTGCCATGTGCGGGTCTGAGTGCCCGCCGTTACCGTCTTGCTCAGCATGTTGCCGTGCGTGTCATAGGTGAAGGCGGTGGTGCGACCACCCGGCTCGGTGATCAGCGTCGGAAGGTGCAGCGTAGAGCTCCACGCCACCGTCGTGGTGCGGGCAAGCGACGTGCCCGCCGCTTCCGTGCGCGAAGTCTCATTGCCGCGCGCATCATGCACATAGGCGGTGACGTTACCGTCATAATCGGTCTTGCTGGCGATAAAGCCGTTGGCGTCATAGGTAAACGCCGAGCCGCCGACGGCGGGGTCCGGCGCGCCGGACAGCGCCGTGGTCTTCATCACCCCGAACTGGGTCGTAAACCCATAAGTGCGTGCATTACCGTTGGCATCGGTGACGGTGGAGGTGCCGTCACTGTTATAGGCAATGGCGGTCAGCCCGGCCCCGCCCGCATGCTGGGTCGAGACCGCACGGCCCTGCGTATCATACGCATAGGTGGCAAAGCGCACGCCCAGCTCATCGGTAATGCCGGTCAGGGCGTTGGGGAATGCCGTATTCTCATATAGATACTGTTTCCTGGTACCATCCGGATAGGTGACCGAGGTCAGGTTGTTGCTGGCATCATACGTATAGGCATACACAGTGCCGTCCGGCGACATCACCTGACTGACATGGCCCTGCGCATCATACGCAAAGCTCATCACATGGCCGAACGGGCCGGTGACGCGGGTGACGTTGGTACCGTTGTTGGCATAAGACAGAGTGGTGGTGCGGCCCTCGCGCGTAGTGATGGCCATCAGCTGCCCGCCGAACGCATAAGTCTCGACCGAGTCATCGGGCAGCGTCAGTCTCCAGCCCGCCACCGAACCCGCCGCGCCGGGAATGGTCGCAAGTGTGGTCGTGACATCCGCATCCGCCGTATAAACGCCCGAGCCATTATTGGTGAACGCATCCTGCCGCCCGTCGGCACGTGTGGCGACCACCTGGTTGCCATTAATCTGCAACCCGCGTTGCCACGCGCTGTGCCACCCCTTGCCGAACGCCGATGCCGTGGTGTCCTGACTGTTGTAATACCGCGTCAGGTTGATGCCGGTATGCGTCGCACAGGTGATGTCGGTCTCGGAATCAAACTGATTGCCGGTGCCAGCATTGACAGGGTCACCAACAAGGTTGCCGCCGGATGGCTTGGAACAGTTGGGCGTGTTGGAAACAGGCGCGCCTGGTGGTGTGTCGGGGGCGCTCGAGGTTGACGGATCGCTGTTGCCGAGGTTGTTCAAGGCAACAGTCTGCGTTGAAAGCACCCAGATTCCCGGACTGGCGTTCAGTCCAACTACATAAGGATGAAGGCCATCGTAATAGGGAATATTACTGATTGCTACATCTGTAACAGCGCCCAGGTAACCGCCGCCCGGTTGAAAGCCGCTACTTGCAAATAGAATGACGTTTGTTCCGATATCTGATCCAACGATATGCCACATTACAATTTGTTCGTCTTTTAGTACGATGCTGAAATAGGGAAGCTGCGACCTAGCAAATACTTGCGAGCTATTATTTAGAACGGCTGCAAAAGTGGCTGAAGAAATATAAGAAGTAGCGTCGCCTGTATATCCTAAAGGAAGATTCTGGAAAGTAACGGACGCTGTTACGTGACCAATTGCCGAACATTGCGCAAGAGGATCATCATAGAAAGAAGTATGAAAAAAATTATTACAGTCCGTAAGATTAAATGGTTGCCCGGTATAGTTGTAAGTAATTGTTTGTGCGCTTGCCTGATGCGGCGCGCACGTTAACAGCACTGCCAGCGCAGTGGTCGCAATCCCGGTGTGTGATCGGGATGAGCGTTTTACAATCTCTTGCGAAAATGCTTCACAGACACGATCAAATATCGACATCCAATACCCACGAAAAAAAAATTTCAAAAATCGAAACAAAATATGTCGAGAGCATACATGACCTTGGTTAAATCCTGATTGAGCGACTGCAAAATAGTTTTTTAACGAATCTTCATTCTACAAGAGCCCATTTTACAGGGATTTCCTGCATGTCCCCCATCAGCCGTGGCAGCCGACAGACGCGAAAAGTGGCGCTTCAGCCCGCATGGCCTAACGCCGATCAAGGTCGAGAGGTCGAGCGCGCATGAGCCGCCAACGCATATAACGCGCGTAGCGTTCGGCTGCGCGTTTTTCCCGCAATGCTTTCAGCGCGAGGCGACGCCACTCACGCGCTTCGCGCCGTGCCTGTGCTCTCTCGCGTCGCGGAAGCAAACGCGCGCCTGCGATCTTGCGCCTAAAAATATTCTCGATCTCGATTTCCGCCGCATCGCCTTCTTCGATTGGGCCCTCAATTTCATGTGCCGAATGAGCAGGGGACGCGGACGTGGCTGGCCCGGTCCCCCGGTCACTCGCCGTGGACTCGTTGCCGCTGTCGCCAGCTTTCATCCTCCTCCTCACGTACGAGCTGCTGATGCTGTTTGAGCGTATTCTCAGCGGCCTCGCGGAACACATCCGCCCTCTCCTCCGCCGACATCGGTTTCGGCGGCGCGGAGCCCAGATTGGTCAGGTCAGTGAACAGGGCGTCGGCAAATGCCATGAAGCCGTGACCGATCTTGCCGCCGACATTGATGTTGACATCATGGCCGGAATTGACGGGCGCATCATAATGCTCGTCGGCGTCGCGCGTGTTGGCTTCAAAATCGGCAATCGGCTCGCGTGCAGCCATCTCGTGGCCGGTCTCGCGGAATGCGGTCCGGATCTCCTGACCCGCCTGCCTGCGTTCTTCAAGTTCGTTGAGAAATGGCGTGGCATCCAGCCCGGCATCCTGACGCCAGCGCACCTCCGCCCGCACCTCCTTCTGATCATCGAGAAGCTCGCGATACCGACTATCGCGTTCCTCCCGCAATTCCTTGCAGGCCTCGTCGCGCCGCGGTTCGAGAACTGCCTTTTGATCGGCAACAAGCTGCGCCTTGGCCGTTGCCAAGGATTCCGCATCCGCGCCATTTCTGCGCATTTCATAAAAATCGGCCCAGCGTTCGCGAAATTCCTCCCTGACCTCGCGATAAATCGAATTTCGCAGTGCTGAAAATTCTGTTTTTCCCTGCGCAAAAAACTCCATGCGTTCAGTACGTTGGAATTCCTTCAGAATTTTCCATTCGGCGGGAATTTCCGCATTTTCGGCCATTGATTTTTCCGTGCGAGAAAATTCCTTTTCATTAACCTGAAAAGCCATCCAGATATTCCGCGGCATATTCTTTTCGCGATCTTCAGCATTCATCTGCCGCTGCTTGCAATGAATGCGGCCCTGTTCCCGCTCATATTCGAGTGCCCAGACCTGCGCGCGCCGCTGCTCGAAACCGTCGTCGAGCCGCAGACCCGTCTCGGGATGCACGGCATTCAACATGAAGTGGACGTGCTTGTAGGATTTGTCGTCGTGGGCGATCAGAATGGCCTGGTGCTCATTCCAGCCCATGTGGCGTAGGAAACTCTTGCTGGTGGCGATCATATGCTCGGGCGAGGGATTATCGTCGGGCGCCCAATTGAGACTCCCATGCTTGACCGGATTTTCCGTCGTTCGGCCGCCCGCGCGAATACCGGCCTCTTGTTTCAAAAGCTCGGCATTGCGCGCGGTCCAGACCATTTCATCGACGGCGGACGGCACATGGTCGTTGGCGAGGTTCAGGGTATGCGTCCACGCGACGCGCTTGTCGGTATTGGCATTCGGATCATGCGTGAGATAGGTAGAAAGACCCTTGAAGGATTTTCCGCTGCCGGAAATCTTGACAATCATTGCGAGACTCCGCGCGCGATGATCTTGCGAATATCGTTGAGCAGGGGCTCGAGATCGGCCGGCAGCGGATCGCCGGTCTGGTGCAGATGCCGCACCATCTGGTTCAAATTATTCCCAAGGCGCACGAGCTGCGCATGAATGAGCCGCGAGATGTTGTCCGCCGGCTCGCTTTTGCTCACGGACGCGCCGCTCCGACCAAGCAGCAGGGCGCGCCCGAAATGGACCGGCCGCATGCCGAGCGCCGCCGCGCGCCCTACGACGCTTTCGTATTCCGCGGCAGTGAGGCTGAGATTAAGCTGCCTATCGCGCGGTTCGGATGTGCGGGGACGGCCCATGTTCTTTATTCCTTGGCAGAGCGCATGCGTCCTGGGGTTTGGGGACCATTTTCTTCCGGTCCCCAACGAGACCGTTTGCCCTAGGCAAACGGACATCTCGCTACCCTCTTCCGGAATTTAAATTCTGACCTCACTCACCTCCATCGCAACGATTGGTACTCTCAAACATTCCCACGCGTCACCACGCTGTTCTCTGCGCAAAAAAGAAAGAGCTCGCTATTGAGGCGAGCCCTCTCCTTGCTGATGTTCGAATAAGTTTCAGGTCACGTGCATCTATTTCCACGGCTTCGGAACGTCTCGCCCTAAAACTTTACCAGCCCACTCCATGGCGCTGTCCCAGAGGCTTTCGTCGCCTTCCCACAAGGCATCCGATCCCACGTTCAATTCCGGAAATCGCTGCGCCGCGACCGCCAAAACCGCACAAACCAGCTTGTCGTAAGGCTCCCTGCGCGTCTTGCAGCACTCCCAAACAGGCGCGCGCGTAAGTTCAAAGCTCTCACAGTCGCCGTTAAAGAAAATCTCTAATTTACTGATGGTTAGATCGCGAATAGGCGAGCTAAAAGCCGCGGTTAATTGCTTCGCATCTTCACAAATTCCTTCCCAGACATCGGCCGGAATCCCGGTTTTGCTTTCCCAATAGTGCGTGTACCCCATGAAAACCTCCATTTTCTTGATTGTTGGGCCCCGTGAACCGGCGCCGATAAGTGCAGAAGATCGACGGGCTTCGACGGGCGACAAACAAAGAATTTTTTGCAGAGCCCCGCAGGGGTCGCGCCGTCTTCGGCGCGAGGGCTTGACGCCCCTTCGCGTCAAGCCCCGGCGCAAAACAATTGTTTGCTTGGCGAACGGCGATGCACGGCGATATTCTGCGTCTTGCCCCACCCCCCTCTTGGCCGCACCGCCTCCACCCCGACCACATGAGGTGGCCGTTCCGGGGTGGCCGCTAAAATCTCGCGGAGCCTCTAGGGCTATCGTGGCAAGCGGAGAGCTTGATCGCCAGCGCTGCTTGCATGCATTCCCGAACCTTCTCAGCCGGTTCGAATTTCCACGACATCGCGCGACGATTTCTTTGCCAGACTTTGCCTGACATTCTTGTCGGCCGGTCGCCTTGGTCTTGGTACCGATGCGGATCAGCTTCAGGAGGCACAGATGGTGCCCTCACCTTTCCCACCTCCGATAGCAACGCTCGGTACTCTCAAACATTCCAATCCTGTGCGCGACTGTTCCTGAGCAAAGGCCTGTCGTTTGACGTACTCTTATGTTCGCAACTTTTTTGGATGATGAGAGGGGGCAAATGTCGAAATGGAGACCGGAACGGCGGGGACCGGGCCGAGCGGAACGGATGTTTGTCGAAATTGACGGCGCGCGCTTCGAGCTGCTGGCCTATACTTACGACACCGGGGAAAACCGCCTCGCAAGCGGTTTCGAAATCTTTGCCCGCGACACTTGCGGGCGATACGTCGATCAGGTGGCGATGGGTGAAGCTGCAAGTCTCGACGCGTCGAAGGCTTTGGCGGAGGCTGTGGCAAGGCGTCCGCGTTGCCAGTGGCCTGTTCTAGCGCTGGCGTGAAACAGAAAAACCCTGCCGGACGCTGCCGACAGGGTCGCATTATCTTCCGTACAGCGCCTTGACGTCGTTCGCATACTCACGCGGCGACAGCGTCTTCTATCGCGTGTCATTCGAGTTAGGGACTATTGTTGAGTTCGCCAGGTCACTTGAGCGGTTCGCCGTTACTTCTATGAATGGGTCAGACAAATCCCTCAAGTCCTTCCATTCCTCTGCTTCCGCCAGCCAGTACTCCGCCAGTGAATATTCCATTTCTTTTTTGGCAAGCGCAGCCCGCTCGCGACACATGAGCTCTAATGCAGCGAATTGCTTTCTTGAATACATCGAGCGGTTCCCATTCGACGGAAGTCTAACCTTATGCACATCAAGGCCAACTGACAAATTGGTAACGCAACCTGACGCCGATGTGAGTTTGTTTCGGGATATGTCATCCACAGTGACATATTTGGTCTGTAGCGGTACGCTGTAGGAGCACAAGTCAACCGTAATCCATATGGAAAAGAGAATTTTAGTTTCGTGCGAGTGCGAGGGTAGGTTTTATTGCAGTAGCAGACAGCGGTGGTGACGGCATCGAGCACGTCGAGTGTGAACAGCATCACCCAGCTTTCAAGGCCGACACAGGTTCTTTGCTTGGCAACATCCTAGCGGGAGCTAAGGAAATAGAACGCCTAACCAGCACTGATGAACCTCTAGCTCACATCGCGAATCAGACTGGCGTTAGCAGCGAATTCTTTAACCGCAGCTAGCGTTATGAACAAGGAAGAATTGCGCCAATACTTTTACGCAGCATCCCCGTTCGCCGTATTGGTCGATGTACAACAGAACTGGTTTGACGGTGCTCATGCTGCACCGCCTTTCCCCGTCTGGTTTTCGATCCGGAATTCGCGCAACGGCCCTTGTTGGTCGCAGTCACGATTGCCGCACATGCAATCGCTGTCGTCGTTCCAGAAGTGATCTCCGTCGAGATCCTCGGTGCCGCTATCGATCACATGAAGGCGAACGATCGCTTCGATGTGAAAATCCTCTTCGTGTCCGCATTTCGGGCAACACCCGCCTTGGAGGTAATTGGTATTCGTCATGATGAAATCCTTTGTTGGTGATGAAAAAGAAAGGGGCCGCGCGAGGCGGCCCCTGGTGGATCAGGCGCTTGTATCGTCCTTGGGTTCCGGGCGATCCCAGACCAGAACGTAAGTGCCGTCTTGGTCGCGGCCGGGGAACATCGCGGCGTTGAACGCTTTGGACAGCACCGGAGAGTCGAGTCTCACGGAAATGAACGGCTTCCCGCCTTCCTTGCTGGTTTTCTTCCATGCCGCTCCGGCTTCGGTGCCGGTCTCGGTAAAGATCACGGCGTAATCCGCGCCTTTGTCGTTTGGCTGAAAGGTCAGATTGACTCGTCCGAAGAGCAGGGCTTGCAACGCGCCGACAATCCGGCCGTCCTCTTTGGTCTGGAATTTTCCGATGATCATTTTCGTTCTCCTTCGCTTGTTGAGGCCGCCACAACGGGGCCTCGATAGACGCGGGTCTCCGGGCGGCGAAGGGGTATGCCAACAAAAGAATTTTTCGCCGAGCGCCTCTTGCGCTTGGGGGTTGGAGCGCAGCGGAAACCCCCGAGGCGAAACAATTGTTTTGTTGCAAGCACGCTCAAAACAAACAGGTGTGCGTTGCCACTTCGTTGTCCGGCATCCTGCGTTTATCGAGGCACCCTGGATGAGTGGCGGTCGAGCGGAGGTGAACGAACATGATTTTCGGTACGATCGCATCACACGGCCCGCGAAGGTGAGCTGCAAGCCCTGCTGATCGGTGCTCTCTCTGGCCCTCCAACGATGCGCTTACCAGACATTCCCAGACGTTCCGGGAAACGGTGCGCGACGATGACGTTATCGAAGACTGTCCAACACGGGAGGTCTTCGATGGACTGGTTTAAGAGCGAACGCGCGAAATGGCGGACACAGATTCACCTCGCTCGGTTGCGCAATTACCCGACGCTGCCGGGTTTCGATCCAAGAAGTCGCGAACTTTACGGCACGGCACTGCCGCGCGGCGTGCTGCTGCCGCGGCTCGAAGCGGATCGCGAGCGCGTCAATTACTGGATGTCGCCGGCTGAGTTAATGCGCCATCGCTTTCAGCACGGGCAAATTATCGTCGGCAAGCTCGCGGGCACCTATCTCGGCCATCTCGATGACCGGCCGATGGTGACGATCGCCGGCGCGCGTGCCGGCAAGACCTCAACCGTGCTGGAGCCGAACCTCTATCTCTATCCGGGCTCAATGCTGGTGCTGGATCCCAAGGGCGAGCTGGCACGGGCGGCGCGATTCCGGCGCGCGATGGGCCACAACGTCTATGTGCTCGATCCTTTTTGGCCAGTCGGGCGAGAAGACGGCTTGCTTCAATTGTCTGGCGGAGCTTGATCCGAACAGTCCGAGCCTGGTGGATGACATCGTCTCCATAACCAACGCGCTGGTGCCGGACGATTGTGACGCACGTTCCAGGCATTGGAACGATAGCGCGCGCATGCTGCTGGTGGGTCTGATCCTTCTGACCCTGTCGCTGCCCGAGAGCGAGCGGCATCTGGTGACGGTGCGCGAGCTGCTGTGCCTGACCTACAGGCCGCTGGCGCTGGCCGCGAAAGCGGCGGCCCAGCGCGCCCTCGCCGAAGCGTCGCCGGAAGAGAAGAAGAAGTATTTCGATGCCAATGCGCTGGCCATCAAGACGCTGCTGAACCGGCTGGTGGCGATGGGCGACCGGTTTGGCGGCATTGCGTCGGCGATCGGCAGTCGTTTCAGTCAAACGCCGCTGACCGAACGCGGCAGCATTTTCTCGACCGCCGCGGCGCAAACCGATTTTCTCGATAGCCTTTTGTTGCGCCAAACCCTGCGACGATCGGATTTCAACCTCGCGACCTTGCGCCGCGACCGGCCGGCCACGATCTTTCTGTGCCTGCCGGTCGGCAGGATGGAGCGTCATTTTCGCTGGCTGCGTTTGATCGTGCAGCTGACCTGCACGGTGCTGGAGGGGTTGGGCCCTTATCCGCGGACGCGGCCGCCGATCCTTTTCATGATGGAGGAGTTCGCGACCCTCGGTCACATGGCGATCATGGAACAGGCAGCGGCCTATTTCCCCGGATTTGGCATCAAATTGTGGGTCGTTCTGCAAAATCTCAAGCAATTGCAGGATCACTACAGGGCAACATGGGAGACGTTCGTTGGAAACGCCGGCCTTGTGCAGCTGTTCGCCAATGGCGACGAGGAAACGCTGCGCTATGCGGCCGGACGCATGGAGAAACTGATTGCGCCGTTTGAGCTGCGCACTGCTTTTTCGCGGCAGCGTTTCAGTCAGTTGCTGCTGATGGAAGGCATGCCGCCGGCGGCGGCACTGCGACTCGAGCATGGCGACGTCGAAATGATCCGCGAGCACGCGCAAGCAGTATCGCTGCCGCCGCGGTTTCTTGGGCTGGATGAGAGTCAGTAGATTGTCGGGAAGGTCACTTCGCGCCGGCCCCATAGTTGCTCGATGGCAGCCTGGAGATCGGCGGCGAGCCGTTCGGGCGTGCGGTCGTTCTTGTCCAGGCGGTTGGCGGTCATATATTCGATAAAGCGCGTGCCGCAGATGCCACCAATGACCATACGGTCGGGATCGTCGTCCTTCATTTGGAGTTCGGGCCAGTTCTCGCCGATATGCTCGGCGTAAAAGACGTCTTCGCCGTCGACGATCATGGCGTCGGGGCGGATTTCGACGCTGTGCGAGACGATGATCCTCCAGCGCGCGATGAGTCCGTTGATGAACGTGAGCAGGGCAAAGGCGAAGAGACATGGCACGGCCGACAGGGAGCTCTCGAAAAAGATCAACCAGCCCCCGATCCAGGTTGCCACGATCCAGGCGGAGACACGCAGGATCGTCAGCAACAGGCTGCGATGCTGATCCCTGTAGAAGATCAGAATGCCGCCTTCCGGCGTCAGCATGCGGACATAACCGTTGAACGGGCTGCGCCGATCGATGATCGGCTGCACCTCATCGTCAACCAACGCGGTGTCCGCCTCCAGGCGGGCGAGTTCGTTCGCCAGCCGCGCATCGAACTCCACGCCGGGCGGCACAAAGTGGACGCGCTCACTCATGTCCTCACTGTAGCGCCGTGAGCCCGCCGGGCCATTGGCCAGGGGTCCCGATTCCCGAACATTCGCAACGGATACCAAGAATTACAGTTTTGGTTACTTTACTCATAGTTACAATCGCTTACACATCTTATATGCATGGTTTTTCAATAAGAATTCTTGCATCGTTGGTCTCGACATCTGAAACCGGGCGGCGTTTATCGGCGCGAGGACCTCGCGCGCTGGTCGAATGCGGTTGACCGGCATGTGAAGCAGCTGGTCGAGAGCAATGTTTTGACGAAACTGGCGGGCGGGCTTTACGCCTATCCGAAGGACACGGCCTTTGGCCCGGCGCCGGCCAACGATGATGCGTTGGTCGAGGCCTTTCTGAAGGACCGGCGGTTTCTGCTCGCCTCACCCAACGCCTATAACAGCCTCGGCGTCGGGACGACCCAGCTTTACGACCAGACCGTGGTTTACAATCACAAACGGCATGGGGAATTTCAGCTGGGTGGCCGCAAATTCTCGTTTCGGGTCAAGCCGCACTTTCCGAAATCCCTCAGCCGGGAATTTCTGCTGGTCGATCTGGTGAACAATCTCGACCAACTCGCCGAAGCAAAAAGCGAGGTGCTCGATCGCGTGAAGGAGCGTGCCACAGCTTTCGATGGCCCTCGCCTGCGCCGGGCGGTGCGCGACTATGGCAGCGTACGCACACGCAAGTTCTTCGATCAGCTCCTGCATGCGCCGAAGCTGACGCATGCCGCGTGATTACCTACACAACCATCCGCAATTCGCCGATCTGATCCGGATCGTGGCGGATCAGCAGGGGATCGATCCGGCATTGGTCGAGAAAGACTACTGGATCATGCATTGCCTTTACGGCCTGCAGCAGCTGGGCCTCACTTTCGAGCTCAAGGGCGGGACCTCGTTGTCCAAAGGCTTTCAGATCATCAATCGGTTCTCGGAGGACATCGATATTAGGATCGAGCCGCCGGCCGGAATGGACGTCAAGACTGGGAAGAACCAGACCAAGCCGGCGCACATTAAGAGCCGGGCGGATTTTTACGACTGGCTGACGAGGACGATCAAGATCGACGGCATTATTTCAGTCGAGCGCGACACCTCGGTCGATAACAAGGATCTGACCAGCGCGGGCATTCGCCTCACCTACAAGAACCTCAAGACGCCGGTCGAAGGCCTGCGCGAGGGTGTGTTGCTGGAAGCGGGCTTCGCCAAGGTAACGCCAAACGAGCCCAAGGACATCGGCTCCTGGGCTTATGACTATGCGGCGGACAAGGTCGAGATCATCGACAACCGTGCCAAGGCCGTTGCCTGTTATCATCCCGGCTACACACTGGTCGAAAAGCTGCAGACCATTTCGACCAAATACCGCAAGCAGCAGGAAGCCGGCACGATGCCGGTGGACTTCATGCGGCATTATTACGATGTCTATTGTCTGCTGCAGCAGCCATCGGTGCAGGCCTTCGTCGGCACTCCACCCTATGTGCAGCACAAGGACGAGCACTTCCCGCAGGCGGACAATAAGAACATCAACGAGAACGCAGCCTTTCAACTGCCGGACAAGAAAACGCGCGAGCTCTACGAGCGCGCCTATGAGGCAGGCAGCGCGCTTTACTATCAGGGCAAACCGAGTTTCACGGAAATTCTTGCTACGCTCGCTGAGTGGAAGGACCGGCTATAAAAGTTAAGCGCAACGCTGCGCCGCTTTTCCGCTGCAGTGTATGGATGCGTTAATAACATTTGTTGGAAGATAGGCGTTGCACTTTCCTGCCAATCCGTTGCCTCATTCTGAACCCATTCGCTTACGACGGTTGCGCCCTCTCCCATTTGAGGAGGCGTCCAATGATCAGGACCATCGCACTTACGTTGATCTCTCTGGCTGGACTTGGGGCGATTGCCGGCGCTGCAATAAGATCAACAACTCCACTGCCGGAAACCGTGAGACCAGTCGTTGCCGGAAATAAGGCCGATCGCCTGCCGTTCGTTAGGAAAGACGACGTGCCGAAGGCTGCGGAGAAAATCGAAACGGCTTATGTGCAGCCCGCGGACGAGGTCCAAAGCAGTCCTCCAGTAGAAACGCCGCCAGTGGCGACGCCAGCAGCTTCGGATCTAAAGCCGCCGAATGTGGACGCACCGCGTCGTGCGAAGGCTACGACGGCTTCCAAGCAGAGCGTTCCTCGCAGTAAACGGGTGGCCGCTGCCGATCGCTCCCCCAAGGAACTGAGTGCGCCAGCTGCGGCAAAACCGGACAGCGCGCCACCAAATCAGGCAAGCGAGTTGAAAGAATGCTCTTCGAGTGGGCTCGATCCACTGCTGCGAAAGCTGAACCTGGCTCCGCCGTGCAATTGACGCGCTTCCCGCGAGCGTGAAGCGGGCTGCCGGCCTTTAGCGACGCTGATTGGTGAAGGAAAAAGCCGCGCCCTCCCCGGCGCGGCTTCCCGCTGATCTACGCACTATGCTTCAAATTCATCACGGCGCGATTTTCCTGACTTTCGATCCAGCTCTTGTAAGCAGATGGCCGCAGGCAGAGCGTGCTTCCGAGCCTGTGAATCGGAATCTTGGAGCATTCCGCGAGGTAGTACACTTTGCGGCGATGCGAACGGTCGCCGAAGATAAATTCGGCGATTGCTTCGGCGCCGCGGATAACCGGCTCCTCCAATTTTTCAAGTGGCTTATCGATTGGTCCTGATGTCTGGTCCGTGGTGTTTCTCCCAATCTGCTGTTGATGGCCCGCGCGTTGCGAGGGCAATTCCCGCTGGCGAAGCAGATGAGAAGCGGCCTTTAACCCGGTTGGAGGATGACGACCGTCCGGGGACGAATGTCAGTCGCTCGCTTTCATGAGTGGCCTTTGCGATCCATGTTGCGATTCCGTTCGGACGATGCCGGAAGGAATGTGTTCTCATTTTGTTCTCGTGAGGAGGCAAAGTCAAGAATTGGCGTTTACCCCTTCAAAACATTGCCGGATTTTCGCTAAATCGACTGGGATCAGCAAAAGGCTAGCGGTTCATACTTCTGAGGGGTCATATGTGCTCATAAATTCCGCGCGAATTCTGCAAGAATTCTGTTCTTTGACGCGAGTTGAACGTTCAAAGGGCTAGCGCTTGGGGTGCAGAATGGTCCGGTTCTCGATTTTTTTCGCCCACCTCCTCCGTCCCGGTGGAAGGGTGAAGTGATGGGCACCACACACTGAAGGGATTGCGCGCTGCGCGTTGGCATGTCGAACGAAACGACTGTTAGACGTCTGTCCGAATTCGAAATCAGCGACTATACGCTGATCGACACGACGATTCTGCCGAAAGACTACCCCAAGCAGAAACGTAAATCTGCCGACATCATCAACTTTGAAATCGAGCGAAAGACCTATCAGGTAAAAAGATTCTCGAAGGCGATCGAGTATGATCCTGAGAACGCTCTTGCATGGTTCAACCGAGGCCTCGCCTATTTCAATCAAGCCCTTAGCTGCAATGGAGCGGCATTTCGACGTGCAATCGATCATGCGATCAAGGATTTTACTAAAGCAATCGACCTCAATTACCTTGTTTCTTACAACAACCGGGCAGTCACCTATCTCACCATAGGAGAATACGGCGCCGCCCTAAATGATTTTGGATCAGCAATCACTCACTTACGCGCTTCAACTGCCCCCGCCTTGCGCGAGCAAGTCGCGTTAGCGCTATTCAACAAAGCCATCGCGCTCGGCAAAACTCACAAGCATAAAGAGGCACTCGACGTCTATAAAGAGCTGCTTGATGATTTCATCAGTGCAATCAACCCGACCTTGCGCTGGAAAATAATACAAACGTTGATCGACCAAGGCTTTACACTCGACGGACTCGGCGACCACGAACTGGCACTCGATGTCTACAAAACTGTAATCGATCGCTTCGCAGACGAAACCGATGTCAACACGCACGCGCAAGTAGGGGTAGCGCTAGTCTTCAAGGCTCGATCATTAGCCTTCTTGGGTAAAAGAGAAATCTCGCAGGGTAAATTTGAGGAGGGGTGTGCCTGTTACAGTGAAGCAATTCAGATTGACGGAGCGAAAAAAGGCGAAACCAAAATCGATATTGAAGCCCACATCTTAAGGTATTATGGTATCGACCAACAAGAAGACAACCCGAGCAACGGTTTTAACTTGCCAACGCGCGTTATGACGGCAGCAGAGCTACGCGAACTCGCTAGCGATACCGCAACCTTAATCGTCGAAAGGCTGAGCAGCACGGAAAAACCGTCCTTCCCGATCCTCTCGGAAAAGGAGGTTGCTGCTATCGTCGCGCGCACACATGAAATATTCACGAAAGCTGATCTCGCATTTCATGCACGCCTGGCAACTGAAATTAGCCGTGATGGCTTGCCCGAGTGGCTTGGACTTTCGACCGCAACTCGCGAGATTGCGCCGCGAGAGACCGGCCTGCGAACGGCTGAAGCGCCCGCGGCTTCCCTTCCCTTCCCGCACCTGACCGATGAACAACTGGCAGCGGCGTACAAGTACGGCCAGGCGCACCTATGGGATAATCGCCGCGAGGATAACCGCCGCACGAACGGTTACCCGTGGCGCACGGATGTGTTCGAGTATGTCGCCGAGACCTACGCCAAATGGATACCCGGCCTCACGCAGGGCCATTTGAAGCACATCGACCGCAGCCTCTATCGGAAGCTCACAAAAGAAATCACCGCGCGCGACGGCCGCCCGGACTGGTTTAAGGTGCCGTCGGACTACCAGGCGCGCGACCTCGTCGAACAAGACGCGGGTCGCAAAGCGGTCCGCGAATATCACCGAGACAGAGCTCGCCGCTATCGCGAGAACCTGTCGAAGCAAGCGCCAAAAAAATAATTGGAAATTTGCATGCTGCAGATTTCCATTTCTCCAAAACCATGTTAAGTTCTCCTCAGCGGCTCGACAGCCGCTCTGAATCGATATTCCAGACTGTTCCACGTTGAGAAGGAGCTTCTCTCGTGAAGGGATACTTTTGTCTCCAAAATGAAGGCCATGCGTTGTGAGGAGCGGCGGCCTCGGTGGATCTGTTCAACGGACTGCTCGCGAGACATCGCGCCAGCCTGTGACGGCGCCATCGCCCCACAGCTTCGGCGCACCACTGCGAACTGAATTCTCACGACCCGGCGGCACCCCATCCGCTGCACAGCCGCCACCCGCCACTTTCCCCTGATCTGACCTCAAGCATTGCGCGCCGATCCTGATTGGCCACGAACCGACATTGCGAGCGGAATGTCGGCGGCCGCCTCTTTTCGCCTTTTTTAAACCCGACGCGGAGAAGCACCATGACACTCAATTGCACCGACCGAGCTTATAACGTGCCTGCCGATGGCGCGCCAACTCTGTCTACCCGTTGCCCATGTTCGGACCTCTGTCCATGCCGGACGAGTCGTTGGTACCGCATAGCTGCGCACAACAACGCCATTGGCCCTGGCATCAATTGCTACGTACCGGAATTGTTGGCGGCCGAAAGAAGGAAGGGCGCCATATTCGGATATTGCACGCCGAACGACGATCGCGATCCGACTGGATACTCAACTCGCTGCGCGATAGCGCGGCTGGAACAGGTGGAACTACAAAATGTAAGAATTACAGGATCAGTGCTGGAGTGTGTCGGGGCTTTGCCAGCCATTTTGAATCGAGGCTCGATCGTTAAGCTGACAACGGATTTCAGAGGCTACGCGCGCGGGGCGACAGGCTCAGTCAAACTGATTGAAATTCCCGTCGATGTCACTTCTGCCATCGATCCCGGTTTCGTCGCCCATTTCGTAAAGAACGCTCCCGCTCCGATTGTATTTCTCACTTTTCCGGTAACCAACCCAGGTCAGCAGCTCGTCTCCCTGGATATCGTCGAAAGCGTTCTGAGAGCGAATAGCGACGCTATCGTTGTCCTGGACAATGCCTATCGCGGAAGTCTGGAGACGGAGAAACTTGCACGCTACGCTTTGACCAACAGTCGAACTTTGTACCTGAATACGGCGAGCAAAGACCTCCTTTTATGCGGTGCAAGATTTGGTTGGGCGATTGCGACGATGCCGCTCATCGATTGGATTTCGGCAGCCTTGCCACCATACGGAGTCGGCGCGGATGCTCTGGGCTACGGCCTGGATATTCTTTCGCGTCCTCACGCTCTACGAGCGGCGCGCGCAACGCAGGCTCAAGCTCGTGACATACTTAATTCTGGCCTTCGGCGGCTCGGAGCCAAGGTTAGGAGCGGTCCGGGACCATGGATACTGGTGCAGCTCGGAGACGATGCAGGCCGCATCGTTAAAATTCTGGCGGATACTTTCCTGATTGACGTGCAACTCCAGACGGACGCTTTGACTGGCTGGATTAGAATTTCTGCGACGGTGCCTTGCGAGGCCGACCGTATCGTATCTGCCTTTGCGAGTATTCTGGGGACAGCGACGACTTCTGTCGAGCACGCTTTCCAAGCGGAATTGAAACTCCAATCGCTCGTTCGTTCGGCGATTAATGCCGAACGACACGAGGAATGGGCACCCCTGCTAACCAGCAACTACCGTTGAATGAACCGGGATGCGGGGCGCGCCCGCATTTCCTTAGCAGCATCGAGAATGGAGACGGGAGATGAAACACGACTTTTCTGATCGATCGCATGACCAACCACGTAAACCCAAAGGGATGATTGGCAATGGGCTGATCGTGTTTGGCGGCGCCCATCCCAGGACACTTCGCGAAGGCTCGTCCGAACGTGAAGTCCTGGACTTCATGATTTTTGGCTGGCTCCTCGTTGGTAGCGCGTTGTTGACCGCATCTACGGTAACAACCATCCTCCACTTCGCGATGGGGGATGGGCACTTTCATCTTCTGTACGCGCTTTTCGGCATCGGTATCGGTGCATTACAGGGGACAATTGATAACGTTCTCCAATACCGCCGTTCTCTTTATGAACGGGGCTGCGCCGAGCTTCGCCGGGCCGGCATGCGGCTGCCCGAGGTGGTGCAACGTCGATCGGCGGTCGCGCTGCTACGTGGGGTCCGCTTGGTGCAAGGCGGAGCTATCGGTGTGCTCGGCGGCGTTTGCATGATCCTGGCGGCGATGGGGCCCAGCATCGACGCATATTCCACCCGCAAGTTCCTCGCCGACAATCAGACTGTCGCTATCGAAGCAACGAGGATGGTTGATGCCGGCGTTGCGCGCACCACCGATGATTTCAAAGCGGCGACGGCGCGCGTCGATCAGCTCAATCGGATGTTGACAACGCTGCGGCAAGACAAGGTGCGGCGGGCGGTTCGTACCGGCGACCGAACGGCAGTCTCCTCTACTTCGGCCTCTGATGCGCAGATCGCGATCCTGCAACGTGATCTCGACGCAGAGACGTCAAAGCGCGACGCGCTGAAGGTGGCCCTGGACAGGCAGCAGCTGGCGGACCGCAATGCCGCGATTGAGCGCAATATCCTGACTGCGCCCAACGCCATCCCGAAATTGTCCGGCTTGAGTGGCCAGCTTGAGGCTCTTGCGGCGCTCACCAAAGACGATCCGAAGTTGCTGTTTTTCGTGATCGCCTTTCAGCTTATTTCGCTGGCACTGGAGCTCGGGCCTATGTGGGTGTCCGTCAGCTATTTCCCGTCAACCTATGCCGCACGCATGACGATGCAGCACTTTATCGACGTCACGAAGATCAGCGAGGAAGGCGCGCGCCAGCTGGGCGTGAAGCCGACGCAGGAGCAAAATGCGCCCGAGACAGACAAGTCGGCCGGCGCGGCGCCGGCTAATGACAACGCGCAGCCCGGCATGCCCGCGAGTAGCTCCGTCTCGGCTGGCAACAATGACCCGCTGCGCGCCCAAATGAATGGCGCGACGCCGCCGCGTCGCGGACGCGGGCGGCCGCGCAAGAATCCTATTGTGCCACCTCCTGCAGGGGGCAGCTCACATGCCTGAGGATGAACCCGACAAGGCCGGCGTCGTCATCCTGCCCGATGTATTGCAGGCAGCCCGGGACCGGAAGCGAAAGTCTCGGGCTGCGAACCCGGCATCGTCTGACGCCGCCCAGCGCAACGGCAAATCACGGACGTGCGATAGCGCGCCGCACGCAGACGCCTCGTTCGAACCTGGTCAGTTCGCGGGCCGACAATCCACCAAGGCAGGCCGCGCCGAAGCTTTCCTTAGAAGCTTCGGCACTCTTGTTCAGGCCGTCGAAGCCGCACACGTGCTTACGCCTCTCCAATTTCTTCATCTGCTGATGGCGCTCGGGCGAATACCGCAACCAGGTTTTGACTCGCGGCGGGTTGTACCAACAGTCATGGATATTTTGGCCGCCGGTCCCGACGCCACTCGCATCACATCTGATACGGAAGACAACACCGACCTTTGATCTACTCTTGCGTAAGGAGAAGCGACGATGGCGGTTCACATCAACGAACCGGAGGCCGCAGACCTGGCCAAAGATCTGGTGATCGGTGCGTTCGACATCTCAACATTGCTTTACGGAAGTCCAAAGTTCCGCCGCCGGGTCTTCCATTTGGCCGAAAAGGGCAACTTGCCTCATTTCACGCTGGGCGGGAAACTGCATGTACGAAAATCCACCCTACTCGCCAGCATCTGGGCTCAGGAGTCGCGCCATATGGACGAGCGACAAAAGCAGCTCGTGCGACTTCATTTTCAGTTGAGCCGCACGGCAGCGCTCCTGAGGAAATTCGGTGCGGCGATGAAAGCGGAAGGCAGAACAGGGCGGCTTGAACAGGACGAAATTTCCAGGTCAGTCACGGAGGCTATCGAGACGATCGAGCAGCTTGTCGGCGTCGACCACATACGGATGGTTGAGCCCCCCGCCTGAGACTGAGCGATTAAGCGCGCGCTATTGGTGTCAGCGTTCACGCTCGATGTTTTTGATGCAAGTCGGATAGTCGAACGCGATCTTCCGCCTACGATTATGCTCGAATGCATTCAATGCGACATTCAGGAGATGAGCCGATGAAATCCTTCTATCGGGGGGCACAGACGGCCGTGACGTTCGCGCGCTTGATCAGTGCGGCGTTTCACTGCGCGCTTGCGATTCTGTTTATCGGTTTCGCACTGTGGCTTGCGTTACCGCTCGGACAAGGCTGGCTGTTCGATATCCTCGCGATCCTTTGTGGATTGCAGGGAGCCGCCATCGGTGTCAAGGGCCTGGAGATATTCCTGAGCACGCGCCCGCCGGAACGGGTCGCGCCGCAGCAACAACACGTGCCTGAATCGCGAAGAGACAGGGATCAGGCCGCACCACGCGGCCAGCGGTAGTCAAGGAGACGGCATGTTAATGCACGACGCGCGCAAATCATCCCAGGTCGCGCCGTGAAGCACATTTCGGCGCTAACCGTCTGCGGTGTTTCGGCGCCGGGGGCGATGCCATCAAGTGACTCAATGCGTGCGCGGCCCGATGGCAAGCGGCCTCGGCCTGCGTCTTGGCGTCCTCGAACGTGCCGGCGCTGCCCTTGGCGATCAAGTCCAGCATTTTCGCGCCGCCGTGAACTTCCCACCCTATCAGCCGGTCCCATCCCTTCGCGCGATCCGCCGGCAGGATAAAGGCCGTAAGCTCATAACCGGCAACGCGGGCATGTTCGGCCTGTTCGGCGCTCCACATTTTGCTTAGACGCGTCCAGCGTGGCGTGGCGTCAGTGGTTAGGTCGTCCTTCATTTGCTCGTCGCCTTTCGTGCCTTCACGGCTTCCTCGACGGCGACAGCCTGAATGCGGTCGACGCATCGCTCTAGCGTTCCCGCGGCTGCATCTTGAGCCATGTCTGATGATCGAAGTAATAGGGCTCGCCGCCGCCACCATTGAGATACCAGGCCCAGGCGCGTGCGCGCTCCATGTCGGCCCGCTCGGTTGCCGACAGATTGTCGACGCGTTCGCAAAAGGGATTCCAGATTTCATCGACAGTGCTTTGACGCATTGACGTTTCTCACCGCAACCGGATCACTTCGTGTGCGCAGGCTCGACATTACGTGGCCCCCGCCTGGGGCGGCCCGGCCGGCGTGGCGAGCGTTTTGTGCCCGCCGCTCGATCGGCGCCGCGCTGGGACAGCTCGGCGACGACCGTCTCCGGCTCCATGACCAGCAACTTGCTCTGCTCGTTTCCGTTGGCATCGCGCCACTTGATGCGCGTCCGGTAGGCCTTGCCCGGTTTGAAACTCTCCGTTGGTGCAAACGTCTCGACCCGGAAAGCGAGGGACGGGTTGACGGCGACGTTGTCTTCCGCGAGCAGGTGAAAGCCGTTGGCTTCGGAGAATTCCTTGGGCGCGTTTTCCGTAAGCACGACGTCGCGGTTAAGCAGGACAAGTCGGGCCTTGAAGTCCTTTTCGGGTTTGAACTCCGGGTTGGCCGCCGGATCGAACGCTTCGACATAGGCGATCTGATCGAGAGAGATCAGTCTTTTTCCGATCGTGAGTATGGTCATGGCAATCTCCGTTGGTGGATCGATGGAGATTCTGTTCTACCGAAATCCGGCGACGCGGCGCACACGAAGGATCGGGAATCGCGGCAGAATGATTGGTAATGATTTGGAATCACCGTCGCGAGACTTTGCGGCGACGTTGTGCGGCTCGGTGGGAGCCCGTTTGAATCTGGGTCGGCCGGTGGCGACGAACCAAATATGGGTAAGAACATATACTCAGGTATGACGCCTGAGGCGGAGCGCTTCAGAACGTTTTGCACTGCAGCATTTTAAAATTGACTCGGGCACTACCAAAAAAAGACAATGGGGCCATTCTCTCGGTGCTCTCCGAAAGGAATATGAGCAAAGGATTGTGGAGTTGCCCATTTTTGGAGATTAGAGGTCGAAGCATCAGCCAAGAATCGGGTCAAGCCGAATACTCCTAAGTCGACGTGGGAATGTCCTGTGCAACCGCGCAGGACGCATCACCAGCACTTGGGAGGTGAAATGGAGCCGAACGCAGTCCCACAGAAGACTCCAGGCGAACTCGCCGATGACATACTGGAAGGCGCGGACGCCATCGCCGAATTCCTATTCGGTTCGCGAGAACATCGGCGCAAAGTGTATTATCTGGCGGAATGCTCGAAGCTGCCGATCTTTCGGCTTGGCTCCGTGCTGTGCGCACGGAAGTCGGTCCTTCTCGACTTTATATCGGGCCAGGAAAGCCGCGTGCTGTCACCCGAAGGATGAACGGGCTTTCGGGTTCGCCAGAACCCGGACTAGGCCCGCGCCAATGAGCGGGGTATGGCGGTCAAGGCCGCCGCTTCAGCGGCGCTCGTCCTGGCCTTGACGGCCATGGGGTCGCAGACCCGGGCCTTTCCACGATGCCCGATCAGCATCGCGTGATGCATGGCCATGGGCTTGACCAGGAGACCGTCCTTGGCAATCTTCACGCCGTCGAGAACGAACGGCTGGGCGAGATATCACACGGACCCGTTGCGAGGATGTTCATGCGAAAGCCGCCCCTGGACCCTGATGTCGCCGACACGGCGCCCGCGGATTCGATTCTCACGCCGTACGATCACGAACACGCCATCACCTACCTGCGCCTCCTGGACGCGGACGCCGAAGGCGCCGACTGGAAGGAAGTCACGCAGATCGTCTTGCACATTGACCCGGAGCGCGAGCCGGTGCGCGCCCGGCAAGCTTACGAAAGCCATCTCACCCGCGCCAAGTGGATGACCAAGCAGGGCTATCGGCATCTGCTGCGGAGCGGCTGGCCTGATTTGAATTGATCGTCTGTGCGGCGGCATGCACGCGTGAGCCGCAAGCTCATCGTGTAAAGAGTGCTGAACCGGCAAGGCAAGGCTCGATTAGAACGTGCATGCGCTCGGCACAGAGTGAGCCGGCGGTTACACGTTGTCGAGTTTATCCTGGTATTCCTCGGCGGCGCACTGATAGCCAGCGGCGAACGCTTCCGCCACGCCGGTGATGTCACGGGCTTTCACGAACAAGAGATAGCCCAGCCCCGCGGTCGACAGCGACAGGATCTTGTTTTCGTCTTCAAAGACAAAGCCAAGGCGCCGACATTCGTCGAGGCCGCCCAGCTCTTTGATCAGGGTTTCGAGCGGCCGATGCGTTCCTATATCAAATACGTTATCAGACATGCCGCAATTATAACGGCTTTGCGTGCCCTCGGCAAATGATGGCTGGTAAAGGCGAGAAGCGTTGCTCCACGCATGCGCCGCAGGCGCATCGCGCGAGAGACATGGCGTATCAGCCGCAGCGCAGCGGAGGCAACTCGCCGACGCCGAGACCGGTAAAAAGGGCACCCGCAGGAGCGTCAGCATGGCGGCGCCGCTTTCGCGGCGGACGCGGGACCGAGTGCCCCCGGCGAGGCGTTCAATAACTCTTGCGTCAGGGATGGAAGCCCGAAAGGGCCGAGACCTAGCGGGCTCGGTTCACGACAGCCCGGCCCGTAAGGGACGCCAACGCGATCACGCCGCTGCAATTCTCACCGGGGCTTCCCGTCGGGAAAGAAAATAATTCTTTGCCAATGAGCAGGCATTCCGTTCATTTCTGGCGGCAATATGAATTTCTTGAAGATGCTCCAGTCCTCATCATTCCCAAAATCGGTCACGGGGTTGGATATTTCCTTATAAGCGTGATCATGACGCAGCATATTGTCCGCAAAGGCAATCGGTGACGTGTAATATTTTACAGATACCACCCTACGGGTTCCGCGTAAAAAAGATCGCGCTACATCAACCATCGAAACAATGTTTTCTGGATTCGTAATCCATCTTGGAGGAACCTTGACAAAGACAATTCCGGGGTTGGCATCGGGTAGTTGCTTGCGGGCCTTGTTCAGGGTGTTCTTAATTGTGTTTTCGCTAAACTCCGTGCTTTCAATTTTGCACTTCGCGTCAGCAGCGGCAACAACGCCATCTGAATATTCGACTTCGATATCGTAGTCACATCCGATTCTGCCCTGCGGTATAACAAAGCGAAACGGCACTTTGTTCAAACAGAGCATTCGGCCGAAATCCAGTTCGGCGTATGTACCTTCGATATCTCCATCGCGCATTCGCGTGATGCACTCGTCGAAGCCGGGAACTGCCTGCAAATTATAGATGACTTCGGCCAGGTCCATAACGCGAAAGATTGACGTTTCATACCGAATGGGATCGGATTCATCGATAGAGAGAAATCCTTTCTTACGACTATCGGATACGATATGGCGCTCGACCCAATCCGCGTTCATGAAAGCGCGCAGGACACCGCTCGCCAGTGCGAAAGATTCCGCCTTGCCATTTTCTCTCGCCTCTGCAGGCAACGAATCGAACCCTTGCTGGAGCTGCTGAAGACTCATTCTTCTCCGAATAATCGCTGCGGAGTTCGGCATCTTATTAGCTCTATAACGCAACAACATGCAGTGTCGAATGGCTTGGCGGAGTTTGACGTAGAGTCTGTGAGCCCAAATTTTGATGAACTCCATCATAGGTTGGCATCTTTTGGCAGAGGCCAAACCTGTCGAACGCTAGGCAGTCTTTTGAAGTCGCGCACACTCAATGCCCCGCGCTCATTCCTTGCTTTCGAGCCAGGCTCGGCGAGCCGAGCAAGAACCTCCTGGAACGGTGCCTCCCACATTTCGCGCGACTCAAGGGTTGCGTTATCGAGAAGCACCAAAAGCACAATATCGCAGCGAGCTTTGGTCTTGATGCGGCCAAGGCGTTGTCCCGCTTTTGCGCTATCACCATAGGCGCGCCCTTTGATCTGAATAAATACCGGACCGTCAGGACTATTTCGGACAGCGTCATAGCCAGCGGTTCGCGCATCAGCGAGTTCTAGTCCGAGGCATTCGGCTGCGACGAATTCGGCTACCTCACCTGTCACTCCTAAAGGCTTTCCAGTAAGCCGGTAATACTCGGCCGCGAGTGGCTTCACGCTCGCCAGAATCTCACGCACCCGCGCGATATTGGACGGACGCTCGCGACGACTGTCCTTTTTCCCTGTCCGCTGCGACGTGACGGTAGTCATCGGCCGATCCTGCAACCAATTTTCGTATCTGCAAAGCCATTTCGACCACCGGCGCAGATCGACGCTCGCTTCCTCCATCCCACCAAACCAACCCCGTCCTTTATGTCGGCCTTATCGCGCCGCTCGTCGGCTGAAGGATGCAAGTGCTGAAGCACTCCTCCACTGCGTTGCGGTCGCGCGCGATGCATCCGCCTCCTCCGTCGCAGGGGCCTCCGTCAGAAGGCCGCGATTGGCGCGGTCAAGCGATGGAGGAAACAATGTCACTCTGGACGGTTACCGAACTGATGCACATGACACGGGACGAACTCTGCGATCTCGCTGCCCAGATTGTATTCAAGCTGCCGGAACTCGAAGCCGACACTGTGGCGAGGTCCAACGCACTTGCGAGCCTCGACAATATCCGGCGGGTGATGGTTTTGCGGGATCTTCACCCGTGAGCGGACCGCCGATCACGGGCAACGCCCCTGCCGATTTCTCGGCAGGGGCGAGCGCGTCACGAAACGTCATACGACGGATGGGTGATATCCTTGGCGTCCTTGAACTCGCGACGAGGACCGCCGCCCTCACCGCTCCCGCCGCCGAATTCGCCTTCGAATCGGATATCCATGTCCGGCGTGATGGCGACGAACAGGGGCATGACACCGATCTTGCCCTCGCCGACATGCTCCATGAGGACGACGGCAACACCGGGCTTGCCGTTGATGAGGCAACTGGCGAGGGTGACCTCGCCATAGAGCTGCGTCGTCACCGCCTGGAAGGCACGGACATGACCAGGTGTGATGAAAGAGGTGCTCATGGAGCACCTCCCTTTACCGCAGCATCGATATTTTCGACAATGCGATCGGCCTTGCCAGCCGCGTTGATGTAAACCGAGATTGGCCCGCGTGCCTTGAAGTACAGGTCGCGTTCGATGCCAAGCCCGAGCCGGCCGCGATAGGCGGCAAGCTCGGTCAGACTGACCGTCCCGAATTCCGGGAAGCCCATGCCAAGGTCGCAGAGGCCCCAGGCGACGGTTTCGTCATCGGGATCGATCTCGGTGAGCAACCAGGTTGCGGCACCACACGGATTGAACAGCTTGACGACGGGATGAAAGTCGATCTCGTCGGGTGTCCCCTTAACGGCCGCCTGACGGCGGCCGTTGTCGAGAAGCTTCGCGCGTTGAGCGGAAGTGAGGAGCTTCATTGTGCACCTCCCTCGGTCACAGCATCCAATGCGATTTCGCGAACGACGATGTCGGCTTCGCCAACCGGCAGCAGGTTGAGCTTGATGCTGAAGCCTTTGCCATCCTTATTGGCCCAGGCGGCGCCAATCTCGGCCCAGTAGCTGGTGTCCTGTCCAGTCTTGCGGACGGCGTAGACGCGGTACGTCGGCTGCTTCGTTTTCTTGACGATCATGGTAGGTCCTTTCGGCAATGAGACCGCCGGAATGGCAATCTCGTTGCCGTTCGGAGACCGAGGCGGTCAGAGCGAAGCCGTCAAAAGCGCGTAGCGTCTTGCCGTAATGGGAGGCAGGCCGTAGGCGGGCACCGTTCGGTTTTGATGGCGAGCGCCGCGTCGGTAAAACGGCAAACGATGAGAGATTGCTTTGCCGCGTCTCTGGCGAAGGACGATCATGACTGTCGAAACGCACACAGCTCCAGGCAGCCGCCTTACGCATGGTTTCAGACTAGGGCGTGAACCCATAAATCTGCCGGGCGGTCGGCTTGCCAGACTCCGCTATACCCCGATAGCGGACCAAATTCCGCATCGCAGCGAACTGACGCTACGTGCCAATTCCGGAAGTGACATCTTCATTTGGTTGTCATCATCGGACCGGAACGTCCATCCTGCAAACCGTGTCTGCCGCTCCCTCGCAACCAGCAAACGCATGCCGAAATCGCATAGCCCGAAGATACTATTCGAGGCAGCCTCGCCGAACCGCTGAAAAGGAGCCTCGCCATGCCAACTCATTCAGGCCACATCGACCCACGGTCGGCAGAAATTGATCGCCGCTCCCTTATACCCTTGCTCGGAGGCGGTGCTGCCTTCTTAATGCTTGCGGGAAGGGCTCAGGCCCAACAAGTGCCTATCCCCACAACCGCCGCCGAGGTTCCCGGCCCTCCGACCGGCACCACGATGACCACAGCCTACGTGCAATCGGTGGCGCGCATCGCCTATCTGTGGGGCTGGCCGCTGGTCAACAGCATGAATCGTGCCCGAGCGTTCGCCGAAGCGCCCGAACCCGGCCTGCTGGGGGGCGTTGTGCCGCTCGCATACGGCCGGAATGCGATGCTGACCAATTATATCAGTCCGGACCAGACGTTTGTCACCTGCACAAATCAGGATGTGGTGTATGGCACTGGCTACATGGCGCTGGACAAGGAACCCATCGTCTTTCAGGTGCCCGACTTTGGAGATCGTTTCTGGGTCTACGCGCATTATGACGCGCGTACCGACGAGTTCTCCGAGATCGGCAAGCAATACGGTACAAAGCCGGGCTTCTATTTGATTGGTGGGCCGAACTGGAAGGGCGAAAAGCCTAACGGCATCACGGCCGTGGTGCGCTCCTCCACATCCTTGGCATTTGTCGTTCCGCGCGTGTTCATGGATGACACGGAGGCGGATCACAAGGCCGTCCAGCCGGTGATCAGTC
>WNFD01005158.1_pt1 | contig 34476 bp, 63 predicted proteins | sample 5400491 | NCBI WGS metagenome assembly WNFD01 (sample SAMN13153343, study PRJNA577476) | soil metagenome | isolation source: 120 cm saprolite under Douglas fir tree site 2 hole 2 replicate 2 | place: USA:California | collected 2015-04-18 | reverse complement strand
GATATGCACATGCTGGCCAAGGAGATGAAGCTCCTGATGAGCGGCAAGACGCTGCGCGGTGGGGGCGAGGATATGGGCGGATCGATGATGGCGCAAAGCGCGGTCGAGAATCCCTGGGGGCGAACCGGGCTGGGTAGGGCTGCCGGACCGCTTAAAATAGTTCCGGGAATGAACGCCCTCGCCCGGGCCACTTTGACGGCCTATTACAACGGCGTGCGAGGGCTTTTGACTTCTCCCTCGACCTTGCGTTGGCTTCGGAAGGGGCTAACGTCTCGCGATCCGCAGGCCAAAGAAGCCGCACGGGCGGAATTGAGAGCTGCTTTGCAGCGTGGTGGGGCGATGGGGGCCAGCGCCGGCGAGGCGGTCGAGCAGGAGCCGGAATGATGGGTTATCAAGGCACAAAAAAGCTTCCGCACGTTGAATACGGAAGCAAGTTTGTTGCCAAGCCGTTCCACAGGTTTAGCAAAAGGATACGTAGCATGAATGAAGCTGATCGGCAACGACTCGATGCGGCAGGTTTTACTGTTGAGGGAATAGCCGCGATAGCATCGGGCGAACTACTGGAATTAGCGCATCCGCTACCTTCCGATACAGAAATAATGCTTAGCTTTGTTCAAGCAGCTGAAAAATTGCATGCTGACCTTGGACGCATGCTTGAACAAATAAAAGCAAGAATCAAATGAGCGACTTCATCGATGAAATGGACCAGTTGGCCGCCGAGATTGCCAAGGAAGCGCGCGCCGACAGCGTCGCGCTGGGTGATCGGATCGATGCGTTCAAGGCGCTGACGCCCTATTACGTCTGGACCATGAAGAACAAGGGGCGCGACGAGCCGACCGACGACCTGCCTAATTTCGACAATTTCACAGCCAACATCCACGCGACGGAGGAAGAAGATGGCGAAGGAGAACCCGGGCTTCGAGATCGTCGGCGGAACGGAAACTGACCAGCCGGCGCAGCCCGATCCCAATACGGTCGCGATCGCCATGATTACGCTGGGGATCAAGACGCTTAGTGCGCGGGCTCTGACCGCGGCAACCGACTTGTTCACCCTGATCACCGTCGGCGGTGCGTTTTACCTTTGGTTCCTGACGCCCATTCCAACCGACCGCCAGATCATTTCGCTGTCGATCTATGCGCTGTTCACCCTGGCGGCGAATTACATTGTGAGGCGAAAATGAAACGACTTCTTGGAATTCTCGGGGCCGGGGTTTTCCTGGCGCTTGCGTTCATTACTCCGGCATCGGCGCAGCAGGTCAACAATTATTGCTGGGTTTCCAACGGGCCTCCCGTGCAATGGGCGCCGTGCAGTGCAGCCAATCCATTAGCAATTACTGGGGCTGGAGGCGGCGGTCTTTCCGTTGTTGATTCGGCCGCGTGGACGACCGGCGTATCGCCATTCACCCCTAGCGGCGGTGTGTTCAATGATGCCGCGACGCTATCAACGGGGACACAGGGCACCTTCAGGCTGACGACCAAGCGCGCGCAGATCATTGATGTTGATTCCGTAGGAAATCAACTTCATAACGACATAACGGCAGCGACACCTGCCGGTGCCAATACGATCGGCAACGTCAAGATCGTCGACACGGCCGGCACTAATCTGGCGACAGTGAAGCCAGCCAGCACGGCTCCAGTTGCTACGGATACGTCCGTCGTCACGGCATTGAATCCGAACAGTCCGGGGATTATTGCTACAGGCGGATCGACTACAGCGCTTTCCGTGCCGATAAATTTGAACTCTCAATATCCCGTCAATTCGGTTACAACTGCGCCGACAGCTATTACCGGAAATGCTACCGGCTCTACCGGAGCAGTGGTCGGAACTCTTGCCGCTGCAGCATCCAAGACCACATTTATTTGTGGTTTCAACGTCTCAACGATTGGCGGCACCGCGCCATCGAGTCCCATTACTGTTGCAGGTCTTATTGGGTCATCTCAGGTTTATCAGACACCAATCAATGCCGCAGCCGGACAAATATTGATTACGCAAAATTTCAACCCGTGCATTCCAGCGAGCGCTGTCAATACGGCGATTACGATTACGACCACAGCAGCGGCTGCTGCTACGGCGGTAGACGTGAATTCTTGGGGCTATCAACTGTGAAAAAACTCGCTTCCCTTTTCGTCGCGCTTTTCAGTCTTGTCTGGTTGACGGGGGCCGGATGGTTGCCATTGGCGAAATCTAGCACAACTAATTTCCTTTTGATCAACACGGGTTCGACGTTACTGATTAATGCCGGTTCAAAGTTTAAAATTCAATGAGGTCGAACATGAAAAAAATACTCGCTATATTGTTCACGGCCTTTTGCTTCGTAACTCCATCATGGGCAGATGGAACGATCGATACTTTGGGTGCCGGTGCTGCGCTGGCTGGAACCGAACAATTTCCGATGTTCCAAACCGCCAATCCTGCGGTCACGACGACACCGAACGCGGTCAAGACCTTTGTCGGTCAAGCCGGCTTAATTCCATATATCGCTGGTCGATATTACTTTCCTTGGGGTATCGATGAAGCAACACTCCAAAATGGAGCGCTTTCACAGGATACAATTAGATGCTCACTGGGATACATCAGGGGCATAGCCACACTTGATACATTATCTGGACAAGTTCAAACAGCAGCAGCAGCTACAAATTTCCAATTGGCTATCTATGCGATCAACGCGGCTACCGGCAAGCCGACGGGAGTTGCACTGGCAAGTACAGGCAATATTTCGGCCGCTGCTACTGGAAATATTACTGGAACGGTAAACAGCGGAACTCCTAAACAATTGGGCAGTTCAGTAAATGCTTTCACTCCGCTGGCATTTTGTACGAACGTCAGTTCCAACACCTTTCAGTTGGAACTAGTTAACGGTTCTGGTCTTGCGCTAGGTTCAAATATTGGAACTGCGACTCTCAACGCTCTAACTTTTGCCGGAGTAACTCTTGGCTCCTATTCGTATTCTCAAACGTTCGGAACATGGCCAGATTTGACAGCGGCTAGTCCTACCGAGAATCTTTTTCCCAGCGTTTTACTTATCTTGCACTTCAATACTGTTCCGTAGCTACAATGAGAGCTTATCGTTTCCTTGTCGCAATCACGTTCTTGTTGGTTCAACCGGCAAAAGCCGGATTGCATCTACACGGGACCCCTCCAGTTTCTGGTAAGTCTATCATCAATTCCAATTTTGGGCCGACTGATTGGTATCAGAACTTCGCCAAAGGGTTTTTTAGCTTTGCTTTTTTGTCGAATACATTCAGTAATTTCAACGATGATGGATATCCGACGGGCACACTCGTTTCGGACTACGGGGGGCAGGCACAAATCCCCGGCGGCTACTACAGCCATTATACGTTGCAATGGACTGGCGTCGGTGCCTTTAGCCTGCAAGTCAATGCACCAACGATCATTTACAGTGGAGGCGCTGGTGTTTTTGGTATCACCCCCTCGGCGACAGGCAATTATCTAGGAGGCCCGGTTTTCGTCAATCAAGCCAATCAAACGACCGATATGAACGTCGAATTTACATTTGGCGCGCTGCTTACGGGCGTTGGCACGTTGGGCGGACTGGTCGAGTTCACGGTGGGAACCAACATCACAGTCAACATCCCGACCGGCACTATTATGGTTTTCAATCATGTGACTGGCCTGCCGATTGGACCGAATTCGGACGGTTCTTGGACAGTCACGAATGTTGATGGCCAGCATTTTACCTTGCAGGGATCGGCGGCTTATGCTGGCTTGGTAGCGGTCGTGGGCGGCGGTGCTGGCGTCCAGTCGGAAGGAGTTATAGCGGCACCGGGCGGCGCAGCCAGCGTTACTGCGGTTAGTTTTCCTCAAACTGTTCCAACCTATGGAGCACCGAACTACACGATCAGCAATTTCATCTGGTGTCAGACGCCTAATTTAACAAGTGTTTTGGCCGGTAATGTCATCACTACTACAGCGATAAATTTCCTCAAAGCGCTCAAACCAAAGTACATGCGCTATATGGATGCGCAGGGGGCGCAGGCTACATACTCGAACTATAATTTTCGCGCTCGATCAACGAGCCTGATGTATACCCTCAGACATTTTTTCTCGGCGCTGAATGGCGGAACAACGGCTGGGAGCGGAGATGCCTTTACGGCTACCAATCCCTCTGCATCTGGCGGCGGAGCGTATCAGGATGGTGAGACCGTACAAGTTGTAACGAATCGCGCAAACACGACAACATTTCCAACATTGAATGTCGGCGGACGAGGGGCTGCTCCAATCTTTCCGGTCGGTATGTTACCTCTGTCGATGCCTGTTTCAGGATCGATCACGAACGGCGATGTCATCAGCATTGTTTTTGGAGCTTCGTATTTTTCGGGCAGTTCGTACACGTTCACTTATAAGGTAAATACTGCTACAACTACTGTCACCGGATCAATTACAGGTTCGGTCCTGACCGTGACTGCCGTATCTGGAAATACGATCACGGTTGGGCAGATGCCGTTTAATTCAGGCAGCCCAGCCAACGTAGTGATCCAAAGTCAGATTAGTGGGACTATTGGAGGTATCGGCACTTATCAACTTAGTGGATTGTCACAGATATCAACAGTGACCACTATAACCGGCGGTACCAGCTTTCCCGACACCAGTCTCTCACTTATGAATGGCAACATAGTAGTCGCATTGCAAAATGATGTAACGCTGGCTGCAAATGGTTTTCTCTTTGGAAATTCTGGAGGGTTGTCAGCATACTATCCGACCGCAACCGCTCCCCTGACTGTGACTTCTTCGACATCAGGCGCGGTTACCGAAATTTTAACGCCAACCCGTGTTGCGGTTGGCGTTATCGGATCAGGGCAAACATATACCTTCATCTATAATGTTCTTATGGGTGGCTGGATAAACAGTGGAGATGGTTTGGCGACAGGAGTTCCGCTAGAGGTCATCTACGAAATCAGCAAGCGAGCCAACATCGGCGCATGGTTAAATGTTCCAGTTGTCTATACACAGACTTCCATCCAATCCCTCGGTACTGCTGTAGCGACAAACATACCAGGGCTTCCCGTTGCTGTTGAGTATGGCAATGAAATGTGGAATGGATTTCTGTTGCCATCATCCCAAGTCACCGCAATGGGTGTAGCAACAGGATTTTTCGGCACAGCTGGCGCTGATACGTCAAGAGCATCCTTCAGTTTCTCAGGATTGCGCGAGGCGCAGTTATTACCGGCGTTTGCGGCTTCATACGTCGCTGCTGGTGGATCGCGCAATAACGTCACTTTGCTGATACAAAACGGAGTATTAGACGGTTATGCCGCAAGCCAATCTAACGGTTCAATGCAACCGTACACATGGAATGGCGGCCTTCTCACACCAACTCCAGCTTCCTTCACCGGGTCGATAAGCGGCACAACGCTAACCGTAACCGGAACCTCTGGCTTGATTTATGCTGGCATGACGTTGAACGGCGCAGGGGTCACTGCAGGCACGAAAATAGTTGGGTCAAATCCAATAGCGATTCAAAATCACGGTAACGGCAATTATCTTGTCAGCGTTTCACAATCGGTCGGTAGTGAAGCCATGACTATTACTAATTCGACTTATTCAAGTTTTTCTGGGCAGCCCAGTGGTACCGCATCATCAACCGCCTACAATGTTTTTCCGACGCGTCCGATCGACCTCGCCGATGGAATCGGATACGCCGTTTATTATCAAGGTGCCTTGGCCGGGCAGGGAGCGGGATCGTGGACAGGAACTCAGGCGAATTACAATGTACTGTTTCAAGCGGGCGCAGATTACGCCCACGGAGTGGCAACTAGCAATAATACGCTTATTCAAAGCGCCTTAAATGCGTGGAGTAACGATGTTCGAAATGGTACCGTAGGTTCAGCCTTGATCGGGCCGCCGGGGGGCACAATCCAGAGCTTTATCAATCCGAACGCTGGAATTGGTGCCATTGGGGCGCTTATCGGATTTGAAAATTTTGCCACCTCCTACGATGGAGCTAGACCGAGCGGTAAAGCCAATCTAAGCGTACTTCAATATGAAGGCTCACTTCAGGAAGGCCTTGCGGCAGGTAACGGCACGCTTAATCCAACGACCCTTGCGACTAGTCCCGCCGATCTTAATAATCAATTTGTCAGTAACGGGTGGACAACGCTAGACGCGACGTATGGCTATCCGGGCTTTGGCGCAGGAAGTTCCGTAACGGCAGCAAACATTGTCAATCTGTTCTTTGCTTACCTAAACAGTGTGCAATATTACAATGACCAGCTTTACCTTTGGCAGCAGGCAAAATCGATCCATGCGGCAAGGCCGGTTTTCGCCCCGGCTCAGTTTGGCATCGAGGGAAGTGGTGCAGCGCCCTGCAGTACAACTAACGCCGCGATATGGACCTTGTTCTGTGGAGACCTATCGACGACACCATTTCAGAATTACAACGCAGAGCAGTTCTATAATGCCAATTAAAAAATTTTGGGAAACTGCCGCCCGCATGCTATGAGAGTTCCGCACCCGCGTTCATGAGGTTCGCCATGCTTAGGAAATTGCTGGTTTTAGCCGCCTTACTGTTCACAGGACCGGTCCTCGCTCAGTCGGTGCAGCAGTCGGGCACAGTTACCAACAAGCACGTTCCCTACTGGGTGACCTCCGGGGTGATCGCTGACGGCGGATCGGCGACCGACAGTCCTGTTAGTTCGATCGGCGTGACCAATAACGGCGGGGCGGGTTTTTGCGTTTCGTCCGATCGACAAACCGCTGCTGGTCGCAATCAGCTTTGTTTTGGTGCGTCGACCGCGGCAGCTGCCACGATCTCCTTGCAAAATTACGGCACGGCAGCTGCCCAGAATCTGCAATTCGTCATCAATGGCACGCCGGTCACAGTTCCAACCGGGGGCGGCAATTTCATAGTCGGTACTGGCACGTTCGGCGCAGGGCATGTCCCGTGTTTCGTCAGTACCGCCGGCGTAGTGCAGGATTGCGGCTTATCGCTTAGCGGCGGCATTATAACCGCTGGAGTATGGCAGGGCACGCCAATAGCTATCGCCAATGGCGGAACAGGAGCCACATCGTCAGCAGGGGCGCAGGCCAATCTTGGCCTTGGCACCATGGCACTGCAAAATGCCAATTCTGTAGCGGTTACTGGCGGCACAATCACCGGCATGCCGTCCCCATCGGTGGCTTCGGATGTAGCGATCAAGTCTTATGTTGATGCAACGGCGAGCGGATTAACCATTCTTGCTGCGAGTGGTTTGGCCACAGCAGCCGTTCTTCCTAATACACCAACCTACGCAAACGGCGCATCGGGCGTTGGCGCGACGCTTACCGCAGGATCCAATACGACGCTGACTGTCGATGGAACGATCGCGGTACTTAATAGCGTAGTCTTGGTAAAAAACCAGGCTTCCACTTTCCAGAATGGAATTTACACGGTCACCACCGCCGGATCTGGTGCGGCGGCATGGGTGCTTACGCGAGCAACTTATTTCGACACCGCCGCGAAAATGAAAGTGGGATCCTATAGTTTCATTACCGGCGGCGCAACCAATATCAATAGCAGCTGGACATCGGCAAGCACGGTTGTGACTGTCGGCACCGATCCGATTACTTTCAATCAATTTTCATCAACGAATGGCGGTGTCCTGAGCATCAATGGAGTGACAGGTGTCGTAGCTACCGGCAGTGGTTTGACGACCAACGGATCGACACTTCAAACCACGTATACCGCCACAGGAACCGGCGCTGTCGCGCAAACGATCCCCGCCAAATTAGCCGGTTATCTTGTCGCGCAGGATTTCGGCGTTAAGTGCGACGGTTCAACCGATGACACCAGCAATATAACCGCCGCCGATGTCGCGGCGGCGGCGGCGAATAAGGCTCTTCATTTCCCTGGCGGAACTTGCATCGTCAGTTCTACTTTGACGCCGTCGACTGGTGCGCATTGGATTGGCGATAGCTACGCCGGGACAATTCTGAAACGGAACAGTGCCGTATGCGCTATTTTAACCGTCTCGAACGCATTTGTTACCCTCGACGAGCTTCAATTCGCATCGACAACAACTTGCACAAGTGGAGCTTTTATCGCGTTAAGCGCTGGTAATTTCACGGCTCATGATTTGTATGCGACTGGATCTTTCAATTGCTTGACAATAGGCACTGCGGGGACGCAAGTAAATGTTTCTGTCGTGCTAATCGATCAGTTGCAATGTCTCAACACGGTCGCCACCACTGGCGTAAGCATTGTCGTCAACAACAATACCGCCAATGGAAACGTCGAGTTGCGCAACATTTTTGCGAACAATTCGGCCGGCGCGCGGCCATTTGCTCACATCAATCTTATCAATTCTCCCGACTTCACATGCGTGGATTGCAATCTACTTTCCGCGCAACATAATTTCTATATCAATCCCGGTAACGGACAATCGGTTCTAAGTTTCAACTTCGTCGCGGGATTTCTTGATCAAGCATCAATCGGGGCAGCCGACATAGTGCCGGCCGGAACTGGATTCGTTGGGCGCTCTCGCTTTCTGGGCACCTGGTTTTTTTGCGCTAATTCATCCTGCAATGGCCTCAACATAACAACGGCCGGCACGTCGAATGTCGACGGAATAGATTGCACCTCGTGCGATTTTTACAGCAATTCGGTCACTAGCACCAACGGCATTGTAACCTCACAAGGAGCGGGCACAACGATCAAGAATGTAACGATCAACAACAGCCGGGTCGCCGCCTGGGCGAACGGTGTGAACATTGGCGGTTTGACCAGCGGATCAATCAGAAATTCCAAGATTGGCAGCAACGCCAATTTTGGCGTCAACACCACGGGTGTGGCATTAGGCGGCGTTATTGGCACACTGTCAATCACCACAAACGATTTGACAGGCAACACCACAGCGTTCGCAAATGCAGCAACTTCCACGCTACTGACAATTCTGACCAATGCGGGCTATAACCCGGTAGGGCCTCCTACCGGCATATCGGTCACCGCATCGCCATTTACTTACACAGCCGGACCTTCTCCGGAAACAGTTTACCTAAACGGCGGAGTGGTTTCGCTGGTAGAAACGGCAAGCTCCGGATCATTCGTTAGTGTCCTAGTAACAACAAATACTTCTGCTTATCTGGGTCCGAACGAACAATTGCGTGTAACTTATAGCGCACCTCCGACAATGGTGAAGTCGATTCATTAAACATGGCATTCGTCAACGCTTTGTTCAATTTATGGCCGTCCGGGGACAAACTGATCCCCGGATTGCGGGATGGCATTGCGAATGCCGCGCCCGCGGTGTTCGATAAATACGGGATCGCCTTGAATCTGCTGATCGCGCACATCATGGCGCAAATCAGCTTGGAGTGCGGGGCCGGTACTGAGGTCGTTGAAAATATGAACTACTCGGCGCTGCGCATGATGCAGGTATGGCCGTCCCGGTTTCCGACATTGATCTCGGCGATCCCTTATGCGCACAATCCGCGCCTGCTGGCCAACAAAGTTTACAATGGAAGGATGGGGAATGAGCTCAACTCAAATGACGGGTGGAATTATCGAGGACGCGGAGCGACTCAAACAACAGGACGTAACGGTTATAACGCTCTTGGAAATACCGTGGGAATGTCCCTCCTCGCTAGCCCGGAATTGGCGAACGATCCTTCGAGCTTCCTCGAGTGTGGAGTGGCCGACTTCATCCTTTGTGGCTGCCTCCCGTGGGCCCAACAAGACAATATCACCCAAGTAACCAGGCACTTGAACGGCGGTTATACAGGCCTTTCCGATCGTATCCACTGGCTGAGGCGATGGAAGGTTGCGTTGGTAGTATAATTGAGGCAGGCTCTCGGGAACTCGTTTTAGGAGTATCGTAAATGGCACTTCCCGTCCCCACTCAAGACCAGGTCATGGGCCAGCTTCGGATCATAATCCCGGCGATCGGCACGATCATATCTGCATTTGGCATCAGCTCTACGGCGGCTGGCACTTACACAGCAATGGCGATGACCGCTGTTGGCCCGATTTCCTATTTCGTCGTGGCAATCTGGTCCCTGATCGCCAATTCCCGCGCCTCGATCATGGCTTCCGCGGCTAAACCGGCCGCCCCAGGCGTCGCTGCCCCTCAGATAGTGCTGCCTAAAGAAGAGGCTGATTTGGCACAAGCCCTGCCTTCCAATGTCAACACGACCGAAACCGCAACCGTGGTGCCCAAATGAAAAATTTTTTCCGTCAAATTACGCCTCTCGGTTATGCCAATTTGCTATGTTTGATGCTCCTTCTCGGTGGCTGCGCCACGCTCACTCAGACGTGGGATGTCATCACCGGAACTGAGGTTTCTGCGACCCAGATCCTCGTCGCAGCCAACGCCTTCGATGCCGGCGAGGCCAGCGCCACGCAATACCTGATGTTCTGCAAGGCTACCGTACCGGCGCCTTCCTATTGCGGTCTAAGTACCCGAAAGACCGTGGTAACTGCAGTGCGCGTTGGCCGGGCCGCCCGTAGTCAGCTTGAGCCCTATATCGTCTCGGGCGCGGCCGGGCCCGCGGCGCTTTACAACACACTGGTGGCCACGATCACCACGCTGCAATCCCAGATCCCGACCACAGGAGTTGCGAAATGACGCTCGCTATTCAGGCCGTGTTGGCCATGATCACCCAGTTCCTGCCGCTGATCGGTGGCGGGACCAATGTCGTTTTGATCGAGTCGATCGTGTCCGCATTATCCGGCATGATGCCGTTCATCGTGCAGGAAATTTCGTCGCTGTACGAACCGATCAAGAATATCATCGCCGCGCTGAGCGCAACGCCCGCGACCACGGCGGCCCAGCTCGCCATCTTGCAAGCACTCGACAAGACCGTCGATGATGCTTTCGATGCTGCCGCAGCGGATACCGACGCGGGGAAATAGCACATTCTGAAAGGGTCGGTTATGACCATCGATCCCTCAATCAGGATCGGCGATATACTGACCCTTATTTTCTTTCTTATTGGGGGGTTGGGTTTTGCGTGGAGCATGCGTGGAGACTTGAAGATGCTGGCACGTGATATGCAATTGCAAAGCAAGAAGATTGAAAAGCTGGAAACGATAATCACGGCGCAAGCATTGCAATCCCAGCGCATGGATCATCTTAGTCAGCGCCTCGAAGAATTGCGACATTGGCGAGGATTTGTTAATCCCGAAGTCGATGGCCTGTACGATCGTTACGGAAAAATCCAGAACATTCCCTGATAGGTGGAAAACCCATGCTTCGCATCGGCTTGCTGACGCTCGCTTGCGTATTTTTTATCTCGCCGGCGGAAGCTCGTCATCGGCGCGTAGTGACAGCTCCTGCGATGCAGCCGTTTGCGTGGCCGAATCTATTTACGCCGTCAGCGCCGGTTCGTCGTCCGATCACCACCCATAAAGCCAATAAACATAGGCACAAACGCAGAGTTTTGCCTTCCGGGGTCACCACCCACTCTGTTACCGTTTTACCCCGGCCGCGCCCAGCAGGCGTCAGCTTGATTGGCGTAGTCCCCCAACTCGCAACTAAAATTACCGACATTATCGGGACTTGCGGATCCGAAGTCGTTTCAGCAGTGCGTCATACTTACGTCGCCGGCACGCATCATATCAGCCAGCATGCCAACGGAACCGCCGTCGATATTACCGGCAATCCGTCCTGCATCTACTCGATGCTCCGTGGATGGCCTGGCGGGTACTCAATCGATTATCGACGTGTCAGACATGTGCATATATCAATTGGCGGACATGAAGCAGGGTTACGATTCGTGCACGGTGGGGGACATCGACGGCATTACGCTCATCATCACAAGCATCGGCATCGATACGTCAGTTTTGACGATACTGACTCCAGTCGCCGTCAGTCCTCATACATGTCGTATCTGTCGGGCGGGCCGGGGAACCTGGGCATTCCATAGGGCGGGCGATCCGGTCTTGGTCCCCTGCAATCGCCACGGTAGATGCATGGCTCCCCTTGTGGGCCCCAGCGGCGAGGCGGCGGGAATGGTGGGCGTTCGCGGTCATACTCGGGATTTCGGCCACGATCCCACATTGGCGGACCCGGATAGCCGTACTGGGCTGGTATACCATCGAAAGCTTGCGCCACGGAACTAATCCACAATACCGCCAGCACCAAAGCTATGGTAATCCAGAAGAAAATCCAGACGAACCATAGCCTATCGGTGTTCATAATTTTCATGGCGTTGTCTCATCTGCCAGTTTGATGATAGCGAAATCCAAGCCTTCAATGATTGCCGGAAGCTTTTCGCAAACCTCTTGCGCAAGTTTTAAAGAGATGACTCGCTCATTGCTGATCCAACGTAGGCGGTCGGCTAAAGAACGCAGTTCTTTCCGTGAATTCATAGCTTTATTCTGATGGCGGTAAGTCGACCTCGCGCCATATCAAATAAGACGTCCAACGCGATAACTGAATACGTATCTACTGGATTGGAAACCCAAGCATCAACCCAATTTGCGAAGTCACGTAGCACATCCCGCTCTCGTAATAATTCGGCGATCTTGCTGTTGAGCCGTTCGATCTGCTCGGTCTTGATGCTGCATTCTTGTTCACTGTCCATAATTACCCATCCCGAAAATAACGCTTATGACGAAGGCAATACATAAAACTAAAACGCCGATCAGAAATCGTTTCACGGCAGCCTCCTACGAAATCTTATCGACATAGCAATCCAGGTCGCGGCGATGAATCTGATCATGCATCCTCCGACGCGTTGAACCGAGGGTCATCGCGAAGAACCCATGCGGAACCAAGCATGATTGCAAAGATTCCGCCGATAATCATTATGAATATATGGACATCGCTCATAACGGATACTGCTGCCTGAAATCGTGAATAGCGCGCAGGCGATTTAGCGCATCTTCCCGCTCGGCCTGCGCGGTTGCTTTCAATGCTAGATCGATGTCCCGATCAAATTGCCCGATGAGCAAAGCAACGACACCGAACCAGCAGCATATACCCGCCGTAATATTTTTGTCATCCCACAAGTGCCATGCGACTCCCCATAAACCTATAACAGTTCCAACATCTGAAATAGCGATACCGATTGATTCGATCACGGCTACGCCCTCTCGAGAGCTTCCAGTATCCGTTCGATATCCCGCCGGTCCCGCTCGGTGCCGTCCGGTATTCGCCCGTTCAGCACCCACTCGCGTACCGTTGTGTAAGGACGGTCGAAGTGACGGGCGATGTCCGCCACCCGCATGTTGCGCCGGCGCATAGCCACCTTCAAGCGCTTTTGGAAGGTCATTTAAGCGCCTCATAGATCAGATCTTCCAAATCGCGTGTTTCCCGTTCCAAGCCAACATCTCGTACTGCAGCAATTGCCGCGCGGGCAACCGCATCAAAACCATGTTCAGGCGATACCATACCGGTTGTTTTTACCGATCTGATTGCTTTCGCTACCCGATCCACCATTTCATTCATGGCTCAGCCCTTTGTGAAGAAATCATCGAGCATGGCGGTAAGTTCCGGGTTCTCCGTTGCTGGCTGGCCCTGGGACATCTTGAATCCCATGTCGGTTTGGATCGGGACCTGCTGCGCTGCAATATTATCGCTTGGATGCGGGAATGAGGCCTGTGGGGCCACTGTGCCCGGCGTAGTCGAAGGCGAAAACTGGTTGGCCGCCTGCATCTCCGCCGCTGTCCGGCGCCGCCTGCGGCCCGTGGCGGGCTGTTCAGAAGGGGATGTCGTTGCCGCAGTGGGGGCAGCAGTTTGCACCGGCCAGCCAGGGTTGCCCACAGTCGCCGCAGGGATAGGAACGAAAGGGCCGGGCTGTTGCACCTGCGGAATAGGACCGGTCACCGCGGGGCTGGATTGAAGAAATTGCTGCCCGGCTGGGGGCATTTGCGTGGACGTAGCAGGGATTTGCTGCGGCGCACTAACGCCAATTGAGCCGGGACCGCGCGCCACATCGTTCCGCCCGATCAGCGCGTCGGTTTTCTTCTCGACATAGGCCTTCTGTCGGAGTTCGGCCGTCGGCGCGTCGATATAGGACATCGGAGCGAATTGGAGAGTGCCCTGCGAGATGAACGACATGCGGGTGATAAGGTTGGCCATGTTGACACCGTTGCCCTTGCAACGCTCGACATACTCGCGCATCGGCCCGTGACTGTTCGGAGGTACCGCCAGCATGAACAAGACGTCGAAGCCAGGGATCAACAGGGCAATCTTCTGCTTATGGGTGCACCATGGCACCTTGTTGCCGTTGGCGTTGATCTTGGTCCACTCGGATCGCGGACATGCCGCACAGGTCGGTGCCTGCGGGCTGCTGGATGCGACCGACGGACCGACACCGTTGTCGGAAAAGCAGTCCGGCCGCGCGCCTTTGGCCGCCTTGTCGTAATTGCCTGAAAAATAGACCCGGCTCATAACCGGGTTGACGTCGATGATCGCAGCATCGAGATATACACCGATCACGGGATCGAAGGTCGGGACCGGGATCTCGTTGTTCGAGGCGTCGATCAAGGTGAACCGGTTGCCTTCAATCGACACATGCGGAGGCATGGCCGACCCGAGATTGGCCGACAGCACGCCGCCAATATCGGGGGTTTGCAGATTTTGGAGATGGGCAGGAAGGGTCATCATCAGCTCCGGTTGATATTGAGGCGGGAATACTTGCTCAGTGACACGCCAGGCGGCAACTGGCCATCGTGCTCATCCATGTAGGCGCGTACGGCCTTGATGCCGATCGATAGCTTGATTTCGTCGCCGTAACTATCCCAGAATTCAGCAGCGAAATCGAATAGCGAACCTTGGTCTTCGACCTTCACCGAGGCGAGATTCGAGATGTAAGCGGTGCCTGCATCAGTCGTGGTTTTTTCGGAATCCCGTTCAACTAAACGGGCGAACAGATCATCCTCGATCGCTTTCAGGCGCTCCTTGTGCGGTTTTGACCATTCATCGAACTTGGCCTGCGCCGCCTTGATAAGATCGATGATCTTGTGGTTCTCGGCGATCAGGTCGTTGTCGCTCGGCGATGCGGCATGTACATGCCCGCTAGGTGTCATCGCCTCGGCGACGGAAGGCGGCAATTCAACAGGTTGACGCTTGGTGCGAGGGGGCATTAAAATTATTTCCTGTAGTAAGGTTTCAAAGTTTCCCTGCTCACCGAGTACCACTTTTTAGGTCTGCCGTCGGGGCGTGCAAAAGCTTCAATTTCCCTTTCGGAATAAGCGATACCTGCTGCGGTAAACTCGTAATTATCCACCAAGCAAACGGGCAGTACGTCGGAAGAAAAATCCCAAGTGCAAGGCGCATCCGAAAGCCGCTCCCCGTGCCTGACTAAAAATTCTTCCTTGCTGCAGTCAGATGGATCGATATAATATCCCATGCGATGTACCTCCGTTGAATGCTTTTATTTAAGATGATTCCAAACAAGCGTCAAGGGTTTTGTTCGTAATGCTCGTAATTAAAACTCGCCCTTCCGGATAGCATCCAGCATCAACCCTTGCATCGAAGTGTTGTTCTCCCGATCAAATATTTCTTCCTCGAGCTTGTTGGATACCAGCTGGAAGCAGGTCGATGGATACTTTTGGCCTGGCCGCCGCACCCGAGCATTGCCCTGTATCCAGGCCTTGGCCCGGTCGGTAGCACCAAACCAGACAACCGTATCCGCGATAACGAATTCGTTGATTCCTTCGGTGGCCGTTTGTGGATCGGCCACCACAAGCTTGAAGTCGGGATCGCTGACGAATTGATTAATAACGGCATCTCGCTCCTTCCCGGCCTTCACCTCCCCGTTGATGAAGTCGCACTTCCACGGCTTTTTATGCTTCTTCCACTCGGCGCGCAAATACTTCACGACCAGATGCACCACGCTGGTAATCGGCACGAACACAACTACTTTGCGCTCCGTTGATTCGACAATCGCCTCCAGCTCCCGGTACCGCGGCGTGGCGTCGATCAAATGGGCGACGTGGTTTTCATCATACACCGCACCAAGAGAGAGTTGGATCAGCTTCTGTCGTGCGGCCGACTCGTTGGCGGCACTGATGGCCCCGCCGGTCTGCATGACCACCTGCAACTCGCGCTTGAGGCGGGCCATCTCTTTTTTCTGCCCCTCGGTCAACTCGATCTTGCGGCGTTGCACCGTCATCGGCGGGCCGTCCCAAATTTCGTCAAGTCCGAACCGGATCGCGGGCGTCAGCAGGCGTCGCGCCTTGTCATATCCGTCTTTCTGGGGAACCCATTTAAATTCGCTGATTTTGATCATAGTTTCGAGCCGGAACCCGGTCCAGGACTTCCCAAAAGCATTGTTAGACAACTTTGCAATCCCATAGGCATCGGTTGGCGCCGTAGCATTGGGAGTGCCGGTGAGCTGTTTCAGCATCGGCCGTTTACCAACGCCAAACAGCATCTGCGCGACACCTGAGCGTCCGGAAGATGGGTCGGCAAAGCCGTGCGCCTCATCCACGATCACCATTTTGATGTCCTCACGCGCCGCTAGAGCCGCGGAAAACCCGTCGAGCTCGATCTTCTTCTGCTTCGGCCGTCGCGGGTCGATCTTGCGGCGGATATGGGCGCCGACCTTGATGCCGTCGTGATTGACGATATAAACGTCGACATCGGCCTCGAGACGCTTCAACCGTCGTTCGGGAGAGCCGGTCAGAATTTCAAATGTACGGCGGTTGAGGAAGTTGCGGAAGATCGCCGATGCCCACGTTGTCTCAAGAATGGTGAGCGGGGCGACGATCAAGCAGCGGAAGCGCTCGCGCGCCTGCAGCATAAGATAGTCCATCGCCCATAACGTGCTGATGGTTTTCATGGTGCCGGGATCGCCGAGATTGAACATCCTGGGATGCAGCACGGTGAAATTGGCGTACAGCTTCTGGTGCGGCAGGGGTGTCTTACCGGGCTCGATCGGCCAGTCGTAATTGGTGTCGGTCATGACCGGCGGGACCGGGAGATTATAATGCGCGGCGACCATCAGCGATCGCAGCTTGCGGGGGATGGTGAAATAGCTGCCGTTGATCGTTTTGAGCTCGGGGATGTATTGCGTGAGGACGCCAGGTTGGCCCGGATACACAACCAAGTTCCTGGCTTCATCAAGCCAAAAACTCACGCCACAATCCCCCTTACCGCCAACCAGTCACGTAACACCTGAATCACTACCTCGGCAGTGCCGGCCACGGCATGACCACCGGCCACGTGCACCTCGTTCATGCGGCGCAGCTGGATCGTTGTCGGATCCTTGCCCGGGCGCTTGACCTCGATCGACCAGAATGCGCCGACGAGACAGACGATCTTGTCCCCGACGCCAGACTTGCCAAAACCGGCCGTGTATGGATTGAACCACCAGCAACGTTCAGGACCAAGAGACTTCAGGAAGGCGTCGATTTCGGCCTTCTCGTAATGCTCAGGGGTTTTCATATCGCGCCTCCCATCCCTACCCAAACGACCTTCGTCGCTTTCCATATCCAGTGTGATCCATCATGCGCCGACTGGATGCTTAAAAAGCGCTTATTCCAATCCGGATCGTGCTTAAATCTGATGTTCTCGATAACGAAATCCGGCTGCTGCGCTTTCCACTCTTTCCACCAGGCGATATGCGCTTCGTCGAGATGCTGGCGAAGCGTGTTTATCTCGATGCGGTAATATTGCGGAAAAATAAAACGCATCACTTGGCCTTCGCATCAAACCAGTTCTCGCAATCCTTCACCGGGCACCAGCCGCACAATGGATTCTTGTTCTTTGGCCAGTCCCCACTTGCCATGCAGTCCTCGATCACTTCGACCTTGTTGTTGATGGTGGCCCACGTCGAATTGAAGTCTGAGAGATCATGCACTACGCCGACCCGGTTCTCTTTCAGCCAGACGTAATGGCCGGCTATCTTCTTCAGTCCAGGTCTCGCCGCACGCAGCAGGAGTGCCTGCACTTCGAGCTCGAACGGATGTTCGTACTTGCTGCTGCCAGTTTTCCAGTCCGGAAGAAATGCGGCATCGGTCGTGGCGATCGTGGCGTCAATCTTGCCGCGCACGAACACGTCCTTGTCGAAGAAGCCGATGGATTTACACTCGCGGGTGATCCCCAGCTTCATCTCAGGCAGTGCCTTGCGGTCAGCATAAGCCGACACCAGCGGCTCCCAATGCAACATGTCTTGTGGCAAGGGCTTACCGCCCAGCCGGTGCTCGAAAGCGGTGTGTACTTTATTGCCCCAGTCCATCTCCGGCGTCGAGACGAACGGCAGATCCTTCTTCACGTACTGCCGGTACGCCTTGTGTAGACAATTGTCCGCCGTATTCAAAAAAGTGTAACTGTAGACCAGCGGCTTGGGCAACGGTGCAGACATGCGGTTGTCTTTCGGCCGGCGCAGGAAATCGGGAAGATCGGGGAAGTCAGGCTTGAGCATTGACTTCCTCGACCAGCGCTCCTCGAGTTCGTCGACGATATCCGGCAATGCATAGCCGGGCGTGTCCCGCCATTTGTCTATGAGATCGCGCAACTCGCTTGAGAAGTCGTTCATGACACCAATCCTTTCACGATGTCGAGCACCAGATCACGATCCGAACCCTTCATGCCCATGAGCGTGCTGATTGTCTGGTAAACCTCAGGGGCAAATTCACCGTTTTGGCCGTTGATGGGCGAGACAACCTTGCGCGGCGCTAACTTGGCCTTTCTGATCTTGCGCCGCTTACGTGTCTTTTTGGCGGTTTTCGGTGCCGATTCAAACAGACGACGTTTCGCGCGTTTCATCGGCTTGCGGCGAGGTTTCTTGGGCGACGGGGGATCGGGGGGAAGCATTTCGAAGTCGGGCATTTCATTCATTGGTGTTCTCCTTGGTTAAATGTTTTTCAAGCGCAGCGATCAAATCGCGAAGTTCATCTTGCTGAGTATTCGTATCGATGATGGCGCGAATATTGATGATGTCGTTATCATCGGTAAGAGTCCAAGGCATCAGTACCGCACTCCATTTTGCGAATGCCACCAATAAAGCTCGCGGTGCATTCCCCACCAGCAGGGGTTAGCGAATGAGTGCCGCACGACAAGACTATTTGTCATAGCGTTCTCCCAATGCCCCTTCCGCCGCCAACGGCAAACCAGGCAACCATGACGGCTCAAGCGTCATCTCGGCCAAGCACAATTGCAGCATTTCTTCTTCACGACCGTTACGAGGTATTAACAACAATAACTCATCATAAGGCCAGTTCAAGGTTCTTATATTATATTTTTTCTTGATCCGGATCATGGCTTGCGACACGATCATGCGGGACACGCCCTCGCAGATATTCTGCGTCAGCTTCGAGCCCCAGATGAATCGCCAGCCGTCCCGTTTCTTAACGCGCCAACCGGTTTTCGGGCGAATTTCCAACGGATCATTGGGCTGCGGCGTATGGTACTCAATGGTGTCGTAGATCATTGGAGCGCCTTGAATCCAGATGCGGTGATCCTTTACAAGCAGAGGTCCCCACTGAATTGGATCGCCCCCGCCAAGTCGCGCCAGCATCCGTTCGCACTGGGCCCAGTAGCCGGTGCCGCGGGCGCAGATCCAAGGCGTGTTTTTTCGGAAAGTATCCACAAATGCATTTGCGGTTTCGATTGTCATATCGACACGCGGACCATAAGTGCCGGCCGCCGCTGCGGACTTAAATTGTTTGCCGGATGCGCCATAAATGCACATCAATTGCCCCTGCTTGCCCATGCCGCGCTTGGCTTTCAGTTCGTCGTAGCGGGGATCGCCTTCCTTGGGATTGTAGATTTCTTCCTGGTAAAATTCTGACGCTGTGGCTGAATAGGGATCCTCGTTGTTTCTGAATTTTTGCAATATTGGATTGCTCGGATCAGCCAAATAGTGTGCAACGCGGCATTCGATTTGCGAGGCGTCTGCCGGCGCGAGATAGAATCCGCTCGGCGCTTTAATTGCACGCCTAATAGGGGAACCACGTTTGAAGTTGAGTGCGTTGACTCCATCACCGCCGCTCGGTCTAAGCGTTCCAGCTCCAGAGTATAATAGATAAACAGGCCAAGGTCCTCGACTAGCCACCCAGCCCAGTGTTGCCGCACGGGTTTGCAGCAGAGTGGACTTTTCCGCAAGCCGCGCTTCCGCCAGCGCACGAACGCGCTCGTTGTCGTGCTCACGCAGAAAGTCCCGCATGAATGGGTCGTTCTTGGCGATGGCGGGGATGGGTCTTTTTTTTCCGTCCTTGTATTCAATTTCTATCCCTTCATCCTCGAGCAGCTTGCAGAACAACTCGGCCGATCGCAGGTCACTGCCGTCCACACCAAGTGTTGCGTTGCCCTCGGCCTTCCTGGTATTCTCCGACTCCCACAATTTTGCGAGCATGTCGGTATCTAGTTCGAGAACGGGCAGACAAAACATTTTTATGATCGAATCAATAACTTCCAATTCATCGGCGGGAAAAGGAAACATCACAGCAGACCCTTCATATAAGCAATTACCCGCTCGTGATCTTTTATGGTGCCGTCATTTTCCTGTTTCACCGCGTAACAACCTTCGAAATAATTCCCAAGTTATTTCCACATCTCTACAGCAGCCGTCGGCGAGCCCTTGTTGCTGAGCGACGGATAGCTCGTTCCAATGTTTACCCTTGAATGAAAAATAGTCGATAGTTTTTGGTGCTAAATCAAAATATTTTGCAAGACTGGAAAGGCTAACCGAAAGATGATTCCCGAGAAGAAGTCGCGCCATGGATAGCGTGCAGCCATACATTTTAGGAAAAACTTTATAGTGTTGCGAAAGTATAAATGCGTCAAATTGACAGTGATGCGCAATCAAATAGACATCACTCCAATCTTCTTCTTTCAAGACATAAGCCAGTTCACGCTGATCGTACCAGACCGCCGACGTACTAGTGCTCCACTTGATCCCGGCGCCATGCGCTTCGAAGCGTGGATCGCGAATGTACGCTTCGGTTGTCATTTTTGATAGTGTATAGTCGTCACCGTACAGCGTTTCAAAATCCAGTACAACCGCCCTCATCGCTGCGCTGCTTCCATCATAAGTTGATGCACGATTGGCAAGAGAACGTCATCCCGATCTTCGACCGTCTCATCTGCGAACAACAAGAAAGGAATTTGCATCAAGTGATTCGCATATTCCGGATGATCGGCAGGCACCTTGTAAACGATGATCCGTCGACGTCCGATGTCATGCGGACCGAGTTGTCGGAATGCCAGCTCCTGCTCGTCCAGATACCGCACTGCCCGCTGCTTATCGATATGTGTCTGCTTCTGCGGCGCGCGGATACGAACCTTGCGATCGGGATGATCATTGAAGAACTGGATGTCGATATCGTTCATTTTTCGACAGTGCCAGAAGTCTTTATGACGGTTTCAATGTAGGTCGTCTCAACAAGCTGGTAGATCCCGATCTCTATCGTCTCGCCCATTTGAGCGTATCGTGGTCCACAAACCAGAACCGATCCCGCCACGAAGTACGAGTTGTCACCGTCGTTTTCGATTTTGACGAAAAGCTTCGTCGGAAACTTTTTCATTTTTGAAATATCCACCGAAGTCCGGTCGGACAGCTGACGTCGGCCTGCAGGGTCTGGCCGGGGAACGGCTCCTTGCCGGTTTCAAGACAGAGCTGAGGCGCCTTGGCCGACATCGCCGAATTTTGGCGCGCTGGAGCCGGCAACGGGGCGACCCGCATGGATTGCCGGTGCGGCAGTGGGAGGTCGGCTGCATGCACCTTATTGAGGGTCACAAAAATCAAAACTACCAGAAGCACTGCGATTCCCGATCTGGCGATAGCAGCTGAAAATGCATTAGCGTTTAGCACATTGACCAGTTTATCAACTTGTTCATCAGTCATCTCATCATCTCCAAAGCTCGGGTTAAGATCACTTTAGACCACTCGCGCAGCGCCTTGATCTTGTCGTCACCGGTCCCCTTGACCGACAACTCGGTGAGCTCGACCAGTTGCAGGGCGATCTGTTCGGCCGAGGCGCGCGCCTGATTCTGCGCATGCTTGATCTGGTTGTTGACATCGAGCATGGTGCGCAGCTGGGCGTCGAAGTCTGAGTCTTCCTGCTCAGCCTGCGCCTTGCCAGCCTTGGTTATGCGCAGATTGAAGAAACCAGTGGGATCGCCAACGTGCGGATTTGGCGCGATAAGGCCCTTGTCGATCAATGAATCAGCCGACTCCCGCCAGCGACCGATCGGCATCATCGGCTCGCCCTTGGCGGCGATCAGGAGCATGGTGAGTTCGTCCTGGGTTAAGTCAGCCATTGACGGGGATCTCCTGAATTTTGTACCAAATAACACCGCCGCGCTTATCTCGGACAATGCGCATGCCGACGACGTTCAGCTTGGGCTGCCATTGATTAATTTGCACATCCAAAGTTTTCAGGCCGGAATCCGGACCGCCGTTCGCATCGTCACCGAAAATGTAATCAAACAACTGCTCCTTGCGAGTCCAGCCGTTGAGAATTAGATGGCAAACAGCCTTGAAAAAATATCCATCATGTTCGTATTTATGGGAACGTGAGCCGGTATAACTGAAACGACGCACGCAATCACCGATCGTAATGGTACGATTTTTTCGATCAATCTCGAAACCATCATGCCGGATCACCATTCGAACACCTTCCCGGTGCGGATCTGGGCGTCGACCGCAGCGCAGGCCATCTGGAAGCGCTGCCAAGTCCATTCCGAGTGCTTTTGTCCGACTTGGCGAGCGCCGGCCTCGAACTTGTACAGGGCCGGCACCGAGTATCCAGTCATTTCCGACAATTGGTCAAGTGTGAGCTTGCGCTTAAGGCGCCAGGCCTTGGCTGATTCGTGGGGCTTCATTCCGATAAGTGCTCCCGAATCATATCTGCCATCGTACGAGAAAGGATATGACTACCATTGCCAGCATAAGTGCTGGGCTTGCGATCCAGATCCTTCAGCAGCTCTCGCGCATTAGCGGCGACGGGAATGCATGCGAACGCTCGCAAGCATAAACGCAACAATTCCTCATCCGTCATGTTATTTCCCCTTGCTGAGACAATGTATAACAGCGATTTTGGGAATGTAAATAGGATAATCGAAAAATTTTATTTTGAATCGCAGACGGGAAAAATGTGACTTGACGTCAAGGTCTTGCGCAATGCAGTGTCGGAAGCCGTGCAAAAACCCCTCGTCCGGGCTGAAGTGGACGAGGGGTTATCACCAACACGGCGCCCAAGGGAATAAGAGCCGCAATCCCTAGATAACACCGGTAAAACCATGAGGCAAGGGGCCGTACGTGAGTGTAAAGCTTGAAGCTGCTCTCGCATACTCTCGAATGCATTGGCGAATCTTCCCTTGTCACTCTGTCATCAACGGCGTGTGCACATGCGGCAAAACACATCCTGACGGCAAGGGAATCGGCAAGCATCCTCGCACCAAGGGCGGATTCAAAGATGCTACCGATGACGAAGCCACAATCAGACGTTGGTGGACAAGGTGGCCGGACGCTAATATCGCGCTGGCGACCGGCTCAGGACTAGCCGTTTTCGACATCGATGGAGATCAAGGTGCCCAGGAATTCAAAGCACTTGTGCAAGCTCATGAGACTGTACCTGACACGCTCGTGGCACAAACTGGACGCGGGTTCCATCTTATATTTGCAACACGATCTGGAAGCCCTGAAGTTCGATCTTCGGCGCGTGGGTCCGTGCACGTCCGCGGCGAGGGAGGTTACATTATCCTCCCTCCTTCAGACCATGTGTCAGGGCGAAAATATAAATGGATCAAGAAGATAAGGATAGCAACTTTACCTGATTGGTTAAAACAGTGGAGTCAAGGGTATGAAATTGTTCATAAAACGTCTGAAGGCTTCCCGAATTTGGGATCGCTGCCGACGTATTTATTACTGCCTGATCAGCGAGATATAAGCCAAACCGCCAGTGAAGCCTTAAAAACCGTCTGGTCCCCTGCCGAACAATCACGCCTGATCAGCGCTCTCTCGGCGATCGACGTCAAGTCCTGCGGCTACGAGGATTATTTGCGCATCGGCTTCGCCATCCACAGCCTCGGTTGGGACCGCTCCGACGGTACCTCGATCGCCTTCGATATCTGGGACGAGTGGTGTGCTCAAAGTGAGCATTACAACAAGACTGGCCTCGAGGCCAAATGGAAGAATTTCGACCGCACTGCCCGCGGCGATATCAACATTGGAACCTTATACCATCTTGCGCAGCAGCGGGGCTGGAATGGTGGGGCACCGGATCCGTCTTCGCCAAGCGGCTACGCCGGACGCAGCCCGTCCCCCGAACCATTGAACGGGCACGCTAACGGTTCGACAGCGTTTCCTGCGGCCTTCGGTGGCCTGCAGCCGATCTTCTTCCCCGACCGCACCGAAGAAGGGCGCCCTAAGCCGACCTACACCAACGCCATCGTTGCTGTTGAAGGGCTTGGAATAATTTGCGAACACGACCTATTCCACAACCGCATGTTGGTGGCCGGCGCGCCGCTGGCGCAATGGAGCACGCCCGAACTCTCGGACAATGTCGTGCATATTCTGCGCTCCCTGATTCGCCATCGCTTCGGCTTCGATCCGAACAAGATAAACACCGCCGATGCTTGCCAATTTCTTTGCTTAAAGAATGCCTTCGACCCAATACTTGATTACCTGGATGAATTAAAATGGGACGGCCAACCCCGCCTTGATGACTGGTTGACAACCTATATGGGCGCGGTCAGCACCGAGTTCTGCCGCGCCGTCGCCCGCCTGTCCCTGATCGCTGCAGTACGTCGCGCGCGCGAACCGGCTACAAAGTTCGATCAAATTATAGTGTTGGAAGGTCCGACCGAAGGCAAGGGTAAGTCGACCGCCATCAAGATCCTTGCCGGCGCCGAGAACTTCAGTGATCAGAAAATACTCGGTGTCGACGATCGCAAGCAGCAGGAACTGACGGAAGGCGTCTGGCTGTATGAGATAAGCGAGCTCACCGGCATGAATCGCGCCGAAGTCGAGCACGTCAAGGCGTTCGCCTCCCGCGACACCGACCGCGCCAGGCCGGCCTATGGCCGCTTCCAAGTCAGCCAGAAGCGCCGAACCGTGTTCTTCGCCTCGACCAACCGCACTGCCGACTATTTGATATCCGACACCGGCAACCGCCGATTCTGGCCGGTGCTGACCGGGCACATCGACCTTGTCGGCCTAGCGCGCGACCGCGATCAGCTATGGGCCGAGGCTGCAGGAAGGGAGGCAAAGGGAGAAAGTCACTTGCTGCCGGAATATCTATGGAAGGCGGCCGGCGAGGAGCAGGCGGGCCGCATGACGACCGACGCGTGGCGCGAACCGATCCTGCAATACCTAGGCCTGAAACCGCGGGAGGATGTCGGGATCATGGAAGTCCTGGTCGACAATCAGTTCCTGCAGCTTAAGCCCGGCGAGGTCAGCCAGCGCGAACAAAACCGCGCAGCGAGTATTCTGCGCGGCCTTGAATTCGTTAGATTTCAGAAGCGGATGACCGATGGACAGCGTATCTGGCGCTATCGGCCGCCGACTTAGGGCGCTGGTGTGGGAGCTGGGGCGGGCGTCACGGCCGGAGGAATCGATGCTTTCAGACTGGCACTGAGGGTATTGAGATTGGTGACAGCCGTCTCGATTGCGGGGGTGTTGTTGACACCGGCACTTGCAAGAGCGGCGGTGAGGGCAGCGATCTCGGCTGCGACGGCGGTCCCGATCTGGGTAACGGCGGCGGTAAGATCGGCAAGAGCCTGGGTTTCGTCGGCCATGAGTTTAAATCCTTGTGTGAGCGCGTTTGCGATACGATGAGAGGCATGATGAATGGCCTCGACCATCGCGTCATTGTGGCGTTCAGCAGGATCTTTCCACATGCGGGCTGCGGTCTCGGCTTTTCGGTAAGATTGGCGTGTAGCATGGGGGGAACGGGAAGGCTAGGGGGAAGTTCCCTTCCGCTCGGCGATACAAATCGTATCGTTATGGGCACCGCCATGCGCTACAAGCAAGATTTCTTCGATCGCATATCCCCGCCCGACTCCCATACCGTTAGAGCTCCAGCCAAATGACAGCACGACCCCGCCAGAAACGATCAGCGGGTCGAGCGCATCCCGCACGCGCTTGTACAGCGCCGCGTTTTGGGTGTCCTGAGTCGTTACCTCCCGACCAAAGCCCTTGTAGCACTCGCTAATCTGGCGAGGACTATATGGCGGATCGAACAGCGCCAGGGAGCATTGGGCACCCCGTTGCAAAGCGGCACGGCAGAAATCCGCGGCGTCCATGTGGAACGGCGCCAAGGTTGCAGGGTCGAGGTCATTGCGCCAGTCGGCCAGCGTATTGTTACGCGCGAACGGGTCGATTGTCTTCCCTGGGGAAACCACTAGCCAGCGCGTCACGAACTTACCGATTGGCTTGATGCCAAAGGTGTTCGCGCTGGGCATGGCGAACGCGCGGTTAAAAATCATTCGCCATGCAGCCAGGGCGGCGCTATGCGCCAGAGCAGCCAGCCGACGGCGGCACCGGCCAGCATGTGGAGCAGGAAGGTCATTTCTGGCCTTCCTCAGCGAGCTTGACGATATCGCGAAGCCTTGGATCATTCGAACGAATTATCTCGCCGATTTCCCGCAAGGCCGTCAGCGCCTTCACAAGCCTGATGGTCTGCTCGCGGTGCGCGGTTTTCCAGAATTCAATTTCGTAGTCGGTTAAATAGTCGGTCATGCTCCGAACTCCACAACTGCCCCATGGAAGGCCTCGGCGCATAGCTGCGCCGCTTCGTGGCGAGTTTTTAGCGTCCGGGCTCCCCAAGTGCCCCTCACGGCTACCCGCCATCCTGAGCCATCGTAGGCCATCCAGAGCGGGGAGGTATCATGTTGCAGGAAGGAAGGGGAGTGGACGCGCCAGGGCTGGCCGGCGAGGGTGATTTTGGTCATGGTTGCACCTCTGCTACTTCGATCGCCTGCACGGGATCGGGCGCCTCGAGGAAACGCCATTCGACATTGCCATGATTCGCTTGCGCGATCGCCTTGCGTTCGGCTTCCGACTTGTCGGTAGCCTCGACGTAAATCGTCGCTTCTTCCCAAACTTGTTGAGTCATTGAAATTCGATAACGAGGCATTTCAATTCCCCTTGGAGCGCTTAGCGCTCTGTCTGCGCAGGATCGCGCGATCGTATAGTCCGTAGATCCAGAATACCGCCAGCACGACTACCGGCGATATCCATAGCGTGAGGAGGGCGGCGAGGGGCGGGCTCACTTGTACACCGCAATGCCGCGATTGTAGGAAGATCCGACCGACGAGCCCGATTCCTCGATGCTCACCACGACGTCGCGGGTAAGGATGTATAGCGCGCAGCCGCGCGGATCGCCTTGCACGTAAAAGGTAAAGCCAGGGTAGCGCTTGAGTATCGCGGCAAGGCGTTTCAAGGCACCGCGTTCCTTGTCAGGCAAAGCGGTATAAGACGTATAGTCTTTGCCTTTGCCGTGCAGATAATGGTGATGTTCCATGAACGGCGCGCCGTCATCATCGTAATCGAAAAAAGCTTTAGACTTGCGTCCGCGCGTGATGCTCCACGAGCCGTATTGATTTCCGTCGCCGCATTCGAGCTCATGCCAGCGGTGCAGCGTCATTGAGATGCGGCGCAGTGCGGTTGCGTCATCGTATGAGATGCCGGCGTATTTGAGCGCGGAAAGGCAATCGTGTTTGTGTAGCATGATAGTTCCCCTTGATTGAGCGATGAATAGTACAATGTATATGGTTGGCGTTAAGGCTTAGAAGATAAGCCGTGAAACGACGGCGAGCGGCGCCGCAAAGATGGCTGCAGCAAGGAAGAGAAGAAGGTAGTCTGTTGAGTCGTAGGGCATGTGTTTAACGTGAATGCTCAGGATGCATTTGGCGCTGTGCGTCATTGATCAGCGCCACCATGGCGGGACCATCATACAGCGCGGGATCTACAATGCGGCCGTTACGATAATATACGCCCAAGTCGACAAGATCGCCGCTACTATCCCAAGTCGGGCACACACGATAGACGCGCGGGTCGATACCGCTGCAGGGCCATGCAGCCCTGAAGTCCGCAATGGTGTCTTGCCAGAGGGTGCAGCGATAATAGCCGCCAGCTGCGCACTGCGCCAGGCGCTGGTCAAGCGTGAGGTTTGAAGTGATCATGTTGATTCCCCTTTGTTTAAGACACCCTCACCATACATTGTATAATGAGGGTGTCAAGTGGTGTTTTCAGTTGAGGACGATTATTCTGTCGATGCTGCGCGCGTCACGCTCCCATGAACGCACCAATATCGATTCGTTATTGTAGTCTGACCGCATGCGGTTGGCTTTCTCGCTGCAAACCTGAGATAGCATGGATAGCAGCGGACCCAAGCCGTTACGGTCGACTAGGCAAGACAGGATCTCGAAGTCCGTCATTTCGAACTCCTATTCCTTGGGGACGATCCGATAGCGCTTGATGGTTTGAGTCTGGAGATCGGTTCCTCGGCCGCGCAAGCGAGCCAGGACGGAATGAACCCGGGCGGCGGTCATCCCGGTAGCCTCGCAGAGATGGGACACTTCCTGCCAGCCTTGCATCAGGAGTTCCCGCACTCGGGCCGTTTCCGGGGATACCGGCTTGCCGCGGGGAACAGATATTTGCTGCTCCTCGCCCATGATGTTGAGCGCCGCAAGCAGGAGTCGGCGGGCGGAAACACTGTCGCCTTGAGCCCTCACGGCATTGGAGCGGGTCATAAGGTCTTGGGCGACCACGTACAAGTCGTCCGGGACGGTCTCAGGAGCTAGAGGCGCGTGCACGGGGAATGTTTTGTCTGTCATGAACATCGAACCTTCCCTTTTGCTTTGCAGAGCATAATTGCCGTTGCAATGAGTAGTTATACATTGTCTACGGAAAGGTTCAATGCTTTTTATTCACGGTTTCGTGACGATATCGAATTGGCCTTTGCGCTGGCGCTTTCGTTTCGGGGTCGTCGGAACGTGAGGGTTGACAAGCCGCGTTGCAAAAGAGGGGTCGACCCAGAACCAGGCACGTTCCAGTCCAAACAGCGCATCAGGACTTTCCCACTGGGCATCGCGCAAGCGAATCCATTTCTCGGGATACGGAGTGCGCAGATAGTGCAAGCCGCTCGGAGCATGGAAGGCGTGCCAGACGTAAGGGCCTAGCGTGCGACCGGCATAAGATTCCAAGGGGTATTTCGCAGGAGTTACTATTTTGCGCGTTGTCACTGGTCTATCTCCGTCTGGGTCCATAGTGATGACAAAAGTTATGCCTGCGCTGCAACACTTAGCACAACTAGAACCAGTGTCACCACTTGTTTTGCTATAAGAGTCGTTATGATAGTATTTATATGGTGGGATAGTGGCATATACACTGTATAGTTATAGGGGATTCGAGACGCGTCAAACTTTTGCTACACCAAGATACCTTTTTGTCACCACTCTATATCACAAACGCGTGACGCTATCGGTTTTTATTTGATTCTTGGTTATACAATGTATATTTATAATGTTGTTGGCTTGATAAAATGTGGTTATATAGCAGAAAAAGCCGCATTTGATCTGTACAATGTCGTAAAAGGCGGTGGAAAAGTGGCAAATAACGTAGCAATGCTTGAGGGTTTTACAAAAGAAGTTGTTTTGGAGAGCGAATCGCTTACGCTTTTCCTCTTAGTGCGGCCCGAAACTGATTTAGGGGAGCAATTTAAGGCTTGGGATGCGGACAATCAGGAGTTTATCCGTGTTAATGGATGGTTGTTTTCGGTGAGTGGTTAACGGCTCGGGCTTCGAGCGAACTTGGAAAAAGGGAGAATGAGATGGCGAATCAAATTTTGGCTACGCATTGCAAACCAAGGCGCAACGTGACACGTGAGGAATTGTCGAGTCCGAATAGTGTGCGTGTGTATCGTGCGTCACCGGAAGACGTAATATTGCAGCTGCGCAGAACAAAGGATTACATCGGTATAGCCCTTTCGTTCGCGGAATGCCGCGCGCTGGCTGCGATGCTCGTTGCTGCTGCGGATAAAGGGTGACTGGTTAACGGCTCGGGCTTCGAGCGAACTTGGAAAGGGAAGAAGATGAGCGTGAAAGATATCAAACGCCAGCTTAGGGAACATCGCGCGGAGATGCGACGTTGCGGAATAAAGATCACGTCATGCTTTAATGGGGGAATGGATCGAGATACGCAACGCGCAAATGAGCGTCGCTTTGCTTTAGAAACTGCACTGCAAGACGCGATTCGGAAAAAGGCGGGCGGTTAGCGGCGCGCTCGCCATCGCGCCAGATTGATCGCCCCGGCTTGCTTACCGGGGCGTTCTTTTGCGCGATCTATTTCTGCGGCGATTGTTAGCGGATCAATGGTTCGAGCTCGGAGTTTAGCGGCGAGAATATCCAATGCCCATTTAGGAGCGCGGCGTCGGCCCGCTTTCCAGTTTAATGCACAGTGGCGTGTAACTCTTCCGTCCAATAGTTTCGCGATTGAGCGGCCACCCGCATTAGGCTGCAACGCTTCTACAGCTCTAGCGAAACGGGTAACGTCTCTTCGATCCAAATCTTGCTGTATCCCAAGGGAAGTTTGTTCCACGTTCCTAACCCCTAATCAGTTCCCGGCCACGTCTAGGCACTGATCACTAACCCCGAACCCCTCACTTGTCACCTTCGAGCGTGCGTTTCGTATTCCACTTAACGGTGGAATAGCTGATCGAACGATAAATAAAATGAGAACATCGTTTGATATCAATGTGTTAGTATGAGAACGTTGGCAGGTTAACGGTAGGGTGTGAGACCTGGATCGGAGGGGTGTGGAGGGTGCGCAAGGCCTATGCCGTAGCGCGGGTAGCTCACGGAAAGGTGATGGACAAGTTCGGAAGAATCTTAAGGGTAAGCATCCACGTACCTCCCCAAATTTTTCGGTGGACATAAGGGGTAAAAATATTTAAAAATAAAAAATGGAAAAAATAAAAACACCTCTTATAGACGCGGCGTCTCATCCCGGAAAACCCGGCCGTGTGTTTCGTCTGGAAGGCCAACAGTTCGGGGAATTGAAAGTTTTGAAGCGCGACGGCTTTACTCGTCACGGCTATGTGCAATGGCGCTGCGTCTGTACCTGCGGGCAGCAGGTTTCGGTCGGCGGGGATAATCTTCGTCGCGGTTATAAGAAAGCCTGCGGCGTTAACGGACACCGATTTAGTGCGGGCAAGGCAACAATATTTTCGCCCGTCACGCGGCCGCTAAATCTGGGGCTGACAACACGCTATAAAAGTGAATATCAATCGTGGATCGATATGAAGCGTCGTTGTTACAAACCGCAAAATCATAATTTCAAAAATTACGGAGCTCGCGGCATTACGGTTGATCCCCGCTGGATGGAATTCAATAATTTCATGTTGGATATGGGCCGCAAACCTAATTCCAAGTTCACTATTGAGCGCAACGATGTGAACGGAAACTACGAGCCCGGCAACTGCAAGTGGATCGATCGCAAGGATCAAAGCCGCAACAAACGAAACTCTGTGCACGTTGTATATCAAGGCAAGAAGATGTTGTTGGTTGATCTTGTTGAGGGTATTGGATTATCCAGCGGTACCGTAAAATATCGGATCAAAGCCGGCTGGTCGATGGCGCAGGCGCTTTCCATACCTCCTAATTTCCCTGCTGCCGGGCGAAAGCGCGGACCGACAAAAGGCTTCAAACATAAAAATAAAAAGCCTATTGCAAATTGCAATACTTCGTCTTAGCCTCTGCCCCAACACCTCCAACCGGACAATGGATAATCGATGATCGAGCCCAGCGCCCACGACGACATCGCCAATCTGAACGACCGCGTGATCTACGCCCGAGGTTGGAATGATGCGGTCCGTGCAGCAGCCAAGACCGCCCGCTTCCATTCTGTCGAGGAGCCCGCCCTCTCGGTCGCCAGGATCATCGCGGTCAATATCGAGAAGCTGGATCTGTCGATGCAAGCGACCGACGACTGACAAGGGAAATCAAAATGAGCGAGAACGTCAAACCGGTCCGCCAGAAAAAGCCCCCACGCCCCGCGAGCGCATACCGCGGCGCCCGTCGCAATGCGCTCAAGCGAGGCACCAAACTCACCCCACATCAATGGCAAACCCGCCTCAGCTACTTCGGTCGAAAGCACTCGGCCTTCAGCACCCCCGTGCTGCCTGACAATACGATGGCTTACACGTTCAAGGGGCCGGTACGGGCCAACGAGAGGAAGCGCTGATGTTGATCGCCCGCATCCCCAATGCGACGCGCGTCATCGGTAAGAGCCAGGGATATCTTGGCCTGCCACTGCGTGATGAGATCCGCGACACCACGGTCGACGGCGAGCAGACCCCTTGCATGGTGACCGCATGGGAGCCGACCCCGGACCAGATTGAGCGCATCGTTGCGGGTTATAAAATTCACCTCGTTGTTCTTGGTACGCAGCATCCGCCGGTCATGTTGGAGGTGCCGTGGCCCGACGACCCGAAACCGTGGAAGGCGGGGGTTTATGACAGCGCGGATCCGCCGATGATCAGTAGAATGCACGATATTGCCGGGCGTCTGTCGCATCGCACGCCGATGCCGGAGTTTATCCGCATGCTGAAGGCTGCGGCCAGCATCGATAGCCGCACGCTGCTTGGTCATGCCATCCAGCGCTGCCTGCTTTCGAATGCCGCCGATCGGCTCGAGGTGATGTTTGCTTCGGCATATCCAAATGCTGATACCAAGCTCGATGAACACGTTCACTGGTACACGCAGTGGGGTTATTTCAACGCTAAGCTCAGGGATGCGTGGGCTGTGTTTCGCAAACGAGCGGTGGCGCTTTATGTCTAGGGACCACAAGATCATCGACCTCGCGCTCGAGTACCGCCACGAGACCGGCCTGGCGTATCTCGTTTCCAATGACGGCAAGGCCGAGTGTTGGCTGCCGAAGTCACTGGTCGAGTACGACGGACAGAATATCTTCACGATGCCCGAGTGGCTGGCGAAGCGGGAGGGATTAATCTAATGCTTCGTTGGGCCCATTTCAGGATCAGCGATGCGACGGCGAACTATCTCGACAAGTGCGCGCGTATCAGGAACATCAGCCGGACGTGCCTGATAAACCGCTTGCTTGATGTGATTGCCGAGGATCAGATGGTCGGCGGCATCCTGGATGATGCGGATACGATTCTGCAGCGGCGACCGGGCGAGCGCTATTTCAAAAGGCCCGAGGCACTGTGTCCGGCGAAGCGGAGCGCAGACGGATGAAGGTTTGCAAGCGAGGCCATCCGCAGAACGAGATCAACACGCGCTTGTACGTCCGCAAACCTGACGGCAAGAAGTACACCATGTGCCGCGCCTGCGCCGCTTATTTGCAGCGGATGCGGTATCGGAATGACGAGGCATACCGCGCCTACAATTGCGCGCGCAACAAGGCCAGGTATCAGCGACGGGTAGAAGGAGAGTGAGGATGTTTGGCGGATTTATAGGATCGCGGCCTAGGCCGGTCAAGCAGGACAATGAGACCGAGGTTGAGAAATTGAGTCGAGAACTCGCCGAAGCATTGGCCAGGATCGAGGAGCTGCGCGATGCACTTGGATCGAATCATCCGTCAGGGCGGATCAGGGGGTTATTTTGAGCCCTGAACAATTTATCAAGACGTCGAAGCGAATCTACGGCCACAAGCATTGGAAGGCGATGCTCGCCCGCGACATCGGCGTGCATCACACCACCATCCATCGTCTCGCCGCGCGCAGGCAGGATGTTCCCGGTCCTTACGAGGTTGCTCTTCTTGCGATGCTGCAGAATCACATTCGCCAGCTCGAGATAAACCGCGCAGCGCGATCACTGCTGCGGCAGAGGAAGGGCAAGCTGATGCCGCTGCCCGTACGCAAACCTCGCGCGAAGAAACTGCCGGCCATTTTGATTCCTGACACGGAGCCGTTATGATGCTTGTCGAAGAGCCTATTATATTCAAGGTTCATGAGCCTGACAGACTGGAAAAACGTAACGGGCTCGACTTCTATGGAAGCGAGATGGTGCAGGTGCCGGGACAGACCAGTTATGTGGTTGCGGGCAGCATGAAGGAGATTGCGGAACGTTTTCCCGCAAGCCGCTCGATCGAATGGCTTGGTCCATTTATCGATATCAGGCATGAACGATGACCGAGCCGCAATAGAAATGACCCGACGGCCGGCCGCTGTTGATTTATTCTGCGGACTTGGGGGGTGGGCCGAAGGCCTGCTGGCCGAAGGCTGGAAGGTGATCGGTTTTGACATCGAACGGCATGAGTATGGTGAGCACCGTTATCCCGGTAAGCTTGTAATTCAGGATGTGCAACTGTTGCATGGGTCATGGTTCAAGGACGCCGATTTGATCGTGGCTTCGCCGCCGTGCCAGGAGTATTCCTATATGGCGATGCCATGGAAGCGCGCCAAGGCGAAGGCTGCGGCAATCCGGGCTGATGTCACGGGAGCGGAGCACGCGAGACTTACACAGTTATTTAATTCTTGTTTCCGCATTCAACGCGAGGCGTGCGAGGCCGCCGGCCGGCATATCCCAATGGTGGTCGAGAACGTGCGTGGCGCGCAGCCGTGGGTTGGTAAGGCTGTCGATAAGTATGGGTCGTTTTATTTGTGGGGTGATGTGCCGACG
>WNFD01003378.1_pt1 | contig 34532 bp, 26 predicted proteins | sample 5400491 | NCBI WGS metagenome assembly WNFD01 (sample SAMN13153343, study PRJNA577476) | soil metagenome | isolation source: 120 cm saprolite under Douglas fir tree site 2 hole 2 replicate 2 | place: USA:California | collected 2015-04-18 | reverse complement strand
CCGTCGTGATCGCCGTTTGCCTGGGGCTTGCCGCCATGCATGAGGTCGTAGAGCTCGCGATAGGAAACGTCGCCGCCGGCGCGCATCGCAAGACCCGCGACAATGCGGAATTCCGCCAGAGTCAAATCGACTGTCCTGCCTCGCCAGAGCGCCCGATTGATATCGAAACGCAGTTCGAGCGATCCCAGATGGACAACGTCTTGCGTCCCGTTCGCGGCGGTGTCGAGAACGTCCGTAGCCGGACGGAAAGCCGTGGCGATCATTTCCAGACGCTTGATCAGGATGGGGCTGCGGCGCGATTTGTCGACAAAGTCGACCGCGCCGTCGCCGAGCGCGGCATCCTCGTGCATATCGTCGTTGAGAGCGGTGAGAAAGACGACCGGTGTCGCCGTGCCACGGCGGCGCAGCTCGCGCAGAACCTCGGGGCCGTTCATGCCCGGCATGCGCCAGTCGAGCACGATGATGTCGGCGTCATTCCCCTCGGCCAGATAGTCTAGAACCTCTGCTCCGCCGCCGAAAGTTGCGATGGAGAAGCCTTCCTGGCCGAGCAGGATGCTCAGGGATTCGCGAAAGGCATCATCGTCGTCGACCAGAAGAACGCGTGATTTCGTCGCGGCCGGGGCCTCGAGAGGCAACCGCGCAGCGCCCATCGACGCGTTTCGAAGCTCAGTCAGAGCCGAGCCGACCTGCTGTTGTTGCATGACTAGCTACCCCCGTGCGCTGGAAGACCGCATTGGGATAACACTTTTGCCGGGATAGCCTTCCGCAAGCGGGCCGCATGCGGGCGAAATTCACAGATTTCTCACAGAAGGACCAACATTTGCCTTCGGCGCGATCGGGCCGCTTCCCTTAGGCTTCGCGGCAACGTTCCGCGGGAGCCCCTGCGACGACGCTGCCATCCACGCGGAGGATCATGAGTTGATGCCCATTTGGAAGCCGGTCAAGGATTGGATTCAGCAGTCGTGCCGGATGCTCGGCTACGAGATCGTTCCCCTCCGTGACGTCAAGGATCGGGATTTCTCGATCCATCTCAGCCAGCTTTTCGCGCTCCTGCAGATAGATTGCGTTCTCGATGTCGGCGCCAATATCGGCCAATACCGTGATTTTCTCCGTAGTAAAGTGCACTATACTGGCCCGATCCTGTCCTTTGAGCCCATCGCCCGGGACGTTTCGATCCTGCGGGAGCGCTGCGCTCAGGATGCCAATTGGTTCGTCGAGGGATATGCGTTGGGTCCAGAGCGCGGGCAAATGCCGCTCAACGTCGCAAGATCGGACCAGTTCAGCTCATTTCTCGAACCCGACAACACAAGAACACCTGCCTTTGCGTCGCTCAATGACGTTGCGCATAGCGAAATGGTCGACGTCTATCCTCTCAACGAGGTGTTCAGCGAACTGCAGCAGCGCATCGGCTTTCGGCACCCCTATCTGAAATTGGATACCCAAGGTTACGACCTCGAGGTACTGCGCGGGGCAACGGCGGTCCTACCTGCGATCTGTGCCCTGCAGACGGAAGCCTCGGTGATCGCCATCTATCGCAACATGCCCGACTATAAGAAGACGATCGGGCTCCTGAATGAATGCGGCTTCGAGCTCACCGGGCTCTATCCGGTCAGTCGCGACGAGTGCCTGCGAGTCATCGAGCTCGATTGCGTCATGCTGAATGGACAAGCAGCGAAGGAACTCCTGCAAGCAGCTTCTTAGCGGACGTATCCGCCTGCCGACCCGGGTAGCGACTCCATCCATCTCTGCGGTGGACCGTCGAGTAGCCGGCACAGCGATGACATGTCATCGCGCGCAACAAAATTGTCGACCGGCAGCCCTCTTAGGCGACGGCATCGTTTCTCGTACTGCGCCAGCGATAGTGTCTCGAAGAAACGAACGAGCTGATCTTCGTAGGGCGGCGAAAACGTCCATCCGACGCCCATGCTCTCGATAAATCGGCCGATTTCGAAATCACGAATCGCCATGCAGGGGACGCCATATAGGCCCGCTTCGTAGAAGCGGCAGGGTCTCAGCCACCGCGAGTTGTGATCGACGTGCTCGAGGTCGAGCGCCCAGGAGAAGTGGACTTTCTCGTAGATGCTTCTCAAATCCTGCGGGTTGATGTAGCTGCCGCGATAGATCATGTTCTTGTGTTCGCGCAAGGCAGCGTGAAATGCTTCCGAATCCACCGTTGTAAGGATGCCGTGGAATTCGAAGAGGACGGTATCGTGCAGGCGAGTGGCAATTCGCCTTATGAGATCGAAGGTCTCTCGTCCGCGGATGAGACCGACATAAGCGACGACCCATTTGTAGCCGTTGCGGTGATCGACGAGGGCCCCGCTTCGTCGAGGCGTCTGCAATGGCAATGCTAGAATCGAAGCATCGAGCTTGTTTTCGAGCAGGAACCAGCCCCCGCGATATGCCTGAATCGTCGCGTAGTAGCACTCGACGAAAGCCGGCGACGAGACGACGAGTAGACCGATCCGACGCATGCAAACCCGCTCGACCCAGCGCAGAATCCGGGCGATCGTCACATTGGCGACCAGCGCCGGCTGGATGTCGAGGACCTCGTAGGCGATTCGCGCCTGACGGGCGAACAGCAGTTGCGTCAACAGCGCCAGCAAAAGCTGATCGATATTTCGGGCATAGACGACCGCAGCGCCGCTGAGCCGCCGCCGATTGGCAATGAGCATTGGAATGCACGACACCAGGGCGCGCGCGCGCTGCCAATAATTGCCGTCCTCGGTCCTTCCCAATGCAATGTAGGGCCAACTCGGTTCGTACCTCTGGTTATAGCGATCGCGGCGAAAGCCGAGGACAGTTAAGCGGAATCCGTAATCGAGAAAGCCCAGAGCACGTTTGCTCGTGCTGACGTCCGTGATATCCGGCGTGAAGAAGACCAGCTCCGGGCGACCATCCGTGCGCGTCTCGCGACCGTGCCTTCGATCTCCTGACTTGCGATCTGCGGCAGTTGGTCCAGCGAGAGGCGGATCACGAGAGCGCAAGAACACTTCTGCCAATCCCCGAGCTTTCCAATGGCTGTTGTTATTGACGATGCTGCCGGCGTCCCGGTGTGATCATTCTGTGGAAGCGTTGCGCGTCGGCTGGCCACGCGCGGAACATTCCGTTGTCACGCCGGCGCATCGGGTCCGCCCCTTTGTGGCTTTATCCCGTCACAGGTTGCTCACTGGCGGCACGAGGGTCGGTAAGGTCCCATCGGGCAGGCCTATCGGCGTCTAAAATTGCGGTGGTCGCGTGGACACATTTCGATTGCGTTCGGATCATGCGCGCGCGGATTCCGCGTCGCGTCAGCACCGTTTTGACCGCATCGCGATCACCTCGGCGTTTGGCCATCCCCGCAACCCCGGGACTTGGTCGGGCGCGCCAAACAATCTCGGCTGCGCCCTCGAGGGCATCGGCGTTGCCGTCGAGAGCATCCAACCGCGTCTCAGCCGGGTAGCGAAGATCCCGCTTGCCTTCCGCTATCTCGCCTCCGGTTATGGGCGACCGCGCAGCACGGAGCAGCTACTGCGTGCAGCGCCGGCGCGACGAAAGCTTGCCCGTCAGATCGCCGATGACGCCTCGCGCCTGGACGTTCAGCATGTCTTGCACACGGGAACATTCACCCTTCCCACCCCCGACTCGTCGCGCGGCACCAAACACTATCTCTATTGCGATCAGACGTGGGCACTGTCGCTGCGTCATCGGCCCGACCATGGCTATTATACTGCCAAGGCGATCGCGGAATTCGAGCGGCTGGAAAGGGAGTCGCTCGCCGGGCTCGAAGCAGTCTTCACCTTCGGCAGCTACGTCCGCGAGCACGTCATTCAGCACTATGGATTGCCGGCTGAGCGGGTCACCGCAGTCGGCTCGGGCATGGGAGCTATCGAGCCGTTTTTCGGCCGTAAGGAATTCGTCCGGCCGCACCTCTTGTTCGTAGCGAAGCATTTGTTCGCAGCCAAGGGCGGCCCCCTGCTTCTTGACGCCTTTGCCATCGCGTTGCGCCGGCGCCCGGATCTCACGCTGACGATCGTCGGGGACGAGCGAAGTCGCGCCTTGGTGCCGAGGCATTCCAACATCATCTTCCGCGATCACCTGCCATGGCCGGAACTCCAGCAACTCTATCGTGACGCGACGCTGCTGACCCAGCCGATGCTCAATGATCCGTGGGGGCAGGTCTATCTGGAAGCGCTGGCATCGCGCACGCCGGTTCTCGGACTCGCGCGCAATGGTCTACCTGAAATCCTGGCTGATGGTCGCCATGGATTTCTCGTCGAGGAGGCCGAGCCCGAACCCCTCGCCGAGGCGATAATAGAAGCACTGCGCGACCCAGATCGACTGTCGAGATTGGCGGTCGGCGGTCAACAGCACGTATTGACCAACTACACATGGGATCGCGTCGCTCAACGGATCGGCCTCATGTAGCGCGCAGGGGATCTCATCGCCGGGATGCCGGCGGACCAGCAAAGTCGACGATAACCAATAGACACGACAACGGAAGGTGCAAAACATGTCGCAGAAGGTCGCGCTCATCACTGGCGTCACCGGTCAGGACGGCGCTTATCTCGCCGAGTTCCTGCTCGACCGCGGCTATACGGTCCATGGCGTCAAGCGACGCTCATCTTCACTCAACACGAGCCGCATCGATCATCTCTACCAGGACCGACACGAGAGGGACGTCCGCTTTTTTCTGCACTACGGCGACATGACCGACACGAGCAACGTCATCCGCCTGGTCAACGAGGCCAAGCCGACGGAAATCTACAATCTGGCAGCGCAAAGCCACGTCCAGGTGAGCTTCGAGACGCCTGAATATACCGCCAACACCGACGCGCTGGGCACCCTGCGTCTCCTCGAAGCCATCCGAATTCTCGGCATGACCAACAGCGTGCGCTTCTATCAGGCATCTACGTCCGAGCTGTTCGGCAAAGTGCTGGAAACGCCGCAACGCGAGATCACGCCGTTCTACCCGCGCAGCCCCTACGCGGCCGCCAAACTCTATGCCTATTGGATCACCGTCAATTACCGCGAAGCCTATGGTCTGCATGCCTCGAACGGTATCCTGTTCAATCACGAATCGCCGGTGCGCGGCGAAACCTTCGTCACGCGCAAGATCTCGCGCGCCGTGGCCGCAATCGAACTCGGCCTGGAGAAGTGCCTCTTCCTCGGTAACATCGATGCCAAGCGTGACTGGGGACACGCCCGCGACTACGTCGAGGGGATGTGGCTAATGCTGCAGCAGCCGGCGCCGGACGACTATGTTCTCGCGACCGGCGAGACCCATTCGGTTCGCGAGTTCGTCGAGCTCGCTTTTCGCTGCATCGATCGTCCGCTCGTGTGGAAGGGCGACGGACTCGACGAGAAGGGTTGCTGCGCTCGGACCGACGAGGTGCTCGTCGCCATCGACCCCGCCTACTATCGACCAACCGAGGTCGACCTGTTGCTCGGCGATCCCGCGAAGGCACGCCGCAAGCTTCGCTGGCGGCACAAGATCGGTTTCGCGCAGCTGGTCAGCGAAATGGTCGAAGCCGACAGGACATCCCTCCAAGAAGGACGTTTTGATGATGAGCCAGAGAATCTCGTACGCATTGCAGGGTAAGCGCGTCTGGGTCGCGGGACATGGCGGGCTCGTCGGCTCGGCGCTGATGCGTCGGCTCGCACGCGAGGAATGCGAGATTCTCGTCGCCCCGCGAGAGCAATGGGATCTGCGCGTGCCGGAGCAAGTCGACCAGTGGATGAGCGAGGCGCGGCCACATGCCGTATTCCTCGCGGCGGCACGGGTCGGTGGTATCTATGCGAATGCTTCCCGGCCGGTGGATTTCATGTACGACAACCTGATGATCCAGTCGAACGTCATCGATGCCGCGCACCGGCATGGGGTCGAGAAGCTGATGTTCCTCGGGTCGGCTTGCGTCTACCCGCGATTGGCACGCCAACCCATCCCCGAGGACGCTCTCCTCTCCGGCCCGCTCGAGCCGACGAACCAGTGGTACGCCATTGCCAAGATCGCCGGCATCAAGCTGTGCCAAGCCTATCGCCAGCAACACAAAGCCGATTTCATCTCGGTGATGCCGACAAATCTATACGGGCCGGGTGACAATTTCGACGCCGTCCAAAGCCATGTGGTTCCGGCTCTTATCGGCAAGGCTCACGATGCGAAGGCGACCGGCGCCCCCGTATTGGCGGTCTGGGGAACCGGCCGCGCATTGCGCGAGTTCCTGCATGTCGACGATGCGGCCGATGGCATGATCTTCTTGATGAAGCACTACTCGAGCGAGGAAATCGTCAATCTCGGCACCGGTCGCGAGGTAACCATCGCCGAGCTTGCCAGGCTCGTATGTCGCATCGTGGGTTTCCGTGGATCAATTCATTTCGACCGCTCGAAACCCGATGGCACGCCGCGCAAGGTCGTCGATATCGCGCGGCTCGCGGCGATCGGTTGGCAGGCTAAGATCTCCCTCGAAGACGGGCTTGAGGGTACTTATCGCTGGTACCTCGACCGCTGCCTGCGGCTGCGTCAACCCGACGTGGCACATGCCTGATCATGAGCAGCACTTGCGGACCGATGCGCTGCTCGGGGATCTGCGCCGGCATTCGATCCGCGGCGGGGTAATCAGCTTCGGGGCTCAAGCCGTCAAGATCGTCGTCCAGTTCGGCGCCGTCGTCGTTCTTGCTCGCCTGTTGCCGCCACAGGCGTTTGGCCTCGTCGCCATGGTCGCTGCGTTCGGCGGCGTGCTCGATTTGATCAAGGAATTCGGCTTGTCGGCGGCGACCATCCAGCGGCCGGACATCACCCATGCGCAGGTCACGACGCTGTTCTGGATCAACACGGCCGTCGGCTCGGCAATAGCAGTGATCCTTGTCGTTGGAGCCCCGGTGATCGCCGGCTTCTATGGACAACCCGAGCTCGTGATGGTGACGCGCTGGCTTGCGCTCGGCTTCTTCGTCAGCGGTTTGACCACACAACATTGGGCATTGTTGCGCCGGCAAATGCGCTTCGGGACCATTGCGGTTGTCGAGACGGGGGCGGAGGTGGCGGGGTTCGCCGTTGCAATCGCCACGGCCCTTGCCGGCGAGGGCTATTGGGCGCTCGTTGCGCAGCGGCTTGTGAGCCCGACCCTGGCGCTTATCGGAAGCTGGACCTTGTGTAGCTGGCGTCCGGGCCGACCGCAACGGGCCACATCCGTCGGTGGGCTATTGCGGTTCGGCGCCTCGCTCACCGGTTGCAACCTCATCGGCACGTTGTCCCGCGGCGTCGATCAGGTCCTCATCGGCTGGCTCTTTGGGCCGACTGCCCTAGGGCTCTATGAGCGGGCCGGCAGGTTGCTCGTCGCGCCGATCAACAATATCAACGCTCCGCTTTATGCTGTCGCAATGCCGGCGCTCAGCCGCCTCGTCGATCAGACCGGGCGCTATCGAAACGCATTTTGCGAGATATTCGAGAAGCTGGCGATGGCGACCATGCCTGCGGGTGCCGCCGTCGCGGTACTGGCGCCATGGGTCGTCGATATTCTCTTCGGCGCACAGTGGCGAGCCGCGACCCCGTTAGTCGCCTGCTTTGCGATTGCGGCGTCCTATCACCCGATCACTCTCGCCGCCGGTCTCTTGTACCTGACGCAAAGCCGATCGCGCGAAATGCTCCGCGCCGCAATAGTCGATGCCGGCATCTCTGTGCTCCTGGTTTTATCCGGACTGCCTTTTGGCATCGTCGGCGTCGCCGCGTTCTATGGCGTCGGCGGGCTGTTCATTCGTGCGCCGCTAGCGCTTTTTTTCGCGACTCGACATGGGCCGGTGACACTGGCCGATCTATGCCGGGCGATCCTGCCGTCCAGCTGCGCCGCCTTGGCGATTGGCTGCGCTGGGCTGTTGGTGCGGCAGTGGGTGGGGCCGGACCTCTCGCTCGCGGGGCTGGGAATCGTCGCCGGCGCGGCCGTTGCCGCCGGCCTCGGCATATTCATGGCAATCCCGCAGAGTCGGCGAGCATTTCTCGCACTAGCTCGGAAGCCGACCCTGCTTGGCTGGAACAAGCCTGCACTGCGCGCCTGACGCCATGCCATGACACGGTAGGGTCTCACGACCCTACCACCGCGCCGTCCTCGTCGAAGCCGGGCGAGCCCTTCTTCAGGCGCAATCGGCCGCCCTGATCGACCCACAAGCGATACTCGCCAAGCTGCGCCAGATTGGCACTCTGCCAATGCGAGCCCAGACGAATGCCGCCGGCCCGACCGCCGAGTTCGATCCCCTCCATACCGTTTTGGTATTCAACGGCACCGGTGCATGCGACCAGCGTGACGTTCCCTCCGCGGTTGCCCGCGATCGTCGCCAGACCGGCGCCCTTGGCCCGACCGCCACCCTGCCCCGTACAGCCGATCATGGCGAGCTGTCCCGTCAGATGGGCGCGGAGCAGCTTCGTCTGATTGAAGATGGAATAGGCGGTACAGCCGACCAGCGTGCCGAAGCTGTTGAGATAGAGGCCGGCATCGCCGCTTTCGAATCCGCTCGCCGCCGCATGATTGTTCTCGAATCCGCAATTCGACAGGAGCGTGCAGCCGTTCTCGGCCGCCAGCCCGAACTTGCCGTTCAGCAGGAAATAGCAGCCATGGAAACTTACGTCGTAGCAATGCTCCACCAAGGCGGCGCCGTGCTGTCCGTTGTCGCCGAAAACGGAACCGAAGACGTGGAGCGATGACAGGATGCCGCCGTGCTTGCCGTGGGCGAACGTCGCGCCATTGCCATGATTGCTGCGAAAATAGGCGTTGATGATCTGCCCCTCGAAGATATTGCCGAGCAGCCGACAGCCATCACCGCCACAGCCCTGCACCACGACGTCCCGCAGACAGAAATTGTAGAGATACTTGTCGGGATGATCGCACTCGAGGGAGATGCCGTGTCCGTCACGGCCGGCGCCGAGGATCTCGAGACCCTCGATCACGATGAACCGCACCGTCGAGTTGCTGCTGAACTCGAGGATATTCGCGCCGTTCTCAATTGCCGAAAAAATCCGCGCACCGTGTCCCAGGATACCGCTTTGTCGAGTGATGTCCGCCGCCGACGCGCCTCCGAGTGCGACACGCAACGGCCGCGTCACCTTGTAGGTACCGGGCGGAATGACAAGAAAACCGGATCCTGTCGTCGAAAACGTGGCATCGAGCGCGGCCTGCAGCGGGCTGGTGTCGTCGGCGATGCCATCGCCAACCGCGGCCGGCAGCGAGCCGCTTGCGGCAGCCGCCACCCTGTCGACCACCGGTACGGCTCCCCCCACGGCCGCGCCGAGACCGCCCGCAATTAGGGAGCGGCGTTCCATCGAGCCGCCTAGGACCGCAACAATCGCCCGCCGACGGCGATCGGCGCACCGTGGCGGTGGTGCCAGCGATGGTCGGCGAGCTCCGGCGCGTGGGCGGGTTGCCGCTGATGGAGGACGATCATCGCGGCGGAGAGCAACAGGACGGTCCAGGTTTTCGGCGCGACATAGGCGCCCGATGCTTGACCTAAGATCGCCCACGCCATCCAGCAGAAGACGGTGTGATGCCGCGCCAGCACCTTGAGCCAGAAATTCAACGTGAAGGCGACGATGACACCCCATACCAACCCGAGGTAGATCCAGTGGAGCCAGAAATAATTGGTCAGGGTGTCTGCGACCTTCTCGAAACGCCAACCCGAATAGAATTCGCCCGACCGCATGTAAACATTGACGATCTCGTCGCCGATATAATTCTCGGCAGTCAGACCGGCGCCCGCCCACGGGTGCCGCTTGATGACGTCGAAGGCGGTCAGGGCCGGACCGGTCACGCGGAAAAAGAAGCTCGGATCGTTGCCCTGGCTGATGTCGCGGAACCGCTCCGAAAAGACCGATGTTCCGGCCCAGGCGAAGGCGACCAGAACCAGCGCCGACATCACGATGATCTTGACCCCGCGTCCGGCGGATCCGCCATCGTTCCTCGCGTTGAGATAGAGCTCGACCGGCACGGCGAGGAGCAGCATCAGCAGCAATGTCGGGCCCGGCATCGCGACGACCGCCGCGCTCAGAAGCACCATGTAGCCGAGATATTTCCATCGCCAGCGCGTCGTCGCCAGCCAGGCGAAGGCGAAGAGCGTATAGCCGAACGTCACCGCAGACGGTTCCGAGGCGAATACTTTTGGACGAATGCGTCCGTAAAGAAGCTGATCGCGAAGATCGGCGTCGTAGATGCCGGAATCGAAGATCTTCAACCGAACCGCATCGCTGATAGGCCGCAGACCACCGAAATCCTCGAGTAGCGCACCAATGAGCAAGAGCAGCGATAAACCAAGAAACAGTCGAGCGAGCTGATCGCGCCCTGCCCGAATCAACGTGAGAAACAGGGCATAACTGATCACCAGCGAATAGGTGAGTTGCACCAGGCCAGTGAAGCGCTTGCCGAGGAACATGTAGTTGCCGGCCGAGAGAATTGAGCCGATATAGGCCAGGAGGACGATGACAAGCGCCGCCAGATGGGACGGCGAAATGTCGTCGCGTCGACGCCATAGCAGTATGACGCCGGCGAATCCCGCCGGCGCTGCCGGCATCGGTATCTTCGCGGAGATCGGCAGCACTACGCCGAGATAAATGCCGGTCAGGAAGACGACGAGCAAAGCCCAGTCGATCGGGCTCAGCCGTTGCTGCACAAAAGTCGCGCTGGGCATCATAGAGGGGGGCGTCATAGAGAGGGGCGTCATAGCGCGTCGATAGCCGACAGCAGATATTGACCGCGTCGCGACCAACTGAACTCGTCGCGACAAAGCGCGTACGCACGTTCCTGCATGTGATTGAGCAGGGCAACGTCGTCGATGACTGCCAGAATACCGTTCGCCAGCTCCTCGTGGCTGCGATAGAGGAGGATGCCATCGCGATCGTGCAATGGGACGCCGGAAACCGACCCGACAAGGGCAAGTATCGGCATTCGATTGAAGACGTATTCAAGGACCTTGAGCTTGAACCCGCCGCCGCTACGCTCCGGCACAACGGCGATGCGCGCTCGGTCGAGATAGGGCGAGACGCTGTTCACCGGTCCGGTGAACTCGGTTGCCGCGGCGCTCCTGCGCAAGCGATCGAAGAATGATTCCTCACCGCTACCAACGACCTGAAGCTCGGCCCCGGCAGTGGCAAACATGGGATCGGCCACGTTGACGAACTCCTCGAGATTCATTCGCTTGGCGATCCAGTCGAAACTGCCAACCACCACGGCACGCCGCGGAACCGCTTCCGTAATCGAGCGCTGGTCGAGCCGTCTGCCGCAGTAGCCGGGCGTCAGAACGTGAATCGATTTGTCGGGCCGCCGGGCACGATAGAGATCGGCGTCCTCGGGCGTGATCGCGGTGACGAGATCGACCGCGTCGACAAGAGCCCGCTCCAGGTGCCCTACCTTCGCGGCATCGATCCGGACCCCCCAGCGCTTTATTCCACTATTCTGATTCGCCGCAACAGCGGCGCGCAGCGACTCCTCGTGGTTGTGCGAGATGTAAACGAGCTTCGGCCTATCCTGCGCCTGTGGAAAGCGCCGCTGCACCGGCCGCAGCGCCCATCCGACCGAGATTCCATCGAATACGATCGAATGCCAGGTCTGACCCTCGAGCAGCTCCGTGAGGTTTCGCCGCATCGACTGCGTGGAACAGCGGTGTGCCAGATGCGGCAGGGGCGAGCCTAGGCTGGCCAGTCGGGACCGCGGGCAGTGCTCGGCCAATCGCCATGAGACACTGTCGTCGCCCACCCCATTTCGCCGCGGCGATTCTGGTCGTTCGAGGCCGAGAACCTTGACCTTGGCGCCGGCAGCGGCGACCGCATCAATCAGCCCACCGGAGTAGACGTATTGACCGTTGTGGCGTGGTTCAGGGTCGGCCAGGGTAAGCCACAGAACATCCATGCGCATCCCGCTCGACGTTCTCAGTAGGCGTAGCGACTCCGCAGCATCCCGGGAATCGTGCGAACGATAATCATGAGGTCGAGCAGGAGCGACCAGTTCTCGATGTAGTAGAGATCGTGCTCAACCCGCTTTGCGATCTGCGTCGTGGTCTGCGTCTCGCCGCGCCAGCCATTGATCTGCGCCCAACCGGTGATGCCGGGCTTCACCCGGTGACGCGCATCATAGGTTTTCACTGCTTCCTGATAGAGCAAGCCACCGGCTTTCGCGGCGGTCGCATGCGGACGTGGTCCGACGATCGACATCTCACCGCGCAAGACGTTGATGAATTGCGGCAGCTCATCGAGGCTGGTACGTCGCAGGAAGGCGCCGATCGGCGTCACGCGCGGATCATTGCGCCGAGTCAGCTGTTCGGCGTCTTGATCACGAGCGTGGTCGTACATCGTTCGGAATTTGAACACCTCGATCAGCTGATTGTTGAAGCCATAGCGCTTCTGCCGAAACAGCACCGGTCCGGGACTGTCAAGCTTGATGAGCAGGGCAATAATCGCCAGCAACGGCGCGATGAGCATGAGGATCGCCGCGGACAGGACGCGATCCTCGGCATCCTTCGCAATCAACCGCCAATCGCGCAGCGGCTTGTCGACCACGTCGAGGAAGCTCAGACCGCCGACGTGGCTGACTGGGCAATCCTTTGCCCGAAAGCCGAAATTGTCCATCGGCAGACGAACATCGACTGGCAGCAGCCGCAGCTTGTTCATGATCTCCGAAAGTCGCCACTCGGCGGCCAGGGGCAGCGCCACGATAACGACGTCGATCCGACGCTCGCGAGCGTCCTTGAGCAAATCGTCGACCGTGCCGCGCAGCGTATGGCCCATGCAACGCGGCGGCAGACGGGCCAGGCGATCGTCATAGAGGCCGACGAGGCGCACCAACGGGTCGCGCGTGACGCTGAGGTGCTTGAGCAGGCGCTGACCGATCGGACCGGCGCCAATCACCGCGATATTCTTGGACAGCCGGCCGGCGATCTTCCACGCGTTGAACCGCGCGCGCAGCCCGAGTCTAGTCGCCAGCAGAGCGAGGAGGCCACCGATGGTCCATAGAACCAGCCACTTGCGCATGCCCGACCCGTTGGCAAGATGGACGGCGGCAATGACGGTCATCATCGACATCACCCATGCCGTTGCGACCTGGCTCATCGCCAACTTGCCATCTCGCATTGCCTGACGTTGATAGCAGCCGGCGAAGTGAAGAACATTGACTCCGAGCAGAGTTCCGAAGGGAACGGTGACCGCGACGACCTGCGGATCGACGCCGTCACGCAAGGACGGCCAGAGCAACGGGGCAATGCCGCTGATGAAAATCGTCAAAGCATCGGCGACCCCGAGAAGCCCGACGACGACCGCCGGAGACACTGACCTGCGATCGGCGCCGGCTACGCCCGCCGGCAGCACGATACCGCTCTCATCGCGGTGTCTGATCGATGATGACGCGCCATGATTGGACATCGGCAGGGAACCTCACAGTTGCCCCCATTGTCCCTGCCTTCGGGCATCGCGTCCTGTGACCAACCGGGGGGCATCGTTGTGATCAAGTAGGGGCTTGACCACATGATCTGCGACGATGCTTGAGGAGTGAGAATCCGGTGGCTCGCCGCTCGCCAGCACGGCCGCGGCAAAGGCTTGCGGGGTGCGGCCGGCGGCGAAGCGCGCGGCAAATTCCTGATCGAAGCAAGCGGCGGGGCCGTTGCGGATGATGGCGGCAAGCGCACCCGCCAAGGCCGCGGAATTGGTCGTGTCGACTGCCAAACCGAGCCGGTGATCCCGCACCAGTCGACCGACAAGCCCAAAATCCTGTGTCACGACCGGTTTGCCCCATTGTGCCGCCCATAGGAGAACGCCGCTTGAACCGACAAACCGCTGGTATGGTGCAAGAACGGCATCGCATCCTTCGACCAACGCCGCAATCTCGCCACTCGCCAGTCGACGATCTTCGACGTGAAGCCAGATATCGGGACGAACGGCAGAGATATCGCGGGCGACCCGCATCAACTCGTCGCGAAGATCGTCATCCGCCCGTCCGGCGATCATGATGGATGCACGGCTGCCCGTCTCGGGGTCGAGGAGAGGCAGCGCTGCGAGCAGCTCCAGAACGCCCTTCCGTCGTTGCAGCGAGCCAAAGAGGACGAAGCGCACCCGCCCGGAGGGCATCTGTCGGGCGAGCTGCCGGTCCGGGTCTGCGATGTCGACCGGCGGGAATACCGGATCAACCAACCCGCGCACTTTCCTGCCGCGCCAATAATGCGCGACGGCGAATTCAGAAAAATAGGTATCGAGGCTCAACACCCTGCCGACCGCGCCATTGGCGAGCATACCCCGATAGAGAACGGTCTTGCGCAGATCCCGAATGCGCTCTGAAACGCTGGGACTGTATGGACCGATCGTACGGTAGTGCACCGAGGGCCGAAACAGCACGCCACCGATCGCGATGTCACCGAAACGAAACCCCATCGCCAGCGGCAGGGACAAATGATCGAGCGACAGAGCAAAGACGCTCCTTGGTTTCATCCGTCGCAGATAGCGGCGCAGGATCCACCACTGCGCAAAGGCTCTGATCGTCAGTCGCCGGTCGAGGCAGAGACGCTCCTCCTGCGGCCGCAGTTCGACTATGCGGATGCGTCCGCGGGCGTTCGGTGGGACTTGCGCAAGAAGAGCACCATGGATTTGCCCAGCGACGATGAACCAGACCTGACAGGCTTCGCTGGACGCCACCGCATGCACGACATGTACGAGCCATTCCAATACATGACCTTCTGCCATTGGCTCGAAGATCACGGCATCGGGAGCGCCCCTGCCTTCAAGCTCATCGACCATCTCTCGAAGGCGACCGAGAACGCTCGATTTGGTGCAGTGCCGCTCGACGAATTGCCGACCGCGCCTCCCGAGCTCACTGCGCAGCATCTGGTTGTCGGCCAGGCGCAGAACCGCCCGCGTCAGTGCGCGTCCGTCATTGGGTGGGACGCATATGAAGCCGCGACTCTCTTCCTTGAGCCGCCACAGCGAGCTGCCGGGCCGGGCCGTCGCGACGAACGCACGTCCCGCCGCCATGATGTTAAAAACCTTCGACGGAACGGCAAAATCTGCCGCCTGTGGGTCTTGCGGGACAAGATGTATGTCCCCGCTCGCCAGCTCGTCGTTCAGGCGATCGCACGGAACCAGCCCGGCGATCTCGACATTGCGGAGCTGTCGCGCCGAGACCTCTGCCGCCAGCGCAGCCGCCTCATTGCCATTCCCCCGCAAGGTGATGCGAATATCGGGACGCCGTGCCTGAAGCTCGCTTGCCAGCTCGATGACCTGACCAAGACCTTGCTTGCGACCGAGATTGCCGCTGTAGAGCACTTTGGGCGAAGTACCAACAGCACGAGCGAGCGGACGAATGCGCTCGGCATCCACCCAAATCGGCACGACTTCGATCGACGTCATAACGCCGATGCCACGTAGTTGATGGGCCATCTCGTCGGTGGGCACAACGATCAGGTCGGCGCGATTGAGAATTGCGCTTTCGCACCATTTGAGCGCGGCGACGAAGCGACGGTTGTTGACCATCGCGAGACCCTGCGCCAAGCCGGACTGAATATCGTGCACGATTGCCACGTGCTTACCGCCTCTGCGTGTCGCTATCTCACCGAGCAATACGCTCAAGATCGACGGGCAGAGCGAAAAGACGAGCCGACTGCGTCTGACCCGTCCGCTTGCCAACGCCAGCAGCCCGAGCAAAAGGAAATGACTCTCGCTGACGATCCGCCGCAAGGCCGTCGGCCGACGCGGTATCCAGTTCGCGACGCGTGCCACGACCACGTCTTCGAGCACCTCGTCGCGCTGTCGACGCGGGTCATAGGAAGGCAATATCGTAAATTCGGGATAGTGCGGACGGCTGGTCAGCACCGTCACCGGGCCGCTGCTCAGCGCCCACCATTCGGCGAGCTCAGCACAGAAGGGCCCGGAACCGATCTGTTCCGGCGCATAGTACTGAGTTACGAAGAGCATGTCCGATGCGATCGCGGACATCAGCGACGCCCACTAACCCACAAACGCCGTGCGCTCGTAATCGTAGTGCAGGTGGCGGTAGGCAAATTTGCGATAACGCTTGGGATCGACACGTGAGAATAGCGTCCCGGCGACGTCCGCTTGCGCCTCGATCAGCTGCTTCAGCGCGTCGAAGGCCATCTCTCGCTGCGTATGGCCCCAGCGGATCGAGAAGATCACCTTGTCGACGAAGCGGGACAGCGTCAGCACCTCGGAGCCGACCAAGACGGGTGAGCTGTCGAGAATCACCAGATCGTATCGCTTGGCGAACTGGTTGACGATTATCCGCATGCGCTCCGAGATCAGGGAGTGCATGGATTTCATCGTCATTTCGCCGGCGACGATGACGTCGACTCCCGACAGATCGTCGCTATGGATGATATCGTTGAGCGGCGCCGGTTCGTCATTGAGCAGCGCCGCCAGGCCGCCACGATTGGAGCAACCGAAGATGCGGTGCAGGGTCGGACGACGCCAATCGCAATCGATGAGCAGGACGCGCTTCCCATTACTCGCCAGCATGCGGCCAAGCGATGCCGCGACCACGGATTTGCCCTCGCCGGGAACAGCCGAGGAGAACATGACCGATCTCGGCGATTGCGCGGCCTCGGAGAGCTGCAGGCCGATATAGAGTTTGCGAAGCGCCTCGCTGTAGGGAGAAATCGGCCGGCGTAGAACCTGCAAGGCGGGCGGCGTCGAGCCGCGCAGGCTGGGAACCATCGCGAGGACCGGCAGACCGGTCAAGGTTTCGACCTCGTCGGCGCGGCGAACCGTGTGATCAAGCCGTTCGCGCAACAGCGCCAACAGAATCCCAATGAGGCCGCCCGCCATCGTTCCGAGGAACATGAAGAGGAACTTCGGCGGGAAGCTCGGCGCGTCCGGCGGCGCCGCCGATGAGATGAGCTTCGCATTGGCTTGCTGGAGCTCCTGCAACCCGAACGTCTCCTGAGCACGGTTGAGTGCGCTGGCCAGCATGTTGCGATTGACGGTCGCGTCGCGCTCCAAAGCCTCGAGGCGGATCGCCTTGTCGTTGACGTTGCCCATCTGCACTTTCAGGCGATCGAAGTCCTGTCGCAGCGCTTCGTATCGAGCATCGGCCGCTCGCGCCTCGTGCTGCAGACCTTCCACGGTCCTGGCAACCTCGCCTCCGATCTTGCGCTTGAGATCAGCGAGCTGCCCGCGTGCCGTGATCAACTTGGGATGCTGTTCGCCATAGCTCGCCGACAAGTCCGCCACGTTGCGTTCTGCCACTGCCTGCTGCTCTTTCAACGACTGAATGAGGGGCGAACGGAGGACATCCGGTGCGCTTTCGCTGGTGATGCCCTTGCGATTCATGGCGTCAACTTCATTGAAGCGCGCATCGGCTTCGGCCTTGTTCGTCTGCGCTACGATCAATTGCGTATTGAGCTCGGTGAGCTGCTGGGACGTCACGCTGGTGTTGGCGCCCTGATAGAGCCCATTCTGGCGGCGATAGTCCTCGACTGCCTGCTCCGATTTTTCCACCTGCTGACGCAGCTCGGCGATGCGTGATTGGAGGAATTTGTCGACCTGATCGGCCGCTGCCACCTTGTTGCCGCGTTCCGCTGCCAAATACGAAGCGGCGAACGCGTTGGCGATTGCGGCGGCCTTGCCGGGCTCGTGGGCTTCCGCCTGAACGCTCAGAACATGCGACCGTCCGAGAGTCGTCGCGCTGACGTTCTTAAGGAGATTGTCGATTACTCGATTGACAATGCGATCTTCCGGCGTCGCAAAGTGATCGTTGCCACCATTCGACCGCCAGCTCGCCGGCAGATATCGCTCGACATCGAATATCCGCCTGAGAGATTCGCCCCAGGCGCTCTTCGGTCTAAGCTCGGCGTTGAATTCCGAATCGCCGGTCAGATGAAGGCGATCGCTTACGGTTTTGGCGAGTTCCCGCGATTGCAGAATGAAGCCCTCATTCTGCACGCGTTCGGCGTCGGGGTTGACGTCATTGATGATCGACTCGACGCTCAACGCTCTCGGGGTCGGCACGCCGACCAGCACCCGCGCCTCCGCAAGATAATTCACCGGCATGAGCTTTACGGCAACGAACGAGACGGCGGCGGACGCAATCATGCACAGCAGAATCGTCCCGCGACGCCGCCAGAGTCTGCGAAAGGTCTCGAGGAAATCCTCGGACGCTTCGACGCGAGGGCTGGGAAGGGCGACGTAAGGCCGGGCGCGAACCACGGCGGCGTCGCGGGGCTGCGTACGCTCGGGAAGAAGCATCAAATCAGTCTCTCCCGTCGGTGGTCGATTCGCCTGCCGGCGCCGGTGGGTTCCGTGCGTCGGTAGATTTCACCTCTCCTGACAGCGTAGGTGTCAGTTCTATCGGGGAGCGGCCGCGCTATGTTGTGATCAAACGGAGGCGACCCGATGAGTAACTTTGGCCGTGCAAGGCGCTGGTTTTTCAATGCCTTACGTTTACCGGCATGCTTTAGTGTCGCCCATAGTTGTCACTGATCCGAATGATGTCGTCCTCGCCGAGATAGCCGCCGGATTGCACCTCGATCAGATGAAGCGGCATCTTGCCGGGATTCTCCAGCCGATGCTCCATGCCGATCGGGATGTAAACCGATTCATTCTCGCGTAACAGCGACGTCTCGCCGTCGCGCTGGATCCGCGCCGTACCGTGGACGACCACCCAGTGCTCGGCGCGATGCAGGTGTTTTTGCAGACTGAGGGTGGCGCCCGGTTTGACCATGATCCGCTTGACCTGAAATCGGTCGCCGCTGTCGACGGTGTGGTAGTAGCCCCAGGGCCGAAAGACGGTGGTGTGTTCGATCGGCTCCTTTCGATTGCGCTTGTGTAGATCGGCCACGACCCGAGACACGTCCGCGGCACAGTCGGCACGAGATACCAACACCGCATCGTCCGTCGCCACGACCACCATGTTTTCAAGACCAATGGCGGCGATAAGCTTATCCTCGGCACGAATGTACGAGTTTCGTACATTATCAAGGATGACGTCGCCGGCGATGACGTTGCCGTTCTCATCGGCTTGATTGGCTTCCTGAAGGGCCTGCCACGAGCCGATATCGCTCCACGCCATATCGACCGGAACAACCGCCGCCCGGTCGGTATGTTCCATAACCGCGCGATCGATAGAGAGCATCGGCGCCTCGGCAAACGCCGTCGGTTCGAGGCGCAGAAACTTCATATCCTCCTCGCCGCCCTCTAGAGCGCGCTGGCATGCATCGAATATCGCGGGATGGAGTCGTTCGAGCTCGCGGAGATAATGCGTCACACCGAGCAGAAAGATCCCGCTGTTCCAATAGAACGAGCCACTGGCAAGAAAGCGCTCCGCCTCTTCATGTCCCGGCTTCTCGACAAAGCGGTCAACCGAGAAAACCTTGTCGGCACCCGCGATCGGCGAGCCGGCTTGGATGTAGCCGTAGCCGGTTTCGGGTCGGCGCGCGACCACCCCAAACGTAACCAATCGACCCGCCTCCGCCGCCGCCATGCCAGAGACGACGGCGTCATGAAAAGCATCGAGAGAGCCGATGATATGGTCGGAGGGCTGTACCAACATGAGAGCTTCAGGATCACGTGATGCGAGCCACAGGGCTGCCACCGCGATTGCCGGCGCGGTGCTTCGCGCAACCGGCTCCAGGATGATCTGCTGCGGTACGACATCGATGGTCCGGAGCTGCTCATCGATGAAGAAGCGATGCTCGTCGTTGCAGATGACGATCGGTGCTGCGAAGCCGGCATCGACAAGGTTGCGGGCGGCCGTCTCCTGAAGCAGCGTGCGATCTGATGTCAGCGAGAGCAGCTGCTTCGGATAGAGCGATCGGGACAACGGCCACAACCGCGTTCCCGCTCCACCCGACAGAATGACGGGGTGGATCTGGGCCGAACTCTGCGCATCGACTTGATGCGACACAACGCGTGTATCCATTGGTCGACTCCGCTCGCTGACCTCTTCGGGCTCGCCGACCTCTTCGGCAGGCGGTGGCAATATGGAAACCGCGCGCGGCAAGCGCCAGTGATCTAACTGTGGTCCAGCTCACCCATCGACGGTCGGCAGCGCGACACGGACGCTGAAACCACCGCCAATTCGATTGGTCGCCGTCACACGGCCGCCAAGCGCCTCGACATTCCGCTTGACGATCCACAGCCCGAGGCCCGCGTGATCGGGGCGCGGCTGATCATTTATGATCTCTTCGCCCGCCGGCGTCGGCGGGCGACGCAAGGAGAAGTATCTTTCGAAAATGTGGTCGAGCTTTTTCGGATCGATTCCCGGCCCTTCATCCTCGAAGTCGAGATATGCCATGCCGTCCGTCTTGCCGAGCGTCACTCTGATCGTGGAGTCAGGCGGCGCAAAGCTGATGGCGTTGTCGAGGATGTTTTCGCAGACGACGACAAGCGTCTCTTTCGGCGCCCGCACTACGATTGGGTCGTCAAGCCTTCGCGCCAGGCGGATGCCGCGCTCCGCCAGCAACGCTCGATATCGCTGCAGCAGGTCGGCGACAACCTGGGTCACGTTGATCTCGCTGCGGGGTGCCTCGATCAAATCAGCGGTATTGTTGTCAAGACGCTGCGCCGCGTTAACGAGCGCTGCGAGTCGGTCGACGGACTTGTCGATGAGATCAATAGCTCGCTGGATCCACGGTTCGCCGCCGGCAACGCCGCGACGCAGCGTTTCAATGCTTGACTGAACCGTCGCCAGAGGCGTCTTGAAGGAGTGGGCGTTATCTTCCGCCGTCTGACGGATGTCGCGAGCGATGCTGCGAAGATCCTGGACAAGCTGATCGAAGTCGGCGGCGACGCCATTAAATTCCGGGACCGGATTGCGCGCCGCAAAGGATTGTGACGCGGATCGGCCCTGGCGGATCTCCCGCGCGACCTTTCCAAAGTGGCGCACGCTGCGCCGCACGCTGAGCGCTATGACCAAAGCGAGAAACGCGCCCAGTATGTAGATGAATGCCGCCATGCGGATTTCCGGCGTTTGCCAGAAAGGCAATCCGATCGAGGTCTTCAGGAACTCGGAGGTCGCGTGGGCGGAAATCAGAACCCAACATCCCCACCGCGTCTGAATAGGAATGACCGAGGTCAGGATTTGCTCGCGGCCGTTCGGCTGCCTGTAGCGAACCTCGATCGGTGCGTCCCAGCTGCAGGTCTCCGCGAGACGCGCGAGGATGCCGCGCTCGGCAAGCGTATCGAGCTCCGTGGTAAGCTGGTCCGCCGCAACCCGCGGGGCAGAAGCAACGTAGTAAAACTGCTTTTCCGCACCAGCGTCGCTCGGTCGGAACATCAGCCGCAGCGTGCTGCCGTTATCGGTGTATTTGCCGAGCTCTTCACCGAGCGAGGTATGCAACCGCTGACTGGGGCTATCGAGCAGCGGTGCCAGCGCCTGCGCAATCAGCCAACTCTGACGCTGAAGCGCACTGATGACCAGGTCACGCTCTTTGCGATCCGCGCTCTCGAACTGGCCGTAGAGAAGTATCGGCAGTGCCACGAAGATGCTGAACAGCGCAATCATCTTGAGCGTCAGCGAAGCCGTCAGCCGCCGGATGCCGCGCGCGCTCTGCCCTCGAGGCTCGACCTGCGCCGCGCCGGTGAGAGCGGCATTCCGGTCAGCGGTCAATCGGAGCGCGGTGAAAGCGGGCAACATGCAGCATTCCGGCTTAGCGATGTCCCGGCGACGGCGTCATCTGGGACGCGCGTGCGAGCGCAGGTCGGCCAAGCAAAGTCGCTCTTGCGCCGCGGTGTCCTCGCTGGTCACGACCTCGTAGCTCAGAGTGCGAAACACCCTGGTCTCGACGTCCGGGTAAAGCGCGAGATCGACCGTACACCTCTCACCACGGTACCGCCACGTTTTGGCCGGCGGCTTGTCCTCCTGTTCCGTGGGCGGGCCCAGCATCGCTTCGACTTGCCGCTCATCGAGTCCCACGAGATTCACCGGCTGGACCTCGGCCGATTTCGCCGCACCCGATCGAGTAGCAACTGATCTCGTCTCCGCCGGTTTGCTCTCAGTGCCGTTCGCGGCCGGATCACCGGAAGTCGGCCGGCTCCCCCACACCGGCTTCGACGATAGCGCCGATCTCGGCATGCTATCCGGCCGCCCGGCCGCCGAACGCAGCGTCCGATCAAACCCGCGAAGCTCATCGCAACTTGCCAGAAGAATGACGGCAATGCTTCCAGAGACGACGCATAGCACGCGCCGCGCACTCCACCTGGCCACTCGCGAACTTTTCAACTGTCGCGTGCTGCGCGCTAGACCCAGGCCGTTGCGTGGAACGGCGCAGGCTCTCTCCATAATGGCCCCCGATGGCAGCTCAGACTGTAAGAAAACGGCAGCGACCCGCGATCCGTTCCGCGCTAATTGCGGGTATTCGACCGCAAAAGCTCAGAGTGAAGCCTCGCGATGCTCACGGAATTGTCGCAACGGCAGGGCAGAGCCAGCGCGCGCAGGGCCCTCGAAGGGGTGATATATGCAACAGTCGGCGTGTCGAGTTGTTAGTGTCGAGGCATGACGGAAAACGGCGTCGCGTCCCTTGCGTCGGTGGCTCCCATATCGAGGAATTGGGCCCTCTTCCTGGATCTCGATGGGACACTACTGGATATCGCGCCGAGTCCGGAGAGCGTGCAGATCCCGAAAACGCTCCGTCGCGACCTCGAGCGCGCCGGAGAAGCGGTCAACGGCGCCCTGGCGCTGGTCAGCGGACGGTCGATCGAGACCATCGACCGGCTACTTGCGCCGCTCCGTCTGCCGGCTGCCGGCCAGCATGGCGCCGAAATAAGGTATGCGCCCGAAGACTCGGTTACCCTCTGCAGCAGAGTCGACTTGAGCGTGGCTCGGCGCCTCCTCACGCCGGTTACCGGTATTCCTGGCGTTCTCATCGAAGATAAAGGCGCCAGCCTAGCCGTCCATTATCGCCGCGCCCATACAAACGGCGAGCATCTCCATGCCTGGATCGTTGGCGCCCTCGCGCCGCTTGCGGCAGAGTTGGAGATTCTCCGCGGTCGTCGAGTGTTCGACATCAAACCGCGCGGGATCAGCAAGGCGACCGCCGTCGAGCGGTTCATGGCGAGGTCGCCCTTCGGCGGTCGATTGCCAGTCTTCGTCGGCGACGACAAGACCGACGAGGATGGCTTCAGGGCGGTCACCGCGCTCGGCGGCATAGCCATTCAGGTCGGACCCAACCATTCAACCGCAGCGACGTCATGGATCGAAGGCCCTGCCGCGGTCCGCCGCTGGCTGAGAGCGCTGCCGGCACCCCGCATGCCGGTTGCCGCCAATTCCTGATGGTGCCGCCTCCGGCTTGCGGCACGCGGCGAATTCGCTAGGGTTAGGGGAATGCCTGCGAACTGATCGGTTCGAGGATCGGTTCCGTTGGATTGGAGACCGCTCAGATGATGACGCTGCGCCAAGTGGAGGTGGTGCGCGCCGTCATGATCACCGGAACGATAGAGGGCGCCGCAAAGCTGCTCAATGTGTCCGCGCCCGGGATCAGCCGGCTCGTCAAATACACCGAAAGAGCTCTCGGAATCCGCTTCTTTCAGCGCCAGAACGGCCGCTATTCGCCGACCCCGGAAGCACAGAGCATCTTTGAGCAAATCAACGGGGTCTATAAGAAAGTCGACGATCTGACGGCGATAATCTCGAAAATTGGACGAGGCGCGCTATCCGAATTGCGGATCGGCTCGGTTCCGAGCATCTCGCACGTCATGGTGCCACGTGCGATCGCGCGCGTTCGCCGGCGCTATCCCGACCTGCGAATGGACATCAACATTCTCAAGATCGAGGAAGCAATCGACTTTCTCCTGCTCGGCAAGGGCGAGTGCGTCGCCATGAGCTATCGGCTCGATCATTCCGCGCTCGAGTTTGCGCCACTCGCGTCGGGCGAGCTCTTCTGCGTCGTTCCGGAAGGCCACGCGCTTGCGTCACGCGACGAGATCACCGCCGCCGAGATGACCCGTCATCCGCTGATCGGCATCGACCCGAACGATCCCTACGGCCGCATCATGGCGGGTATCTTTGCCCGCCATGAGCTCGCCTATGACATCACCATCAAGGCGCGCTTCGGCACTACGGTCTGCGCGCTGGTCAAGGCCGGGCTTGGGATCGCCATCATCGATCAGTTCACCGTGGCACATGGCGGCATGCCGGGCATCAAGCTGTTGCGCATCGTCGAGCCGACGCTCTTCGACACGTTCGTCGCGGTCAAGCGGGGTGCGCCACTGTCTCTCCATGCGGAGTTCTTCATCGATAGCCTGCGTACGGAGATGCAGGCGGTCGGACCCGGTCGAAATAGCAGTTAGCTGTCGAATTGTGACGGCAGAAATTAACATAATGTTATGTTAATGGGATAAATGAGTAATTGTGTAAGGCAGACGACGCGCTATTGTCTGGCGCATAGATCTGCCGTTCGGCGCGGAAATCCTCCGTCTCCCGACGACGGCTTCGAACGCGAAACCGATGCCCATATCCGACCCTCATGATGCCGCGCGCCAACGCTTTCTGACCGGTCTCATCGGAGCGCCGATCGCTCATTCGGCCTCGCCGGCAATGCATGAGCGCGCAGCGGCAGCGTTAGGCGCAAGCTGTCACTACCAGTTAGTCGAAATCGCCGGCGCCGGTTTCGCGGAGCTGCGCGTCCTGCTCGAAGGCGTGCGGCGATTGGGCTTCGCCGGCGTCAACATCACCTTTCCTTATAAGGAATTGGTGACCGGGCTGCTCGACGAGCTGTCGCCCGGCGCCGCCGCCATGGGTGCCGTGAACACCGTCGTCGTCAGCGACCATCGCCTGATCGGTCATAATACTGACGCTACCGGCTTCGCGCGCGCGGCGAGCGAGCTTGTTGCTGGGTCCGGGGGACGAAGCGTGGCCGTTATCGGTGCGGGTGGCGTCGGCAAGGCGATCGCCTTCGCTCTGGCCGAGCTCGGCGTGGGCGAGATTCGGCTCTTCGACATCGACCGCGCAAAGGCCGCGACGCTCGCCTCCAGCCTCAACGGGCATCGCGGCGTGACCGTGGCCGGTAGCGTCGAGGATGCCCTGAGCGGCGCCGTCGGTTTGGTGAACGCCACTCCGATCGGCATGTTACCCAACCGCGGCAGCCCAGTGCCGGAAGCGCTCTTGCACGATGGGCTGTGGGTCGCCGACGCCGTCTATACGCCGCTCTGGACACCGCTGCTGCTGGCAGCACGGTCTCGCGGCGCGCCGGTGATGACCGGGCGCGAGCTCGCAATTTATCAGGCCGCCGACCTTCGACGCGGTGATGGCGGAACGGCAAGCAAAATCGTTTGGGTCATAGGAAGCGACCGCCGAACGGTCGCGATCAGGGATTGGAAACCAGCCAAGGAGAAGCAAAAATGCAGCGCATCATCGTGACCGGGCTTGTGCTCGCGACCTGCCTAACGAGCGTAGCCTTCGCCCAATCCGGCCCGCCGATCAAGCTGGCGGATGTCGCCGAACTGTCGGGAGGCGGCGCGACGGTGGGCACGAACTGGAAGAACGGCATCGATCTTGCCATCGAGGAGGTCAATGCCAAAGGCGGCATCCTCGGCCATAAACTCGAGGTGACCCACGCGGATTCGCAATCCAATCCCAGCGTCGCGCGTGCGCAGGTGCAAAAGGCACTCGACGGCGAGCCCTACGTTCTGCTCGGCCCCGGCTATTCCGGCTCGGTCAAGGTGACGGCGCCACTCGCCGCGGAGGCCGGCATCACGCAGATCATGGGCGGCGAAGCGGCCGAGCTCACCCAAGCCGGCAACAAATTCCTGTTCCGCACCTCGTTCGGCCAGCAGTCGACCATGCCGAAAGTCGCCAAATATATCGCCGACGATCTCAAGGCGAAGACGGTCGCCGTGGTCTGGGTGAACAATGATTTCGGTAAAGGCGGCCGCGACGTCATCAACCAGGAATTTGCCAAGCTCGGCATCAAGGTGGTAGCCGATCTATCAACCGAAGCTGGCCAAGCCGATTTCGCCGCCGACGTCGCCAAGGTGAAGGCCGCCGCGCCCGATGCGGTGTTCGTCTATGTCAACGAGGAGGAGAGCGCCCGCATTTTGAAAGAGCTGAAGCGCCAGGGCGTCTCGGCACCCCTGATCGGCGAGACCACGCTGGTCGGCCAGAAGGTCATCGAGCTGGCGGGCGACGCGGCCAACGGGGCACGCGGTCATGTCGGGCTCACCACCGACGCACCCGTCGAATCCATCAAGTCGTTCCGCGACCGCTTCGTGAAGAAATATAACTACGTGCCCGACCATAACGGGCTCAAAGGCTATCTTGCGATCTACATGATCAAGGCCGTCACCGAGAAAATGGGCAAGGTCGATCCGAAGGGGTTCGCCGATACGCTGCACGGCCTGACGATCAAGGCGGCCGATCAGCCCGGCATCCTGATGGATGTCAGCTTCGATAAGAACGGCGACATCGACCGCCAGGGTTTCCTCGTCGAGGTTGTCGGAGGGAAGCAGGTGGTGAAGCAGGTCCTGCCGAAACTCAACTGAGTGGCCCCAGCCAGCTACCCGGTCGCCGCCGACGCGCCGGTCCGCTTCAAGGGGGATGGATGTCGAATCTACTCGATCTGCTAATCGCCGGACTCGCCACCGGTGCGATTTACGCGCTGGTCGCCATCGGCTTTACGTTGTTGTGGCAGACCTCGCAGACAATCAATTTTGCGCAGGGTGAATTCGTCATGCTGCCGGCCTTCCTGATGCTCGGCGCAATGCATGCCGGGGCATCGTTCTGGCTGGCCATTCTCGTCGGCCTGGGTCTGTCGCTCATCCTGCTCGGGCTCGGCTTCAAGTTGCTGTTGGTCGACCCGATGCTGCGCCACGGCGTATTGCCCCTGGCGATCGCCACCATGGCGCTTTCGCTCGGGCTCAAGGAAGCGGTCAAGCAGTTCTTCAGCGCTGAAGCCTCGCCCTTCCCATCGATCGTGCCGGCGGGTGAGCTCGATGTCTTCGGACGGGCCGTGTCGTTGCAAAGCATCGGGGTCTTCGTCGTTGCGATCGTCGCCGTGATCGCTCTCAATGCGCTGCTCAGCCGGAGCTCGGTTGGCCATCAGATGCAGGCCGCCGCACAGAACCCGACAGTGGCACGCATCATTGGCGTGCCCGTCGAACGCATGATCCTCCTCACCTTCCTGATCAACGCCGTGCTCGTGGTCCTCGCAGCGTTACTGATCACCCCGATCTATCTCGCCAAATTTTCCAGCGGCGAGACGCTCGGCTTGGCTGCCTTCATCGCGGCGATCGTCGGCGGCTTCAACAACATCCGCGGTGCGATCGCCGGTGGGCTCCTCATTGGCATCGTCGACAACCTCGCCGCCGCCTATGTCTCGACGCAATACCGTGCCGCCGTGCCGCTGATCCTGTTGATCGCCATAATTCTATTCCGGCCGCAAGGCCTATTGGGTCGGCGCGAGGAGCGCACGGTATGACGCGAATGAGCCGGCTCCTTGGCCTCGCCTGCGGCGCCATCGTGATCGCCGCCTTGATCGTCGTGCCGATCAGTTTCAACCGCTACGGACTCTACATCCTAAGCCAATGGGCGGTGATGACCATTGCCGCCATGGGACTCAATCTCACGCTGGGTTATGCCGGCCAAGTGTCGCTGGCACAAGGCGCCTTCGTCGGTATCGGCGCCTATACGGCGGCGATCCTGACGACGCACGGCATCCCGCTGATCGCCGCCCTGGCCGTCGCAATCGTCCTCTGCGTCGCCATCGGCTGGCTGCTCGGCTACCCGGCGCTGCGCGTGCAGCACCATTATCTCGCCTTCGTCACCCTTGCCTTCTCGACTCTCGCCTTTCTCGTCTTCCGCAACGAGGAATGGCTGACCAAGGGGATATACGGCATCAGCGCGATTCCGCGTCCGGTCATTTTCGGCTTCGCCACCACGCGGCCGCTGCCGTTCTACTATTTCTGCCTCGCAAGCCTGGCAATCGTTTCGCTCGCCCTGTGGTGGCTCATCCGCTCGCCCTGGGGCCGCGCCTTCATGGCACTGCGCGAGAATCCGATCCGGGCGCTGTCGCTCGGCATCGACACGCGCCGCTACACGCTGATGGCATTCGCCCTCGGCTCGGCGCTCGGCGGGGTCGCCGGCACTCTCTACGCGCCGCTTACCCAGTTCGTCGACCCGACCCCCTTCGCCCTGTCGATGTCGCTTGATCTCTTGTTGATGGTGATCGTCGGCGGCGCCGGCTTCTTCTTCGGACCGTTTCTCGGCGCGATGATCGCCGTACTGCTGCCCGAATGGCTGCGCTTCACCGAAGGCTACTACCTCATGCTCTATGCGGTCGCGGTGATCATGTTGTTGATCTATTCGCCGACCGGCATTCTCGGCATCCTCGATCGGTTCCTCGCGGCGCGCCGTACCAAGGCTGCCTCGGCGCGTCGTCAAGCCCAGCGGTCGACGCTGGAGACGGCGCCATGACCCGTGTGCTCGAAGTCGGCAGCTTGAAGAAGCATTTCGGCGGGATAGCGGCCGTCGACGGCGTGAGTTTCCACGTCGATGAGGGCGAGATCCTCGGGCTCATCGGGCCGAATGGCTGCGGCAAGTCGACCTTGTTCAACTGTATTCTCGGACAGCTCACGCCGACTGAGGGCGAGGTCAAGGTGGATGGGCGGGTAGTGACAGGCTTGCGGCCTTGCGAGCTGAACCGGCTCGGTATCAGCCGCACGTTCCAGCTCCTCCAGGTCTTTCCCAAGCTCTCTGTCCGTGAAAATCTGATCCTCGCCGGCCAAGAGCATCGCGGCACCATGATCTCGCGGCTTCTCGGGCCGCCCGATGCCGGCCTGGGCGAAGCGGCCGACCAGATGATGCGTTTCTTCAAGCTCGACGCTCTTGCTGGCGAGGCGGCCGGCGGCCTGTCCTATGGCCAACAGAAGCTACTCGATGCCGCAATGGCGTTCATGGGCGGGCCACGGCTCGTCCTGCTCGACGAACCGGCTGGCGGCGTGAACCTAACCATGCTCGCCGATCTCAAGGAGCGCCTCACCGCGATCAACCGCGAAAAGCGTGCGACCTTCGTGGTCATCGAGCACAACATGGAATTCGTCATGTCACTTTGCGCACGGGTCATCGTCATGGCGGAAGGCAGGGTTCTGGCCGAAGGCAAGCCGGACGAGATCCGCGCCAATCCGGCGGTCATCGAAGCTTATCTGGGACATTGATCATCTGGGACAATGAGGAGAGCGCCATGAGCGAGACCATCCTGGAGGTCCACGGGCTTGTCGGCGGCTACGGCAAGATGACTATCCTCAACGGAACGAGCTTCACCGTCCCGGCCGGCTCCATCACCACCGTCATCGGTCCGAACGGAGCCGGAAAATCGACCGTCTTCAAGGCGATTTTCGGCCTGTTGAAGCTGCGCGAGGGCCGCGTCGTGTTCAAAGGGCGCGACGTCACCGGGCGCAACCAACGCCAACTGCTCGCCGCGGGGATCTGTTATGTCCCGCAGGGCCGCAACATCTTTCCCGAGCTATCCGTGCGCCACAACATAGAACTCGGCGCGGTCCAGGCCGGACGCGGCATCACCGATCTACCGCGCCGTATTGAAGTCGCACTCGATCGATTCCCGGTGCTGCGCGAAAAGGCCAAACAGCAGGCCTCGACGCTTTCCGGCGGCGAGCAGAAGCAGCTTGAAATCGTCCGCGGGCTGCTGCTCGACCCCAAGCTGGTGCTGATCGACGAACCCTCGATCGGACTTTCACCGCTCATGGTGCAACAGACCTTCGATATCTTGAAGGAGCTGCGCGCGCGCGGCGTGTCGGTCCTGATGATCGAGCAGAACGCCCGCTCGGCGCTGCAGATCTCCGACTATGGCATCGTGCTCGAACTCGGGCGGACCCGGATGTTCGACACCGCCCGGCGGGTACTCGATGACCCGCGCGTCGTTCAACTCTTTCTCGGCGGGGTGATGACGGAGGCCGCAGCATGACCAAGCGCTCGATCGCCACCGTCTCGCTCAGCGGTACTCTCGACGAAAAGTTGCGCGCCATCGCCGCGGCGGGGTTTGACGCCGTCGAGATCTTCGAGGCCGATTTCCTGTCGTTTGCCGGCACGCCGCGTGACCTCGGTCGCATGTGCGGCGATCTTGGACTTGAGATCTGCGCCTTCCAGCCCTTCCGTGATTTCGAAGGCATGCCGGAGCCGCAGCGCTCGCGGAATTTCGCCCGCGCCGAGCGCAAATTTGAGCTTATGCAGGCGTTGGGTACCGACCTTCTGCTCGTCTGCAGCAATGTCGCGCCCAGCGCGCTCGGCGGCATCGACCGCGCGGCGGATGACTTGCGAGCGCTCGGCGAGCGTGCCGCTGCGCACAAGCTTCGCATCGGTTTCGAGGCTCTCGCCTGGGGCCGGCATGTCAACGACTTTCGCGATGCGTGGGAGATCGTCCGCCGCGCCGAGCATCCTTCGATTGGGGTCATTCTCGACAGCTTCCATGCACTGGCACCTGGGCTTCCCGTCGGTGCCATTCGGTCGATTCCCGGAGATCGCATCTTTCTCGTACAGCTTGCCGATGCTCCGCGGCTCGACCTCGACCTCCTGTCGTGGAGCCGGCATTTCCGGTGCTTTCCAGGCCAGGGCGATCTGCCAATCCTCGTTTTCATGGAGGCGGTCGCGGCGACTGGATATGAGGGGCCGATCTCGCTGGAGATCTTCAACGACCAGTTCCGAGCCGGCTCGACCGGGCGTGTCGCCGTCGATGGGCTACGCTCGTTACTCGTGTTGCAGGACGAGCTGGCAGCGGCGTCACCAGCGCCACCGACGGCAAGATTGCCGCCACGGAGCGAAACCCGTGGCGTCGGCTTCATCGAGTTCGCCGTCGACGAGGGCACCGCAGGTGATCTCGCCGCACTCTTCCGACAACTCGGTTTCCGCCGGACCGGTCAGCACACGAGCAAAGCGGTCGAGCGCTGGTCGCAAGGCGCGATCGAGCTCGTGATCAACAGCGAGACCGACGGCTTCGCTCATTCGCACTATATCAGCCACGGCCCGGGCGTCTGCGCCCTCGGTATCGAGGTCGATGATGTGTCTGCGACAATGGCGCGGGCAGAAGCGCTCGCGGCACGGACGTTCCGGCAACCCGTCGGCCCGGGCGAGCTCGAAATCCCGGCGATCCGCGCCGTCGGCGGCAGCCTCTTGTACTTTCTTGAGCCCGGCGGAAAGAACTGGGATCGTGATTTCGCAGCGGTTGCCGATCCATCGCCGGGCGGCCATCTCCTCGCTGTCGATCACATCTCGCAGTCGATGCAATATGACGAGATGCTGTCCTGGCTACTTTTCTACAATGCGATCTTCGATTTCCGCCGCTTGCCCCAGATCGAGATCGCCGATCCCGGCGGATTGGTCCAGAGCCAGGCAATCACCAACGCCGATGGCAGCCTACGCCTAGTCCTTAACGGTTCGACCGCGACACGAACCCTGTCGGCGCGCTTTTTGTCGGATTTCTTCGGCTCGGGTGTCCAGCATATCGCACTTTCTTGCGAGGACATTTTTGCCGCCGTCGCGGAGATGCGCGCCCGCGGGCTGAGCTTCCTCGAAATCCCGGACAACTATTACGACGATTTGGAGGCAAAATACGAGTTCGACGCGACGACGATGACGCTGCTGCGCGCCAACCGGATTCTTTACGATCGCGACGGCAACAGCGAGTTCTTCCAAATCTATACGCACACGTTCGACGAACGGTTCTTCTTCGAGATCGTCGAGCGACGGAACTATCAGGGCTTCGGCGCGGCCAATGCACCGATCCGTCTCGCGGCTCAGACCCGCGAATCGCGCCCGGTTGGCCTTTAACGTTGATCTGTCACCAATGGCGCAGCCATTCGGAAAAGACCGTAAGTCTCATTACGGGCGGTAGCCCAAACAGAATGCGCCGGCGGCAATGCCCAAACAGGCGGCGAGGCGGCGGATCGTCAGAGCCTCGTTCAAGAACACGCGGCCGATCAGCGCGGCAAAGACGATGCTTGTCTCGCGCAGCGCTGAGACCGGGCCAATGGGACCGAGCGTCATCGCCCATATCACGACGGCATAGCCGAGAAGGGAGATTATCCCGCCGACCACCGCCCTGAGGGTTTCCGGCGAACGGCGATCGATGATCAATCTTCCCCGCACGGCGACAAAGACGAGCGGCATGAGGATGCCATAGATGAGGCAGAGCCAAGCGGCATACGCCTGGGCATTGCCGGCGAGCCGCGCCCCCATCCCGTCGGTCACCGTATAACTCGCGATGAAAAGCCCGGTGACCAGCGCGGCCGCTACTGACCGCTTCCCGGTGCCGCTCTTGGCGGCGAGACTCATGATGCCAAACGACACCAGCGCGATACCGGACAACGACAAGGCGGTCAGATGCTCGCCGGCGAAGACGGCCGCGCCGAGCGTGACGAGCAGGGGCACGCTGCCCCGGACGATCGGGTAGGCCTGCCCGAGCTCGGCGTGACGGTAGGTGAGGACGAGAAAAACGCTGTAGCCGACCTGCAGCCCCGCGGACAGAAACAGGTAGGACCAGCTCGGCGCGGCCGGCAGCGGCAGCAGGACGGCAAAGGGCAAGGCGACGACGGTCATGGCGAGGCTCATGACGGTGATCGACCACAGCCGGTCGCTGCCGCTCCGCAATACGGCATTCCACGTCGCATGGAGGATTGCGGCGCAAAGCACGAGTGCGACGACAGCGGGAGTCATCGTACCGCTCTTCGGCCGGTGTGCGGCGGACACGAGCCAACGCGGTTGAACATGGACGCTACCATCCCTCCGCCGGCATTACCCGGATCAGGTTCTCGGGGTCGTCCTTATCGGACCTCTCAGCCGCGTTCGGCTCCCCCTGGCGAGGCATCCACTATGACGCGCAACGATGCAGTTTGCAAATCGCCGCGCCGGTAGTCATCGCTCGGCCCTCGGCGGCTTGCCCGACCAGTTCCGATAAGTCCGTGAGAAGTGTGCGAGCGAGCTGAAACCGCAAACGACCGCGATCGAACTGATCGACATATCGCTGTATTGCAACAATGACTTTGCGCGCTGGAGCCGAAGATCGAGATAATAGCGCGCCGGGGAGCGCTTGAAGTGGCTGCGAAAGAGCCTTTCCAGCTGCCGATTCGAGATGCCCGCGGTCGCGCAGATCTCAGCGCACGACAGGGGTTCCTCAAGGCGGCTCTCCATCACCGTGATGGCGCGCGCGAGCTTGTGGTGGGTGATCCCCTGCCGTATCGGCGGCGGCATGCGCTGAGCCTCGTGGGCGCCGCGGATCGGCGCATGGATGAACTGCTCGGAAACGGCGGCGGCCAATTGATGGCCGTGCTCCAGGCGAATGATGTGCAACATCATGTCGAGCGCGGCGGTACCGCCGGCGCAGGTAAAGCGATTGCGGTCCATCTCGAAGAGGAAGGATGTCACCTGGATGCGCGGAAACCTTTCCTGAAAACTGTCGAGACTTTCCCAATGGGTGGTGGCGCGATAACCATCGAGCAGCCCGGCCCAGGCGAGAAGGAAGCTACCCGTATCCATCGCACCGAGGTCGGCACCCGCGTTGGCGAGGCGCCGCAGCTGTGCACGCAGCGCGCGATCGTAATAACGCTGCGGCTCGAAGCCTGCACAGACGACGAGCCGGGGGACATCGCAGGCGGCGTCGAGCCCGCCATCGGCGAGCAAGCTCATGCCGTTGCTCGCCGGCGCCGGCGACCCGTCGCTGGTCAAGATGCGCCAAGCGTAGAGCGACCTGTCGCTGAGGCGATTGGCAACCCGCAGCGGCTCGACGGCTGAGGCGAAAGCCATCATCGAGAATTGCGGGACGAGGAAGAAGGCAACCTGGCCGGGCCCGTCCGTTCGTGGCGTGATCACGCAAAGCTCCTGCGATGTGGCCCTTCGTCGCGGGCGATGTCGTACTTAGTCAACTTATGACGGTTTTTGTGAAAACAACAAACCCTCTTTGAGGTAACCTTCCTTCCTGTGGTGAGCCCTGCAGGCTGTTCACGTTGCGCGAATGCAGGCGACGTGACGGGTGACGGAGGGGGAAAGCGCCGATGAATTGGGAAGTGTTCATTACCTGCGCCGTCACGGGGGCAGGCGACACAACGGGAAAATCGGCCAGGGTTCCGGTGAGCCCGAAGGAGATCGCCGAATCTGCGATCGAGGCGGCGAAGGCCGGGGCGGCTGTCGCTCATATTCATGTTCGCGATCCTGCAACGGGCAAAGGCGCCCGCGATCCCAAGCTCTACGCCGAGGTGGTCGATCGGGTTCGCTCGTCGGGCGTCGACGTCGTGCTCAACCTGACGGCGGGCATGGGCGGCGATCTGGTGTTCGGCGGGGTTGAACAGCCGCTGCCGCTCGATGCCGGTGCGACCGACGTCGTCGGCGCCAAAGAACGCCTCGCGCATGTCGAGCAGTTGTTGCCGGAGATTTGCACGCTCGATTGCGGTTCGATGAATTTCGCGGCGGGCGGCGACTATGTGATGGTCAATACGCCGGACATGCTGCGCGCCATGGCGCGGCGCGTTCAGAGCTTTGGCGTGCGGCCCGAGCTCGAAGTCTTCGATACCGGCCATCTGGTTCTGGTCAAGGAACTGGTCCGTGAGGGGCTGATCGACGATCCGTTGGTGATTCAGCTCTGCATGGGCATTC
>WNFD01000650.1_pt1 | contig 34550 bp, 34 predicted proteins | sample 5400491 | NCBI WGS metagenome assembly WNFD01 (sample SAMN13153343, study PRJNA577476) | soil metagenome | isolation source: 120 cm saprolite under Douglas fir tree site 2 hole 2 replicate 2 | place: USA:California | collected 2015-04-18 | reverse complement strand
CCAATTTGATTCCCCACTGATCGAAAGACATCTCCCTTTCCCTGGAACTAAGATGCGCGAATAGCCGCAGGAAGTTTCAAGTGCCACTACTGCTGAGCCTTCCCGAAGTTATCCTGAAGGGGGACCTAAACTGAGGATTAAACATGGTGGGCCTGGGTGGACTTGAACCACCGACCTCGCCCTTATCAGGGGCGCGCTCTAGCCACCTGAGCTACAGGCCCGATCGAGAAGCAATCCTGAGATTCTAACACGAGCGAAACGCTGCTGCACTCCAGAGGTTATGCCTACTGCACGAAACCTACATTGGGCGTGGGGCCGCCTTCGGGCATTTCCTTGATGGTGCCGAATTGCGCTTCGTAACGCGCGATATTCTCGCCCAGCGCGCGAAAGATGCGCTTGGCGTGGCCGGGGCTGACGATCATGCTTTTGAGCAGCTTGCCCTGCGCGCCGTTGGGGAAAATATAGATAAAGTTCAGCGTAAATTCCTCGAGATTGTGATGAATCATCACGAGATTGCTGTACTCGCCCTGTAGTTCCTTCTCGTCCGCCTTGATCTGTACCTGCCCTTGCACCGGCTGCTGTTGGTCCATCGTGTGAGCCCCTCTGTCGCATCGCTAGGTTGCGCGCCTCTTCAAGGTATCACAGCAGCGGCTGGCGGGCGCCGTGAGTCAGCCCCGGCCGGAATCGCCGGTCTGCAGACCTTGTTGCCGAGTCGGAAAAGAATGCGCGGAGTCCCATTGACAACCGACAGATATTAAGTATAGTTTATGAGTCGTATTTAACACAGTTAACGCCAGACATGACCCCTATCGTACCGAGCGAAGTCGAGAAAGAAATCGCCTCCAGCTCGGAGGCTCCCACCAGCTACCCCGCCGGTACTTTCCGTCCGCGCGTCGCCGGTTTGCCGTCTTTGCCGGAAGCCCACCGAACCGTGGCGTTCAGCTCCGGCGCTTCCTGGTTCCGCAAAGTCCTGGCCTTTGCCGGACCCGGCTATCTGGTCGCCGTGGGCTACATGGACCCCGGCAACTGGGCCACGGACATACAGGGCGGCTCGAAGTTTGCATACACGTTACTTAGTATTATCGTCATCAGTAGCCTGATGGCCATGTTTCTGCAAGCGCTCTCCGCGAAGCTCGGTATCGCCACAGGTCGCGACCTCGCGCAGGCCTGCCGCGATCACTACTCGCGGCGCACGTCCATGGTGTTGTGGGTCATGTGCGAAATTGCCATTGCCGCCTGCGATCTGGCGGAAGTCCTGGGCTCGGCGGTCGCGCTGAAGCTGCTCTTCGGTTTGCCGCTTCTTGCCGGCGTGCTGATTACTGCGCTGGATGTCCTGATTGTGCTGGCCATGCAAGGCCGCGGGTTCCGGCTTATCGAGGCTTTCGTCGTTACGCTGATCGTGACCATTGCCGCCTGCTTCGCCTACGAAATTTTCTTCGCGCAGCCCTTGTGGCGTGAAGCGCTGCAGGGAATTATTCCGCGCGCGGAAATCTTCCGGAATCGCGAGATGCTGTACATCGCCATTGGCATTCTGGGTGCCACGGTAATGCCCCACAATCTGTATCTGCACTCCAGCATTGTGCAGACGCGCGCCTTTGGCATCTCCGTCGATCATCGCCGGGAAGCGCTGCGCTACGCCATCTTTGATTCCACGGTGGCGCTGGCTTTCGCGCTTTTTGTCAACGCCGCCATTCTGGTGTTGGGCGCGGCCGCCTTTCACACCCGCGGCTTGCACAACGTCGCGGAAATCTCCGATGCCTACAAACTGTTGAGCCCCGTGCTCGGTGTGAGCCTGGCGAGCACCGTTTTCGCGTGCGCCCTGCTGGCTTCCGGGCAGAACTCCACGCTCACCGGGACGCTTGCCGGGCAGATCGTGATGGAAGGCTTCCTCAATATTCGCCTCAAGCCGTGGGTGCGCCGGCTGATTACGCGAACGCTGGCCATCACTCCCGCGGTGCTGGTGATCGGCTTTGCAGGCGAGGGCAAAGTCACGTCTCTGATCGTTCTCAGCCAGGTGATTCTTAGCTTTCAGTTGCCGTTTGCCATGATTCCGCTGATTCAGTTCACCGGCGACCGCGCGAAGATGGGCACCCTGGTGAACTCGCGAGTGACGAAGATTGTGGCCTGGGCCGTGGCCGGGATAATCCTTTTCTTCAACGGCGAACTCCTCTGGTTCATCTTCCGCGGTTAGGCACGCAAAGCACATTTTTGTGTCGCGGCGCGCGAATGTGCGAAACTTTTCTGCGCTAAATGACCACCCCGACAAAACGGAATCGTACGCTCCCCAGGGTCATGTTCTTGGTCGTGCTCGCCATCGTTGCCGCGGCGATCGTCTATTCCGCATTCAACAATGCTCCGTGGTCCTGGCCGGTCCCCGAAGAAGCGAAGCAACTGAAGAATCCTCTGCAGGCCACGCCGCCGGCGCTGAAGTCGGCGGGCGAAGTGTACGCGGACAAGTGTGCGCACTGCCACGGCGACATCGGCAAAGGCGACGGCCGCGACGCCAGCCGGTACGATCCCGCTCCAATGGATTTTACGGACGCCAAGCGCATGAGCCAGGCCACCGACGGCGAGCTGTTTTACAAAATCAGCGAAGGCAAGAAGCCCATGCCGGTATTCAAAAACAAGCTCACCGAGGACCAGCGCTGGGAGTTGGTCTTGCTGATTCGCTCGTTTGCCCAATCAGTATCGCCAGCGACCAACAACACCGTCAAGTGAGTATGTAGGGGCGCAGCACTGCCAGCGTTAGCCTGCGCTTTCGAAAGCGTTAGCGGTTGACGGCATCGTGCAGGGTTTCGCTGCGAACCGAGACAGGATCGGCGAGGAATTTCGCGACGGTCGGCCCCACCGAGATGCAAGCGAGGCTGATGTGTCCGCACGTTGAATCTAGAGTCACGATGGGCGCCGCGATCGCGTCCGCAAACTCTCGCGCCGGAATCGGATTCACGTGATGATCTTGCGGCGAGACGATGACCAGCATTTTCGCGCGCACCTTTTTCGCTGACTCCGCTAACGTCAAGCCGACCTCGCCAGGAATGTCCATCGAGATGATGGCCTCGCGCTGGCGAATTTGATTGCTCGCCGCACCGCCATCCTCGACCGCACGCTTCTTGAGTTCCGCGAGAAATGCATCGAAATCCTTTGGAGTTGTGTGCGCCACGCGATACGCCGGAGACGTCAGAGTCATCTGATCAATCTCCTCGGAAACGGCGAATCCGCGCGCGAGTGGCCCGGTAGGATTGCCGTTATTCCAGGCGGGATCGAGTTCGATGGCATCAATTTCCGCGCCCCAAAGCAGCTTGTCGAACGACGTCGACTGCGGCGACCCAGCCATAGGAATGGCGAGGTCCATGAAATCAGGATAAGCGACAGCCCATTCGAACGTTTGCATGCCGCCCATGGAAATGCCCATGACCGCGCGCAGATGGGAGATGTGCAGCACATCAATGAGGAGGCGATGCTCAGCCTCCACCATGTCTCGAATCGTGAACGCGGGGAATTTCATGAGTGGCTGCTTGCTGCTGTTCGAGGGCGAAGACGATACGCCGTTTCCGATGGCGTCGACGAGTACGACAAAATAGGTCGTGGTATCGACGACCTTGCCGGGCCCCAGAAATTGCAGCAGATCCTCGGATTTGCCGCCGAGCCAGCTGGGCCACAGGATGGCGTTGGACTTCCCGGCGTTGAGTGCTCCGAGCATGCGGTAGCCGAGTCGAAAATCCAGGATCACACCTCCACCTTGCAATTTCAGATCGCCAAGCGCCGCGAATTGCTGCGCGCCCTGCGTCGGAGAAGTTTGCGCACTCGCGGCGGGAGTTCGCCATGCGAGTAAAATCAGCAAAATGCAGACTATGAGCCGGGGATTATTTTTCATGCCGCGCATTCTACTCGATTGTCGCGCAAGTGCGAGGTGCTTCAGTTTTCCAAACGCTTGCGTCTAGATGTATGCTGCAAGACTTTGGGATCGGAGCTATCCAAAACTGAGGGGGATTTGATGCGCAGAATTCTGCTGATACTTTCATTCGTGCTCGCTATTACCATGGCCGCGCCGCTAGTTTTTGCGGCTCCGGGGGCGGTGCGCTGCGGCAAGCTCTTGGATGTGCGGTCGGGCCGGATGCTCACGGACCAGGTCATCGTGTTCGATGCGAATGGGACGATTACCGCGGTGGGTCCGGCGGCTTCCACTTCGGCGCCCGGAGGATCCGCGCCGACCGATTTGTCGAGCGCCACGTGCCTTCCCGGCTTGATCGATGTGCACACGCACCTCACCGGAGATGCCACCAACCACGGCTATCAACGACTCGGCATTTCGATTCCGCGCGAGGCGATTACCGGCGCCAAGAATGCGCGGCTTACGGTGCGCGCGGGCTTCACCACGGTGCGCAACGTGGGCGCGAGCGGCTACACCGATGTGGCTCTGCGAGACGGCATCGACGCCGGCGATATCGAAGGGCCGCACATGCTCGTTTCCGGCCCGCCGTTGGGGATCACCGGAGGCCACTGCGACAACAATCTTCTGCCGTTCGAATATCACCACAAAGCGGAGGGCGTGGCCGACGGCCCGTGGGCCGCACGCGCCAAAGTTCGCGAGACGGTCAAATACGGTGCGGACCTGATCAAGATTTGCGCATCAGGCGGGGTGTTGAGCAAAGGCGACCAGCCAGGGACGCCGCAATACACGCTTGAGGAGATGCAAGCCATCGCCGAGGAAGCGCACAAGCTGGGACGCAAAGTGGCCGCGCACGCGCACGGGACACAATCGATTAAAGACGCGATTCGCGCCGGCATCGATACGATCGAGCACAGCAGCTTGATCGACGACGAAGGCATTGCGCTCGCGAAGCAGCACGGCACGTACCTGGTGTTCGACATTTACAACGATGATTTCATCCTGCAGGAAGGCGCGAAGGCCGGCATGCTTCCGGAATCCATCGAAAAGGAAAAGAAAATCGGGCGCCTGCAGCGCGAGAATTTCCGCCACGCCTTTCAATCCGGCGCGAAAATGGCTTTCGGCACTGACTCTGGCGTCTACCCTCACGGCGACAACGCCAGGCAATTCGCGAAAATGGTGGAGTGGGGCATGAAGCCGATCGATGCGATTCAAGCCGCCACGATTCGCGCCGCCGATCTGATTGGCTGGTCCGGCAAAGTGGGTGCGCTCGAGACCGACCACTACGCCGACATCATTGCGGTGAGCGGCGATCCGCTCTCCGACGTTCGCGTGCTGGAATCCGTGAAGTTTGTGATGAAGAATGGCGCCGTCGTGCGCAATGATTTCGGCGCAAAATAAAATGGGTTGCGTGAATCGCGCTGCCGCTCACGAAACATGTTCGCGATTGTTTTGATCGATCATCGCCTGGCGCTGCTGGCGCTTATCGTACTGCTAATCGCTGCGGCGACGCCCTTGGCTTACGCGTGGGCGAGGCTCTTGCCGGAAGAGCCGCCGCCGTTTGAGGTTGCCACCGTAAGTCCTCCGGCCGAGGAGCTCGTTTCGAATCGAAGGAATGCGGCGAAAAGAGATCCGATCGCGATGCTTTTGCTGGTCTGCGTCACGCTCGGTTATATTCTGAGATTTCCGGGATTGCCGGTGGCGGCCGCGCTGCAGTGGCTATCCGCATTGCTGCCGGCGGATTATTTCCGTTGGATGGTGCTCGGAGGACGCTGGTTCTTCGTGGTCGTGCCGGGAGTGGCGGCGGCGTATTCAGCGCTGCGGCCGAACCCGCTGCGCTTTGCTTTGATTGCTGGCGGCCTGCTGGTTCTGGCGCTTTGGTTGGTCAGTCCCATGCTGCGGGCGGCGATTGCGACTGCGTGAGGGCGCAGCGTGCTGCGCCCCAGGGAAATAAGTCGCCGCTTAAGCCGTAGCCGCTTTCACTTGGCTCAGAGCGGAAGCGACTTCTTTTAAGTCGGGCACGACGGGAATGTCGTAATTCTTAAACCACGCGATTTTCCCTTGCTTGTTCACGATGGCGATGGCGCGCCCCGTGATTCCTTTGTCGGCCAGATACATGCCGTATTTTTCGCTCATCGCGCCCTTGGGATGAAAGTCCGCCAGCAGCGAATATTTGATGCCCATCTTGTCGGCATACGCTTTGTGCGACCACGTGCTGTCCACGCTGACGCCCAGCACTTCCGCATCGAGCTGATCGAACGAACGCATGTCGTTGACGAAGCAGGCGTGCTCATTCGTGCACGTCGGGCTCCAGTCCAACGGATACCACACCAGCACCACGTTTTTCTTGCCCGCGAAATCGGAAAGCTTCACTTCCTTCTTGTCCTGGTTCTGCAACGCGAAATCCGGCGCGGTTTGTCCCACTCCAATCGCCATGTTCTTCCTCCGATCAGTTTGGATTCGATGCCACCATCATATCGAATCCTGCCCAGCGTCGCCAGCCGCGCAGCGCCTTCGAGCCGCCGAACATCGGACTCTTTGGGTGTACACTTCCTTCAGAAAATCTGCCGGCCGACGATGCCATGTCCTCCGAAGCAACTCGCCACGCACCGATGATGACGCTGCGCGAATTGGTCGATCGCTATCTTTCCGCTGCGGCCAGCTTTGGGATTCCCGTGGCTCTTTCTTCGTTTGCGCTTTCCCCCGCGGAGACCGAACGACTCTTCTCCAGTTTCGACGAGGATTATCACATCTCCCGCTTCTTCCATTTCTCGCAGGACGCCGGCACGCAATTCTCGATCAACGGTTTCCCGGCCACGCATGTCGCCATCGACCGAGAAATCCAATCCATTCTTTAGCTTACGATTCTACGAGTTCAATGCGCCGCGCGGAACGCCACCATCTGCATGATGTAGTAGCTCTGGTTGGCAACACCGATACAACCTCCGGAAGGCGGGTTTAATGCTGCGGTCGCACTGTAGCTTCCGGTCGCTGTAACGATCTCGTCTTCCAGAATGTCGGTATTAAGTATTCGGCTCGTGTACCCGGCTCCCGCGCCGATTGTCCCTGCATCGGTTAAATCTGCCGCAATCAGCAAATCGTGCGCATTTGTTGTTGTTACGGATCCGCTTGAGGCGGTGGTATTCGTCGTCGAGGCGAAGGCTGCAACCGATACGTCTACTGGGTTGACCGCGTCAAGCCCACTGTATTCCGCAATCCGAACCGTCGCGGACCCCAGCGCTGCAGTGAACGTCACGGTCACGGTGTTTCCGCTTGCGGCGGCAGAGCCGATGTTCTTGGCGTAATAGACCGCTTGCGTTTGCGTTGTCCCTGGATATGTTTTAGACGGACAGTAAGTCTGCGTCGTTGGACCGGTAGCTAAGGTATAGGTATTTCCCTTTGTGTCGGTCACCGACTGCACGCGCGGCGTCGAATCCCACCAACCAACTACGACGACGTCCAGATTTCCCGCTGTCTGCGCGGCTGTATAGGTGGCGGTCGCTGTCGTCTGGATCGTCGATTGTGCTGCAGAGTTGCCCTGAACGTATGCAACCGGGGGGTTCCCCACCGTGAAGCTGACTCCGTTGCTGGCAACCCCACCTACGGTCACAACGACGTTGCCCGTCGTTGCCCCGCCCGGCACAGGCGCCACGATGCTGGTGGCGCTCCAACTCGTCGGCGTCGCCGGCGCGCCGTTGAATGTGACCGTACTTGTCCCCTGCGTTCCGCCGAAGTTCACGCCAGCGATTGTCACGGACGTCCCCGCCGGCCCAGTCCCCGGACTTAGGCTCGTGATGTATGGCACGACGACACCTGCCCCGGTCAGCGAAATGGCAACAGGAACAGTATTCGCGCTGTTAGTTACGCTAATAGTACCCGTCCTGGGGCCAGCCGCAGTCGGAGAAAAGGTCACGTTAGCAGTGCAGCTAGTACCGGGGGCCAGGGGCGACGAAGCACCGCAATTGTCCGTTTCCGCGAAATCGCCATTGGCGCTGACGCCAAAGATGCTCATCGTCGCGGTACTCGCATTCTTCAAGTTCAATTGTTGCGAGGCGCTGCTGGTTCCCGTGGCTTGCGCAGGAAAAACCACGGAACTAGGAGAAGCAATCAGCAGCGGGTTAAGAACCTGGACTGGGACTGTCACCTGGAGACTCTGGCCTCCCTGCGTATACGTCGCGCTCACGGCCGCGCTGCCAGGGCTGACTGCTGTCATTCCTCCCCGCGCATCGATCCCCACGACGGAGCTGTTCGATGATACGTGCGACAAGAGGGTAGACTCGGTTACGTCAGCAACGCTCCCGTCGGAGAACGTCGCGAGTATGACCAGCCCCGTTTGCTCGCCTAGACTTTCCATGACTACATCTGACACGAATGTTGATAGGGAAACGGGCAAGTCCGACCGCTCGATGTCGATCTAAATCGGGGCCGATGTTGCCCCTTGTCCGGATGCCATGATCCCATCCGCTATAAGACTGTAGAGTCGGCAATCGGCATCCGCAGGGATCGATATCGAGAATTGCGCGGGTGCCGATGTCTGTTGGACGTTAAAGCCTATCGGGTTTGGCCCGATGAGCGCTATTTGCGAAAACGTGGTGCCGCCGGGAGACGTGACGGTTACCGAAAGGGTGTGACCAGGGTTCACAACGGTCCCATTCGCGGGCGATGAAATTTGGATGCTTTGTCCTAGCGCTGCATGGGGTATAGCCACGACCACCAAAAGCGCCTTTGCGATCATGCTAAGGATTAGTAACGACGGGTTTCTTCTAGTCTCTTGCCTCATGTAAACCTTCTAACGTCAATCCCTTAGGGGTTTAGGCCGTGAAACGCGGCTTGCGTATAAGGCGTATTAAGCAGCTGAATCACCTGATTTGGAATCGGCGACGATGGATCGAGCACACTTGGTCCAGTAAAACTCAGCTGCTCAGTTCCGACCGAATGGACGAAACCTGTAAACACGTTCCCAGCGCTCACGCCCAGACCATTGAGCTGGCTAGTTTGCGAGACGATCGCGTCGTTCAAATTGCTGCCCGCTACTCCGAAGATTAAGGGCCAAGCGGTACTCGTAAATTTCTGGCCCAACAGGTCGCCATTTTGACCGCACTTCGTGCGAATGTGCCGAGCCGCGCAAGGAACGCCAAACGTGGTTGTACAATCTAGACTAGCAAAATTGTTGTAAACTCCCGCGATCAGAGCAGTCGGTAACAAGTGGGGGCCAGGTTGCGCAATTGCTTGAAGGCCCGCACTGAGCGACGAATCAACCGCTGTTCCGTTGCCGATCAGATCGCCCACCCCACCGTTCACCGAGCCCCCCCGGATATCGTTACGCTAGTAAAGCTGTAATTCCCATTGGAGGCCAGTAACTCCCGAGTGCAGTCACTCGTACTTCCGAGAAGCTGGGCAGCGAGCGGGGAGCCGAGATGTGGGGCGTCTATGGTAACTATTTTATGAATTACACCTTGGTTAAATGTTGGGCTATTAAGGAACTGAGGCAAGAGGACCATGGTCCGGGCCAAGTTCGCACCCATGCTATGCGTCACAACGTCAATCTGAGTGGCGGCCACAGCTGCGCCAGCACTATTGTTGCCCAGCCTGAACTGCTGAATCCAGTCGGCGATTTGCTTCAGGACTCTAGGTGCATTGTATTGAAAACCTAAGGAGTTAGCTCGAGCGCTGTTTGGGCCAATGGAATACTGGGGGGTTGAACTTGTCAGCGACGTGCCCACGGGGTCGCTAAAATCCACCCGCAGGACTGAGAATCGAGGATCCACGGCGCTCTTGCTGCTAACGAGCGGAGAAAATGCATTCCAAGTCTTCCAGTCGGCCCAAAGCCCATGAACCAGTGCAACAGGAGGCCGCACAATCAGGATTGAAAACGTGACGGGAGCAGTTCCAGATGTGGTCAAATCTTGGACCCGGACGGAGACCGATCGGCACGCCAACTGATCGTCGGAAGCAGTTTGGCCCCTGCACAAACCTGACCTGTAGCCTGAGCCAAGTGGACGGGCGAAGTCGATGGGGGCTCTATAAACTACAAAGGCAAAGGCAGGACCGCTTCCGCCAGGGTTACTGGAGATCACATTTATTTGGCTCTGCGAGAAACTGGTGTCACCTGGGTTTCCCAGTGCTCCGTCCTCGGTCGATGAAGTGCTTTGAACAGCGGGGGTTTGATGATCGTCGAGCAGCGTAATGGCGAATTGTTCGCCAGGATTGGCGGTCTTTATTCGTATCAGGGCCTGTGTCACACCGTCCGCCGCTGCGCCGGATACGATTCGGCCCCCGCTAGCCAGCGCACCCGGACTGGTTGTAAGCGCCGACGCGCCAATCAGCCCTGGCGCAGGGTCCACGAGTTCAATGCTCGTCGGCATGACATTGATCTGAAACGAGCGCGAGAACGCGATGCCGATGACTTGTCCCGAGTTGGGGACGCCTACTCCTATCGGGCCGCATTGATATGCAGTTGCGGTAACAGTGTGCAGCCCCGGGGTCGAGTACGTCGTGCCGAACCGCGCCTCCAGCCGCAATGCGGGGGCCCCATACCCAATGCATTGGGGAAAAGTTCCAAGCGTGGCGCCAGGATCGAGGTTTCCCAGGTCGCCACCTGCGACGAGAGAGAGGGAACTAGTATTAAGGTGCTGAGGGAAAATAGCGTCGGTTATGGAATCGTTTTTTAGAAATAGGTCGATCATGAGATGCTGCCCGACACCAACAGTGCGGGGAAAAGGGTTCGTGAAGGAAAAGCCTGGTCGCAGCTGGAACGGGCACGAAGAGGTCCCGCAACTATTCGAGTAGATGCCTGGCATGGGTGCGGCGCCACCCCCACCACTCTGAAGCGCCGCCGCGTCGTCAGCTAGATAAACATCATTTGCCGATCCTCGCGAAGCCCCTATAAGAAGGCCGATGAGTATGAAAAGACTTAAGATTTTGAACCGCACCGAAACCTCCTTGTTCGAGAAATCACATGCATGGGGCCTCCGTTGGACTGCTCCTTAAATTGTAACGTGCCTAAAGTCGCCAGATTGGTTATATAATTTTTAAGAGTCAGTCCCCCAGAAGCTAATAAGATTATAGGAATGATACAGGTCTTCAAGTAAGACTTTGTGCCCCGCCAGCGAAGAAGTCAAGCACTTTTCGCGCTTAGCAATGCAAATTCCCGCTGACAGAGTGGGATTCTTATAATCTTTTGGTAACCGCACTGTGAGTAGCTTTCGCGTTGCCAAAGAGGAGCCGAGGCTCAAAACTTGGCCGTGTTTTATTCGACGCCACGGCCAGGAAATCGTGTTACGAAAAAACGCCGAGTGCAGCCAAGGCGCTGTGGTCTCTTCCGGCTGCAGGCTGCAGAGTTCCAGCTTAACCGGAGCGGGCAAGCGAAGCGCCTTTGGTGCTGAGGCGGCGCGAAAGTTTTTCGTGCTCCTCGCGGAGTGCCCGGGGAAGACGGCTGCCGAATTTACCGAAGAACTGTTTGCTGTCGGCGAGATCGTCTTCCCAGTCTTCGGGATTCACACTCAGAAGTTCTTCAACGGCTTCAGATGAGATTTGCAGGCCATCGAGCGTGAGTGCGTTGCGCGTGGGCACGAAGCCCACGGCAGTCTCTTCGGCGGCGCCGCGGCCTTCGACTCGTTCCAAAATCCATTTCAGCACGCGGACATTTTCGCCGTAGCCGGGCCACAGGAATTTTCCGTCGGCGCCGCGGCGGAACCAATTCACATGGAAAATTTTGGGCGGGTGCGGGATGCGCTTGCCCATTTCCAGCCAGTAGCGGAAATAGTCAGCCATGTTGTAGCCGCAGAACGGCAGCATGGCCATGGGATCGCGGCGAACTATGCCCACGTTTCCGGTCGCCGCCGCAGTAGTTTCGCTCGCCATATTGGCGCCGACGAAGACACCGTGCTGCCAATCAAAGGATTCAAAGACCAGAGGTGCGACGCGCGCGCGGCGGCCGCCAAAAATGAACGCGGAAATGGGCACACCTTCCGTCGCTTCCCACTTCGGCGAAATAGAGGGAGATTGCCGCGCGGGAACGGTGTAGCGTGCATTGGGGTGCGCCGCCGGCCCTTTTGAAGTGTCCCACTTTTCGTTTTTCCAGTTGATGAGCCCAGCAGACGGCGGGCTGCCAATGCCCTCCCACCAGGGCTCGCGATCAGGCGTCATGGCCACATTCGTGAAGATCGTGTTTTTGTGCAGCGCGCCCATTACATTGGGATTGGTGAGCATGCCGGTCCCGGGCGCTACACCGAAGAAGCCGGCTTCCGGATTGATGGCGTGTAGATAGCCGTCATCGGCGATTTTCATCCAGGCGATGTCGTCGCCGACGGTCCAAACGCGATAGCCCTGATCCTGCAGAGCAGAAACCATCATAGCCAGATTGGTTTTGCCGCAGGCGCTGGGGAAAGCCGCGCCCATATAGGTGACTTTGCCGCCGGGCGATTCGAGGCCGAGGATGAGCATGTGCTCGGCCATCCAGCCTTGCTCGCGCGCCAGGTAGCTGGCGATGCGCAACGCAAAACATTTCTTACCGAGCAGGGCGTTGCCGCCGTAGCCGGAGCCCACGCTCCAGATCAGCTTTTCCTGCGGAAAATGCGCGATGTAGCGGCGCATGGGATCCAGATCGCCGAGGGAGTGCAAGCCGGGAACGAAATCGGAAGAAGAGCCGATGCGGTCCAGGGCGACTTTGCCCATGCGCGACATGATGCGCATGTTGGCGACGACGTAGGGACTGTCGGTGACTTCCACGCCGGCTTTGCTGATTGGGGAATTCACCGGGCCCATGATGTAGGGCACGACGTACATGGTGCGGCCGCGCATGGCGCCATCGAAGAGCGCGCCGATTTTGTACCTGGCGGCGCCGGGATCCATCCAGTTGTTGGTGGGACCCGCATCCTCTTTTTCAGGGGTGCAGATGAAAGTCAGATGCTCGGTGCGGGCGACGTCATTGGGACTGCTGCGATGCAGGTAACAATTGGGGTAGGTTTTTTCGTTGAGCGTCTCGGAATCACCTGCGCGAAGCATTTCGGCGGTGATGCGGTCGTCTTCTTCCGAGGACCCGTCGCAATACACGACGCGGTCGGGCTTGGTGAGCCGGGCGGCGTCTTCAACCCAATTTTCGAGTGGAGTCCCCACGATGCTCCTTCTGCGAGAAGGCCAGCGTGCGCCGCAGATAGCGCGTGAAAGCCGTTGCCGGTAACGAGTCACCGCTTGTGAACCGCAGCCACCCGCATGCGGCGAAGCCAACCGGACGGCGTGAGGTGGGAACTTCAAGCCAGGCTGGCAGGGCGGTATGCAATCGACACTGACAGTGTATGTTACCGGTCGGCGGGTGCGCAAGATGGGGCGAGAGGTGCTCATGCTAGGCGGGGCCAGCCGGTGCGGATGGCAGCGCTGCGGGGGGTCAGGTTCTTGCGTTGACCTGATCGTGCGTGCTAGACGGTTGCGGTTCGTCGGGGTAGCTACGTTCGGGGCGAGGAGCGTCGAAGATAATTTCAGGTGGCTCGTTCTCCGGCTTGGGGACACTGCGGAGGAGGAGGTTGCAAATGTAAGCCATGACCGCAGCGCGGCGAGGGGAAACGCGGTCCTGGGATACGAGAATGAGGAGGCGAGAGAGCACGTCGTTGACCTCGCCGGCGGTTTCAAATTTTTTTAGTTCACCGACGAGAGCAGTACTGAGGTCGGCTTCCTCGCGGATGAGGCGCTCGCGGAAGTGGTGAGCGCAAAGGCCGGCGTGAAGATCGGACACGGGCATGCGGCAACGGCGCCCGGAGGGAAAAGAGTGTTGGCAGCGGGTCGGGTCAGTGAGGGGTTTCTTGAAAACATTGGACTTAGCGGATTGTTCGTTCATTTTTCGTCTCCTATGAGAGTGTGTTGGGTATGCCATCCCGGGTGTTTTCGTAAGAGTGGCAAACAAAGGACTTGCGGGAGCATGAGTGCGTAAGAGTGGCAAGCAAAGGACTTAAAAGAAGTGGCGAGTGACGAGTGGCGAGTAAAAGCGAAAAGCCACGCTTACGGAGAAGCGTTTCTGCGCGAGTACGCAATGGGAAACGTATGGGCGGGTCCCAAAGATTTGCACGCGGAGACGACGCGGAGACCGGCAACCTGGAACGGCTGCGCCAATGAGACGAGGCTGGAAAGCGAGCGTCACAAGGCAACCTACCACGATTGGCTTTACCTTGTCAATAGATATCTTTATCGGTAACCGTTCGAACGGCGGAGAGCAGCATAGGCTATATTTCGCCGGTGCACCGGTCTATAACGTCTATTTAACGAAAGAGGGCTAATCCCATGTCAAGACCACCCTATCGGGTTTTGCGAGTCATTCTGGGTATCTGCTCGCTGTTCACGGCGGTCGGAGGGCTGATCATCATTTTCAGCAGCAGGCCGATGGTGATGCGCCTTTTTCTGCGGCCTCCCGAGTCGGAGGTATCAACCTTGCTGCTGCTGGTAACGAAAGAGATGGGCGGGTTCATTCTCATGCTCAGCGTGATGCTGTTCTTCGCCTATCGCGATCCTGCGCGAAACGTGGCCATTCTCGACGCGCTAACTGTCGGCCTCTGCATACTGGCCTTTACACCGTTATGGTCTCTTTACACGCTGGACATGCGACACCTATATCCGAGCTACCTGATTTGGGGGCGGTCTATCGCGCGTTTGGTGTTGGCGGCACTGCTTTTCTACCTGCGACCGCAAGAGAGTATTCCTAAGCCATCGTAAGAATTTGCGCTTGCGAACGCTATCTTGGCTGTAAGCAGAGGATTCGATCTACGGTCAATGATCGAGTCGGTCTCGAGCCGGCTCCTTGAGCCGGTCAAGGGGTTCGGGAAAGGTTGCCGACAATCCGGGAGTCATCGCGTGGTGGCTCGAATTGAATCGTGACGCCTGAGCAGTTTCTGAGCCCGAACAGCGGGGTGGTGAGAAACAGGTGAGTTGGGTATGCTAGGGACAAAAATCGCGCTAGTGTCCCATGCATGAGATTCCCGAACGCGTCGGCCCTTACCGCGTCCTTTCAAAGGTAGGCGAAGGCGGGATGGGTGTTGTGTACAAAGCGGAGGACCAGCGCCTGAAGCGCGTCGTCGCGTTGAAGGTCATCCGCGAATTCGATTCGGCCCCTTCCCGCCGCCGCTTTTGGCAAGAGGCGCGCGCCGCTGCGCAAGTCGCCCATCCAAACGCGTGCCGGATCTACGACGTTGCCGAAGAGCAAGATCGTCTGGTTTTGGTCATGGAGTTCATTGACGGGGAATCGCTCACGCGACGCATTGAGCGCGGGCCTTTGCCCGCTCAGGAAGCCGCCCAGATCGTGCTGGCCACCCTTTCCGCGCTGGAAGCCTTTCATAAAATCGGAATCGTCCACCGGGATCTAAAGCCCAGCAACATCATGCTGTCCGGCAGTGGAACAAAACTGCTGGACTTTGGCATCGCGAAGCACGTTGCGCTGAACTTTCCGGAAGAGACGGCTGCAACACTTCCGGACGCTACCAATCCGGGAATCTTCCTGGGTACGCCGAGGTATGCGTCCCCAGAACAGTTCCGGTGCCAAGCAGTTGATGCGCGCTCGGATCTCTTTTCGCTTGGAGCAATTTTTTTCGAAATGCTGACGGGCCAGCCGCCGTTTACGGGCGAATCCTTCGGCGAAATCGCGGATTCCGTTTTGCATGGATCTCCACCGGAGCTAAGCGGCTCGCCCGCGATTTCGGTGATCGGACGAATTGTACATCGCGCGCTGGCACGCGATCCTCAAGACCGATACCCAAACGCAGAAGCGATGGCGGCGGAGCTGCGAACCACACTAGAGATGGATGGGATCGAGAAGAAAGCCCGCGTGCACGCTCTGCAGCGACTCATTGTCCTGCCATTTCGCATGCTGCGGCCGAGCGAGGAGATGCAGTTTTTGGCGTACAGCCTGCCAGAGGCGATAACGGTTTCCCTTGCTGGTCTGAAAAACCTGGTTGTACGCTCCTCCATCGTGGCCTCCCGATTTTCGGCGGATGCACTCGACTTGCAAAGAATCGCCAGGGAAGCGGAAGTCGACGTGGTGTTGACGGGAGCGCTGCTCAATGTGGGCTATCAACTGCGGATTACAACGCAGCTCGTCGAGGTGCCGAGCGGAACGTTAATCTGGTCGCACTCCTCGCAAGCGACGACGCGGGAACTCCTCGAACTCCACGATGATCTGGTGCGCCGCGTCGTGGAATCCATCCTGCCGTCGCTGACCGTGCAAGAGCATCAGTCGCTGCAACAAGACCGCCCGGCCAGCCCCACCGTCTATCACCTCTATTTGCAAGCGAACGAGTTCAGCCGACAATGGGAAAATCTAACCACCGCGATTGAGCTGTATGAGCGTTGCTTGAGCCTCGACGCTTTGTATGCGCCAGCATGGGCGAGACTTGGCCGCGCCCGCTGGCTTTGGGACAAGTACAACCAAGGTTCCGTCGAGGGGCTGCGCGCAGCCGATGAAGCCTTTCAGACGGCCCTGCGGCTGAATCCCAATTTGACACTGGCGCACAATCTCTATACGAATCTTCAAGTCGACCAAGGCCGATCGCTCGATGCAATGAAGCGGCTCTTGGACCGCGCCCACCAGCGAAGAAGCGATGCTGAACTCTTTGCCGGGCTTGCTCACGTGTGCCGTTACTGCGGGCTCTTGCAAGCAGCGCTTGCGGCACATCAGGAGGCCCGGCGCCTAGACCCGCCGGTCCCAACCAGCGTCAATCATACATACTTCATGTTGGGCGACTATCAGCGGGCGCTTGAATCCTCTGGGAGTGATTTCGGATACTGTTTGGGGCTGACGCTCGCACTCCTTGGGCGGACAGACGAAGCAATTTCCACTCTCCGCCAAAGAGAACAAATCAAGCCGCCGCGTCTCGGAAGGCTGTATCTGACCTCACTACGCGCACTCCTGGAGACCAAGCGCGAGGAGAGTCTGGAAGCAAGCGAGGAGCTAAGGAAAGCCACCTTCCGCGATCCGGAGGGGATGTATTATTTGGCGCGACAGCTCAGTTACCTGGGTCAAGTAGCTGAAGCCTTGGAAACACTGTCACGCGCAATAGACAATGGCTTTTTCTGCTATCCCGCAATGGTGCGTGACCCGTGGTTCGAGGCGCTTCGAACCCGGGCTGAATTTACCGGCCTCTTGCACAAATCTCACCAGTTATGCAGGGAAGCCTCCGCATCCTTTTTGGCTGCAGGCGGCGATGCCCTTCTGGGGATACATGCAGAGGTCTACTGACATGGGCGCTTTTTTGAACCCAGTACCAGCTCACGCCACACCCAGGTGAACCGTGCCTGGATGAAGGGGCACTCGGAACTAGTGGACAGAGCGTAAAAAGGCGTTTAGAGCGTCGGGGCCTCGTTTTTAGCCTATACTCATCGCGAATCGAGTGTGCATTGATTTCGCGGCGGACCGGTATTTGGTTATTGCTGGCGTTCACGCTCATTGTGGGAGCGGCCGCGTTCTTGGCCCCGCGCTTTGACTTGCCACCGTCCTACCATGACTTCGCCGATAAGCGCGTGTGGCTGGGCATTCCGCACTTTGGAGACGTGGCCTCCAACCTGCTATTCGCCATAGCGGGCTTGTGGGGATTGCTTTGGCTGGGCAGAAAGCCGAGCGGCGCAAAGTTTGTCGATCCGCGCGAGCGCTGGCCCTACTTAGTGCTGTTCTTCGGACTGCTGCTCACCGCCTTCGGTTCTTCTTACTATCACCTTGCCCCGGACAATGCGCGTCTGGTCTGGGATCGCTTGCCCATGACGATGATATTCATGCCGCTCGCGGCGGCAGTGATTGCCGAGCGCATCAGCGTGCGCGCAGGACTGTGGCTGCTTCCGGTTCTCGCCGCCGCAGGAATTGCAAGCGTGCTGCTGTGGCGCGTAAGCGTGCTTCATGGCACAGGAGATCTGCGCTTCTTTTCCGCGGTACAGGTGTATGCGGTGCTGATTTTGCCGGTCGCGTTGTTGCTGCCGCCGCGGTACACGCGTGGCTCCGACTTAGCAGTTGTTTTTTTCCTTTACGCTCTGGCCAAAATCACGGAAACCGCGGACCATCAAATTTTCTCGTGCGGGCACATTGTGAGCGGGCACACACTGAAACACCTGGCAGCGGGCGTGGCGGGATATTGGATTCTAAGGATGCTGCAGAAGAGACAGCCCATCCAAAGTCAGTGACATCCCAAGTCCTGGGTTCCGAACCGGAACTCGTCCACGATCTTATCCTCTGCGTTGGTTAATTGTCGGGGCGCTCCCCCGTTAACCGCGAACACATACCATCCCGCACCATTGGGCATTGCGCACTTGGCCGCTTCTATGAGCGTCTGGTGTTGATGACGGCAGCGACGGTGACTCCAACTGTCTGTCCACGCGGCCTCGTAATGTAAGCTATCTGTCCACGCGGTCACGTAATGCAAGTCGAGACTAAGAGGCTTATGGCGCAGACGCAGCGTCGATATTATTTCCGTGAGCCAGTGGAAGTTAGGCGGCACGCGGTACGTCCTAGAAAAAGGTCAACTTACGCTTGGAGGTAACAACGCGTCAACCATCCGAAGGTACTGGAACGAGGAATCCTTGCTAGGCGCGAGGGTACGTTCAGGTGGGAGTCGGGGCAGGCGGCGAAGGATTGTGAATTGGGGGTGAGTGGCTTAGACTTCCGGCGAATTGCGGAGGGGAAAATGCAGACACGGCGGAGTTTCCTGGGGTCGGTGGGAGCGGCGGCTTTGGGCGTGGCCGGACGGGCGGCATTTGGCGGAGACGCGATAACGGCTGAGATAGTTACGAAGAATAGGGACGATGCCGAACGCGGCAACGCGGATTCGGCGGCACCTGCGGGCGAGAAGATGCTGTTTTGGGTGGCAGTGTCCACGCCGTGCGACAAAAACCTGAATTTTGATCCCGAGCTGTACAAGGATTTGCTGGCGTATTTGAAGGCGCAGGGCGCGGATGGCGTAGTGGTGCTCGGAACAACCGGGGAGTTTCCTTCGTTTTCGTTTGCCGAGCGGAAGAAGGTTGCGGAGACGGCGCTCAAGAACCGGAATGGCTTGAACATCATCGTGGGGCCGGGCACGTCGAATTTTCCGGAGACGATCGAGCTCTCGAAGCACGCAGAAGAGCACGGCGCGGACGGACTGTTGATTGTTCCGCCGTTTTATTACAAGCGTGTGGGGCAAGAGGCGCTGACGAAATATTATTCGATGATCTTCGAGCAGGTGAAAATTCCGATCAACCTGTATCACATCCCGTTTGCGAGCGGCGTGCCGATTTCGCATGAGCTGCTGCATAGCCTGGAGCACTATCCCAATCTGGCGGGAATCAAGGATTCGGTGAGCGATCCCGAGGTGTATCACCGTTTCGTGGCAGAATTTCCGCGACTGAACATGCGCACAGGGACGGACGTGAATCTGAAGTATGCGCTGGAGCACGGGATGGGCGCGATTTTGGCGGAGGGCAATAACTTCACGAAGCAGATTGCGGCGGTGTTTGCGGCGAAGCGCGCGGGGAAGGACATCGACGAGCCGATTACGAAGCTGAATGCGGCTCTGAAACTGCTGCGGGCGGGCGACGTGGATGAGTATGGGCCGATGAAGTATGCGTTGAGTTTGCAGATGGGGACGCGGCAGTTCTATCAGCGGCCGCCCAACTCGGATGTGACCGACGAGCAGAAGGCAAAGATCAAGGAGGCGTTGGAGGAGATTAAGAGGATGGGGTGAGGGGCGGAGACACAGGACGTGTTCGACGGCGATCGGTTGAGGTCCTTCGGCTACCCTCGTCGGGTAGCCTCAGGATGACACCGCCGTAGTTTTGGTTTGGCGGGGAATTCTGGGGGAGGGTCAGAATGTTTCAATGGGACATAAAAGGTTTCGTGCGTTTGTGCGTGATGGGGAGCGTGTTGGCAGTGCTGCCCATCGTGGCTTGGGCGCAGTGGAAGGCTAAGGATACGGAGTGGCCCAGCTATGCTGCGGATTTGGCGGGGACGCGGTACCGGCCGCTGGAGCAGATCAATGCGGCGAACTTCAGCGATTTAGAGATTGCCTGGCGGATCAAGACGGACAATTTCGGGAACCGGCCGGAGTACAAGCTGGAGGGCACGCCGCTGATGGTGAACGGCGTGGTGTATACGACGGCAGGATCGCGGCGCGCAGCGATTGCGCTGGATGCGGTTACGGGCGAGTTGTTGTGGGTTCACGGCGAACATGAGGGGGCGCGCGGAGGCGCGGCGCCGCGGCAGCTTTCCGGGCGCGGGTTGGCGTATTGGTCGGACGGAAAAGAAGAGAGGATTTTGTATGTGACGCCCGGATATCAATTGATTTGCCTGGATGCGAAGACAGGGGCACGCGTGCCCGGTTTCGGAAATAAGGGAGCAGTGGATTTGAAGCTGAATGACGATCAGGAGATTTTGCCGGACTTAACGACTGGCGAAATCGGAATTCAGTCGGCGCCGGTGGTGGCCAGGGACACTGTGATTGTCGGCGCGGCTTTTCGTGAGGGCATGACGCCGAAGAGCATGCGCAACAACAAGGGATACGTGCGGGGATTTGATGTGCGCACGGGAAAGCGGCTCTGGATTTTTCACACCATTCCGAAACAAGGCGAGTTTGGGTATGACACGTGGCTGAACGGTTCGGCGGAATACACGGGAAACACGGGAGTTTGGACGCAGTTCACCGTGGACGAAGAATTGGGGCTGGTGTATTTGCCGGTGGAATCACCGACAAACGATTTTTACGGCGGGCACCGGCCGGGGAACAATTTGTATGGCGAATCGCTGGTGTGTGTGGATTTAAAGACCGGGCAGCGGAAGTGGCACTACCAGTTAGTGCATCATCCAATGTGGGACATGGATATTTCTTCCGCGCCGATTCTGGCGGACATTACCGTGGATGGAAAACCGGTGAAGGCGGTGGCGCAACCGTCCAAGCAGGGATTTCTTTATGTTTTCGACCGTGTGACCGGGAAGCCGGTGTGGCCATTTGAAGAGAAGCACGTGGAAGTGGGAACGGTGCCGGGCGAATGGTATTCACCGACGCAGCCGATTCCCTCGAAGCCGCCGGCTTATAGTCGCAACGGAGTATCGGAGAGCGACCTGATTGATTTCACTCCGGAACTGCGGGAACGCGGGAAAGCGATTGCGTCGAAGTATCACCTGGGTCCGGTGTATACGCCGCCATCGGAAAGCAAAGTGGATGGGCCGCTGGGAACGTTGACGGTGGGGACGGCGTCGGGCGGGACGAATTGGCCGGGAGGATCCTACGATCCAGAGACGCACATGGTGTATGCGTTTGCCTGCAACGCGTGCGCGGAGCCGATTGGCTTGGTGCGCGCGCCGAAAGAAGTTTCCGACATGAATTACATCGCCGGTACCGCGGGAGAAGAAGTGAAGATTCTGCGCGGACCTGGCGAAAATGCCGGTGCGGATTCGCCTATGCCGCCGAAGAAGAGAGCGGGCAGCGGGTACGTGCCGCTGAACGTGGACGGACTGCCGCTGCTGAAGCCGCCTTATGGGACGATCAGCGCCATCAATCTCGATAAGGGGGAAATTGTCTGGCAGATCGCACACGGGGAGACGCCGGACGTAGTGCGGAATTATCCGGCACTGAAGGGCATGAATATTCCGCGGACGGGGCAGGAAACCTATAACGTCGGGACGCTGGTGACCAAGACGCTGGTGATCGCCGGCGATGGGCAGATCACCACAACATCAGATCATCCGCGCGGCGCGATGCTGCGCGCTTACGACAAGAAGACCGGGAAGGAAGTCGGCGCGGTGTACATGCCGGCGCCGCAGAGCGGTTCGCCGATGACGTATATGGTGAAGGGCAAGCAGTACATCGTGGTGGCGGTGAGCGGCGGCGCGTATTCGGGGGAATATATTGCGTACAGTTTGCCGTCGGCGGAGTGAACCGAGAAAGACAACGCATCCTTCGGGGCTCAGGCTAAAGAGACGCAGAGAGCGCTGAGCATCGCAGAGGTAAATGCATGCGGAAAAGATTGCCTTGAACAGAATTGGCTTCGCGACCATCGGCGTGGCGACGATCGGAACGCTCTGCGTTGGGATGGCAACGCGCGCGACGAGGGTGCTACGGGCGCAAGAGACGGCGCCGACGTCGCGATCGGTTTGGGATGGGGTGTACACAGAGGAACAGGCTAAGCGAGGCGAGGAACTCTATCGGAAGGAATGCGCTTCGTGTCACGGTGACACGCTGGTAGGCGGAGGTGGCGCGGCCCCGCTTACCGGCGGGGCATTTCTTTCGAATTGGAACGGGCTTACGGTCGGAGATTTGTTCGACCGCATTCGCAAAACCATGCCGCAAGGGTCTCTGGGAAAGCTGAGTAAGCAGCAGGACGCGGACATTCTGGCGTACTTACTGAGCTTTAATAAGTTTCCCGCGGGGAAAACGGAATTGCAGAAGCAGGTGGAGTTTTTGAAAGAGATTCGGTTCGAAGCGACGAAGCCTGAAGCGAAGTGAGGATTTCGATTTGTGAGGAGGCAGTATGAAGAAGATGGTGCCGGTGTTGGTGATCGGCGCGGCGCTTGCTGGATTTGTGGCGGGTCAGGCGATGCGGCCGAAGCCGGAGGGTGTGCTGAGCGGGCACTTCGATGAGCTTTCGATGATGCCGAGCGCGCTCGGGCAGGACAAAGGCGAAGTGATGCCGTTCGGCTACAACTCTCCGCGCGTACCGGCGCTGGCGCCCGACGCGCCGCCCATCACGTACTGGAATATCGAAGACATTCGCAAGGCGCACTCGGAGTTGGCGGAGAAAGCGGCAAAAGCACTGACGCAGGCGGGCACCGGAAGCTCGCAGTCGTTCGGCGGGGGACCGGTGCACGTGCAGACGCGGAACTTCAGCATCTTTATGCTGTATCGGGCGCACCGCGAGCAGCCAGTGCTGAGCTTGACGAAGGTCAACAGCGTGTGGGACGACGCGGAGATGCACGCCGGAGCGTACGATTTTTATGTGATCACCGGCGGAACTGGGGAAATGATCGTGGGCGGCAAAATCGCGAACCGGCAAAACTTGCGGGACAAGGACGGGATCATCCCGGGAGAATATCGCGGCCAGCCGATCGAAGGCGGTCAGACTTTCAAGGTGAAGGCCGGGGATTGGCTGCTGATTCCGCCGGACACGCCGCACCAGCCGAAGCCGGATGCCGGCGGGTTCAGCTACATGATCATGAAGCTAAATGTTGGCGTTTATCCGTGGAGCCTGGTGCGCTGACCGGCCCCGCGAGCGCGTTAGGAGTTCCACGCCACGCGCGAAAGCTGGCGCTTGCGATTTTCCCATTCCGCGCCGGAGAGAATGCGCGGCGCCACTTCGATGAGCCGCGGCGTCAGCTTGAAGACCGCGAGGGCCGTCCAGGGCTTTCCGTCGCGGGTGCGGAAGGCACGCTCGTTCAGCAATTCGGCCATGTGCTTATAAGATTGATCCTGGACAACCATCTCAGCCAGGTGATTCAGAACTTGCATCTCGGTGGGATTCTCTTCCAGGTGCAGGCAATCGCGGGCGATGCGAGTGCCGTAGGGAATTTCTTCACCGGGGACTAGTTCTGTGGAGGGGGCGGGGGGCTCCACTTGCACCTCGCGTTCCCACTCGACGGCAACCAAGCGCCATCCGGCGGCCTCTCGCTGGTTGAGGTATTCTGCGCTGGGCCAAGCCGAAAGAGCTTCGCGAACCCACTCAATCTTTTTCATGGAACCTCTCCTTGACGACCTGCTCGCTTAGGCAACGAAAAGAGGCACACCCACCTGGCGGTCGAGGGAGCAATTTTCTTGCCCTTAACGTCCGGGCGTAAATTATTAAAGGAAAGCGGCTTAGCTTGCGCACGAGACGGTCTGAACAGCGCGGAAATGTCCGTTCGTGGGATGCTTTGTTGCGTCACCGGACACCGGCATGAGCGACCCGCGGCGCAGCGTCAAAAAGTAGAGCTTTTTCGTCCCACGCCGGTTATGATGGCGGCGTCTTAGTTGTCCCACCCTCAATTTCCCACATTACATCTCTAGGCCGACCCGGTCCCGCCTCAGTTTGGCGGTGTCCCATGCAAGTCGACGTGAAGGGGAAGCGGACAGAAGAGCGTAAACACTTGAAGGTATCGGTGGATTTGTGCAGCGTGGACGTGCGAACGCCCGCGCACTCCGGGGTTACAGACAATGTGAGCACGCACGGAGCGCGAGTGCTGACGAGCAAAGCGTTGAAGTCCGACGAGCGGCTAAACGTGCGGTCCATGTTAGGAAGCTACCGGTCGAGGGCCCGTGTCGTGTATTGCGTGCCTGCGGAAGGGGGATTGTACGCGGTTGGATTGCAGCTCTACGCCAGCGCCGGGGAATGGGTATCGCCGGAGTAGCTCTGGCGAGCGGCGATCAGAATTCGAGGCGGAGGTGAAGCCCCGCCGATCAGCGGGCCGCGAGTTGCTGTCGACTTAAGACCGCAAAAAGATTGCTGTAGTCGTCGGTCCAGAGAACGGGTTGCTTTCTCAAAGTGATCGGGGTCGCCTTCTGTTCCAAGTTAGGCATCCGGAAGGCCTCGTGGTTTTGGGAGAGCAGGATCCACAAGCTGTACCGATCCTTAACTTGAACCGCATTGAGATGATATGCCTCGCTGAGGGCGGCGATCACCGGCGCGAGATCCAGAAAGCGATTGGAGATATTGAAGGCCAAAATGCCGCCGGGCCGCAAGTGTTGCAGGTAAATTCCCATAGCTTCCCTGGTAAGAAGATGTACCGGAATAGCGTCGGCGCTGAAGGCGTCAGCTACCAGAACATCGAACTTTTGCAGGTTGCCGCGTGCGGCCTCTCGTTCGAGAGAGAGCCTGCCGTCTCCTATTACGAGGTCAATGGACACAGATGCATCCTTCAGAAACTGGAAATACGGCTTGGGTCCGAAGGACAGCAGCGGCACAACGGGATCGATCTCGTAGAAACGGAAGTAATCGCCGCGCCGCGCGTAGGAGGCTAGCGTGCCGACCCCGAGTCCAATTGTGCCGACGCGCAGGTTCTCTTTTCCGGGGGCTTTCCGAGGATAGTTGGCCAGCAGCAAGCCGACTCCGCTTTCCGGGCGATAATACGTGGTAGGTATGTTGCGCTGTTCGGGATTCCTGAACTGCGCGCCATGGACCGTGCTTCCGGAGATGAACTCAATCAGGTCGGGCGTTTCGATGACATACTTCACGCCAAAAAAGTTTCTTTTGTAGAAAAGAATGTGCTGCAATCCCACGGCAGTGTACGAGTAAGCGAGAATCGCGAACACGCCGAGCAAGGCCAGTGCCGTTATGGGTTGCCAAGGAAAGGCAGAATGCAGATTTTGTTTGGCGACTTTCTTTTGATTCTTGCGCAGAAGTTTGGCGGCCAGGAGAACCGCGACCGCCGTCCCGCCAGCGTAATACTCATTTGTCAAGAAGGATAAGGGGATCCTGGGAAAGAGGCTTATGATGTGGGGCACAAGAAAAGCGCCGAGAAGCACCACTGCGGCGATCCAGGAAGTTTGCTCGGCGCGGCCGCTTGGGTCCTCGAGAATGAAGGCCAAGAAAAGCAGGAAACCGCAGGAAAGCAAAGCGATTTGAAATTCCCAGAAGCCGCTAAAAATGGCGGGCGCAATGATCACGACGAAAATACCGCCCAAAGCGCCGCCGGCCGCAACCATGAAGAAGAATGTCGTCAAGTGCCGCGAGGCCGGTTTGGAGCGAGCCAGCTCACCATGGCAAACCATGCACACGACGAACAGGGCCGCACAACAAAGCATGATTTGAAAAGCTGTTCTGCCATGATAACCGAGCGATTGTGGCTTCAAGACCAGGCCAAGAAAAAGAAAATAGAGAGGCCAAAAACCGCCGCGCTGATACCAGCGATTGCTGTCGAAAGTGAAAATGAAGGAGAGCAGATAGAGGCTGAGAGGAAGGACCCAAAGGAGCGGAATGACTGCCAGATCCTGGCACAAAAGATTCGTAGTGGCGAGAAGAATCGTGGAGGAGCAGGCGCTGAAGGCTATCCAAAGCAGATACTTGGCGGGCGGCGGTGTATTGTGATGGATTGATTCCGAAGCGTTTGCCGTTTGCGGTGACGCATCGGCGGTTGTCCCCACGCTGCCTGGAAGTTTCCACGCCAGGCTGGCGCACAGTGCAATGAAGACGAGATAGCCGAACGTCCACAGATGAGCCTGGTGTTTTAATGTGAAGAGCCATTCCAGGAGGAAGGGATAGCTCAGTAAGCCCAGGAGCGAGCCAGCGTTAGAGAGTGCATAAAGGCGATAGGGAGAGTTCCCGGTGCGCGTCCGGGCAAACCAGTTCTGCAGCAGCGGTCCGGTGGTCGACAATAGAAAGAAGGGGACGGCCACGGTAACTGCCAGCAGTTGCAGGATCTTCCATACCGGGTTGTCGCCTGGTTGCGGCTTCCAAGTCAATCCCGGCGTGAGAGGTGTGGCCCACTTCCACCAGACGATTGCAAGTACCGCCAGCGCGGAAATCAACAGAACGCCGTGTATTACTCCCTGCGCGCGAAGCCGCACTCGGCTGGCGAGGAAGTGGGAATATCCATAGCCAAGCAGCAGGAGCACTTGAAAGAACAGCATGCAAGTGTTCCAGACGGATGGCGCGCCGCCAAATAAGGGCAGAATGTACTTACCAATGATCAACTGCACCTGAAAGAGGAGAAAGGCGCTGAGAAAGACAGTCGCTGCGAAGGTTAACGCTGCGAGGCGCGTTCCGCTCTTGCCAGCCGCGGGGAGGGTTGCCTCCGCAGGCAATGTAAATTCGGCAGTATCAATCATCTCTTGATTTTTGCAGGTCGCTGAGTCACCCACCATCGCTATTCGGTGGAAGGATGACCTTTTGATAAGGAGCGTGCGTGCCCAGCGTTCGAAGCGGGGTATGATTGCGAAATGTACGCTCAGAAACTCAAGGTTGAAGTCGTGATACACGGGGAGCGCCGCGACTGTCCACTAGAGTGGCTAGATCAATTTTGCATGCGGAACTTTACGAATGCGGTGGAGTTTGACGATACGTTGCCAGTAGCCGATGGGATTGTGGAAGCGAGCTTTCAAGTTACGCCCGAACGTTTTGCAGAAAGCCTGGGGGCATGGCTGACACAGCGCGGGAAGGGGGAAGGACAGGCGTTGCGGGTCGAAGTAGCGACGACGAGATGAATGGTTCAGGCTGCGGAGTCGCGTTTCTCACCGCTGAGTAGCGCTTTGATTTCGGGCAGAGCAGCCAGCACCGCGGCTTCACCGACGGCGACGAGTTCGTCGGTGCGGGTGAAGTCGTCCCACACGAAAGGCTTCACGTCAGGTTCGATGATGACGTCTGCTTGCTGGCGCCAGGCGAGTTCGCCGTGGCGCTGGATGATGTTGAAGGAGCGGCTGATGACGTCGGCGGCCGTGCGGGGATCTTCCAAGTTGCCTGCTTCGAGATAGACGGCGATGACGATATCCGCTCCGAGCAGCAGAGCACCTTCGACAGGAACGGGCGCGGTGAGAAAGCCATCCACCAGCGTGCGGCCTTCGAACTGAATGGGGACGAAAAGCCCTGGGTATGAGCAAGAGCCTCGCAGCGGAGGGAGAAGCGGTCCGCGAGTGTAGTAGACGGAAATCCCCGCGTTGATGTCCGTGGCGGCAATAGCGAACGGAGTTTTCAATTCTTCGAAGGTTTTCACATGCGTGAATCGCGTAAAGTAATCTTCCATGCGCTTGTTGGTAGCCAGGCCGAGCCAGGAAGGCGTCCAGCGTCCAAAATCCGCGAAGGTGGTGCCGCTGGCAATGCGCTGCATGTCGTCCAGCGGCACGCCGGCGCAGTAGCAGGCGCCGATCAGCGCGCCGACGCTGGTCCCCGCGACGCAATCAACGGGAATGCCGGCGTTGATCAGCGCGCGAAGCACACCGACGTGTGCGATACCACGCGCAAATCCGCCAGCCAGGGCGAGCCCCACGCGCAGGCGCTCGCTGTTCGGTCGCTCGCCGCCGATGGCGAAAGAATGAAGTTTATCCTTCGCGTTCCGCAGCCAGTCGAGGGCGTTGGATACTTTGTCTTCCAGCATTGGTCTAGTCATTTTAGGGCCTCTCAGGCCCCGCGGCATAGGGTTTGACCGGGGAATGCCGGTTTTGTAACCTGTCCTGCCGTCTGATTTCCTGAAAAGAGCATCCATGAAACGTCGGATTGAAAAGGCTGTAGTGCTGGGCGCGGGGACGATGGGCTCACGCATCGCCGCGCATTTTGCCAACGCCGGGCTGCCGTGCATTCTGCTGGATATCGTGCCGCCGAATTTGCCGGCCGATGCGCCGGCTGCCGAACGCAACAAGATTGTGCGCGCGGGACTGGAAGCGGCGAAGAAGTCGAAGCCCGCGGCTTTTTTTACTCCCGCGCTGGCGGAACGCGTGGCCATTGGCAATTTTGAAGACGATCTAGCGCGCTGCGCGGAAGCGGACTGGATCATCGAAGTCGTCGCCGAAAATCTGGAGATTAAACGCAAGCTGCTTTCGCGCGTGGCGCAGGTTCGCAAGGCGGGCGCGATTGTGACTACCAACACGTCCGGGCTGCCTGTGCGTTTGATCGCCGAAGGCATCAGCGAGGAATTTCAGCAGCACTGGGCAGGAACGCATTTTTTCAATCCGCCGCGCTATTTGAAATTAGTGGAAGTGATTCCGGGGCCGAAGACCTCGCCGGAGGTGATCGAGGCGCTCAGCGAGTTTTGCGACCACAGGCTCGGCAAAGGCGTGGTCATTGCCAAGGATACGCCGAATTTCATCGCCAACCGCATCGGCACGTTTTCGATGCTGAATGCATTGCGGCTGATGGGCGCGCTGGGCATGACCGTGGAAGAGGTGGATGCCTGCACCGGGCCGGCGATTGGGCAGCCGAAGTCGGCTACCTTTCGAACCGCGGACATTGTGGGAATCGACGTCTTGGCGCACGTGGTGAAAAACATTTACGAGTCGGTGGCCAACGACGAATCGCGCGAGATGTATCGCCTTCCGGTGCTGGTGGAAGAAATGGTGCGGCGCGGCTGGCTGGGGGACAAGAGTGGGCAGGGCTTTTACAAACGCGTGAAGGGCGACGGGGAGCGGGAGATTCTGACCGTCGATTTGCACACGATGGAATACCGGCCGCGGCAGAAAGCGCGATTTGCTTCCATCGAAGGCGGGAAGACAATTGAAGACACGCGGCAGCGTTTGCGTGCGCTGGTGGGGCCGATTCTCGAGGGCCAGAAGGGCGACAAGGCGCAGCAATTTTTGTGGGGCTCGATCTCGGAAACGTGTCTGTATGCGGCGCGTCGCGTGCCTGAGATCTCTGACAGCGTTGTGGATGTGGATCGTGCGATGCGCTGGGGGTTTGGCTGGGAGCTGGGTCCGTTCGAGGTGTTGGACGCAATCGGTGTGAAGTCGTTCGCGGAACAGGTGCAGAAAGAGGGGCGCGCCTTACCGGCCGCGATCGAGAAACTGCTGGCGAGTGGTCGAGGCGCATTCTATGAATCAGCGAAGGGCGCAACGACGGTTTTTGACCTCGCGAGTGGCGCAGCGAAAGCGGTGGAACCGGCGAGCGGCGTGGTGGTTCTCAAATCGCTGAAGGATGCCGGACGCGAAGTCGAGCGCAATTCCGGCGCGAGCCTGATTGACCTCGGCGACGGCGTGGTGTGCTGCGAATTTCACGCCAAGATGAACGCGATCGGCGCGGACCTGATCGCCATGCTGCACAAGGGCCTGAAACGGCTGAACACCGATTTTGACGCCATGGTGATCGCCAACGAAGCGGTGAATTTTTCCGTGGGCGCCAACTTGATGCTGGTGCTGGTGGCCGCGCAAGAGCAGGAGTGGGACGAAGTCCATATGGCGGTGAAGCAGTTTCAGAATGTGAATCTGGCGTTGAAGTATGCGCCGAAACCGGTGGTGGCCGCGCCACAGGGAATGGCTTTGGGAGGCGGATGCGAGATCAGCTTGCACGCGACGCGCATTCAAGCAGCGGCGGAGGCGTACGTTGGTTTGGTGGAGACCGGCGTCGGGTTGATTCCGGGCGGCGGAGGTTGCAAAGAAATGCTGATACGCGCGAACGAGCGCGCCGCGAGCGGAAAGGATTTGGATTTATTTCATGCGCTTCGCCCGATCTTTGAAACCATTGCCATGGCCAAGGTGGGAAGCAGCGCGGAGGAATCGCGCGAGCTTGGCTTCTTGCGCCGTGAAGACGGCATTTCCATGAATCGCGACCGGTTGGTGGCGGATGCGAAGGAAGTGGCAGTGGCCTTAGCTCGTGGCGGGTACAAACCACCGGCAGCGAATTGGCAGGAAGGCGCGCAGACCACGCAGATCAAGGTGCTGGGCGAGCAATTTCTTGCCGCCGCGAAGATGGGGATTCATCTGCTGGTGCGCGGCGGGTATGCCTCGGAATACGACGCAACCGTGGCGCGCAAGCTGGCCAATATTTTGTCCGGCGGACCGCTGACCGCGCCACAGATGGTCAGCGAGCAATATTTGCTGGATTTGGAGCGTGAAGCCTTCGTGTCGCTCTGCGGCGAAAAGAAAACGCAGGAGCGCATTGCGCATACTCTAAAAACCGGCAAACCCCTTCGGAATTAGCTCACGCTCGGTCGTACCTTAAAGCGTACAAAAGCGTATTGAAATAGCGATTCCGCGTGCGCTATTCTATCGGGCGGAAGGTGCGCCTTGCAAAAGCTGCTGGCGCCGCGCGAAGCGGCCAATATCCTGGGCATTAGCTATCCGACCCTGAAGCAGTGGATTTACCGCGGGAAGCTGAAGACCGCCAAGACCCCGGGCGGACACCATCGCGTTCCGGAGAGTGAAATCGATCGCCTGTTTCCCAAGAAGCTGGAACGCGGGGACATTGAGACGCGGCGCGGCAATTTTCGCAACATCAGCGGACGCAACCAGTTGTTTGGCCGCGTGCTGGACGTGAAATACAGCGGCCTGCTCGCGCAGGTCACGCTGAAAATCGGCGAACAGCAAATCACCGCGATCATCACCGCGGATGCGGCCAAGGAAATGCGCCTGAAAACGGGTGAGCGCGCGGCGGCGCTGATCAAATCCACGGAAGTGATGATCCTGCGTGTATGAGCGCCGCCTCGACCGGGCAGTTCAAAAGCTGATGAATCTTGTGAAATGTTCTTTACGCTGCCTGGTGCTGACCTCCTGCCTGCTGGTTTTGCGAACCGCCAACGCTCAGGAGATTCGCGTCGCCGCGGCGGCCGATCTGAAATTTGCACTGGATGAGCTCGGCGCGCAATTCGAGAAACAAACAGGAAGGAGAATTAATGTCAGCTACGGCTCCAGCGGGAATTTCTTCGCGCAAATCCAGAATGGCGCGCCATTCGACGTCTTATTGTCGGCGGACATCGAGTATCCGCGAAAGCTGGAAGTTGCGGGCCTGGCCGAGCCGGGAACGCTTTACGAATATGCGGTCGGGCGCATCGTAATCTGGATGCCTGCTGATGGACGCGCCGATCCAGCGAAGCTTGGCTGGAAGGCGCTGTTGGAGCCCGGCGTTGAGAGGATAGCCATCGCCAATCCAGAGCATGCGCCGTATGGCCTGGCGGCCGTTGCGGCGCTGCGTAGTGCCGGAATCTATGAGCAAGTCCGCCGGAGACTCGTTTATGGCGAAAATATTGCACAAGCCGCGCAATTCGTGGCGTCGGGCAGCGCGCAGGCAGGAATTCTCGCGTTGTCGCTGGCGTCTTCTCCTCCGATGAGAGACGGCAAGCGTTGGGAAATTCCCGCGAACATGCATGCGCCGATTGAGCAGGGCGCCATAATCCTGAAGAGTGCCAAGGACAAGGAAGGCGCGCGAGCTCTTCTGGCTTTCCTAAAGAGTGATGCGGGCGGGAAGATTCTCGAAAATTACGGATTCACGCTGCCGGTTTCTGCTGGAGCGGGTGCCACGAGCCAATGAACATCGAAGCGCTTCTCCTTTCGATACGTTTGGCGCTCTGTGTCTCATCCATTCTTTTTGTCGTGGGCGTGCCGCTGGCCTATTGGCTCGCCTATTCACGATGGCGCTGGAAATTCTTGTTGGAAGCAGTCGTGGCTCTGCCGCTTGTCCTACCGCCAACCGTGCTGGGATTTTATATGTTGCTCGCCATGGGGCCGCGGGGACCGCTGGGAAAATTGTGGCACGCGGCATTTGGGCACGGGCTGGCGTTTACGTTTGCCGGCTTGGTGATCGCGTCGGTGCTATACAGTTTGCCATTTGCCGTGCAGCCGTTGATTGCTTCGTTCGAGACCGTGGATCGCAAGCTGCTCGATGCCTCCGCGGTATTGGGTGCAGGACGCATACCCACATTTCGCCGCGTGATTCTGCCCTTGTCCGTTCCCGGAATCATTACCGCGCTGGTGCTGAGCTTCGCGCACACGCTGGGTGAATTCGGCGTTGTGCTGATGGTCGGCGGCAATCTGGCTGGTGTTACGCGGACCGTCTCCATCGATATTTACGATCGCGTGCAATCCCTCGATTATGCGAGCGCAAACCGCACGGCCCTTGTGCTGCTCGTGATTTCTTTCGCGGTGCTTTCCACTGTTTACGGGGTCAATCGACGAGCCGGGCGCCGCGCTTGGCTCCCGTGGGCCGCGAAATGAGTTCGGCGAAATTAGCGGCGCGCGTGCGGAAATTGCATCGTGGCGATGCTGCGTCATCGTTTTTGCTGGATCTCGATTTGGAAGTGCCTCCCGGCATCACCATCCTGTTCGGTCCATCCGGCGCGGGAAAATCAACGCTGCTGGACTGCATCGCGGGGCTGACGCAACCGGACGCCGGTCGAATCACGATCGACGGCGAAGCATTGTTTGATTCTGAAATGAAGGTGAGCGTGGCCCCGCAGCGCCGTCAGATCGGCTACGTGTTTCAGTCGCTCGCGTTGTTTCCACACATGACGGTGGAAGCCAACGTTGCTTACGGTCTGCGGAATGCGCCGGAGCAGGCCCGAAGCGCGCGGGTCGCCGACATCCTGGAAATGTTCCGCGTGGAAAAACTCTGGGCGCGAAAGCCTCTGGAAATCTCCGGCGGCGAAAAGCAACGCGTGGCGTTGGCGCGGTCGCTGGTGATCTTGCCGCGGGTGCTGCTGCTGGACGAACCGCTAACCGGTCTGGACGCCGAACTGAAAGCATCGATCATCGAGGACTTGCGGGCGTGGAATGCGGCCCACAAGATTCCGATTTTCTACGTTACGCACAGCCGCGAAGAGGTGGACGCGCTCGGCGAGCGTGTCATTGCGCTGGAGCACGGCAAAATTGTCAGCGAAGGGACGCCGCGCGAAGTTCTGGACGCACCGCGCCGCCGCCGGCTGGCGCAAGCGGCCGGATTCGAAAATCTGCTCAGCGGCACGGTCATGGATTTGCGGGAACCGGACGGCGTCATGCGCGTGCGCCTTGCGGATACCACCTGTGAGATCGAGGTCCCTCTTGGCCACGCGGCACCGGGCGATCGCGTCCGCGTAGCGATCCGGGCCGGCGACATTTTGCTGGCCACGGAGCCGCCAAAAGCGTTGAGCGCCCGCAATGTCTTGGAAGGAAGAATCGTTTCATTGCAGCGGCGCGGCACGCTGGTCGTGGCCCGCGTGGATTGCGGCGCCGTTTTCACCGTTCACGTTACGCCCGGCGCGGAGCGCACGCTCGAGCTTGCCGACGAAAAAAAGGTCTGGCTGGTACTAAAGACGCATTCCTGTCACTTCGTTGAAGGCTAAGATTTTGGTTTGACCGCGGAAGCAGCCGCGGTGGACGCGGAAAATTTGACCTCGTTAGCTTCCAGGGTCTCGCCCTTTGGCGTGGCGTGAATCACCACGCGGTCGCCTACCGCCAAGTCTGCTACCTTGGCGGGCTTGTCTTCGTTTCCGGCATGCGAAACGTACCTCGTCGTAGCCGCCAGCTTCACTTCCACGGACTTCCCAGCCGCTGTCTTGACCACGACGGAATCGGCATTGATCTTTTCCAGCGTGCCCACCACGTGCTTTTTGTCACCGTGCGCCAGCGCCACGCCCGCCATCAGCGCGGCGACCACAAGTAGGGAATACAGTTTCGTTTTCATCCGAGCCTTCATAAGTTTTCTCCCGCCGCCGCGATACCAAGAATCAACTTCCCGCTCGGTATCCATAATCAATGAGGATGCGCCCCTTCCGGCTTCTGTTGCATTGGCGCGCCCTGCAGGAAGTCATTCTCTTCGTGTTCTTCTTTGAGATCTTCCGGGCCTTTGGGGTTGTAGCGCTCCATCTCCATGCGCTCCTCGTCGGTGAGCTGCGGCAGGTGGCGAATGAAGCGCACCAGCTTCCAGCTATCCTGTTCCGATCCGTGCGCGCCGCCAAACGCGGGCATGCCGGTGAAGCGCACTCCATTTTCGATGATCCAGAAAAGTTCGCCGTCCGCGAGCTTTTGCGTTTCCTCACGGCGTAGATCCGGCGGCTTCGGATAAAGATTGCGGCCTATCAGCGTGTCTCCGCTGCCGTCATTGGCGTGGCAGATGGCGCAATGATCCGCGAAATGCAAACGAGCGTCGCGAAGATTCTCCGGCGTCTGCGCGGCGGGATTCTGCAGCTTCCGGGCTCCTGCGGGAATAGCCAAGTGTCGGGCATTGCGGGCTAACATGGTTTCCAGCGCCGTGGGTTTCGCGCGCGAACTCAAGCCATCATGCAAAATGGAAGCAGCCGCAATGGCTATCAAAGCGATAGCGACCACGATTACCAGAGAAATCGCATTGCCACGGCTCATGATCGCTC
>WNFD01000648.1_pt1 | contig 34595 bp, 33 predicted proteins | sample 5400491 | NCBI WGS metagenome assembly WNFD01 (sample SAMN13153343, study PRJNA577476) | soil metagenome | isolation source: 120 cm saprolite under Douglas fir tree site 2 hole 2 replicate 2 | place: USA:California | collected 2015-04-18 | reverse complement strand
TCAGCCGGGACGATCGCCAGGCGGTGCGCCATCTGGATCAGTTGTGACGCGTACTTGCCGCGAAGGTGCTGGAACTTCGTCCAGGACTCATCCAATGGCTTGACTTTGTATCCGGCTTTCTTCATGCGCAAGATTGCCTGGTGGAACTCTTCGTGGTCGACGAGCGGGTCTTTCGAGCTGGTGTAGCGGAAGTACCAGGCCAGGTCCTCGACGAGATGATTGCCCACGGTGAACATCAACCGCGCCGGCCCCTCCTCGTCCTCGTCGACCGTGCTCATGACCAACGTGGCGGCGTCCATGACCGCGCCAAACGAGTTGAGCCAGGCCTCGTTGTCGTGACTGGACCGAAAGTAGAGGAGGATCGGATACGCGAGGTGGCTTTCGAGCACGGCGGCCGACCATCTGCGCCAGTCGTCGAAGGTATTGACGAGCTCGTCTCGAAGCCCGCGCTCGAAGACGGTCTCCAGGAGCTGGACGCCTGACGGCGGAGCGCCGGCGATGGCGTCCAGCTGGACCACCAACTCCTCGCGCTCCTGAAACGCTGCGTAAAGGGAGAAGAGGAGCGTGATCACCAGCGCAGCGATGCCAACCCCGGTCGCGCTTTCGAAGAGGATCATGATTCTCGCGCCAAGGCCGATGGGCACGAAATCTCCATAGCTGAGCGGGACGATCGTGCTCGCAGAGAAATACAGAGATTCGCCGAAGCTGTCGAGCGGCGGCCGGATCTGATTCCGCAGCCCATCCAGGATGAGGGCGTAGCCGACCATGAAGGCAAGCGCCCACGTCAGGAACATCGCGATCACGGCCGACGGCCCAAACGTCGCCAACCAGCTTTCTCTTCGGGCCGCGTTGTTCATGCGCCGGCTGACCCAGCGCCACAGCGCCCAGAGCGTTAGAAAGAGGAGGCTGACCATGATGAACCGGTTGATGGACGGCCGCGGGAGGACGACGGACTTGAACAGGTCGTAAAAGGCCGAGACCACGATGACAATGCCGACGGCAACCTCCACCCAGCCCAAGGCGGTCATGCCGCCGCCTCGCGGTCTCCTGACCCCGACCTCGCAAGGAGGCCGCGGAACCGGCGGGTGACGTCCTGCGTCCCCCAGTAGACCCACCCAATGCTTACGGCCCACAGACAGTAAGCGACCGCTGCGAACAGGCCGACCGCCCTGATTACATCGCTCGATGCACCGACCCACGTCGAGACGCTGAGCGCGAGCAGGCCGGCGCCCGCGAGCAAGCCGAGCAAATCGACCCAGCGCGGGAATCGCTCAGCGCCGAACCCAAGGCCCGAGGCGACGAGCAACCAGGTTCCCACTAGTGCCAAAGGCCAGGCCGCCCAGTCGCGGTAGGCCTCACCGCTCAGCGAGCCGGTCACCGCCACGATCTCGACCACGATCAGCCAGAGGACACCCACCACTCCCCAGAAGCCGACGAACACGCCCCAAGCGGGTGTACGCATCGGGTGACTGAAAAGCCCGATGGCCACCGGCAACAGGAGAGCCGTCCACGCGAGCAGGAACCAGCCGCGAAGCGACGGCCAGCCGGCAAGCTGGCTGATGGCGGCGGCCACCAGCGCGGCGGCCGAGAGATAGGTGAGGATGCTGGTCCCGCGCATGCCGCGAGACATCACCACCAGAAACACGAGCACCACCCACGCGATCAGGATTCCGGTGCGAACCGCTTCCCAGCCGAGAAACTGGCTGACCAATGCGGCCACGAATGCAGCGACGCTGATCCAGTTGAAGGTGGCGCCCCAACGCACGACGATTATTGTGTCGGATCAATGACCACGAAGAACAGGGCCGAGCGCTTTTTGGACCGTGTCATTCAACTCAGCGGTGGCATCGAACCCGTCATGTATCGCGTTGATTCGACTCACCCCGGTCAAGGCCCGATCACCGCCATGGTGCTCCACGAGCTACCGGAACCAGGAATGTTGACGGGCGTTACTTATGGCCTTTCCCTGTCCGAACATCCCGACTGGATACTCGGCAAGCCCGAACTGACCATTTCAGTCCGTTCGACTGATATCGCCTGGGCTTTGTGCATAGCGATCTTCGCCGAGGAGCACCGTGGAAAGGCCCCGTTCACGTATGGCGGCACGCTCAACCACGGCGAACGGATCGCGCCCGAGTCGGACATGACCGCGTTTGTCACCTTCGCGCCCGCATCGCTCGATCCGGACGACGAGGAGATCGACGTAGGCGATGGCAAGATCTTTCTGACCGGCTGCTACCCGATCTATGAGTCGGAGCGGCAGTTCATCCACAAACACGGGCTTGAAGACTTCTGGAAGCTCGATTGGGACCTCTACGACGTTCGACGTCCGCCTGTCGCCTAAACGGTTCTCGATAATTTCACGAATCTCAAAAAAATTCGGAGGTGCCGGTGCAGGGATTCGAACCCTGGACCCTCGGTTTAAAAAGTCCGTCCCGACCTCCGCGTGACGCCTCCCCAGGGCTCCTGCCGTATTCGATTCTCCGCCTCGCGCCTCCTCGCGGCTCCTGCGACCGCCCCGCCTCGGCTATACAAGTTGGCTATACGCAACGCCGTCTGTTAGTGCTCTGGCGTCGGCGGATGCGAGCTGACAACCCGACTTGGAGATCGGGCTGATGGTCTTGATTGAGCCGGAAGAAGATCGCCGGTCCGAGGGCGATCAGGCACGCAGGTAAGTGACTACCGCCAGCACACGGCGATGGTCCTCGTCGGCCGGCTCCAACTGCAGCTTCATGAAGATGCTGCGCACGTGGCCCTCCACCGTCTTCTGGCTGAGATGCAGTGAGGCTCCGATCGCCGAGTTCGATCGACCTTCGGCCATCAAGCTCAGGACCCCCCGCTCTCGCTCGGTCAGCTCGCCGACCAAGTCGCGGCGGCGCCTCCGGACGACAAGCTCGGAGACGACCTCCGGGTCGATCGCGGAGCCCCCCGCGCCAACGCGCCGCACCGCGTCTATGAACTCGCGAACGTCGGCGACCCGGTCTTTGAGCAGGTAGCCAAGACCGCCCGCGCCGAGCTCGAGGAGTCGCACAGCGTGGGTCGTCTCGACGTACTGCGAGAGCAAGAGGACGGCGACCTGCGGAAGCCGCTGACGAATTTCGACCGCGACTTCCAGGCCTTCGACGGTGTACGTCGGAGGCATCCGTATGTCTGTAATCACGATGTCAGGTCGTCGCGCGATCACAGTCTCCAGCAGCTGCGGCCTGTCACCGGCTCGCCCAACGACCTCGAACCCCGAACCCTCGAGCAGCTGCGCCAAGCCTTCGCGGAAGAGCACCGAGTCGTCGGCCACCACTACTCGCATGGCAGCTCCGCGGAGATGATTGTTCCCCTCCCTTTCGGACTGCTGACCGAGATGCTGCCTCCCACAGCTGCGACTCTGTCGCGGAGGCCCGCCAAACCGGAGCCACGGAGTAGACTCGTGCCCCCTATCCCATCGTCGGCGACCGTGACACGCAGCCGCCCGCTCTCGTATTCGATGCTGACCTCCACGTTCTCAGCGTGCGAGTGCTTGCCCGCGTTCGCGAGTGCTTCCGCCACGACGTAGTAGGCCGTCGTCTCGACGGCCTCGGGGAAACGCCGGTCGGTTGGCGCCCGGACGCTGGTGAAGATCGGGGAGCGGTCGGCCAGGGAGCTGACCGCCGCGCCCAGGCCGGACTCGGTCAGCAGTCGCGGATGGACGCCGCGAGCCAGCTCGCGCAGGTCTGCTAGCCCGGCCCGCACCTCTTCCGAAGCCTGAGCTACTAGGTCCGGGCCCTTCCGCTGGTGGCCGCTCTGCACATGCGCCATCCCGAGCGCGAGCAGCGCGTTTGCAAAGCGCTGCTGGGCGCCGTCATGAAGGTTGCGCTCGATCCTCCGGCGCTCGAGGTCCTGGGCGGCCACAATCCGGGCGCGCGACTCGCGCAGGTCCTGGACCAGGCGGAACCGGCTGAGGACCAGGCCGGCCTGGGAGGCGACGTCCTCCACCAGACGCCGTTCGATGGCGTTCAGCGACTGGCCGCGCGGCTTGGTCACGGTCAGCGCGCCAAGCAGCTCAGCCTCGTCGAAAACCGGCGCGACAATACCCTGGGAGCCGAGGCGGTCCTCCAGCTCCTCAGGACCCGCCGCCGAGGGCTGGACGCCGGCCGGCGATGACGGTGAGGAAGCGGCGAGATGAATCCGCTCGCCGATGCGCACCCAAACCTCCGCCTTCGACGCCCCTGTCCCGTCGCGCAGGAGCTCCGCCATCCGGGGGAGGAGAACCTCCGAGCGCTCTGCCCGCCCGACGCTCCGCGCGAAATCCGAGAGGACTTCATAGGGACGGGCGCGCCTGCCGTAGACGGCCACGTTGGCCAGCACCTGAAGCCGTGTCCGGACAGGCTCCAGCAGGGCCGCGACCACGGCGATGGCCAGGATGGTGAGCAGAGGGCCGAGACCGGCGCGCTGGCCGAGAAGGCTCCCAAGGCCCGCTACCACGATCCCGTAGGACGCGGTCACGAATGCGGCCAGGCCTGCGTAGAGGATGGTCCGGTTGATGACGACGTCGATTTCGTAAAGGCGGTAGCGGACCATGGCAATACTGATCGCGATCGGCAGCAGCACCATGCCCGCCAGCGACTCGGCGAGGCCTGACCAACCGCCAACGACATGGGCGGTTTCAGAACCTGCGAAGTCCTGCAGCGCCGACCGCACGGGGTCGGGGAGCCAGTCCACAGGCGGAAGGTGGTCGGCGAAATTCAGCAGGCTGGTCAGCATGAAGATGGTCGCCGCGTACACGAACCAGGTCAGCTGCAGTCGAGCCTCACCGGAAGCCGCGGCCAGTCGCAGGATGAGATAGACGGCGACGGGTATCGTCACTGCGGGCTGAGCCCAGCCGACAGCCGCCGATGCCCAGCTGAGCGATGCGCCCACCGGCCATACGGCAGGTGGCAGGCTGACAGGTACCCACTGCTCCGGGCCTATCCGCATCGGATACGGGCTATCGAGATTGACAAGGATCTTGCCAGCGAGCGTGAGCATTACGAAGGCGACCACCGCCCTCCAGCGGGCCGACTTGAGCCTCCCGTCTGGGAACAAGACCAGGAAAAGAAGGCCGGGAATAAAGACGAGGGTAGGCAGAAATTCCTGAGACCAGGCGGCCACATCGGCCAGAGGGAGGGAGCCGGGCGCAACGGCCAAGCCATGCACCGCGTACTCTTTGGCGACCGTTCCCAGCGCGAGGAACGCCACAGTCAGAAAGAACACGAGGCTCAAGAGCGCCTTGGGTCGCCGCCAGACGATGATGGCGCAGACCAACGAGAGCGTGACAAGGCCCACGGTCTGGACAAGCGTCGTAAGCGCAAGGGATGAGCTCACGCTGAGCCCAGCCAGCGTGTATAAAGGCGGATACGCGCGGTCGAGGATCGTGAGCACCAGAGTTGCCATGGCGAGTGCCGTTCCCCCGAGGACAATCGCGGCGCCCGCGATCACAGGCAGGCGGCCGGCTTTGTCGAGACGCCCTAGACGGGTCGCCACCGCGGTAGGTCCTTGTAGCCCGGGCCGTCGGTCAGCTGAGTCAGGCCGCTGCCGTCGGGCCGGACAGCGAAGAGCTGCTCGCCGTTGTGGCTGCGGGTGAAGACGATCCAGCCCCCGTCGGGTGACCAGTCGGGAAAGCCGTCGAACTGGAGACCGGATTCGTTGAAGGTGACGCGATGAAGGTCGTCCTGGCCGACCGTCAGCCAGTAGATAAATGATGGCCCCGTAGCCGAGGCCCGGGCGTCGAAGACGAGACGTGACCCGTCCGGCGACCAGCGCGCGTAGCCCGCGCCGCCGCCGGTCCTGTCGTAGTGGGTAAGCTGCCGGAGAGCGCTCCCGTCCAGCTCCATCGTGTAGATATCCCAGGTCCCGCTTCGGTTGGACCGGAAGGCGAGAGTACGGCCGTCAGGACGCCAGGCGGCATCGATGTTGGATCCGGAATGCATCGTAAGCCGGCGGATGCCGCCGCCGTCTGCCCGCACCATGTAGAGGTCCCGGTAGTAGAGCGTTCCACCTGAGTCGGGGACTCCATCCCGGCTGCTGTTGAAGGTGATCCACTGCCCGTCCGGTGACCACGACGGGTATTCGTTCCAACCGCGGCCATCAGTGAGCTTGCGGACCGCGCCGCCGTCGCCGTTCATCACGAAAAGGTCGTCACGGCCTTCACGTGTGCTTTGAAAGGCGATCCTGGTGCCGTCCGGCGACCAGGCGCCGTCCAGGTTATAGGCGAGATCTGAGGTCAGCGCTTGCACCCGACCGCTGGCAACGTCAAGGACGTAGAGCCCGCCGTTGACCGCGGGCCAATCGTTGCAGTAATAGAGGATCTCGCCCCCGATCTCAGGATGCGGCCGGCCACCCGCAGCGCCGCAGGCTGAAGGCTGAGCGCCTCCGCAAGCGCCCAACGGCACCATTGCCAGGAGCATCCCGATGACCGCGATCCGGCCTCTCATGGCGGCGATCTTGCCACCAAGTGGACCGGTTCGGGCAGAGTGCCAGCCCTGGCCCGGGTCGACCCGACCCAGGGACAACCCTTAGTCAGCTTCCGGGCGTCCACTGATGTGGCGCCTGCGCCACGTCCATAGCCTTGACGACATGAGCCGCATCAAGCGCTATCTGATCTCGATCGGCCTGGCGTTCGTCGGCTTGGCGTTCGTTCTCGCACTGGTCGGCGCGGCTTGGCTTTCCGCTTACTGAGCCAATTGTTGGGAACGGAGGCTGAGATGCTTGAAATCGAAACTGGGTGCGCGGGGCGTCCGGGGCTAGCGACCCTTGATCCGTAGGATGGCGAGTTGCTGAGCCGCATGTTCTGCCGGCTCTCGCCAGAATCCGGTTACCGGCGGTTCTTCAGCCCGATCTCGAGATCGGACGTCTTCCGGGCGTCGATCCTCCGAGTCGACCGCTACGACCGTCAGGCGATCGCGGCCGTCGAGGGCGGCGAGATTGTCGGCGTGGCGCAGTATGCGCGGCTGCCTGGCGCCAAGGAGGCGATCCTCGCTATCGTCGTCGCCGACGCGTGGCAGCGGCAGGGACTGGGCGTGCGATTGATAGCGGCCCTTGCCGAGCGCGCGATCGAGGAAGGGATCGACTCGTTCTCCGTCGAAGTCCAAGGCGACAACTTCGGCGCTCTGCGCCTGTTCAAGCGGATGGCGCCTGACGCGCGCATCGCTTTTTCCGGCGCCGTCGGCGAGGGCGTCATCCCCCTACAGACGAGGAGTCGCCGCGCGGGCTGCTTGTGTTCTCCTACGACGTTAGTGACTTAAGAGGGGACATCTGTTTTGGTGAGCCGGGCGCCAAGACGAGCCCAGGCAAACCCGCCTTCCCCGTCAGGTATCCACCGAGCCGAAGACGATCTCGGCCACATCGCTTGAGATGTAGATCGCAGCGACCGCGGGCCTTCCTTCACGCACAACGATTGGCAGCTGATGGTCTCCGAGCCAGCCGGTTAGCCGGCCAGGATCTTCGTCAAGTACGAGCCTGGAGATCTTGGAGGTGCCGGCGGGGTGCCGGACGGACGATTGTCCGGGAACCGGGTCTGTGGGGCCACTGGATGAAGAACGGAAGGGAGGGCTCGAGAGCAGCCTCATCGATTCCGGCGCTCCGCCAGTGCAGCTCGTCTCCATCATCCGTAGTTCTCGATCCAGCGTGGACTGGTAGACCCAACTACCAGAGCTCCATCGGCGCGCCCCGCTCCCAGCACCTTTTGAGACCTGTCAGCCGAACTTGCACAAAACGGTGGTGCCGGTGCAGGGATTCGAACCCTGGACCCTCGGTTTAAAAGACCGCTGCTCTAACCAAGCTGAGCTACACCGGCGCAAATGAGATTGTGGCTTCTCAGGCATCGCTGGCGCCAAAGACGCCGGTGGCGCCAGACATGTGGAATTTCGACTGATGTAGCCTTCCACCGGTGAAAGCCTGGGTCGTCCGCGAGCTCGGCGGGCCTGAGACCATGCGATTCGAAGACGTCGACGCGAGCACGCCGGCGAATGGGATGGTGCGCATCGCCGTCCGCGCCTCCGCGATCAACTACTTCGACTCCCTCATGATTGCGGGCCAGTACCAGGTCAAGCCGGAGCTGCCTTTCGTACCCGGCGCCGAGGTAAGCGGCGTGGTCGAGACGGCGCCGAGGGCGTCGGGCTTCGCGCCGGGCGACCGCGTCACCGCGTTGCTAGACAGCGGCGGCCTCACCCGAGGCGGCTACGCCGAGATTTCAGATGCCGCCCCGGCCAGCGTCCAACGAATGCCGGACTCGATGTCCTTCGAAGATGGCGCCGGCTTCACGCTGATCTTCCAGACCGCCTGGTTCGGCCTGCACCGCAGAGCCAAGCTCCTTTCCGGCGAAGTGCTCCTCGTCCATGCAGGCGCCGGCGGGGTGGGCAGCGCCGCGATTCAGGTCGGCAAGGCAGCCGGCGCGATGGTCATCGCCACGGCCGGCTCGGACGAGAAGACGGCGGTCTGCTTGCAGCTCGGCGCTGACCACGTCATCAACTACAAGACGGAGGATTTCTCGGAAAAGGTCAAGGGAATCACCGGCGGTCGCGGCGCGGACGTGGTCTTCGACCCGGTCGGCGGTGATGTCTACGACCGCTCCACCAAATGCGTCGCCTTCGAGGGCCGGATCGTGATCGTCGGTTTCACGTCAGGCCGCATCCCGCAAGCGGCCGCGAACCATGTCCTGGTCAAGAACTACTCGGTGGTCGGGCTGCACTGGGGCCTTTATTCAAGGCGCGCGCCCGAACTGCTTCCGGCGGCCACCAACGCGTTGATGGACCTGTACGGCGCCGGCAAGATCAAGCCGCTGATCTCCGCGCGCGTGCCGCTGGCAGAAGCTCCGAGCGCGCTCGCCATGGTCGCGGGCGGCAAGAGCACCGGCAAGGTGATCCTCACTGTCTGACCCAGGGGCGCCGGCCCCACCCGAGCCTGTGGAGCCGCCTCCACCTGAACCAGTAGAGCCAACTCCACCCGAGCCGGTGGCGCCATCCTCGCGCCCCCGATCCCTGCGTCGCCACTACCTCCCCGCGAGCACCGGGGTGGCAGTGGCGTTGATTCTGCTATTGCTCGTGGTCTTCGTCGGCCCGCCCGAAACCGTCTCGCCTGCGGCGGCAGAAAAGCTCTCCACCGACCAGACGCTCAGCTTCCCGATCGCACGAGACGTGTCGGACCTGGACCCCGCCCAAATGTCGAGCCCTACCGACGTCGACATCTTCCGCAACGTCTTCTCCGGTCTCTATAAATTCGACCAATCCCTGCACGAGCTCCCCGACCTCGCGGTTGGGCCGGCGGATCTTTCGCCCGACGGGCTCACCTATACGTTTCACATCCGGCACGACGCGGTCTTCTCGAACGGCGACGCTCTTACGGCGGACGACTTCATCTACAGCTGGAGCCGCGCTGCCGCCAAGCAGGGCGATTTCGCGGGACTCTTCTCGCTAGTCGCCGGCTATAACGCAGTAGCGAATGGCCGCGCGACCGGGCTCAGCGGGCTGGTGAAGGTTGACGCATTCACGTTTTCGTCCACCCTCACCAAGCGCGCTGCCTACTGGACGACCCTCGTCGGGCTATGGCCGTTCTGGGTCGTGGATCGCAAGGTGATCGCGTCTGTGGGCGAGGACACCTGGTTCACGAAACCTGAAACGCTGATCGGAGCCGGCCCGTTTCGCCTCACCGCCCGCGCGGCCGGCCAGTCGCTCGACTTCGTGCCCGTGCCTGCCTGGTTTGGCGGAAAGACCGGAGCTTTGCAGCGCGTCCATATCGACGTCCTGGCCGATCAGCAGGCTCAGATGACACGCTACGAATCCAACGCGTACAGCCTCATCGGGTACGGCCGCCAGGGACTGGCGCCCGCTGATGCGGTTCGCTACACGACCGATCCGAAGCTCACCGACCAACTTCAACTGGTTCCCGCGGGCCTCACCTACTGGATCGGGTTCAACCTCAAGACCGGGCCTTTCGCGGGGATCGACGCCGGCCGCGCCGGGCGCCACGCGTTCAGCTCGGCGATCGACCGCGTTGCCCTTGCCGACGCCCTTTGCTCGTCCGGCACCAGCTGCACGCCGGCCACCGGCGGGCTGATCAGCAAGGGACTCAATGGCTACCTCGGCGATGGGGCCGATCCGGGCGCGAAGTTCGACGCCGTCGCGGCCAAGGCCGAGTACCAGGCCTGGGATCCGAATGGCGCCAAGGTCAAGGGACTCGTCTACACCTACGACACGAACTCGTTTAACAAGGCCGTCTGCACCAACCTCACCACTCAGTGGCAGAAGAACCTTGGCGTCACCGTGCAGTGCGTGGAGGTCGACCGCGGGAACTACTTCGACAACCGCGATGGCCATTGCGCCTATAGCGCGTTCAGGCAGAGCTGGAGCGCCGACTACAACCACCCGCAGGATTGGTTCGACTACCTGTTCCTGAAAAACTCGCCTTCCAATGGGTCGTGCTACTCAAACCCGGCGTTCGACACGCTGGTGGCGGCCGCCGACACCAAGCCGCTGCCGATCGCTCACCTTGATTACCAAAGCGCGGGCAGCATGCTCGTCAACGACTCGATCCTCGGTGCGCTCGTTTACGGCGAGCAGCAGTACCTCGCTCATCCTTATGTGAAGGGCGTCGGCGGCAACGCGCTCTACGACTTCGATTGGCGCCAGGCGCGGATTTTGAGGCACTAGGGCACCCACGCTCCTCTCGATAGGTGGAGCTCCCCCCTTTAGGCGCCGGGCCTGGCGGAGCCAGTTACCGGCGCACCCCGCTGCTAACGCTCTCCCCTTCGAGGAGAGGGGATTCTTAGAGCTTCCCTGGGAAGTGGCACGCCGCGACGTGCCCGTCCGCTTTCTTTTCCAGCGGCGGCTCGACCTCGCTGCAGATGGGCTGCGCGATCGGGCAGCGCGTGTGGAAGCGGCAGCCGCTGGGCGGGTTGATCGGTGATGGGATCTCGCCCTTGAGCAGGATGGGCTTGCGGCGCGCTTCGAGCTCGGGGTCCGTGTAAGGGATAGAGCTCAGCAGGACCTTGGTGTATGGGTGAAGTGGGTTGTCGTAAACCTCTCGGCTGTTAGCGACCTCGACGATCTTGCCGAGGTACATCACAGCTACCCGGTCGCTGACGTGGCGCACCACGGAGAGGTCGTGGGCGATGAACAGATACGTGAGCTTGAACTCGTTCTGGAGGTCCTCGAGCAGGTTCACGATCTGCGCCTGGATCGACACGTCCAGGGCGGAGATTGGTTCGTCGGCCACGATCAGGCTCGGGGTCAGGACGAGTGCGCGGGCGATCCCGATGCGCTGCCGCTGGCCGCCCGAGAACTCGTGCGGATAGCGGTTCGTGAAGTTGGGGTTGAGCCCGCAAACCTTCATGACGTCTTGCACTCGCTTCTCACGCTCGCGTTTGTTGCCCAGTCCGAAGTTCTTCAGGGGCTCGGCGACGATGTCGCCGATGGTCATCCTTGGATTCAGCGAGGCGTACGGGTCCTGGAAGATGATCTGCATCCGCTGCCGCACCTGGCGGAGCTCGTTGCCCCTCATCTTGGTGAGCTCGCGACCCTCGAACTTGATCGAGCCCGAGGTGGCCGGCTGCAGCTGCATGATTACGCGCCCGAGCGTTGACTTGCCGCAGCCCGACTCGCCGACCAGGCCTAGTGTCTCGCCCGCCGCGATGTCGAGGCTCACGCCGTCCACGGCCCTGACCACCGCGCCACGGCCGAAGCCGCCACCGGTCGGGAAGTGCTTGTAGACATCGGTGACCGAGACCAGGGGTCCTACCCGTTGCGAGGGGACGATCTCGAGCTGCTTTATCACGTCCTTACTGCTTGCGACTCTTTCGAGACATTTCTCATGAGCACCCAACAGCGCGCTTCCTGGTCGGCGGCGACTTCGACCAACGGCGGCTCTTCGCGCAAGCAGCGCTCGACCTTGAACAGACAGCGAGGATGGAACGTGCACCCCGTGGGCAGCCGAGAGAGGTCGGGCGGCATGCCCTGGATGCTGATGAGCCGCTCGTGCCGGCGCTCATCGACGCGCGGGACCGAGCGGAGCAGCGACCAGGTGTAGGGGTGCTCCGGGTGTTCGAACACCTGTCGGGTCGGCCCCGACTCGACGACACGGCCGGCGTACATCACCATCACTCGGGTGCATAGACTCGAGATCACCGCGACGTTGTGGCTGATCAAGATGATCGCCGTACCGAGCTCGCGATTGAGCTCCTTCAACAGCTCCAGGATCTGAGCCTGCACCGTCACGTCGAGCGCCGTTGTCGGCTCGTCGGCGATGAGCAAGGAGGGCTCGTTTGCAAGCCCCATCGCGATCATCGCCCGCTGGCGCATGCCTCCACTGAACTGGTGGGGGAAGTCGCGCGCGCGCTGCTTGGGGGAGGGTATGCGCACGCGCTCCAGGAGCGGTACCACGCGCGCCTTGGCTTGTCGCTTGTCGAATCTCGAGTGGGCGCGCATCGCCTCCTCGATCTGGAAACCGACCCGAAGGACCGGGTTGAGGGAGGTCATCGGGTCCTGAAAGATCATGGCCACATCGCCGCCGCGGTACTCGAGCAGCTCGCCGGACGTCATGGTGACGACGTCGCGGTTCTTGAACAAGATCTTGCCGCCGGAGATCCGTCCCGGTTCTGGGACCAGGTTCAGGATCGAGAGCGCAGTCATCGATTTGCCGCTCCCCGACTCTCCCACGATCCCGAGCGTCTCGCCGGCTTCCATCTCGAAGCTGACTCCATCGACCGCACGGACACGCCCGGCCGCGTTGCCGAACTCCGTGGTGAGGTTCTGGACCTGGAGCAGCTGAGCTGCTATCGACGCATCCTCGGGTCGATCGCGTCGCGCAGCCCGTCACCGACCCAGTTGAAAGCAAGCACGGTGAGGGACAGGGCGGCGCACGGGACGAGCACGATGTGCGGCGCGAGCTGAATCGCCTTGTACCCCTCGCTTGCCATGGCGCCCCAACTGGGTGCCGGTGGCGGGACGCCCAGGCCCAGCAGGCTCAGGAAGGCCTCGAAGATGATCGCCGCCGGTACCAGGTACGTGGCCTGGACGACGATCGGGCCGAGCGCGTTGGGCAAGATGTGGCGGGTCAGGATCTTGACGTTTTTGGTCCCGATGGACCGCGCGGCCTCGACAAACTCACGCTCGCGAAGGCTGAGGGTCTGTCCACGGACCAGCCGCGCCATCCCGAGCCAGGCTGTGATCGAGATCGCCAGGATGATGTTTTGCACGCCGCGCCCGATCAGCACCACCAGGATCAGCGCAATGAGGAGGTCAGGAACCCCGTATGAGATGTTGATCAGCATCGAAATCGCCAAATCGATCTTGCCCCGATAGAAGCCCGCCACGAGGCCGAGAACGATTCCGATCGCGGAGGCGAGCATGCTCGCGCCGACACCTACCGTGAGGGCGATCGCGGCACCGCCCATGACCCGGCTCAGGATGTCGCGTCCGTAGTCGTCCAGACCAAATGGATGGAGCAGGGTCGGCCCTTGATAGGTCGGTCCCAATGCCTGGCGCCAGGTCGCGTAAGGCGTCCACACAAAGGAGACGAGCGCGGTGGTCAAGAAGATCCCGATGATCACCAGCCCGATCACCGCCAAGCGATTCCGTCTTAGCCGGCGCCATGCGTCCTGCCAGAGGGTTACCTGGTCCGGGAGCTCCTCGCCGGCCGCAACGATTTGAATTTCTAGGGGGATCTCAAGCGCGGTCGGGACTACTGTCGCCATCTACTTACTCCGTTACCATCAGTAGCGTATCCGTGGGTCCAGTACCGGGTAAAGCAGGTCGACGGTCAGGTTCGCCAGCCCTATCAAGGCGGCGTAAAACGTGAAAACGCCGATCACGATGTTGTAGTCGCGGCTCAGGATGCTCGTGACGAACTCCTGGCCCAGGCCAGGGATCCCGAACAGGAACTCGATCACCACCGACCCGGTGATGATTCCCGTGACCAGAGGGCCCAGGATGGTGGCCACCGGGATGAGAGCGTTGCGCAGCGCATGGCGCAGGATCACGACCCTGGCACTCAGGCCCTTCGCCCAGGCGGTGCGCACATAGTCCTGGCGGATCGTCTCGAGCATGCTGGCCCTGGTCAGCCTGGCGACGATGGCGGCATACGGTAGCCCCAGCGCGAGCGCCGGGACAGGGATCTGCTCGATCTTCCCCCACCCGATGTCCTCGTAGATCGTCCCCCCGGTCCAGGCATAGAAGCCGGTGACCGTGAGCAGGATGAGTAGGAAGGCCCAGACAAAGCTAGGCACGCTGTAACCGACCACGGCCGCGGTCGAGGCCGCGTAGTCCACCCATGTGTTCTGCCGGATGGCGGCGAGGACCCCGAGCGACATGCCCACAAAGATGGTGATAAAAACCGCGGCGAGGCCGAGGGTCACGCTCACCTTCGCCTCGCGCAGGAGCAGCGGTGTGATCTGCGTCCCCATGTTGACCAGGGACTCGCCCAGGTTGCCGTGCACGAGGCCCTCGAGCCACAGGACGTACTGCTGCGGCCAGGGCAGGTCGAGGTTGTAGTGGTGAAGCAGCGCCTGCTCGGTGGCCGGGTTGAGCCGGCGCTCACTGGCGAGCGCGTTGCCGGGGAGTTGGTGGACGCCGATGAACACGATCGACGACACGACGAGCGCCGTGAACGTGATCAGCACCAACCGCTGTGCCGCGTAAACGAGGGTTCCTCGGCTCACATCCCTCCTGGCCAACGATACAGCAGAGGGGGGCTCCGCACATACTGCGAAACCCCCCTCGTTGAACTCGAAACTGACGGTTTAGTGCTGGAGGAGCCGGATGCCCTCCCAGTTGAAGTCGTACAGGCCGTTGTAACCCATGCCCTTGACGTAGCTCTGGGTCAGGTACGGCTGGGTGCCGTAGTCGATGGTCGCCCAAACCACGTCGTTGACGAGCATCTGCCCGGCCTTGACGTAGTCATTGACGGTCGCAGGGTCGTTGATCGACTTGGCGTTGGCAGCCGTGGTGATGGCGTCCATCGCCGGGTTGCAGTACGCCTCGTCGTTGCCGCGGCCGACCTTGGCCTGGGAGCAGCTGAACAGGTTGTCGAACCAGTCCTGGGGGTGGTCGTAGTCGATTCCCCAGCTCTCGCGGCCGATGATCACGACCTTCTTCTTGCGGTCGCGCTGGAGGGTCGGGAAGTCCGACGGAACCAGCTTGACGTCGACGCCGAGGTTCGCCTTCCACTGCGCCTGCAGGTTCTCGGCACGCTTGGTGTTGCCGCCGCTGGTGTTGTAGCGGTACTCGAGACCCTTGACCTTGGTGTGGTTCGGGTCCCACTTCTCGTACAGCGCCTTGGCTGCGTTTGCGTCGAACTTGGCGTTGGGGTCACCGGTGTCGCCCAGGTAGCCCTTGAAGCCCTTGGTGATAGGTCCGCCGTACGCCGGTTGGCAGGTGATCGCATGCGCGCACGCGATGTCGGCCAGCTGGGCGCGGTCGATCGCCATCGAGAATGCCCTGCGGCCGTCCAGTCCGGGGTCGGCGCTGTTGGTCGTGTCCGCGCCCGGGGTGGCCCCAGGCTTGGAAGCGAAGGGTCCAGTGACGAAGTTGAAGCCGAAGGCTGTCGTGCGGGCTCCGTTGTAGACGTTAAGGAGCTTGCCCTTGATTGGGTCGTTCTTGTACCGGAGGACGTCGTCGGGCCCGGGCGCCTGGTTGGCCATGCCCACGTTCTCGTACCCACCGGACTCGAACTTCTTGACGCGGGAGACGTCGTCGATGCCGATATCGACATGAATCGCGGACAGCTTGCCGGTGTCGCCGCCCCACCAGTTCTTGACGGGCGCAAAGTCCATCGACTGCTTAGGGGTGCGTGCGGTCATCTTGAACGGGCCACTGCCGATGTAGGTTGAAGCCTGCTCGGTCCAGTGCTCGTCACCAGCTGCATCGATCACCTTCTTGTCCAGGACCTCGGACGCGGTAGGCATGGCAAGTTGGGTCAGCCAGTATCCGGCCGGCGCGTCGAGCTGCGCCTTGAGCGTGAAAGCGTCGGGCGCGGACAGTCCGGTGATGGTCGCGGCGCCGTTTTCGACGTCGGTGGCACCGTGGATCGCCTCGAGGTTGCTGGCGTAGGCGTCGTTCAGCCGCAACGTCCTCGTCCAGCTCCACACCCAGTCGGCGGAAGTCACCTTGTCACCGTTGGAGAACACCACGTCGTGCCGAAGGTGGATGGTCCACGTCATGCCGTCGGCCGAGATCTCCGGCATTGACGCGGCGCCAGACGGGACGATCTTGAGAGTGTTGTCGAAGCGGTAGAGCCCTGTGAACACTTCGTTCAGGTAGGTGATGTCGACAGCCGAGTCGACATGGGCGGGGTCAAGGCTGGTGATGTCGTTGGCCATTCCGAAGCGGAGCGTTTGGTCCGCCGCCAGAGTCTCCGACGACCCACCTCCACCGCCGCCACAAGCGGCGACTACCCACAATGCTCCCAACGCGACGGCGAGGGAACGGAACTTGGAGCTTCGAGTCATACAACCTCCTCAGGAAAACAAGCCGAGGAAGGCGCGTAGCTCCGGTGCCATCCTCGACATCCATCGCCCTCTTCCCGGAGGCCCGGGGCGAGAGTGCGCCGGCAATGGATTTCGCCATCTCGCGATGGCACCGCTTACTCCACGGTCATCTTGGGGCCTAGACCCCTCTGCGGTCAAGCTCCCGAGGGTTCGGGCGGCGATGGGCCCCCGTGGTCGGCTCCCCGGGCGTGGCATGATCGGCCGGTGAGCATGGTTGGGCTGGGCAGGCGGAGGCTGGAAGGAGGTCAAAAGGTGACGGGAGCGACCCGGTTCACGGCCGACCTCGAGCTGGCGGGCCTGCTTCACGTCCAGCTGGTCTTGAGTCACCTGGCGAGCGCCCACATCCGCAGGATTGACACCACCGCCGCGAGATCGGCGCCGGGCGTATTCGGGGTGTTCACCGGAGCCGACCTGGCGCTGGCTCGCGGTTCCGGGCCCGACCAGCCGCTGGCGGTCGACCGGGTGTTCTACCAGGGCCAGCCGGTGGCGGCGGTGATCGCGGTAAGCGAGGCCGCCGCAGTGGACGCGGCGGCCCTGATCGACGTCGACCTCGAGCGGCTGCCGGCCAGCGTCGACGCTGAATCCGCCATGAAGGAGGGCACCGTGCCCGTGCTCGAAGCCGGGGAGGAAGCATCCGACGAGGACGCGGCAATCCACGGCGCCGCCACGACGTCCGAGTCCGAACCCGTACGCCGGCCTCCGAACGTCACGGCGGTGGCGAGCCTCAAGCGCGGCCACGTCGTGCCGGCCTTGGCGGGCGCGGACATTGTCATCAATGAGACCTATCGCCTGGCTGGCGTCCACCACTCGCCCATGGAGCCGCACGTGACGATCGCGCGCCCCGAACCCGATGGCGGGATGACCATCTGGGCGCCGACGCAGGGACCGTTTCAGGTGCGGGAGGAGATCTCCAAGCTCCTCGAGGTGCCGGCGCAGAAGGTTCGCGTGGTGCCGATGCCAGTCGGTGGTGGCTTCGGCGGCAAAGTCTCGCTGCTCGAAGCGCTGCTGGCCTTGCTCGCGCGGCGTACCGGCCGTCCGCTTCGCCTGACGCTGACCCGGCAGCAGGAGTTCACAGTCGCGCACCCGGCGCCGGCGGCTGTCTTCGATATCGAGCTTGGCGCCAATCGGGACGGAAAGCTGGTCGCGCTGCGGGCCCGGTACCACTACGACAATGGCGCCACCGCCGGCTGGCACGCCGGCATCACGGCATCATTCCTCGGCGGGACGTATCGAATCCCCAACTTCGAGCTGACCGGTTACGAGGTCGCCACCAACAAGACGCCGGTCGACGCGTATCGGGCGCCCGGAGCTCCCCAGGCGTACTTCGCGCTCGAGTCGGCCATGGACGAGCTGGCCCTCAAGCTCGGCATGGACCCCATCGAGCTTCGGCTGCTCAACGCGTCGAAGGAAGGCGATCCGGACGCTTCGGGCCAGCCGTGGCCGCGAATCGCCATGTTCGAAGTTCTCGAGGAGGCGCGGCGGCACCCGATGTACACGGCGGCCTGTGGACCAGGCGAGGGCGTCGGTGTTGCGATCGGATCCTGGGGCGGCGCGCGCACCCCGGCCGCGGCGGGATGCCGTGTCGAGCCGGACGGGACTCTGTCGGTCCTCATCGGGACTCCCGACGTGAGTGGGGCGACGACGGGGCTTGCCATGATCGCGGCGGAAGCGTTCGGTGTGTCGACGGACCGAGTCACCATCGAGACCGGGGAAACGAGCATCGCACCGTTCGGACCGATCGCCGCCGGCAGCCAGACCACCTACAGCATCGGTGGCGCGGTGCGCGAGGCCGCGCTCGAGGCTCGGCGCCAGCTGCTGGAGATTGCCACCGAGGAGCTCGAAGCCGGACCCGAGGACCTCGAGATCGTCGACGGCCGGGTGGCCGTGCGAGGCGTGCCCGATCGATTCGTGGAGATCACCCGGCTGGTGACTCTCAGCACCGAGTTCATGGGCCGGCACAAGCCGATCCAGGCCAGCGGCCGTTCCGCGGTGCTGACCGCGTCGCCGCAGTTCACCGTCCAGATCGCCCGCGTCAAAACCGATCCCGAGACCGGCGCGTTCCAGCTCACGGCTTTCGCGGCCATCCAGGACGTGGGCAAGGCGATCAACCCCCCAGAGGTTGAGGCACAAATCCACGGCGGCGCCACGCAAGGGCTCGGGCGGGCGCTTGGCGAGCAGCTCGCCTACGACAGTGACGGCCAGCTGCGCTCGGGCAGCTTCCTCGACTACGAGCTCCCGAGCGCCGACCAGATGCCCGACATCGACGTGCGCCTCATCGAGGTCCCTTCAGCCGGGGGTCCACTCGGGGCCAAGGGCGTGGGCGAACCACCCGCCATCCCCGGCCCGGCCGCGCTCGCCAATGCCGTTGCGCGGGCGACCGGGATCCGCGTGCGAGAGCTCCCGATCGATCGCTCGGCACTCGTGGTCAAGGTGCACTCCAGATAGGCGCACCGAGCAGCGCGGACGACGCGCCTGCATTCATCGAAAGAGGAAGCCCGGGCTCATCGATGCGGGCCTACGTGGCTCACACCCTGCCCGACTGCTCGCCGATCGTCGTCTGCAATCGCGCTCCTCGTGAGCCCCGGCCGGAGGGTGGGTTCAAGCGCGGAGCCGGTGGTGTGATCACGGCCCTGCTCACAGAAGCCGAGGCGATGGAGGCGGATTGGGTCGCGGTCGCGCGCAACGACGACGAGCGGCAGCTGGCCACCACTCACGGCGCGATGGTCACGGTCCCCCTGCTGAATTCGACAGGCCGGCTGCATTACGCGATGCCCACCAAGGAGCAGTACGACATGTACTACGGGGTGTTCGCCAATCCGGTGCTCTGGTTCATCCAGCACTACCTCTGGGACCTTGGCAACGAACCTGTCATCGACGACCGCATCCACCAGGCGTGGGCGGAGGGGTACGTCGAGGTGAATCGCCAGGTGGCCGCGAAGGTGGTCGAGGTCGCCCGCAAGGCGCCGAGACGGCCCCTTGTCCTCGTCCACGATTACCAGCTTTATCTGGTCCCGCAGCTGGTGCGCAAGGCTTTGCCCGGCGCGATACTTCAGCACTTCGTGCATGTGCCGTGGCCGACGCCGCAGTACTGGAAGGTGCTCCCCAAGCCAATGCGGGACGCGATTCTCGAGGGTCTGCTCGGCTGCGACATCGTCGGCTTCCAGTCGAGCCTCGACGTGCGCAATTTCCTCCTGACATGTGAGGAGAATGCCGGCCTTCAGGTCGATGAGCGGGAGCGGGCGGTTTTCTACGGCGGTCGCGTCGTCTACGCGCGTCATTACCCGATCTCGATCGACGTTGCGACGACGTCGCGGCTCGCCGCATCACGCGGTGTCAAGCGCCAGGAGCGCGACCTGGCGTCATGGCGCCCGCCGCGGCTGATCTCGCGTATCGACCGGACGGATCCGTCCAAGAACATCGTCCGCGGATTCATCGCCTACGACAAGCTTCTCCGCTACCACCCCGAACTGCGGGGCGAGGTCCAGTTCTGGGCGTTCTTGCAGCCATCGCGCCAGGACGTGGCGGTTTACAGCCGATATCTCCGGCATATCCGCCAGACCGTGGGCCGCATCAACAGCGAGTTCGGCACCGAGAAATGGCTCCCTGTCCGGCTGGAGATCGGCGAGAGCGAGCGCAAGGCGATCGCGTCGCTCAAGAACTTCGACGTGCTCATGGTCAATCCTGTTTATGACGGGCTCAACCTGGTGGTGAAGGAAGGCGCGCTGGTCAACGCCACCAACGGGGTGATCGTGCTTTCGGAGAATGCAGGCGCCCACGAGGAGCTCCAGGCGCACGTTCTGTCCATCAACCCGTTCGACGTCGAGGCGACAGCGGCGGCATTGTATGCCGGGCTCACCATGGGTGTGGACGAGCGGCGGCGCTTGCATGACGGCGCGCGCGATGTCGTGCGCACCAACGACATCATGCGATGGATCAGCAGGCAGGTGCAGGACATTCGGGACCTGGTGGCCACCAACCCGCGCTCAGCGAGCCGCGAAGCCTAGCTATCCCGATTCGGCACGTCTTGTGCAAGACGTGCGTCTCGGGAGCACACGATGCGCACCGTTGGCGCCAAACGTGCGGAAAATTAGGCCCAGTCGGCCAGCAGCCGCAGGAAGGCGGTGGCCTGGTGCGGGCCGTCCAGCACCAGGTCGCACCGCACGAATAGGTTGGCGGGGACCTCGGGCGAGCTCACCCCGATGCACATATGAGGTATGGGATGCGCACTCAGGACCTCGAAGGCCGCGCGGTCGTTTTCGTCGTCGCCCATGCATATCACGCCGCCCGGATCGACCTCGTTGAGCAGCGCCGCGAGCGCGGTGCCCTTGCCGGCAAAAGGCGTGTGGACCTCGATCACCCTGCGCCCCTGGGCACCGGAAAGACCTGTCCCCTTGAGCAGTGGGCGCAGCAGCGCCATCGCCTCCTCGCCTGTGATCTGGGCGGCTCGCAGGTGCACGGTCGTGCTGGCCGGCTTGATCTCGATCCTTGCGCCCGGGATCGAGGCGGCGAGTTTCGCGGCCTCGGCGTTGAAGCGTTCGAGGGCCCGCTTCTCGTCAGGAGTGAGCGGCGGTAGCCCGCTGTCGCCGATGAGACGCACGCCCCTCACCGGGACCAGCCGCGGCAGCTCGCTGCCGGTGCGGCTGCTGAGAACCACGACCTGCTTGAGCGCGAGCGAAAGGCGCCGCAAAGCATCGAGCGCATCGGGCACGGCGACGGTCTGGGAAGGATCTGGACCTATGTCTGCAAGCGTGCCGTCGAAATCCGTGACAAGCAGGATCTCTCGTGGGGAAATGGCTGACACCGGCGATCTTCGCCAGACATCCGCGATCTCCTCGAGCTCCGCGCGCACCACCCTAAGTTAGATCTGCGGCTGGTGACGTCGCACGATCCCGGCGAGCTCGGAGCTCGGCGGCAGCGTTCCGAACGTCCGGCCTCCATTGGAGCCGAGGCGCGACGCGCAGAATGCCTCGGCGACCGCCGGATCGCCGTGACGGACCAGCAGAGACGCCTCCAGGGCGACGGCCATCAGCTCCACGATCCTCCGTGCGCGAGCCTCCACGTCCATTTGGTCGGACAGCTGTCGTTTGAGCTCGTCGACCGCGTCGTCGAGCCTTGGGTCCGATCCACGAGCCTCTTCGATCTCATCCACGAATGCCGTGACCGCCTCGGGTTCGCGAGCCATCGCGCGCAGCATGTCCAGGGCGTTGACGTTTCCCGATCCCTCCCAGATGGAGTTGAGCGGCGCCTCGCGATACAGGCGCGGCATGATCGATTCCTCGACGTAACCGTTGCCGCCATGACATTCGAGCGCCTCAGCTACGACCGCGATCGCCCGCTTGCACGTCCAGAATTTCGCGACCGCGAGAGCCAGTCGCTTGAACGCCGCCTGCTCCGGATCGGAGGCGCGATCGAATGCGCCGGCCAATCGCATCATCAGCACGGTGGTCGCTTCTGACTCCACCGCGATGTCGGCGAGGACGTTCACCATCAGCGGCTGCTCGCTCAGCAATCGCCCGAACGCGCTGCGGTGAGCGGTGTGATGGGTCGCCTGCGCCACCGCCTGGCGCATCAGCGCGGCCGAGCCGATGACGCAGTCGAGGCGCGTGTGGTTGACCATCTCGATGATCGTCCGCACTCCGCTTCCCTCTTCTCCGACCATCACCGCCCAGGCGCCCTCGAGCTCGATCTCGGCCGATGCGTTGGAGCGGTTGCCGAGCTTGTCCTTAAGGCGCTGGATGTGGAAGCCGTTGCGCGCGCCGTCGTCGAGCACGCGTGGCAGCAGGAAGCACGAGAGCCCGCCCGGCGCCTGCGCGAGGACGAGAAACGCATCGCACATGGGCGCGGAGCAGAACCATTTGTGGCCGGTGAGCAGATGCGCGCCGTCGGCACCGGTGGGAACGGCGCGTGTCGTGTTGGCGCGCACGTCCGAGCCGCCCTGCTTCTCCGTCATCGCCATGCCGACCAGCGCGCCGCGCTTGCCTGCGGGCGGCCGCAATCCCGGGTCGTAGTCGAGCGTGGTGATGCGCGGCTCCCAGAGCGCGGCGAGCTCCTGTTGCTTGCGCAGGGCAGGGATCGCCGCGTAAGTCATCGAGACCGGGCAGCCATGCCCACCCTCCACCTGCGACCAGACGTAGAAAGCCGCCGCCCGGGCCGCATGCGCACCTGGTCGCGGCTCGCGCCACGGCAGAGCGTGAAGACCATGGCCGATCGCAACTTCCATCAGACGGTGCCAGGCGGGATGGAACTCGACCTCGTCGATGCGGTTCCCAAACCGGTCGTGCGTGTGAAGCTGCGGAGGGTTCGAATTGGCCTGGAAACCCCAGGCGATTGCCTCCTCGGTGCCGGCGAGCCGGCCGAGCTCGTGGACCATGTGATGCGCCCACCAGGCGCCTTCGCGTTCGAGCGATTCGCGCAAGGGCGGGTCCGATTCGAAGAGGTTGTAGTTGACGAGCGGAGGCGGTTGGTTGGTTACCTCATAGGTGCTGGGCGTCACCGCTAAAGGCTAACGCTGCGCCCGCCGGCGGCTACGTCGGTGCTTGCGATTTCGCGCAGCGCGGCCAGGTGACGATCGAAGGTTCGCCTTCCGTCCTTGGTGATCGAAAGCCACGTCCGGCCCCGCTTGCCGACGAAACCCTTCTCGACCTTGATGTAGCCCGCCTGCTCGAGAGCGCTGATCTGTTTCGACAACATCGAATCGCTGACCTCGACGTGATCCCGAACGAAGCTGAACTCCACCTTGTTTGCTGCCGCCAGCAGAGCCACGATCGAAAAGCGAACCGGGTGAGCCAGCAGGTCGTCCAGCTCGTGCCGTGGATGGCTCACCTGCGCCCGATCAGCCAGGCCGCGACCAACAGAGGGATGACAGCCATCAGCACGCTGCCGCCAAAGTGGGTCCCTGGCTGATGCGGCCCCCACCACCCGGTGGCGATGCTCACCCATATGACCGCGCCATTCCAGGCCATGAATGCCGCCACAGAGCCCAGCAGCCAGAGAATGCCCGCGCGACTCCAGGCTCGAACCCGCCAGGCGAGGTAGATCGCGGCGGCCGACCCGCCGACAAAAATGGGGAGGATCCAGAGATTTCCTTGTCGTGGGTCGCCACTCAGGAGTGCCCCAATCGCCAGATACGTTGCCGCCACCACCAGCAGCGCCGGCCGGAACTGGCGATCAGAACGCCGAACCGCCGCGGCTCGTCTGTTGGCTTCGTCTAACGAAGCACGCGCGTCTCGTGGAGTCGGCGATGAATCGGTCACGTAGTCCAACCTAGCACATACTTTCCATTTTGGCAAGTACATGCCACATTGGACTATCCGTTGAGCTCGGCCACCAGGCGCAGCTGCTGCTGGCGCTCCTCGGGGTCGAAGGTCATCGGCGACACGATGAGGGTTTCCACCCCGGCGTCGCGGAACGCACGCAGACGTTCGCGGGCGTGGTCCTTCGGTCCCGCGATGGTGGTCATGTCGATGAGCTCGTCCGGGAGCGCCTCCATCGCCGCCGCCTTCTGGCCGGTGAGGTAAAGGTCCTGCACCTCCCGCGCGGCGTCCTCGAACCCATACGACGAAACGAGGCGGTTGTAGAAGTTCTGCTCGCGCGAGCCCATGCCACCGATGTATAGAGCCAGCACCGGGCGCATGGCGTCACGCGCGCTGGCGATGTCGTCGCTGACCAGGACGTTGACCTGGGGGCAAATTCGGAAATCGTCGAGGGCGCGCCCGGCGCGGGCCGCGCCTTCCTCGAGCGGCACCCGCAGCTTGGACACATGCTCGGGCGAGAAAAACACCGGCAGCCAGCCGTCCGCGATCTCTCCGGCCAGCGCTACGTTCTTGGGGCCCAGGACGGCCAGGTAAATGGGAATGCTGTCCTGGACCGGCCGGATGGTGAGCTTCAGCACCTTGCCGGGTCCTTCGGGCAGCGGAAGGTCGAGCGTTTCCCCGTGGTACTCGACCTTCTTGTGCGCGAGCGCCATGCGCACAACGGCGACGTAGTCGCGCGTCCGCTCGACCTGATGTGGAAAGCGCACTCCGTGCCAGCCCTCGGAAACCTGCGGGCCCGACGTGCCGAGGCCGAGCAGCATGCGCCCGTTCGAAAGCTGATCGATCGTCGCGGCGGTCATGGCCGTCATCGCGGCGCTCCGGCCGGGGATCTGGAAGATTCCGGCGCCCAGCTTGATACGGCTCGTGCCGGCCGCGAGCCAGGCCAGCACTGATGCGGCGTCGGAGCCGTAGGCCTCGGCCGCCCAGATGGAGTCGTAACCGAGATCCTCCGCGGTGCGCGCGATCTCGAGCTGCTGGGCCGCGGTGATCCCCATGCCCCAGTAACCGACGCTGATCCCGAGCTTCACAAGAACCCTTCCTTACCGCCGAATCCAACCGACTCGATTCGAGTGTATTGTCGTCTTGGGGGGTCGCTTTCGCGCCCCGGGAGGAATCGCATGTATTTTCACGGTCCGGGTTTCGTCGGCTTTCACCTCCTCTGGGTCCTGCCGCTGGTCCTGCTCTTGGTGGCGGGAGTGACAGTTCTGGCCATATGGGCGATTCGGGAGTCGGCGCGACCGCACCCGGTCGGTCCTCCGCGGATGCCCATGGACCAGATGGCGACCCTGACGCCACGCGAGACCCCGCTCGAGATTCTCGCCCGCCGCTTTGCCTCTGGCGAGATCACAGCCGAGGAGTACCAGAAGGCTCGGGACCTGCTCGGAGGCGGCCCGAAAACCTAGAGCGACGTCGCCGGCCCGATCAGTGCCCGCTGACGAGCAGGAAGATCAGGAACGCGTTCAGGCTCACGATCACGCTGACCACCAGGGTCGCGACCGCGGTCGTCGTCGGCCGGTTGACCAACGTGCCCATCAGGCCGCGATCGCGGCAGAACAAGAGCAGGGGCACCAGCGCGAACGGGATCCCGAACGACAGGACGACCTGGCTCAGCACCAGCGCACGCGAGGGGTCGAACCCGATCGCGATCACGGCCAGCGCCGGCAGCATCGTGATCGTTCGCCGGAGAAAGAGCGGGATCTGGCGGTGGATGAAACCCTGCATGACGATCTGCCCCGCGAGCGTTCCCACCGAGGAAGACGAGAGTCCCGAAGCCAGCAGGCCGAGCCCGAAGAAGATGTCCGCACCGTGGTCGAGCGTGTGGCCCAGTGCGCGGAAGGCGGTGTCGAGGTCCGGGACGATGATGTTGTGAGCGTGTAGGGCGGCGGCGGCCAGCGTCAGCATCGCGATGTTGACGACGCCCGCAAGCCCCATCGCGATGACCACGTCCCATTTCTCGAAGTTGAAGATCTTCTTCTGCTCGGCGTCGGTCGCTCCCACCACTCGGCGCTGAGTCAGCGCAGAGTGCAGATAGATCACGTGCGGCATCACCGTCGCGCCGAGGATGCCCGCGCCGAGCAGGACGCTCTCGGTGCCGTCGAAGCGGGGCACCAGCAGGCCGGTCGCAACCGCGCCCACCGACGGCCGCGCGAGGACGACCTCGAATGCGAACGCGCCGACGATCACGGCCACGAGCATCGTGATCACAGCTTCGAAGCCGCGAAAGCCGCGTGCCTGCAGCGACAGGATTCCAAACGCGGCGAATCCCGTGATGATGCCGGCCGCGAAGAGCGGAATGGCCGGGAACAGCAGATGGATGCCGATGGCGGCGCCGATGAACTCGGCGAGGTCGGTCGCCATCGCAATGAGCTCGGCCTGAATCCACAGACCGACCACGACCGGGTACGGGAATCGCTCCCGGCACACCTCGGCCAGGTTGAGCCCGGTCGCGATGCCGAGCTTCGCGCTCATGGACTGGACCAGCATCGCCATGAGGTTGGCCGCGAGGACGACCCACAGCAGCATGTAGCCGAACTGGGCGCCGCCCGCCATGTTGGTGGCGAAGTTCCCAGGGTCGATGTATGCCACGGAGGCGACGAAGGCAGGCCCCAGGAACGGCAGCAACGCGCGGAGGCCGCGGGTTTGGCCATTCAGCGCCTTCTCGGCGGCGCGGAGCACACGCTCCTCTCCGGGCAGCGCGACGACTGCCGGCGCGGCCCTCACCAGCTGCTTGGGGAGCGGTTTCTCGATGACGGGCCGGGGCGCCAGCTTCGCCAAGCGCTAGCGCCGCCCCACGAAGATGGCCCGGGCCAGGCCGAGTGGCACGCTCACCCGTCGTCCTTTGATTCGGACCTCGATCGGGCCCTCGTACGCGCTCGGCGCCACCACCTCGATATGCGTACCGGGCAGGAGACCGCGGCGATCCAGCTCGCGGAGCTTGGCGGGATCATCGTCCGAGACGACCTGGACGATCACCTTCTCGCCGGCGCGGCACTCGGTCAAAGCGCGATCGCTGGGCGGCCGCACCTTGCCCGTCAGGCTTGGGATGGCATGTCCATGCGGGTCGAGCTCAGGGCGCCCGAGCAGCTCGAAGATGCGCTGCTCCATCCGCTCCGAGATCACATGCTCGAGTCGCTCCGCCTCTTCGTGGACCTCGTCCCAGCTGTAGCCGAGCACCTGAACCAGGAACATCTCGAGCAGCCGGTGATGCCGGACGAGCTCGAGGGCCACCTTCCTGCCTTCGCGTGTCAGCTGCTGACCGCGATAGCGGTCGTGCTCGACCAGGCCTTGAGCGACCAGCCGTGTGACCATCTCGCTGACCGACGGCGAGGAGATGCCGAGGCGCTGGGCCAGGTCGCGCGTGGGCACTGGACGGCTGTCGCCGTGCAGGTGGTAGAGGGCTTTGAGGTAATCCTGCTGGGACTGGGTGAAGGCGCTGCGTCGCGCGAGGTCAACCACGGCCTAGGCGGTCCTAAATATTGGGGTCGCTATGCCTATCACGAAGTGTAGGTTAGCCTAACTTTGTTTCACGACGCAACGGATTATCTAACTTGGCTTCGGAGAGCTCCCCACTCCCCACCCGCCTGGCCGCTGCGCGGCGAGGCGACCTCCCCACAAGTGGGGAGGCCAGGGGAGCCTAGGCGCAGGAGCCCGTGGAGACCCTCGACGGGTTGTAGGTCACGCCCACGTTCGGGGTGACCGTGACGTTGCCGGCGGACGTGAAGACGACTACGTAGTCCGCACAGCCTTCTGCCGCGTGGAAGTCGTAACTCACTGAGGTCACATTGGTCCACGTGTCGTAAGGAACCCCCGAATGGTGCATGCAGTAGTTCGTAACTCCCCTGCCGTTCGTGACGCAACTCAGCGCCAACGCAAAGTCCTCCAGCGTGAGGATGCTGACCGACATCGGCCCGCTGGACGTGGCGCGCAGGTGGTAGGTGAACGTGTCCGGGGCGCCGCCGGCCAGGTAATAGTCCGAGCCGTTGATCTGCTGGGGCACGTTCCAGATCGTGAGGGTAGGGTGCTCGAGCTCGGCACGAACCGTCGCGAGCTCGCCCAAGGTGGCGGTGAGGTTCGTCTGGGTCGTGAGCAGCTGCGCCTGCAGCTGCTTGTTCTGGCTCTTCAGCGCCTGGTTCTGCGCGCTCAGCTGGTTGGCGGTGTTCTGAGAGTTGGCATCATCCAGATAAAGGAGCGCGATTCCGCTTGCCGTGAACAGAAGAGCCGCCGCCAGTGCGGCTGTCCACATGCGGGGTCCGAGGTCCCTGGGGATGCGGACCGGACGGGTCGGACGGGCCGCCGGCCGCTGCGCCACCGGCCAGGGTGTGGCGTCGAAAACAGGCGGGGACGCGGCCTCGGGAGCCGTATCGGTCTCGGAAATGCTCTCGTCCATGTTGTTCGAGGGTGATCATCCCACGCTCACACTTGCCCCGGCCTCGGGAAGGCGCCATAGACGGACGCGATGCTCGACGGGGTTTCGGTTTGACTGGCGATGTTGTACGTGAAACTGTTCAGATCGGGCTGAATCGCGGGGCCGATTCCGCAATTGACGCCACAGGGCGCCTCCTCGACCAGGAACACCGTGCCGGAATTGAGGAATATCGGAGACGAGCGCAGGTTGGGAAGCTGGCCGCCGGCCGTCCCGCCATGCCCGTACAGCCATACATGCGGGGTTCCGCTCGAATCGCGGACGGTGAACGCGAGGTAATCGTCCCCCGCATCGGCGCGCGGCCGGATCCAGGCAAGCTGCTGGCCCATCGCCTGAGAGCGGTTGCCGGCCGGCCCGGTCGAGTCCCAGACGTACACGACCGAGGCGTTCGGCTGCCGGAAGTACAGCTTGCTGCCGCTGCTGCTCCAGGTCGCCATGGTGGCGTTCGGCTGCGAGTACACCACCCCGGAGCGGCTCCAGACGACCAGGTGATCGCCGCCGCTGGTGAAGGTCTGCTCGAAAGCGAAATACGCACCATCAGGAGAAAATCCGAGGAAGGCATCGTCCTCGCCGGGGTTGATGCCACGCCCCAGCACCCCACCGAAGGACATCAACTGCCGATCACCGGCGCCGCTCAACAGGTGCACGTTGACCGTGGTTGGGTCGGACGTGACGTAAGCCAGCTGGAAGTGGTCCGGACTCCATGCATGGAGGCCGTCCATGAAGCCGCCACCCGTCCAGCTCGTCGCCACGGCGCTGGTCCCGGTGAACAGGTCGAGCGTGGCGATGATGCTCGCGCCGGGCGAGCCGGGTCCACCCTGTGTGGCCGACCACGAGACCATCCCTTGATCGACCAGCTGCGGCGTCCACGACCCGGTGAGCGTGCAGATGGTCCGCGGGTGCACCGGATCGGCGATGTCGGCAAGCACTGTGTTGCTGGTGCCGCGCATAGTGAGCAGCGCCTCCTGCGCGGCAGGGCCGCCCAAGCAGCTGGCGTGCATGGCGGCCCAGGACGGAACGGCGACGGAGCTCGCGGCGGGGCTGGGCGCCGACGAGAGGCTGGGCGTCGGAGCCGCCGACAGGCTTGGCGAAGGGCCGGGCGAGGCGCCTGCGAGCCCGATCGGCGACGCGCTGTTGCGCCCGGCCGCGCCGCCCGCGGGCGAACAGCCGGCGACGGCGAAGATAGCCACGACAGCCGCCAGCCTGGTCCCCACAGGGAATCGGAACGTGCGTACGCGCGCGGACGTTACGACTGGAATCGCGTGCACGCCGTTCACAATAGGCGCGCCGGTTTCCGGCTCAATTAAATCGGGATCCCCGCGAACTCACGGCGAAGCCTCAGAGTTCGGGGGTCTAGTGAGCGGCGGGTTTACAGAATGAAAATTGCGCTGGCGGTCGCCATGGTCCTGTTGTCGACCTGCGTCGACACCCCGCCGCCTTTAACGGCCGACGTGAACGTGTCAGCGTCGCAGACAGATTCGGTGGGCGGTCGCGCCCAGCTCGTGGTCAACGTCACGAACACAGGTCCTGCCATCCCCCACATCGGCTTGACCTTTGTTTCAGCGGACAAGTGGTACGAGCGACACACCCTGACCGACCCAGGTGGATGTACGGTTGCCACGGACTATTCGGCGCTCGACTGTGGCGACCTGGCGGCGGGCGCCGCAGCAACTTTCACCATCACCGGCACGGCCAGCCAGGCGGGCACCTTTCATTACGAGCTGGAGCTGCGCGAGCTGGTGCGACCTTTCCATTACGTCAACGACCACCCGAACGGCGCCGACGTCCAGGCCTGGGACGAAAAGATCAGCGCTGCCTGAGGCCCTGCTAGCTGGCCCCGAGAGCTGGTGCACGCCCGCCCTCAGAACTGATGCACACCTGATTGAGCAAAGCCGTTGGTGGGAGCACGCTCCAGGCACAGAGGGCCCATTGCTGGACCCCATGAAAAGGTGAGGTCGAGCGGATGAGAAAGCTTCTAGTAGCCGCGTTGTTTACTTTCGGTTGGGGCGTGGTGGCCGCGGCTCCCGCCGTCGCGGGCGGAAATTCGTTAACGCCTTGCTTCGGCCCGCAAACCAGCACGTGCACCTACACGCAGAACACTCACGGAGCGCAAACGTTTCCGACCAACGTGCCTTGTGTCGATCCGGCGATGGGTCCGCCGACCGGCATGCTGACAATCGACGGCAACACGGTCTTTCACGAGACGGTGAACACGGCCGGCGACGGCTGGATCACCGGCACCACGGAAGGAGCCTTCAGTTTCATGCCCTTCGATCCGAAGAGGGTTTCCTACGCCGGCCACGCGGAATCGTGGTTCGGGGGCAGCTTCAACATGAACAACACCGTGTTGCACGACACTCTCAATATCAGCGGCACGGGGTCGGACGGATCGACGCTGACCGCACACATCATTGACCATATGTCGATCAGCGCCAGCGGCATCACGCTGACCTTCGACAAGGCGGTCTGCTGAACCGAGAGCCATGCCGGGGCGGTCCGACAGGGCCGCCCCTCATCTACCCGAGGCGCACCGAGCCGTCGTCGGCGAGGGTCCAGCCGGGGTTGTGCGCGACCTCCCACACGTAGCCGTCTGGATCGGCGAACGCGCCCGTGTAGCCGCCCCAGTCCGCGCGAGCGGCTGGACGGGCGATCGTCGCGCCGGCCCGTTCAGCCTGGGCGAGCACAGCGTCGACCTCCTCAGGTGACCGGACGTTGTGCGCCAGCTCGATCCCGGGCGCCCCGTGGCCGCCAAGCGACGTCCACAGCCCAAAGACCATCCCGCCGACCTGGAAAAACACGATCTCGCCATCGGGCTGCTGGGCGCCAGACCAGCCGAGCGCCTCGTAGAAAGCACGAGCGCGGCCAAGGTCCTTAACGCCCAGCGTCACCAGGCTGATCCTCTGTTCCACAGTCCAAGTATCGGACGCCGCGGGCCTCCCGCCCTCTCGACGATTAACAAACCGACCGTCGGTCTGTCATAGTTAGGGCGTGGCTCGGACGCTCAACCCGACCCTTCATACGGTCCGCCGGGACGCGTTCCTCGACGTGGCCCAGCGCCTCGTCCAGACCAAGGGTTACGAGGCGATGAGCATCCAGGACGTGCTGGGCGAGCTCGAAGCGTCGAAGGGGGCCTTCTACCACTACTTCGATTCGAAGCAAGCGCTGCTCGAGGCGGTGGTCGAGCGCTTCGCCGACGGCGCGATGGCTTCCCTCGCGCCCGTCTTGAACGATCCCGAGCTGCCGGCGCTCCGCAAGCTGGAGAAAGTGTTTGCCGGCATCGCCACCCTGAAAGCGGAACAGAAGGACCTGATGCTGGCGATCATCAAGGTCTGGGACTCGGACCACAACGCGATCGTGCGGGAGAAGGTCCGGCGCCTTTCGGAACGCATCATGGTGCCCCTCTTCTCGGCGGTCGTGAGGCAGGGCGTCGAAGAGGGAACGCTCAAGGTCGATTCGCCAGACGAGACGGCGAGAGTGCTTGTGTCGCTCATGCAGGGCTTTCAGCTGCAGGCCACCGATCTTTTCATCGCACGCCAGGCCGGCACGATCAGTTTCGAAGTCGTGCAGCGTGCCGTCGCGGCCAACACCGAGGCGTTCGAACGGATCGTCGGGGTTCCGAAAGGATCGGTGGCGCTCACAGACGAAGCGACCCTTCGTTTCTGGTTCGGTTAGTAGAGAGGGAAGCATGGCGGCGATCATCGAAGTGGAAAAACTCACCAAGAGCTACAGCGGCAAGCGCGGCATCGTCGACGTCACGTTCCAGATCGAGGAAGGCGAGGTGTTCGGCTTCCTCGGGCCTAACGGCGCCGGCAAGACGACGACGATCCGGGTTTTGATGGCGCTCCTGCGCGCTGATTCGGGCACCGCACGCATCGCGGGCCTGGACGTCTGGGAGAAGTCGTTGGAGATCAAGCGGCTGATCGGCTACGTGCCGGGTGAGCCAGCCCTCGACCGCAACCTGACCGGAGGGCAGATCCTCGAGTACTTCGCGAACCTTCGGGGCGGCGTCGACCGCACCTACCTGAAGAAGCTGATCGAGCGGATGGACCTCGACACCAGCCGCAAGTTTCGCCTCTACTCGACCGGGAACAAGCGCAAGGTGGTGCTGATCCAGGCCTTCATGCATCGCCCGCGCGTGCTCATTCTCGACGAGCCGACCAGCGGCCTCGATCCGCTCAACCAGCAGGAGTTCGACGGCATGGTCAAGGAGGCGCGCGAGGAGGGACGCACGGTGTTCTTGTCGTCGCACGTCCTGAGCGAGGTCGAGAAGACCTGCACACGCGTCGCGATCATTCGGGAAGGAACCATCGTGCGCATCGGTGGTGTGCACGAGCTCACGGACATCAAGCGGTACGAGATCACCATCGCCTTCGCGCACCCCGTGCCGGCCGACACGTTCGCGAAGCTGGACGGCGTCGCGGAGGTGGAGAGTCTGAACAACGGGTCGGCGGTGCGTCTCGCCATACAGGGTTCGGCCGACGCCGTGATCAAGGCGGCGGCGCAATACGCGGTGGTGTCCCTGACCAGCTACGAACCCAGTCTCGAGGACATCTTCCTTCGCTACTACGAGCGGGATGGCCAGGCCCCGAAGGAGACCGTCGGTGTTTAGGAGCATCTATCTCAAATCGCTGCGTGACTACCGGGTGCCGATTCTCGGTTGGGGCCTTGGCCTGGGCGCGCTGATGGCAACCGTCCTGGTCGCCGTCCCGACCGTTTTTGCGACCGCGGCGGCAAAGGCGGCGGTCGTATCGCTGGGCGCGAGCTACGCGTGGATCGCCGAGCCCATCAAGATCGACACGGCCGGCGGCTACGCCACGTGGAAATACGGCGTCACGATCCTCGTCGTCGTGATCTGGCCGCTCCTCGCCGGCACCGGAATGCTGCGCGGCGAAGAGGAGCGCGGGTCGCTGGACGTCTTGCTCTCCGCTCCTCGCGGTCGGGTGCGGATAGCGCTCGAAAAGCTCGCGGCCTTGGGGTCCGCGCTCCTGATCTTCGGAGTCATCGTCGGCCTGCTCACGTACGCCGGCGGCGCAAAGCTGAACGGCGAGATCACGCTTGGAGCGACGCTCGGATTCGGCATCAACCTGGCGCTGATCTGCGCTGTATTCGGTTCCATCGGGCTCCTCGTATCGCAATTCACCCAGGAGCGCCGCACCGCGTCGGGGCTGACCGCGGCACTGCTGCTGGTGGCCATCGTGGTCGACATGGTCCACCGTGTCGTGGCCAGCACGGTGTGGCTGAGCCAGCTCTCGCCCATTTACTACTACAACCTGAGCAAGCCCCTCGTGCCCGGCTACGGCGTCAACCCTGGCGCGATGGCTTTCCTGGCAGCGCTGGCCGTCGTCTTCGCGGGGGCCGGTGTGTGGTTTTTCGCGCGGCGCGACGTGGGAGGCGTCGTGTTCCAACTGCCTTCGAGGCGCACCACATCAATGCGTGCGCTGCCCACCTCCGACTGGTCGCTGCGCTCCCTCTACGCGCGGAGCCTCGGGATGATCATGACGTCGACACTGTGGTGGACCCTGATCATCGCCCTGCTGGCCGCATGGTTGGTCATCATCGTCAAACAAACGGAAATCCAGCTTCGCTCTCTGTTGCAGGGATCCAACTACTTCGCTCAGATCATCAAGCTCGGAGGCAGCGACACGGCGACCAACGAGGCGATCCTCGGCGCCCTGTTTCTGTTCCTGCCGATCCTGCTGATGGCCTTCGGCGTGACCCAGGCGAACCGGTGGTCCGCCGACGAGGAGGACGGGCTGCTCGAGATCGTCCTCTCCACCCCGCAGCCGCGCTTGCGGCTCTTGCTGGTGCGGTTCGCCGCCTTGGCCACTGCCACGATCTTCATCTCCGTGGTCACGCTGTTCGCGGCCGCGGCCGCTGCTGCCGCCTACGGTGTGAGTCTCGATTACGGCAACCTGGCGGCCGCCGCGCTCTCGATGATCCCGCTTGGCTTGCTGGTGGCCGCGCTCGGGTACCTCTTCTCAGGGTGGCTGCGGGCTGCGTTCGACACGGGATTGCTGAGCTTTCTGCTGGTCATCTGGTTTTTCATCAGCTTCATCGGGCCGAGCCTGAAGCTACCGGACGTGGTCGAAAAGCTGTCTCCGTTCTTCTACTACGGGACGCCGCTGCTGCATGGAGTGCAGCTCGGAGACCTGCTCGTGGTCGTGGTCGTCGGCGCGGCGGCGCTGGCCCTAGCGTCGTACCGGTTCGCCCGTAAAGACATCGCCGTATAAGCGCGCACAGGCCCGGGGTCGCCCCTAAAGCGCGCCTGGGATGGTGCCCCCGAAGAAACCCTGAGCCTGGCTGGGAGTCGAGGTGAAGGCCCGAGCGTCGACGATGCTCAAGTCCGAGTTGTCGGCCTTGAGGACGACATGGG
>WNFD01003010.1_pt1 | contig 34609 bp, 33 predicted proteins | sample 5400491 | NCBI WGS metagenome assembly WNFD01 (sample SAMN13153343, study PRJNA577476) | soil metagenome | isolation source: 120 cm saprolite under Douglas fir tree site 2 hole 2 replicate 2 | place: USA:California | collected 2015-04-18 | reverse complement strand
CCTCCAGTGCTCGCGTGAGCACGTGAGGCGTGAAGCCGAGGGCGCGGGCCTTCGCCGCCGCCGCGTCCACGACGAGCGCGTTGTTGCCGATCACGGTGTTCCTCACGCGCGCGAAGATCGGGTCGCCCGGCTTGGGCGTCTCGGGGATCTCGTCACGGGCTCCCTGCTCGAGCCGCAGGATCACCGAGTGCGGCGCGCTGCCGCGCAGCCCGAATCCGTCGAGAACGCCGAGCGCATCTCCGTAGGTCGAGGGGTCCGGCGTCGTGGGGCCGGAGGCGATGACGTCGAGCGGATCGCCGACGACGTCGGACAGGAGGAGCGCTTCAACGCGCGCGGGCGCGGCCGCGCGCGCGAGCTGGCCTCCCTTGAGCAGCGAGCAGTGCTTCCGGACGGCGTTGAGCTGGTTGATGGTCGCACCCGCGGCCAGCAGGAGACGCGTCACCTCCTGCTTCTCGGCGAGCGTGATGGGCGGCGGCGGCGCCGGGGTCAGCGCCGAGCCGCCGCCCGAGACGAGGACCAGCAGAAGGTCGTCGGCGCCGGCCGCCTCGGCGAGGACGCGAATGTCCCGCGCCGCCTCCGCCCCACGCTGGTCGGGCACAGGATGCCCGGCCTCCGCCAGCCGGACGCCCCGGGTCGGCGCGAGATACCCGTCCTTGACGGCGACCACGCCGTCCACTATCCGGTCGCCCCACATCTCCTCGACCGCCGCGGCCATGGCGCCCGACGCCTTCCCGGCGCCCACGACCAGCACGCCGCCGCGCTCGGGCGGCGCGATATCGGCGAGGGCGCGGAAGACGAGAGGGCGGACGTCGCCCGCAGCGAGGGCGGCGTCGAAGATGGAGCGGGCGGGCTCCCGGAGGGTCAACGGCGAAGCTTCTGGAGCCGCCGTCCCGCCTCGATGAGCATGTCGTCGGTCTTCGGGAAGCAGAAGCGGATCTTGGTGCGCCCGAGCTCCTTGGTCGAGTAGAAGGACGAGCCCGGCACCGTCGCCACCCCGATCTCCTTGACCAGGAACATCGCGAACTCGTGGTCGTCGGCGCATCCGTACTCGGGAAGCCAGTGCGCCACGTCGGTCAGGATGTAGTAGGCGCCCCTCGGCTTGAACGCGCGGAAGCCCGCCTCCTCCACCTTCCCGAAGAGCAGATCGCGCCGCGCCTCGTAGCTCTCGCGCAGGTACACGTAGTACGTGTCGGGCAGGTTGAGCGCGGTGACGGCCGCCTCCTGCAGCGGGTGCGGCGCGCCCACGGTGATGAAGTCATGCGCGCGCCGAATGCCGACCGACAGCTCCGCGTTGGCGACGGCGAAACCGATGCGCCAGCCGGTGACCGAGTACGACTTCGAGATCCCCGAGATGGTGATGGTCCGATCGGCGGTGATGGCAAGGAGATCGTGCTCGAGACAGACGTCGGCGATCAGCTGGAGCTCGGCCCGGGAGAAGACCTTGCCCGAAGGGTTGTTCGGGCTGTTGAAGATGATGGCGCGCGTGCGCGGGGAGACGGCCTTCCGCAGCCGGTCGGGATCGAACGAGAAGTCGGGCGGCTCGAGAGGCACGTAGACGGGCTCGGCCTGCGACATGATACAGCCCGGCCCGTAGTTCTCGTAGAAGGGCTCGAAGATGATCACCTCGTCGCCCGGGTTGAGCACCGCCATCAGCGTCGCGAGCATCGTCTCGGTCGAGCCGCAGCACACGGTGACGTTGCGATCCGGGTGGATCTCCATGCCGTAGAACTTGCGGTACTTGTCCGCGATGGCCTGCCGGAGGCGCGGCGTGCCCCAGGTGATGGCGTACTGGTGGAAGTCGCCGTCGATGGCCCGGTGGGCGGCCTCGATGATCTCCTTGGGCGGAGAGAAGTTGGGCATCCCCTGGGCGAGGTTGATCCCGTCGTGCTGGTTGTTGATGCGGGTCATCTCCCGGATGACGGACTCGGTGAAGCCCTGGACCCGCTTCGAGATCACGGCAGGACGACGTCCCGCTCGATGGGATCGACGGTTATGCCCTGCTTGCGGAGCCATGCCACACCCAGCTCCAGCTTGTCTTGTGGCGCCTCGAGCTCCAGCACCATCCAGCCATGGTCGGCGCCCACGTCGGCCCGACGGATGTTCGGCACGATGGCAAAATCCTTGACCAGGTGGTAGACGATCGGCTGCTGGATCAGCTCGGTGGGAAAGGTCAGCCTCACGCGCATCCGCGGCATCGGGTCAGCTCCGGTGGCTCACACCGCGGATCAACACCCTCCGGCTATCGCCGGGACGATGGACACCTGGTCGCCGACCTTGAGCGCCGTCTTGGAGCCCTGGAGGAAACGGACGTCCTCCTCGTTGATGTAGAAGTTGATGAAGCGGCGCACCTCGCCGCCCTCGTCAACGAGGCGCTCCTTGATTCCGGGGAATTGCTTTTCGAGATCGTCGATGAGATCGGCCACGTTATCAGCCGCGACCTGGACCTCGGCCTGCCCCTTCGTCAGCGAGCGGAGGGGTGTGGGAATCCGTACCAGCACTGCCATCGGCATTCTCCTCTCGGCGACTCAGGCGCCGGTCTTGGATTTCAGGTCGGCCAGCGCCTGGTCGAAGACCGCCAGGGACGGACGAATGGTCACGTCCACCGAGAGCCTGTCGTACAGCACGTCCGGCGTTTTGAGCCCGTTGCCCGTGATGCAGATGACAATGGGCTCGTCCCGCGGGATACGCCCCGCCTCGATGAGCTTCTTCGCCGCCGCCACGGTGACGCCGCCCGCGGTCTCGGTGAAGATGCCCTCGGAGCGCGCGAGCAGCTGCATGCCCTCGATGATCTCCTCGTCCGTCGCGTGCTCGCCGTGGCCGCCGGAGTCCTTGGCCGCGCGGTAGGCGTAGTAGCCGTCGGCCGGATTGCCGATGGCCAGCGACTTGGCAATGGTGTTCGGCCGCACCGGCACGAGCACGTCCGAGTCGTTCTTGATCATGGTCACGATGGCTGCGCCGCGTACATGCTGGTCCTGCTCTCGGGGATCAGCCCCAGCATCCGAAGCTCCTTGAAGGCCTTGGCGATCTTCGTGATGAGCGATCCGCCCGCGCAGGGAACGACCACGTGGGCGGGCGCCCGCCACCCCATCTGCTCGGCGATCTCGTAACCGTAGGTCTTGGAGCCCTCCGCGTAGTACGGGCGGATATTGATGTTGACGAATGCCCAGTGGTACTTGTCGCCGACCTCGGCGCAGAGCCGGTTGACCTCGTCGTAGGTGCCCTCGACCGCCACGAGCGTCGGACCGTAGACGAGGGTGGTGATGACCTTGCCCCGCTCGAGGTCCGCCGGGATGAAGACATAGGACTTGAGCCTGGCCTCGGCCGAATGCGCGGCGACGGAGTTAGCCAGGTTGCCGGTAGAGGCGCACGCCACCGTGTCGAAGCCGAACTCCTTGGCCTTCCCGATGGCGACGGCGACCACGCGGTCCTTGAAGGACCAGGTCGGGTGGCACACCGAGTCGTTCTTGACGTAGAGCTCCTTCACGCCGAGCTCCTCGGCGAGGTTCCGGGCGCGGATGAGCGGCGTGAAGCCGACCGACTGGCCGACGTGCATCTCCCCCTCGGGCAGGTCCAGAGGTAGCAGGTCGGCGTAGCGCCAGATGCTGGGGGGACCCGACTCGATGCGCTTGCGGCTCACGAGGGAGCGGATGACCTCGTAGTCGTAGTCGACCTCGAGCGGACCGAAGCAGAACTCACAGACGTGGACCGGTGCTGAGGGATAGTATCGGCCGCACTCGCGGCACTTGAGCCCCTTCAATCTTTCCATGGCCTCTCCATCGGTAGGGGATTTGAGCCCCGGAATGAACTGCACGATCCGGGACGGCTGCTCCCGGATCACCGACCGAGCCAGCAATCCCCATACTAAACACGCGATCCGAGGGAAAGTCAACGGAACTTCGGGGGAAAACGCCCGATGCCGTATCATCGGCAGCCGTGAGCCGCGCGCTCCCGCCCGCCCTCCTGCTCCTGGCATACGGCATCGCCTTCGGCGCGGCGGCGCTGGGCGGCGGGCTCCTCGCCTTCGATGACCACCCGGGGCAGCTCTACCGCGTCTATCACGCCGTCACGCTCGGGTGGGCCCCGTGGAGGCTGAATCCCGGCTGGTGGGCGGGGTATGCCGAGCTCCAGTACTATCCGCCGGGCGCTGCCTGGCTCGGTGCGGCTATTCATCTATTTTCCATGGGCGCCGTCGGCGTTCCTGCGGCGTATCAGGCCGAGCTCTGGATAGCGTGGCTCCTGCCCGGCCTCGCCACCTTCGCCTTTCTGACCAGGGTCCTGGGGAGCGGCTGGCTCGCCCTGCCCGGCGCCTTCGTGGCGTTGACGCTGTCGGCGGGATCGCGGAGCGGCGTCGAGGAGGGTCTGCGCTGGGGACTCATCGCCGCGAGGCTCGGCTGGGGCCTTCTGCCCCTCGTGGCGCTCTCGCTCACCGGCTGGGTCGCAGGCGCGCGTCGGACTCCTCTCGCTGCCGCGCCTCTCGTCGCCGCCGTCATTGTCGTCCACCCCGCTCACGCGCCGGCCGCGCTGCTCCTGGTCGGAGTGGGTGGCTGGTTCGGCGAGGGAGCCCGCGCGCGCCGCATGGCACAGGCGGGCTTCGTCGCGGCTCTTGGCCTGGGACTGAGCGGCCTCTGGCTCCTGCCTCTCCTCGCGCATCTCGGCATGGCGCTGCCGCTAGCCTGGGGGGACGCCTCACCGCTTGCTCTGCTCCGGCAGTTTGCTCGGCCCCTCGTCATCGTCCTCGCTCTGGCCCAGGCCGGAGCCTGGCTCTCGATGCGGGCCTCCGGCTCTGGATCGCCGACAGCGCGCTGGCTTCACGGCTTCACGCTGGCCATGACCGTGCTGGTGGCGCTCGACACCCTCGTCGCGGCGCCGCTGGGCATTCTCTGGCTTCCTGGCGACAGGCTGGCCGACAGCCTGCTCCTGGCTCTCATTTTCGGCGCCTCACTGGCCGCGCCGCTGCTTGCCGCCCGCTTCCCGCGTCTGGCTCAGACTACCATCTCGATGCTACTCCTCGGCGGGATGATGCTCCTGGCTGGTGGCTCACCGGAGCCCGCCCTCTCGCTGTGGCCGTTGCGCGGACAGTGGCCGAAGTACGACGAGGTGGTCCGCGGCACACAGATCAACGCGCTCTGGACGGCGCTCGGCCAGGCGCCGCCCGGCCGCGTCCTCTTCCTCCGTTCCGCGCTCAGCCTCGGTTACCCCGCGGAGTGGTGGGGGCCGCACAGTCACATCACCGCGTTGACGCCGGTGGAGACGGGCCGCCAGATTCTGAACGGCACCTTCACTCACCCTTCTCCCATAGCAGGCCTGCTCTACACGGGAACATCCGGCTCCCGAGCGATTCGCGCCCTTGTCGAGGAGTGGGACGGCCGCACGCTGTTCGGCCGCCCGCTCGAATCCCTCGGCGCCGAGGAATTCTCCCGCCTGGCCGGGCGCCTGCGAGTCTCTGCAGTCGTCGCCACCGACGAGGATCACGGGCGGCTGGACTTTCTCGACTCCAATCCCGACTTCGCGCCGCTACGGCTCATTGGCCCCTTCCGCGTCTATTTCGCGCGAGAGGCGCGCCGGCTGCCGGAACCGACGGGTCCGCAGAGCTGGCGGCTCGCCCTTGCATCCGATCAACGCGGGTGGGTCGCGGCAGGCGTGGCCTACTCGCCGCTCTGGCGGGCCGAGAGCGCGAGCCGGCCGGCGCCGGTTCGCCGCGACGCCTGGGGCATGCTCGAGGTCGAGATCCCTGGGGGGGGCGGAGAAATCTCACTCGATCATCGGCCCGGGCCCGCCGAGAAGGCCGGGGGACTCCTCACGGTCGCCTCGGCGCTCCTGCTCACCCTCGCGGGCGTCCGCACCTACCGTATGAGCCGCGCCTCACCGCCGCCTCCACCACGGCGGCCATCGCATTCTTCCTGACGCGGGACTGAGGGCTAGCGCTCGGGCCCCATCGTGTGGCTGCCGCGCTCCTGCCCGTCGGTGTCCACGATGCGAACGCCGAGCGTTGCGGGCTCGATCCGGATCACGCCGAAATTGTCCGCGCCCCCGAACGCGAACAGCGAGCGCGGCCCGAGCGCATCGTCGAGCGGGCGCGGCCGGCCCAGCGAGGCCGACAGCGGCCCCGCCATGAACTCGTAGAAGGACCAGTCGGGCATCGGGCGGTGGTGGATGAGCTCGGCGTGGTGGACGTCGGCGGCCAGGAAAACGAGATTCTTGACCCCGCGGGCGCGGAGGTCACGCAGGATCGCGTCGCGCTCCATGGCGAAGCCGGTGCCGCCCTCTTCGGGAAACCCCCAGACATTGGCGTTGCTCCACGAGTCGCGAGACTTGCGGCCCGTCGGCACGGACAGCGATACGCTGGTGACCACGACCTTCCAGAGCGCCGTCGAGCTTGAGACGCCCTCGACGAGCCAGCGACGCTGAGGGGGGCCGAGCATGGTCTTGTCCGGGCCGTCCGGATCGCTATTGGCGCTCCGGTACTGGCGCGCGTCGAGGATGAAAACCTCGAGGAGCCGGCCCCAGCGGAAGCGCCGGTAGAGGCGTCCGGGCTCCTCGCGGGGCGGGACGACCGGAAAGTAGTCGATGAAGGCCTGCCGGCCGGTGGGCATGCGCGGCTCGACGCTGCCCGAAAAGTCGTTGACCACCTCGTGGTCGTCCCAGATGGCGAAGACACTTGTCTTCCGGAAGTAGTCCTGCACCGACGCGTCCGCGCGGTTGTAGCGATGCTTCGCATGGTATTGGCGCAGGGTCTTCGCCACGAAGCCGCTGCCCGGCACGAACTCGGGTCCGTCGCAGACGTGGTCGCCGTAGATGGTGTCGCCGACGAAGAGGAAGAAATCGACGGGGAGGCGCGCCATCGCGCGGAAGATCGGATAGCCGTCGGCCACGCTTCGGCACCGGCCGCGCGAGCCCAGGTCCCCGCTCCAGGCGAAAGTGACCGGCGTCTCCGAATCCGGCGCCGGGGCCGTCACGAACTCGCCTTCCACGCCCGTGCCGTCCTGGGTCGCCCGGTAGCGATACCGCGTCGCCGGCGCGAGTCCCGCCAGCGCGGCCTTGCCTGTGCGGTCCGCTGAGACGGACGGCGTCACGCTCGCCTGCCTCTCCTCGCCGCCGGCCACCCGCGCGTAGACGATCCTTACCGGCGAGAGACTGCGGCCGCGCACCCACACCACGGCTCCGCGGTCGCTGACTTCTCCAAGCGTGACGAGGAGCCCGGGCTCCTCGGCGCCGACCGCGGCTGCCCACGCCGTGAGGGTGACGAGGGCGACGGCGATGGCCCGCGCTTCCCTCGCCCGCCTGGGCACTCCTCAGACCAGGGGGTCGTAGTTGAAGTACTGGCCTGAGGTCTCCAGCGGGACCAGGTGATGCTTGAGCGTGCCGGGGAACACCTCCGCGAGGCGCTCAGGCGTCCAGCCCTGGTCGTGGTGCATGTTCCGGATCGGACGCATGTGGTTGAAGAGCATGATCTCCTTGCCCCGCACCCCGAAGACCTGTCCCGAGATCTCCTTGGCGGCTTCGCTCGCGAGGAAGACGGCCACCGGCGCGATGTGCTCCGGACCCATCTTTTTGATCTTCTCGACGCGCGCCTTCTGCGCGTCGGTCTCGGTCGGGATGGTCCCGATCATCCGCGTCCACGCGAAGGGCGAGATGCAATTCGCGGTGACGTTGTAACGGGCCATGTCGAGGGCCGTCACCTTGGTCAGGCCGACGATGCCAAGCTTGGCCGCGGCGTAGTTGGCCTGGCCCACGTTGCCCACGAGCCCCGAGGTCGAGGTCATGTTGACGAGGCGCCCCCACTTCTTTTCCCTCATGTGCGGCACGGCCGCGCGCGTCACCGCGAAGGTGCCCTTGAGGTGGGTGTTGATCACGGCGTCCCACTCCTCTTCCGTCATGTTGAAGATCATGCGGTCGCGCAGGATGCCCGCATTGTTGACGACGATGTCGACGCTGCCGAACTGGTCCAGAGCGGTCTGGACGATGGCGTGGCCGCCCGCCATGGTCGACACCGAGTCGTAGCTGGCCGCGGCCTGCCCGCCATGGCCCTTGATCTCCTTGACGACGTCGTCGGCCGGCCCGCGCTCGCCGCCTTTGCCGTCGGCGGCCCCGCCGTAGTCGTTCACGACCACCTTGGCGCCGTACTGGGCCAACAGGATCGCGATCTCCCGCCCGATCCCGCGGGCCGCGCCCGTCACCACCGCCACTTTGTCCTTGAGCATCGGAGTCGTCGCCATCGGAGATCTCTCCTCGTTAGGAACGCGTCAGATGATGCCCTCGGCGGCCAGCGCGTCCAGCTCGACCGCCGTCAGGCCCGCTTCTCCCAGGATCTCGCGCGAGTGCTCGCCCATGGCGGGGGCCCCCGTCCGTATGGTGCCCGGAGTCTTCTCCAGCTTCACCGCCGTGGCCATGGTCGTGAAGCGCCCGGCCCGGGGGTGGTCTTGCTCGACGATCATGCCCGTGGCCAGCACGGCTGGATGGCGCACCAGCTGCGCGTAGTCGTTGATCGGTGCGCAAAGCACGTCGAGCGGCTCGAGCGCCCGCATCCATTCCTCGACCGTGCGCCCCGAGACGGCGATCTCGAGCAGCGCGGTCAGCTCTTTGCGGTTCGCCAGGCGGTCCGCGCGCGTCGCGAAGCGCGGGTCGTCGGCGAGCTCGGGCCGTCCGGCCGCCACGCAGAAGGGCCGCCACGTGTCGTCCTTCCACACCGCCAGAAAAATCCACCCGTCGCTCGCGCGGAAGGCCTGGTAGGGCACGAGGTTCGGGTGCCCGCTGCCGTAGCGACCGATCGGCACGCCCGATTCGTGGAAGACCGACAGCCGCGCCAGGTGCGAGAGCAGCGCGCCGTCGAGCAGCGAGACGTCCACGCGCTGTCCCTCACCCGAGCGGCCCCGGGCGATGAGCGCCGTGAGAATGCCCTGGGAGGCCAGGAGGCCCCCGATCGTGTCCACCACGGGCGCGCCGACCAGCGCGGGACCGCCGTCCGCCTCCCCGGTCACGGCCATGATGCCGCCGACCGCCTGCGCGAGCGCGTCGAGCCCGGGCTTCTTGCGCCATGGTCCGTCGGGGCCGAAGGCCGACACGGAGCAGTAGATGAGCCGTGGGTTCAGCGACTGGAGCGTGGCGTAGTCGATACCGAGCTTCTCGGCAACCCCGTTCCGGTAACCCTCGAGGACGACATCCGCCGTCCTGACGACCTGGTAGAAGGCATCGCGCCCCCGGGGTTTGGCGAGATCGAGGCAGAGGGCCCGTTTGTTGCGGTTGACCGTGAGATGCAGGATGCCTTCACCCGCACGCGCTATCCCGTACACGGTTCTGGAGGCGTCCGGCGACTCCCGCGACTCGACCTTGATGACGTCGGCGCCCATGTCCGCCAGGTACATGCCGCAGGTGGGTCCGGCGATCAGGTGGGCCAGCTCCAGGACGCGCACGCCCTCGAGCGCCCGCGCGGGCGGGTAAGTCATGGCCGCCACAACCTACCACAGCACAGGAGCCCCGGCACGCCTACGAACGGCCTCTGCGCGTGCGGAGCGCCTCCGTGAACTCGGCGCCCAGGATGAACACGATGCCGGAGTAATAGGCGAACATGCCCAGCGCCACCAGCGCGCCGAGCGGGCCGTAGATGGCGTCGTACACCCCGATCCGGAGGATGTACCAGCGAAACGCCTGCTTCGCGGCCTCCCACAGGACGGCGGCCAGGAGTGCGCCGGCAAGCGCCGCCCCCGCCGACACGCGCTGGTGGGGGAAATACCGGTACATCAGGAAGAAGAGCATCGTGTTGAACCCGACGGCGAGCGCCATGAAGATCGAGCGGATCCACTCCGCCGGCATCTGCGCCGGCGTGAGGAGGAAGAGCCGGAACCACCCGAAGAGGTCGAAGGCGACGATGCTCGCGAGAAACAGGATGCCCATGATGAGGAGGAGAATGAGGTCCTTGCCGATCTCGCGGAACAGTCCCGGCCCCTGGTTGAACCCGAAGATGTCGTTGAGCACGAGCCTGAGCGAGGCGAAGAGCTGGCTGGCGAAGAGCAGCAGCACCGCCGTGCCGAGGAGGCCGGAGAGGCTGCGCCGCCGGATGATCTCGGCGAGGGATGCGCGCAGCTCGTCCTTGTACACCGGGATCAGCTCGGACAGCTGTCTCAACACCAGCTCGGACGCCGCCTTGCGGCTCAGGACGAAGCCGGCGAGCGAGACGATGAAGAAGAGGATGGGCACGAGACACGTCAGGAAGCTGAACGCAAGCCCCGCGGCGTGGAAGAATCCCCGATGCGCCCGAAAGTTGACGACCGCGGTCTTGAGCGCCCTCATGACATCGGCTACACCACGCTTTTGATCAACCCGCCGTCCACCTGCACCACGCAGCCGGTCATGTACGACGCCCGTTCCGAGGCGAGGAAGACGACCATGTTGGCGAATTCCTCGGGCGTGCCGATCCGTCCCATGGGGATGTCCGCCGTCGAGCGCGTGGCGATCCATTCCTCCAGGCTTTTGCCCGCCCGCGTGGCCAGGTCTTTCTGGTGCCCGAGGAAACGGTCGGTACGGATCCGTCCCGGCAGGACCATGTTCACCGTGATGCCGTCTCGGCCGAGCTCGTTGGCGAGCGTCTTGAACATCCCGGCGATGCCGGGCCGGATACCGTTCGAGAGAACGAGCCCTTCGACGGGCTGCTTGACCGAGCTCGACTGGATGGCGAGGATCCGCCCCCACTTCTTCTGCTTCATGTCGGGCAGAACGGCCCGGATGAAGCGCACCGTCGAGAGGTGGACCTGCTCGAAGGCCGCCTTCCACTGTTCGTCGGTCATCTGCTCGAAGGGGCCGGGCGGCGGGCCGCCGACATTGGCCACGAGGACATCCACCCCGCCCCATTTCTCCCGCGTCTTGGCCACGACGCGCGCGATGTCCTCCGGCTTGTTCGCGTCGGCCGCCACCGCCAGCACGTCGGCGCCCGTCTGCTTGCTCACGTCGTCGGCCGCGGCACGGAGATCCGCCTCTCCGCGCGCGCACATCGCGACGCGCGCTCCTTCGGCACCGAAGCCCAGAGCCGAGGCTCTGCCCATGCCCTTGCTCGCCGCCACCACCAGCGCCACCTTGCCCTTGAGCCCCAGGTCCACGATTGTCCTCCGGTCAGGAGATCTGCTTGTAGAAGTCCGCGCGATCGCCACCCGTCACGTCGAGCCGCTTGAGCTCGTTGTCGCGCATCACCTCGATCGCGATCCGCTCCCCCGGCCCCCGCCGCCACAGCGACAGGTACAGATCCTTCCGCGTTGGCACCTGCTGCGCGTCGAGCGACAGGATGACATCCCCCTCGCGGATGCCCGAGCGGGCGCTTGGTCCGTTGGGTACCAGCCCCGCCACCACCACGCCCTCGTCGACCGGATGGGCGAATACTCCCAGCCATGCCCGCTGCGGGCGGCTGACCGCACGGCCGTGACGCAGGTACTCTTCCCGGTTGGCCAGGTAGCACTCGCCGGGGATGGCCAGCGACGCGCGCAGGATCTCTCCCAGGTTGAGGTACACGACACCCACCATCTGCCCGGTTATCGTGAAGAGCGGGCCGCCCCCCGAGCCCGGATTCGGCGCGCTCGACACGAGGCTCCGGTCGAGGAGATATTCCCAGTACGCCTCGAACTCCCCGAGATACGTCAGGAGCCCGCCGGACACCCGCCGCTCCCGAGGCCCGGTGGCGGCGAGCGCGAAGACGCCCGCGCCGCGGTCGAGGTGGTCGGAGGCCGTAACCGGCACCGCGGGCAGGCTCGTCCGCTTGACTTTCAGCAGCGCCAGGCCCAGCTCGAAATCCTGGGCCACGAGCTCCGCCCGCTGGGGGCGTCCCTTGCTGAAGCTTACCTGTATGGTTTCACCACCCATGACCACGTAGTTGACGGTGAGGATCAGTCCCGAAGGGTCCACGATGACGCCGGTGCCCATGCGCTCGTCACCGAGCACTCTGGCGGAGGGATGGGCCGCGGGCACCTCCGTGTGAATGTGCACCACCGAGGGAAGGAGCCGCTTGACGAGCTCGACGGAAGCGTCCATGAATCGATCGCTCACGCTAGCACGCCGCGCCGTGAGAGGGCAACGGCGGAAGCGGAGTCAGCGCGGCGGGGCTGTCCGCAGCACCCGCGCGAGAAAGGCCTCGACTTGACCCTGGGCGCCGGTCGCGGCTTCGCGGTCGTAGGCGACCGTCACGCCATACGTGCCAGGGGTGAACGGCTGCTCGATGTCCTTGAGCACTTCCTTCTTCTGGCCGACCACGTCAAAGTAGTGAAAGGCGCCCTTGTACTCGACGAGCGTCACGTCGGCGCCGCGCGCCTTCATGTTCGCCGCCATCTCGCGGCAGTACCGGGGCGGCGTCCAGTCGTCGGAGCCCCCGATCAGCAGAAGGAGCGGTCTCAGCACCAGCTCCTTGGCATAGTCGCCGCAGCCGCCCGGGTACATCGCGATGGCGGCGGCATACCCGACCTGCGGCAGCGCGACCCCGCGCGCGCGGGCGCGGTCGAGGGTCGGCCCGTTGATGACCGAGATGGCGTACTCGCCTCCCTGCGACCAGCCGAACGAGGCCACCCGCTCCGGCACCACGAAGGGCTGCGCCTGAAGGTACCGCAGAGCGCCGATTGCGTCGTCGAAGCGCGCGGTGTTGGGCATGCCGCCGGGGGTGTTGTCGTCTTTGCAATCGGCCGGCTCGTCGAAGCTGTCCACGACGAACGCCACGTAGCCGCGATCGGCGAGCCACCGTCCCCAGGCGTACACCTGCGGCGACACACCGTGACAGCCGTGAAGCAGCACGAGCGCGGGAAAGGGCCCTGTCCCGCCCGGCTTGACGAGGCGGCCTTGGACGCGGTCCGGGGTCCTCGGCGTGGCGCTCTCAAAGGAAATGGGACCGCTGCAGGCGCTGCCGAGAGCAGTCGCGAGCAGCAGGACGGCGAAGATGTTGACCGTCATGCGCGGCAGTATAGCGCACCGGATGCGCGCCCGGCCGCGCGCGGCCGTCGTTGCTGTACAATTGCCCCTGGAGGTCAGCCATGCCCGTGCACATCGTGGAATACGCCGACTACCTCTGACCCTGGTGCTACCCGGCGGCCGTGCGCCTCCGGCGACTCAAGGAGGAGATGGGCGACGATCTCATCATCCAGTGGAAGGCCTTCCCGCTGCGCCCCGAGCCGGACCCGTCGGTCGCCTTCAAGGGCACCTATCGCGAGGAGGGCTGGCGCCGCTGCGGCGCCATGGCGGCCGGCGACGGCATCACCTTCACCCCCTGGCCGCGCGACGACTACCCGAACTGGTCCCTGCCCGCGCTGGAGGCCGCGAAGTGCGTGGCGCTCCAGAGCGCGGAGGCCTTCGACCGCCTCCACCTTCGCCTCTACGAGGCCTTCTTCGGGCGGAGCATCAATATCGCGAAGCCGGAGGAGCTGATGGGCGTCGTCGAGGAAGCCGGCGCGGACATGACCCGCTTTCTCCGCGACTGGGAGAGCGGCGCGGCGCGCGAGGTCATCTCGCGCGACTACGAGGAGGCGCTGACCCGCGACCGGGTGCGCGCCATCCCGACCATCATCGTCGAGGGCGGCCGGCGACTCACCGGCCTCGCGGATTTGCCCACGTACCGCAAGGCGATCGAAGAGGTCTAGCACCGCCGACATGGGCGAGCGCGAGTGGCCGGAAGAGGCGCGCGAATACTTCGAGCGCGGCTATCGAGCCCAGATGGCGGGCCGGCTCGACGAGGCCATCGAGTGCTACCGGCGCTCCCTCGCCATCTGCCCCAGCGCCGAGGCGCACACCTTTATCGGCTGGGCGCTCTCCTACCAGGGCAAGCACGAGGAGGCGATCGCGGAGTGCCGGCACGCCATCGCCGTGGACCCGACCTTCGGCAACCCGTACAATGACATTGGCGCCTATCTCATCGAGCTCGGCCGGGAGGAGGAAGCGATCGAGTGGCTCGAGCGCGCCAAGACGGCGCCCCGCTATGAGCCCCGTCACTACCCCTACCTCAACCTCGCGTGGATCTACGCCCGCCAGCACAAGGTCCGCGAGGCGATCGACCAGCTCCAGAGCGTGATCGCGATCGAGCCCGAACACACGGGTGCGCGCAAGGAGCTGCACCGTCTGATCGGCATGCTGAATTGACCCGACTGCCCCCGACCTTCTACAACAACCGGCTTCTGTTCGGCCGTGCCGCGATCCCCGGGCAGGTCGCGTTCGAAGCCTCAGACCAGACCGTGCGTATCTATTCGCGAAAGGGGGCTACGCGCGCCAGCGACGAGCCATTCCGCCCCTTCCTGCTCCTCTCCGACCCGGACCTGCTCAAGGGCTTTAAGGGTGAGGCAACTGTCGTCCCGCTCGACGGAGACGGCGTCTTCCGTTGGCTGGCGGAGTTCCCCTCGTGGGGACAGTGCCTGAAGGCACGCGACCACCTCCAGCAATTCTCAGGGGGAACAGCCGACCCGCCCTACCGCTTCCTCTCCGACCCCGTGCACCAGTTTCTCCTCCGCACGGGCCGGACGTCTTTTCTCGGCATGGCGTTCCAGGATCTCCGACGGATGGCTGTGGACATCGAGGTCACGACCGCGCCCGGCTTCGAATTCCCCAACGCCACACGCGAGGCCGATCGGATCATCGCCATCGCCATCGCCGATTCCGAGGGTTTCACGACCGTGCTCTCGGGGGCCGAGATGGGAGAAGCCGACCTGCTCCGGGAATGCGGTCGGATCATCGTCGAACGCGATCCCGACGCCCTCGAGGGCCACAACATCTTCCGCTTCGACCTCGAATACATGGAGGCGCGCGCGCGGAAGCTCAAGGTCCCGCTCCGCTGGGGGCGCGACGGCTCCTCCCTCCGCGGCCGGCCGTCGAGGATGCAGGTGGCCGAGAGAACCATCGGCTATCGCCGATACCACGTCGAAGGTCGGCACATCGTGGACACCTGGATCCTCGCCCAGCTCTACGACGTGGGCGCGCGCGACCTCGAGTCCTACGGCCTCAAGGACGTCGCGCGCCACTTCGGCATCGCGGCACCCCAGCGCACCTACCTGCCCCCGGAGGATATCCCGCGCATCTTCCGGGACGATCCCGCGCGGCTCATGGCCTATGCCCGCGACGACGTCACGGAGACGCTGGCGCTCTCGGGCATCCTCTCGCCTCCATATTTTGTCCAGGCCCAGGCGCTGCCGATGTCCTACGAGTCCGTCGTGCTCCGCGGCAACGCGACCAAGATCGACGCGCTGCTCATGCGCGAGTGCCTCCACGGAGGGCGCGCGATTCCGACGCCGTCCTCGGGCAAGACGGTCGCCGGCGGCTACACGGCCGTCCTGCTCACCGGGGTGGCCCGCCGCGTCCTGCATGTCGACGTCACCTCGCTCTATCCCTCGCTCATGCTTGCGCGGAAGATCGCCCCGGCCCGCGATTCCCTCGGCGTCTTCCTGAAGCTCCTCGGCGATCTCCGCGAGTACCGCGTGGCGGCCAAGCGGCTGGCCCGCGAGGCGCCCGAGCCCGGCGAGCGCACGCTGGCGGCCGCGCTGCAGCAGACGTTCAAGATCCTCATCAACTCGTTCTACGGCTACCTGGCCTTCTCGCAAGGGCACTGGAACGACTTTGACGCCGCGAATCAGGTCACCGGTCAAGGACGGGACCTCGTCCAGGCGCTCGTGGCCCGCCTCGGCGAGCTCGGCGCGGCCGTGATCGAAGTGGACACCGACGGGATCTACTTCGTGGCCCCGCACGACGCCGACGAGGAGAAGCTCCTCGCGGAGCTCGAACGAGTGCTGCCGCCGGAAATCCAGCTCGAGCTCGATGGCCGCTACGAGGCGATGCTGTCGTACAAGATGAAGAACTACGTGCTGCTGGACGCCCGGGGCAAGCTCCTGATCAAGGGATCGGGGCTTCGCTCACGCGGCATCGAGCTCTTCCAGCGGCTGTGGCTGGAAGAGATGTTCCGGCTGTTGCTGACGGGCCGGCGCGAGGAGATCCCCGCCCTCGTCACGCGCTGGCGGGAGGATTTCGAGGGCCGCCGCGTGCCGGTCAAGCACTTCATGAAGACGGAGACGCTCCAGGAGTCGGCCGCCGGATACGAGGACAAGCTCCGGGACGGCCGGCGGAACGCATCGGCCGCATACGAGCTGGCGCTCCGCTCGGAGCGGCCCTACCAGGCGGGCGACCAGGTCTCCTATTACGTCGCCGGCGACAAAACGCGCGTGAAGGTCAACGAGGCGGCCAAGCTCGCCGCCGAATGGGATCCGGCCGCCCCGGACGAGAACACCGCCTACTACCTGGCCAAGCTCGAGGATCTCTACGAGAAATTCCGCCCGCTCATCGAGCAGGACGGCCTCGCCCCCCCGGCCGATCCAGAGTCCGAGGGCCCCGCGCAGCTACCACTCGAGTAGCAGCTGGCGGGGCCGGGCCGGTCGCTCTGCGGTGATTCGCTCCGCCCGGCTCCGGGCCGGGAAGCCGGCCGCGAGCGCCGCGCGCTCGGCCACCGCCTCCACGCGCTCGCGGTAGGCATTCTCCGCGGTGGCACTCCCCGCGTAGAGGGCGCGGTAGCGCGGCAGGAGCCGGGGAAACTCGGTGGCGATGAAGTCGAGGAAGAACCCGTGCGTCTCCCCCCGGAGGAAGAGCACGTTCCAGATGGCCTCCCGCGCTCCGGCCGCGCGCGCCGCCACGAACAGCGCGCGCAGCGCGGGCTCGCGGTCGGTCAGGAAGGGCAGCACCGGCATGGCGAAGAGCCGGGCGGGAACGCCGGCCGCTGACAGCTCCCTCATGGCCCCGAGACGGAGGTCGGGGCGCGGGGCTCGCGGCTCGATCCGCCGGAGGAGCGCCGCGTCGAGCGACGTGAGCGAGACATTGACGATGAGCTCCCCTGCGGCGGCGATCAGTCGGAGCAGGTCGATGTCGCGGGTGACGGCGGGAGACTTGGTGGTGATCCCAACCCGCAGGCCGGGTACTCGCTCGACGCTCTCGAGCACCCGCCGGGTGACCCGAAAGCGCGACTCGGCCGGCTGGTAAGGATCCGTCGCCGCGCCTATGGCTACTTCCTCGCCGCTCTCCCGCGCCCGCCTGAGCCTGGAGAGAAGCTTAGCCTCGTCGGCCTGCTTCACGTAGATCCGCCTCTCGAACTCGACGGGATCCGTGTGACCCAGGTAGCCGTGGGTCGGCCTCGCATAGCAGTAGCGGCAGCCGAACTCGCAGCCACGGAAGGGGTTGACGGTCCAGCCAAAGGGGAAGCGTGGATCGCTGAGCCGGTTTACGAGCTCGGAGCTTTCAAGCGGGCGAAATTCCACGCGGCGCCGCTCGTCGACAACGGGACCAATACGCTTCACGAATCCTGGCGCAGGTACTCCTGGTTTGTTCATGCCCCTCACCATATGACGAGTATCATAACACCGAAAGAAGGCCCCGGAACGCTTGCCCCGGGGCCTCGAGTCTCCTAGCGGCGCCAGTTGCCTCCACCGCCTCCTGGCCCGCCGCCGCGCGGCCCACCACCACCGCCGCCTCCACGCGGCCCACCGCCGCCCGCCCCGCGCTGGGGCTGGGGCCGCGCCTCGTCCACCACGAGATTGCGGTCGCGGAAGAGCCGCCCATTGAGCATCTCCACCGCCTTGGCGGCCTCCTCCTTGGTCGCCATTTCGACGAAACCGAAGCCGCGTGGACGCCCGGTGAACTGATCGGTCACGATGCGCACCGACTCGACGGTGCCGGCCTGCTGGAAGAGCTCGCGGAGGTCCTCCTCCGTAGCCTGGAAGGAGAGGTTGCCGACGAACAGCTTTGCGGGCATCACTGGCCTCCTGCCGCGATCAGGACCGAAGGTGCACTCTCCCCGGCTCACCGGCGGCGCATGGGGATCGCTCCCCGTAAAACGCGTCCGCAACCGCGGGCCGACGACTCAAGCCCGTTTTGCGTGCGCAAACCATACTGACGCGCCCATCGAGTGTCAAGGACAAGTTCGCATAGTCGAACAAGCGTATGTTCTTTATTTCACGAGGCGTTTGCTGGTTGGACCGAGCCAAATTTGCGGGATTGGCGGCCTCGAATCTATAGGTAGACCCCTCGACTCATGCCGCCATCTATGGTGATGGCGATACCGGTAAGAAAGGAGGCCCGTTCGGAGGCGAGAAAGCACACGAGATCTGCGACCTCTTCAGGCGACGCGATGCGCCCGAGCGGGAAGTTTCTACTCTGCTCCTTTTCGAAAGTCTCGAGGTCCTTGCCGGCGGCTATCGCTTGCTGTCGCTGGAGACTGTCCCATCTATCCGTCTTGACGGGACCTGGCGATACCGCGGTCACGAGAATATTGGACGGCGCGCCGAGATCGGCGAGGGCCTTGGTGAAGTTGATGAGCGCCGCATTGGCGGCTCCACCCATCATGTATGTCGTCGCGGGATTGCGCGCCGCCATCCCCACCACGTTGACGATGCGTCCACCGCCCTGGGCCCGCATCTGCGGAAGGACCGTCCGCGCCATCCTCACGTAGCCCAGAAGCTTGAGGCTCCAGCCCGTCATCCATTCCTCGTCGGGCAGGGCGAGAAAATCGCCCCCCTTGATCGCGCCCGCATTGTTGACGAGGACGTCGAGCCACCCGAACCGCCGCACGGCAGCCGCGGCGGCGCTCTCCACCCCGTCGAGGCGGCTTAGGTCCGCGGCCACGACCTCGACCGGCTGGCCGGTCTCGCTCCGGATGGCGCCGGCGGCCGCTTCGAGATCGGACGCGCTCCTCGAGCAGATCATGACGAGGGCGCCCTCGGCCGCCATGGCGCGGGCTGTCGCCCGGCCTATCCCCTTGCTCCCTCCGGTCACGAGAACGGTCTTGCCCTTGAGCCCGAGTTCCATGGCTATTCGATGCCCTCCGATGTCCTGTTATCGATGAACCGCATAGCGCTCGATCATCTGCTCCCACGTGGCGGCGGCGAGCCCGCCGGCCCACTCCCGCGCTCCCATGTCGTCGCCGAAATATTCGGCCATGTAGACGAGCGCCTCCGCTTTCGATTGGACGAGCCGCCAGACGTGGGCGGCGCTGCCGCCGGGCCGTCTCAGGTAGAAGACCGGGTCCACCGGAGACTTGGGCTCGTACTGCGTCCGCTCCCCGAAACGGTCCACGGTGATCCACACCACCGCGATGCCGCGCGCGGAGAGCGCGCGAGTCTGCAGCGACTCCTCGGCAGGCAGCGATTCGACATCGCAGAGCCGCGGTCCGTAGTAGACGGGCACGGCCGTCGCCTCGAGCTCGAGCTTCGGCCGGAGCGGCTCACCCGTCGAGTCCAGCAGCGTCTTGGCGTCCTCCCCCATCCAGCATTCGCCCTTCGTGTAAAGATCGGGCCACGCCTCGACCAGGCGCCCCGCCGGCACGAGCCGCCGGCGCCTCGCGATCTCTCCAGCGTCGGCGACCAGGTACAGCTTGCCCACGGCTAGGGCCGCCCCTCAGTCATTGCCGGTCCCGACCGGAAAACGGGGCACCTCGTTCCAGTCGAATCCCGCGGGCGCGTCGTCACCGAGGGCAAGCACGCGATCGAGGCTCTGCTGAAGCGCCCGCCCGAACGGGTCCAACGGCACGCCTTCGAGCGTGCGCTCGAGGACGCGCCCGCAGCCATCGTGCAGCAGCGAGCGCGCGCCACTGATATTGCCGTTGGCCAGGTGCTGGAAGCCCACCGCCACCTGTATCAGGCCCTGCAGCGCTTCGCGGTCGCCGCCTTCGGCGCGCAGCCAGTAGGGCTCGAGGAGCTCGTGCACCTCGAAGTACAGATGCGCGTGGAAGAGTAGGGCCGCTGCGATCAGCGCGACTCTGAGCGGCGGGTCCGCGGGATCGAAGGGCCGCAGGTGGAGCAGCCGGCGCGCGCGCTCGGCGCGCTCCGCGAACTCGCCCTCGTGGGCCTTGAACCCGCTCTTGAGCCGCCAGGCGCCATCGCGATGCTCGAAGATCTCCCTGGGGAATGCCTCGGGCAGCACGCCCGGTCCCTCGAGCGCACGCGGCTCGGCGCAGACGGCCGCGACGGCATCGAGCGCCCGCCGCGCGGCCTCGTCGTGGAGCGCATCGAGGGTCAACCGGGCCAAGCAGTTTCTGAGCGGCAGAGGCAGGGGCATCGGAGCGAGACGGGAGCTGGCCCGCTAAAGGTATTCGACCCGCGTGCCGGCCAGGAGGTCGTGCAGCGCCCTCTTGTCAGAGCGGACGCCGGCCATGATGAAGCCGATCCCGAGGATGAGGGCGGACAGGAAGGTGGCGAAGTAGCGGCCGACGGCCTGGCCGAATGATAGCGGCCCGCCGTCCATGCTGACCACCCGGATCTGCAGCGCCATCTTGCCGAGCGTCTGACCCCACATCCAGTGAAAGGCGATGGTGTACGCGGCGCCGATGAGCGAGCTGAAGAGCTGCGTCGCGCCTTTCACGGCCGCCCCGGCGCTCAGGCCGCTGCCCCAGAGGATCCAGCCCGCGCCGAAGAGAATGCCCTGGGCGACGATCAGGACGACGCCGTCGATCAGGACCGCGACGAAGCGGATCCAGAATCCCGCGGGGGGCGTTGCCGCGGAGACGCGCGCGAAGCCGGGCGTGGGAGGTCTCAGCGGTGGCGGTGGGAACGTAGCCGGCGGGGCGGCGGGGGCCGCGGTCAAATCGGCCCCGCATCGCGCGCAGTAGCGCGCGTCGTCGCCCTGCCACCCACAGCGCGCGCAGGTCACCGTCATGGCGCGGTATCGTAGCACAAGTGCGGGGAGCCGCCTTGCCGGCCCAGCTATAATGACGCCATGATCTCGGTCCGGGACGCCCAGGCTCACATCCTGGAGCGCATCACCGCTCCGGTCCAGCCGGAGCTCCTGCCCCTGGCTGCTGTGCTCGGCCGCGTGCTCGCCGACAACGTGCGCGCCGGGATGGACGTGCCCCCCACGGACAACTCCGCCGTCGACGGCTATGCCGTCGCGTCGGCCGACATCCCCGCCTCGGGCACACGCGCGCTCGAGGTCGTGGCCGAGCTGGCGGCGGGATCGGTCTTCGCCGGCACGCTCCGCCCGGGTCAGGCCCTCCGCATCATGACCGGTGCGCCCATGCCCGCCGGCGCGGACACGGTATTTCCGCAGGAGGTGGTAGAGCGCCGCGACGGCCTCGTGATCGTCGGAAGCCTGGCGGCCGGCGCGAATACGCGGCATCGCGGCGAAGACGTCCAGGCCGGCGACGTGGTGCTGGCGGCAGGCGGAGTGCTCCGTCCGCAGGAGATCGGCGTCGCCGCCTCGCTCGGCCTGGCCCAGCTCCTCGTGCGCCAGAGACCGCGCGTCGCCATCCTCTCCACGGGGGACGAAGTGGCCGAGCCCGGAAGCGTCCGCAAGCCGGGACAGATCTACGACTCGAACCGCTTCTCGCTTCGTGGTCTCGTCGAGGACGCGGGAGCGACGGTGGTGGACGACGGCATCGTGCCCGACCAGTTCGGCGAGCTCCACGCGCGCCTGCTGAGAGCGGCCGAGCACGCCGACGTCGTGCTCACCTCCGGCGGTGTCTCGGTCGGCGATTACGACCTCGTCAAGGCCGTGCTCCAGCAGGCGGGCGGCATCGATTTCTGGCAGGTCGCCATGCAACCGGGACGGCCGCTCGCCGTGGGCGGCATCGGCCCCGCGCACTTCTTCGGCCTGCCGGGCAACCCGGTCGCGTCGATGCTCACCTTCCACCTCTTCGTTCGGCCCGCGCTGTGGAAGCTCGCGGGTCGCCGGGAGCTCTTCGGACGTCCCTTCCGCGCCACCGCGCTCGAGCCGATGGGAAAGAAGACCGGCCGGCGCGAGTTCAAGCGCGGCATCCTGTCCTACGACAACGACCGCTGGGAGGTGCGCACCACTGGCCCCCAGGGTTCCGGCATCCTGACCTCGATGACCGCCGCCAACTGCTTCATCGTCATCGAGGAAGAGCGAGGCGACGTCGCCGCGGGCGAGTCCGTCTGGGTCGAGCTCTTCCAGGCCCTCTGAGCGCGCGGGGCCCAGCATGACGACTCCTATCAGCACGGATCTCATCCCGCAGGTGGCGATCATGGTGGGCGACCTCGTGACTTCCCGCGCCCGGTCGCGCGCCCACCTCCGCTATGCCGACGTGCGCCTCGAGGCGATCGAGGGCAAGTACGCGGCCGCGGAGAACGGCGACTCCAAGGGCGCCGGCGAGGACGCGATCCTGGGCTTCGGCGTCCGTGTCCTCGCGGGAGACGGCATGGCCGCGCCGGGCTACTTCGGGCGGGGACTCGGCGAGGCCGACATCCCACAGCTCGAGCGCATCCTCGACGAGGGGCTCGACGCCGCGTACCGGCGGGCCATGGCCAATGCCGACTGGAAGACGCAGGCGCGCGGAAAGTTCGGCCCGCTCGGCGAGTCCCTCGCCGACACCCGGCTCCATCCGGTGCGCGTGTGCCAGGACACGGTGCCGGCCGTCTTCGAGATGGACCCGAGACGGGTCGAGATAGGCGAGATGGTCCGGTTCACCCGGGAGATCTCGCGCCGGGTCAAGGCCGTGCATCCGGCGCTCGGCTACAACTACATCTCCGCCACGACACAGCTCGCGCGCGAGCTCTTCGCCTCCTCGGAGGGCGCGCTCATCGACCAGGCCATCGCGCTCACGCAGGGCCTGTGCTACGTCGTTGCCAACGGCGACGGCAACAGCCAGCAGATCTACGACGTCCTCGGACACCAGCGCGGCTGGGAGATCCTCCTTTGCGGCGTGGAGGACCCGCAGATGTCCTTTCCGCCCTTCCCCGACTTCGCCCTCGCCATCGCGCGCGATGCCGTGGAGCTCTGCGCGGCGCCGGCGCTCTCGACTCTCGACGCCGAGACCACCGTGGTCACGGACCCTCACTACAACACGCTCCTGTCCCACGAGATCATCGGGCACCCCGTGGAGCTGGATCGCGGTCTCAAGATGGAGACTGCCTACGCCGGGCGCTCGTGGCTGCTGCGTGGGCTCGACGACACGCAGGTGGGCAAGCGGGTCGCCTCGCCGCTCGTCACCGCGTACTCGGATCCGGCCCTGCCCGGCTACGGTCACTACGAGTACGACCACGAGGGCACGCCGGCCCGGCGCGTGACCCACATCGACGCCGGCATCTTCCGGGGCTTCATGAACAGCCGCCAGACGGCGGCCATCTTCGGGGGCGAGCCCAATGGGCACTGGAAGGCCACCGAGGCTCCGCTGATCCCGCTGATCCGCATGTCGACGACCGTCTTCGGCGAAGGCGACCGCGACCCGGCGGACATCATCGGCGAGGTGGACCGGGGCTTCTACCTCGTCGGCCACAAGACGCCGTCGATCGCCGAGAGCCGGGAAAACTTCCGCATCTCGGCGCGCAAGGTCTACGAGATCGAGCACGGCCGCCTCGGCCGGCTCTACCGGGACGGCGGCATCATGGCCGACAGCCGCGACTACCTCCTGAAGGTGGACGCGGTTGGACGCGACTTCCGCCTCTATCCCATTCCCAACTGCGGTAAGGGACAGCCCATGCAGACCAAGAGACTCGGCAACGGCGGCCCCACCATGCGGAGCCGCGCCGTCATCACGGGAGGGCGGGCCTGATGAAGCGCCTCCTCTCGATCCTGCTCCTAGCAGTCGTCATGGCGTGGGCTGCCCCCGCGCCGGCAGGCAATCCGCCGGTGCCCGAGAAATTCATCTCGGTGGACGAGGCCAAGGCGATGCTCGACCGGCGCCAGCGTCTCACGTTCATCGACGTGCGCGATCAGGCCCAGTACGACGACCTCCACATCAAGGGGGCGGTCAACATCCCGCTCGGCGTGCTCCCGGCGCGCCTCGCCGAGATCTCGCGCAAGGACTTCGTCGTCCTCTACTGAGCATGCCCCCACACCCTGGCCCGGGGGGCCAACGAGATCCTCTACACCGCCGGCTACCGGAACATGGTGATCCTCGACGAGGGCATCCCCGGCTGGCACGAGAAGGGATACCCGACGGCCGCGACGCCGGGGCGGCGGTCGTAGTGCCCGGCGCCGCCCTCCTCGCGCGCGCGGTTCGCGAGGCACTCGCATTCGTGCGCGCCCAGGACGGCGTGAGAGAAGCCGAGGTCTTCGCCGCCGACAACCGCACGCTCCTGACTCGCCTCAATTACACGTCGCACATTCCCTGCAACGGCGTCGAGGAGCCCAAGAGCGCGGAAACCTACGGCATCGGCATCCAGGTCGCTCTCGACTCGCCCGAGGGAATCCTGCTCGGCTTCGGATCGGAGCCCAGCGATCTCTCGACCGCCGGGGTCGCGCGCGCCCTCGCCAAGGCGCGCCAGGGGGCGGTGCGAGACCCCGAGTTCCGCTCTTTCCCGCAACCCGGACCAGCGCGGCGCGAGCTCGTGGACTACCACGACCCCGCCCTCCTCACCATCGGCGATGCGCAGCTGGTGGAGACGGGATGGAAGGTGCTCCAGGGCGGCCTGGGCGCCTTCCTCGCTTCGTCGAGGCTCGCCGAGCTCGCCGGCAGCGAGGCGGGGCTGCGCAAGCTCGGGCTCATCCTGGGCGGCGACGTCACGATCCTCCAGGAATCCATGGCGATCGCCTCGACGTCCATGCCTGACCCGCAATCCGACATCTCGACGCTGCTCACGAGCTTCGTCACGGGCATGGTCGAAGCGCAGGACGCCAAGGGCTCGGGTTGGTCCACCGCTACGCGACTCGCGCATCTCACCGAGGAGGCGGGCGCGGAGGCCGCGCAGCGGGCCGTCGAGGCGATCGGCGGCGAGCGCGTGCCGTCGGGAGACTACACGGTCGTTCTCGGCCGCCAGCCCATCGCCGACCTCATGAACAACCTCGTCATTCCCTCCTGCCAGGCGGACGCGTTCTACTCCTCGAGTACCCCGTTCCTCGGCAAGCTCGGCCGGTCCGTCGCCGCCAGCCGCTTGAGCATCTATGATCACGGCGCGCTTCCCGGGCTCATGGGCTCCAAGGGCATCACGTGCGAGGGACTGCCGACGGGGCGCACGGACCTGATCAAGGACGGCGTGCTCACCGCCGTCCTCACCAGCTGGTACGAGGCGCAGCGACTTCTCCACGATCCCGCGATCAAGGAGAAGCTCGGCGTGGAGGCGGCCGACGCCGTGCCGGCTCTCGTGGCCCGCAACGGCTTCCGCTATACCGCGGGTGGCGGCCGCGCCTTCGACACCCGGCCCGCCACCGCCGCCTCCAACGTCGTGGTTGAAGGCGCCGACCCCGTCTCGATCGAGGAGCTCATCCGCGGCGTGCGCCACGGTCTGTACGTGGGCCGCATCTGGTACACGTATCCCATCAACGGGCTCCGCGCGGGCGACTTCACCTGCACCGTAGTGGGCGACTCCTTCATCATCCGTGACGGGCGGCTCGCCGCGCCGCTCAAGGCCAACACCGTGCGCATCAACGACAACATCACGCGGCTCTTGGAAAACGTGGTGGGCATCACGAAAGACGCGAAGGGGACGGTGGTGTGGGGGGTCGACGAGGTGGTCTACACGCCGGAGATTGCCGTCACCGGCGTCCACGTGGATGCCATCGCCGGCTTCATGGAGACGCTCGAGGCCTCCTAGTTCTCGAGGGCCGCCTCGGGCGGGAAGAGGCCCCGCCGAACGAGCCATGCGGCCAGCCACCCCGACACGGCGCCGATCAGCTCCTTCTCGTCGGGGTGGACGTGCTCTCCTCTCATCCAGAGAATCTCCTTGGGCTCGCGCGCCGCCTCGAAGAGGGCATTCACATTCGCGCGAGGTATCAGCGAATCCTCGGCGCCGTTGACCATCAGGAGCGGGCGCGGCGCGATGCGCGCGACATAGCGCGTGGGCTCCAGCGGCGCCACCAACAGCGCGAGCGCTCTTCCGACCCCGGCCGCCTTCCATGCGGGAAGGGTGTCTCCCTGTCCCTGCTGGAGCACGTGGGCGACGAGGCTCGCGACATTGCCGCCGCTGTAGACCGCGATCACCGCCGCGGGCCGTCTGTCCACCGCGCCCGCGATCACCACCGCGGGGGCGCCGAAGCTCGAGCCCACGAGAAAGATGCGGCCGCGTGCGACGTCGGCCCGCGAGAGGAGATAGTCGACCTGCAGGCCTATCTGAGCGACGAGATCGAACGCCCCGGAGCGGAGCCGAGGCCCCGCGGCGAGCAGGCCGAACCCTTCCAGCGAGCGCCGGTCGACCTGGAACGGGTAATCCGGCGACACGATCAGCGCGTGGCGAGCGATGGAATCGAGGCCCTTCAGCGCGGCCACCCGTCGTCCGAGCTCCATACCGCCGACGAGGACGACGGCTGGATACGGCGCGGTGGCGCCGCGCGGCACCCGGACCATCGCGCGGACCACGCTCCCGGTTGAGCTCCGCAGCTCCAGCTCGAACAGATCGGAGACGTCGTCGGCGCCCGCCTGGGTCACCGCGGCCCGGAGCAGCCGCCCCTTTCGGCTCTCGAGTCCCTCCGCCGAGCCCTGATGGAGCGCCCAGCCCACTCCGGCCGCGAGCCCTGCGCCGAGCACCAGCGACACGACGAGCGCCCGCTGCCGCATGCCCGCGAGCTAGCGGCCGAGCGGGAGCCCGTCCACGAAGCCGAGCGCGATCGCGCCCACGCCCGGGTCCATCTAGCCGAGATACCCTTTGGCCTTCAGCGTGGCGTCCACCCTCGCGCGGTGGTTCTTCTCCCACGCCTCGAGGCTCATCTGGGCATCGGCCTCGGCCTTGGCCTGCGCCTTCTTCAGCACGCCCGGCGCTTTTGCGAGCGGCACCACCACGATGCCTTCATCGTCGGCCACGACGATGTCACCGGGGTGGACGACGACCCCCCCGCAGCGAATCGGATGGTTGATCTCTCCGGGCCCTTCCTTCGCGGCCGGGATGGGCGAGCGGCCGCGCGCGAAGAGCGGGAAGCCGTTCGCGCGGCTCTCCCCGATGTCGCGGATGACACCATCCACGATGAAGCCGGCCACGCCGCGTTTCCGGGCGATGGCGCAGACATTGCCGCCAGCCACCGCCATGGAATCGTCGCCCGCCTCCACGACAATGACGTCGCCCGGCTCGGCCCGGTAGATCGCCGCGTGGAGCATGAGGTTGTCGTGGTGCGGCGTCCGCACGGTGAAGGCCGGCCCCGCGATGCGCGGCATGTCCGGCCAGAGCGGATGGATGAAGTAGCGCATCACCGAGGAGAGACCGATGACGTCCGAGATGGCGGTCGTGGCGAGCCCCTGGAAGCCCTTCACGACTTCCGGTGTGGGGCGCGGGATGTCCAGCCGGATGGCCTGCGCGGGTTCGGTCATGGCGTCACTCCGAGAGTTTGAGGAGAAGTCCGGTGCGGCGCGAGCGGGTGATGGCGGAGGCCAGCGCCCAGTGCGCGAGCACGACGTAGAGGCCGGTCAGCACGAACCCCTTGAGCCAGGCGTGGGCGAACTGGGGCGCGAAGCCATAGCCCTCACGGAAGGCGTCGAGGAAATAGGTCAGCGGGATGCCGGCGGCGACGGACTGCGCCCAGCCGGGCAGGACGGAGACGGGGTAGTAGATGCCCGAGAACATGAGGGTGAAGTTCACCGCTGCCCAGGCCGAGGTCTCGGCGCGCGTCCCGAAGAGCAGGACGAGGCTGCAGACCAGGAGTCCGATGATCAGCGAACAGAGAAAACAGCCGAGGAGGAAGAGCGTCAGCGAGCCCGGGCCGGCGCCGATGAAGTCGAACCCGAACGCCCAGCTGCCGATCACCGCCATCAGCGTGAAGACCACGACACCCCGCGCCACGCCCACCAGCCACGACCCCACCGCCATGTGGCGGATGCCGATGGGCGTGAGGAACTGGTGCTTCATGGACTTCGACCAGATGTCGAAGAGCACCGCGTAGGCGACGTCGAGCTGGCAGACCTGCACTGTCGAGAGCGCCACCGTGCCGACGAGGATGAAGGCCGTCATCTTCGCGTCGAGGGCGAGGAAGCGCGTGAGGAGGCCGTGGGAGAGCATCGCCACGCCCGGCCAGAACGTCAGCTCGAAGACGAAGAAGATGTTGCGCCGCGCCATGATCACGTTGCGGTGGGCGAACGCCCAGGTACGCACCACCTCGACGAACCACGTCTCCGGCTCGCGCTCCCTCACCACCACCTCAGCGCGCGAGCTCAACGAAGACCTCCTCGAGCTCGGGCTCGTGCACCTGGCAGTCGCGGACCAGCACTCCCTGATCGTGGAGCCAGCGCAGGATCTCCGGGAGCCGCTTGTCCACCGCGTCCACCGTGATGTCGATGTGCTCCTCGCGCGTGTGCGCCTGGAGAATGCCCGGCAGCTCGGCCAGTCCCTGCGGCACCGCGGGGTCGAGGCGCAGGGAGATGACGTCGCCGATCCGGATTTGCCGCTTGAGCTCGTCCGCCGTCCCCTGCGCGAGAATGCGCCCGGCCTTGATGAAGGCGATCTCGTCGCAGAGCTCCTCGGCCTCGCGCATGTAGTGCGTGGTCAGAATGATGGTCGTCCCCCGCTCGCGCCGGAGCGCGGCGATCTGGGCACGCAGGCGGATCGAGACGTCCGGGTCGAGGCCGAGCGTGGGCTCGTCGAGGAACAGCACCTCCGGATCATTGAGCAGCGCCTTGGCCATCGCCAGACGCTGCTTGAGCCCGGTGGACAGCGCGTTGTACTCGGTCTTGGCGTACGGGCCGAGCTCGCACTGTTCCATGAGCTGGTCGACCTTCATTCGCAGACGTCGGCCCCACAGCCCGTAGAGACCCCCGTAGAAGGTCAGGACCTCGGGCGGACGGAGGCTCCACACGAAGGAGGCGTTGCCGCTCGCCATGTTGAGGCGACGTCGTATGGCGCCGGCCTCCCGGACCACATCGTGGCCGAGTATGGTCGCCGAGCCGGAGTCAGGCAGGAGCAGCGTCGCCAGGATGGAGAGCAGCGTCGTCTTGCCCGCGCCGTTGGGCCCCAACAAGCCGAAGATCGCTCCGCTCGGCACCTCGAGGCTCGCGCCCGTGAGGGCTTCCTTGCGGCGGCGGCCGAGCCATCCGCTCCGGAAGGTCTTCGTAAGGTCTTTCGCGTCTACCGCGAGCATAGCCTGATGATTTTACCACGCCGGCCCACGTCGTCCGAGGGTGCGGAACGAGGCGGCGCGTTGAAGAGTCGAAGACCTTCTGGTAGAACCGATTTGTGGAGCCCGCCGCCGAGGACCCCGGCACCTGGAGGTGCGCCGCCGACATGCTCGCCCCCGGGCGCACCGCGAAGTTTCGTCTGAGTCGCCTCGGCAAAACCGTCGAAGGCTTCATCGTCAACGTGAAGGGCAGCTACCACGCGTACGTCAACCGGTGCCCGCACGCCGGGACGTCGCTCGACCTCTGGCCGAATGAGTTCCTGACCGGGGACGGCCGGTACCTGATCTGCTCGACACACGGCGCCATCTTCGAGCAGGACACCGGGCTCTGCGTGGAGGGCCCCTGCCCCGGCGCGCGACTCGAGACCCTGGCCGTCGAGCTGGACGGCGCCTCGTTGGTCGTGAGATGCCTGACCTGACTCCAGAGGAAGAGCTCGGGGAGATCCAGGAGACAAACGAGCGCTTCTACCGCGCTCTGGAGAGCCGGGATCTGGAGGCGATGGAGGCAATCTGGCTCCACGCGGACTACGTGCGATGCGTGCACCCCGGCTGGGGCCTGCTGAGCGGCTGGGATAGCGTGCGCCAATCCTGGGAGGCCATCTTCAAGGACAGCCGCGAGCTCCGCTCGCTTTACGCTCTCGGATCTCCAGGTCCAGATCGAGGGCGGTCTCGCCTGGGTCACCGGCACCGAGAACATCCTGTCGCAGTCGCAGGGAAATATATCGGTCACCGCGGTGCTGGCGACCAATGTCTACGAGCGGCGCGGCACCCGCTGGCGCATGGTGCTCCACCACGCCTCCCACATCCTCACGGGAGAGCCGGGGGGCGAGGCATGACCCCGGAGCCGCGGCGGAGCGTATAGTCCGCGACTAAGCCTTCGATTTGTCTCTGTCCATGAGCACGCGGCGCAGGATCTTGCCCGATGCCGACTTCGGGATCTGGTCTATGAACTCCAGGTGGCGGATGCGCTTATGAGGCGCGACGCGCTCCGCCACCCAGCCCATGACGGCCTCCGCGCTGATCGTTCGCGACGCCTCGTCGGGCTTCAGCACCACGAAGGCCTTGGGCACTTCCCCCGCCTCCTCGTCGGCCTTCCGCACGACCGCCGCGTCCAGCACCGCCGGATGGGTCACCAGGAGCGCCTCGAGCTCGGCGGGAGCGACCTGGAGACCCTTGTACTTGATGAGCTCCTTGGTCCTGTCCACGATGAAGAAGAACCCGTCGCCGTCCACGTATCCCACGTCGCCGGTGTGATACCAGCCCTCGCGGTCGAGACACGCGGCGGTCTCACCGGGCTGGTTGAGGTACCCCTTCATGATCTGCGGCCCGCGGATCCAGAGCTCGCCGTCTTTCCCCTGCGGCACTTCCTCGCCCGTGACGATGTCGACGATCTTCACCTCCGTGTTCGGCACCACGCACCCGGCGGACCCCGGCTTCATCGGCGCGTTCGTGGTCGGGCTCAGGTGGGTGACCGGGCTTGCTTCCGTCATCCCGTAGCCCTGCGTGACTGGGCACTTGAGCTTGAGGCTGAGCTCGCGCGCGACTTCTTCCCCGAGTGGCGCCGCGCCCGAGAAGACCAGGCGGACGCTCGAGAGGTCGGCCTGGGCGACGGCCGGGTGCTTGACCATGCCGAGCACGACCGGCGGCACGAGGGGCAGGATCGTGACGCGGTACTTCTGGATGGCGGCCAGGAATTCCTGAAAGTCGAAACGCGGCAGGACGAGGATGGTGCTGCCGCCCGCCAGTCCCAGCATCATGATGACGACCATGCCGTAGATGTGGAAGAAGGGCAGGAACGCCATGACGACGTCCCGCTCGCCGAAGCCCTCCCAGTTCCGCATGCCCTCGCATTGGCACAGGTTGGCGACCAGATTGCGGTGGGTCAGCATGACGCCCTTGGGCAGGCCCGTGGTCCCGCTCGAATACGGGAGCGCGACCAGGTCCTCTCTCGGGTCGATGCGCGCGGTCGGCGGCTCCGCGCCTGCCTGGAGGAGCTCGGCGAAGGGCGTGGCGCCTTCCGCCGCCCCGAAGACAAAGATCTCCTCCACCGCGCTCTTCTTCGCCGCCTCCTGCGCCTTGTCGAGGAAGGGCGCCACCGTCACCAGGAACCGGGCGCGTGAGTCCGCGAGCTGCTTGGCGAGCTCGTCAGCCGTGTACAGCGGATTCGCCGTCGTGTTGATGCCGCCGAGGGACGCCACGGCGAGGAAGATCACGGCGTACTCGGGCACGTTGGGGCTGTAGATCGCGAAGACGTCGCCCTTCTTGAATCCCCGCTTGGCCAGGCCTGCCGCGGCCCGCCGCACGCCGTCCGAGAGCTGCGTATACGTCAAGGCACGACCCGTCGGCGCGTCGATGAGAGCCGGCTTGTCGCCGAGCCTCGCGGCATGGCGCAGGACGTAGTCGGTGATGGTCACGTCGGGGATGCGCACGTCCGGGCTGGCGCTCTTCACGGTCATCGAGGACTCCTTGAAGAAGGATCGGCGCGTGTGCGCCGTATGCCACCGCCCGCCGATCCTGCCAGAGCGGACGCGATAGGTCAAACTGGGCCGTGGATCCGGCAGCCTAGCTCTTCCGGAGCAGCAGGTGCGGACCCCGCTCGGCGACCACCTGGTAGCGATACGTGGGACCTCCGGCGCCCTTCGTGATCGTCACCGTGTTGCCCTCGCGCGTCATGGTCACCTCCGGATTGCTCCGCCACGGATAGGCCGCCGCGAAGACGAGGACATGATCGGCCTTGTCCAGCCCCTCCGGGAATACGAAGACGAGCGGCCGCAGCGACAGGTGGGCGACATAGCGGTCATGGGCCGATACCGCGGCCCCGGCCGGCACCTCGGCCATCACCTCCCACGCCTGACGGTGCTCGGGCTTGGGCCAGAAGCGCTCGGTCGAGAAATTGTTCACGGTGCGCGACGACAGCACGAGGCTCGCCATCATGGCCACGACCAGCACTCGTTTCGGCCACGGCCCCGGCCGTCTCAGCGCCAGGCGATCGTATCCGGCTATCGCCCCCAGAAAGAGGAACGGCAGCACGAACGACTGGTACTGGGTACGGTAGTCGAAGAGGATCGGGTCCTGACCGAGGAGGTTCTCGAAGAGAGCGGGAGCCAGCCCTACGAGCGCGCCGGGCGAGAGCAGGGGCAAAAACGCCAAGGGGGCGAAGAGCGCGCCCAAATACAGGAGCCGCTTCCCTGTCACCAAGCCGCCCAGCGCTCGGAAGGGATGCAGCAGCACCGTGGCCACGATCTCGGGCACCGAGCGCCCCAGCTGCGCGTAGCGCCCGAGGTGCGGGTACGGCGCCCCGCGGAAATACGGCATGAGCCATCGCGTGTCCGCCGCGAGGAGCGCGAAAGCGCCGGCCACGAGGACGGCGCCCCACCGCCAGCGCCGCTTCGACAGCGCGAGCCAGAGACCAAGCCCGATCACGGGAATCGCCGCATCCTCCCGCGTCGCCAGTGCGAGGAGCACCGAGGCCGCGAGAAGCCACGGCCGCTCGGCCTCGGCGAAGTAGATGGCCGCGAGGAGCAGCGGGATGGCCAGGGCGGCGGCGTGGAAGTCGCGCACGTTGATGCCCTGGAGCGAGGGATTCAGCAGGTACAGAAGGGCGAACGCCGCCGCCGGGCGCTCGTCGCCCAGCCGCCGCGCCGCGATGCCGAACACGGCGAGGGCGCCAAGCGCGAGCGTCGCCGACTGGAACACCAGCAGCGCGTACGCTCCGGGCGCTACGAGGAAGAACGGCACGAGGAGGTACATGATCGGCGAGAAGTGGTCGCCCCACGCGTGCATCTCGGGCAGGCTGACGTAGGGCCCGGCGCCCCGGGCGAGGTTCCAGGTCAGTTGGACGTAGTAGCCGAGGTCGAGCGCATGCGTGAGCAGGGTCAGGTGTCGCGTCACGGTGACGAAGGAGTAGAGGACCGCGTACACGATCACGCCGATGACGACCACGCGGCGGGGTCGCAGTGACGGCACGGGCACGGGCGCCACCAGGAACCTGAGCGCGAGCACGCCCAGCAGGACAAGGAAGAGCTCCTCGGGGCGCCACCACCAGTGCACGAGCGACGAGAGGACGGCCAGGCCGCAGAGGACGGCGGCGAGGTCGAGGAGGCGGGCCGGGTTCAACTGGCCGCGGACGTCCCCGACCCGGGACCGAGCCGGCTGTACCGCCCCCGGAGGCTCTGCAGCCGCCGTGAGCGCTTGAGCCCGAAACGGTGCAGCAGGTAGCGGGTCACCACCCACAGGATCTTGAGCCCGTAACCGAAGGAAGCGAAAAAGCTCGCGGAGGAAGCCTCGGGGAAGTAGCGCACGGGCACGGCGATCTCCGCGACGCGGAAACGCGCCGTCACGCACTGGGCGATGATCTCCTGGTCGAAGACGAAGCCGTCCGAGTTCATCCTGAAATTCACCGCGTCGAGCACGTCGCGGCTGAACGCCCGGTAGCCCGTGTGGTACTCGGAGAGGTCGAGGCCGAAGGCGATGTTCTCCACGCCCGTGAGGAAGCGGTTGGAGACGTACTTCCACCAGGGCATCCCCTGCGCGATGGCTGAGCCGCCTCCTTTGAGCCGCGAGCCGAGCACGAGGTCCGCGTCTCCCTTGACGATGGGCTCGATCATCTTCGGTACGAGGGTCGGATCGTACTGGTAATCGGGATGGACCATCACCACGATATCGGCGCCCGCCTTCAGCGCCTCCGTGTAGCAGGTCTTCTGGTTGGCGCCGTAGCCGTAGTTCCTGTCGTGGACGAAGATCTCGAGCCCGAGTTCCCGGGCGATCTCGAGGGTCTGGTCCTTGGAGCCGTCGTCCACGAGGATGACCAGGCTGACCGACTCCTTCGGCAGCTCCTCGTAGGTCAGCCTGAGCGTGCGGCCCGCGTTGTAGGCCGGCATGACCACCACGACCTTGGGTTGGGCGGTCGTCATCGCGGTTCCGCGGATGCCCGGCGGCACACGGCCACGAACTGGTAGGCGAGCCCGCCCTTCCAGGCGCGCGCGGCGCCCGCTGACAGCGCGTGGACGGCATCGAGCACGGGGCCGTGAAGGCGGGGCGGGACGACGAGCGGCAGTGGCACGGGGGTGGCGACGAGTTCCTCCACGCTGAGGCCGGCATCCCGGAGCAGCGCCGCGAAGCTCCGCTTCGTGAAGAAGCGCAGGTGGGTGCGGTCGAGGATGCCGCGGTCCGCGTAGTTCCAGCGTCCGAGGGCGAGCGACAGCCGCACCCAGAGATGGGCCACGTTCGGCACCGATACGATCACCCGCCCCCCGGCCGCGAGCGCCCGATCGAGCGCCACCAGGACGGGCAGCGGATCGTTCAGGTGCTCCAGCACGTCCCCGTAGACGATGGCGTCGAAGAAGCCCTGGAGCCGCGGCGCCGCCTGGTCGAGGTCGGCGACGATGACCTCGTGGCATCTCCCCCGCGCCTTGGCCGCCTGGGCCGGATCGCGCTCGAGCGCGGTCACCTGCCAGCCCTGACGCGTGAGAAGCTCCGCGAGGAAGCCGTCGGCGGCCCCGACATCCAGCGCCCGACGGCCGTGCCCATCCCCAAGCCGGGCAAGGATGACGGCGTGGCTCGAATACGGGTCCGACTTGAGCTGATACGGCGAGTCGCTCACCCCACCCCGCCTCACGACCCTGGCGCCGGCTCGGCAGCCCAC
>WNFD01000852.1_pt1 | contig 34621 bp, 36 predicted proteins | sample 5400491 | NCBI WGS metagenome assembly WNFD01 (sample SAMN13153343, study PRJNA577476) | soil metagenome | isolation source: 120 cm saprolite under Douglas fir tree site 2 hole 2 replicate 2 | place: USA:California | collected 2015-04-18 | reverse complement strand
CCGGCGGCGAGGGGTTGTCCGGCTTTCTCAGGGGACTGCCGCGTTAAAGGCACCTTGCAGAGTCGAGTCTCGGAGTGGCAGGCCGAAATGACGGTACGGATGATCGGCTATTCAGAACCTGAGCCGAAGGTATTGCCTTTCGGCACACTTCGGGCGAACGGAGAATTCTCGGACTGCGGCGAGCGTAGATGTGGTTAGTGTTATCAGCTCAGAGGGCTGGATGGTTTGTGTTCTCGGCAACTTCCCCCATACTCGGTCCTTGGTCCACACATGCCTGCAACAAACGCCTCCAGCCGAGGCGACGCTCTAGCCACTGAGCGACCACAGTATTGCGCTCAACGTGAATACTCAGTTGCTCGGGCGTAAGCCGGCACCAGACACTCCCAGTGCCTCGAATGGATCCGCCCTCTGGATAAAGCGTTCGAACTTCAACATTTCCCTCTTCAATGCGGTATTCTTTCGCCGGAGAGCCATCGCCAGATTCGAGGCAAAGCCGCAATACCATGGTCTTCACGCTCCCATTCCCGGCCAGGATATACGAATGACATCGAACGCGGCTTACTTGCAATACGGCAAAATCCTGATACTCGGCTGAGAAATCATGTATCCCAGAAAAGGAACATGTATTCGAAACAAAGCCAGTTTTGGCAGCAGCCGAGTGTTTGAAAGATCTTCCCTTAAATACAAACAGCGGGACCACTGCAGGTGCATTGATCGCCAAGGTTTTACCCCGTGCCAAAAGCACCATCTCGACGGAATTGAAACTACTGGTTTGGCGTGCTCGGCTTCTGCACCGCCCGGCGCACTGTAGCGAGACCCAACTCCATCTCCCGCGCGATCTGAGCCCAGGACCAGCCTTGGCCGCGCAGCTCAGCCACGCGAGCAGTATCCACAGCCCGTTCGAATTCCGCCATCGCTCCGATGATCTGGAACATCAAGCGGCCCGATGGCGTTGAGAGATCCAAGTTGTCGCGCAAGCTGATGAAGGCAACACCCATGGCTTCAAGCTCGGCAAAGGGCATTGACCAGGTGTCGGAGAGAGCGACCGAAGCGATCCAACTTCCACACCAACACGGCATCCGCTTGGCGCCCGAGGCGAAACGTCCCCGGAGCGACAACAAAGGGATCGAGTTCTTCTCCAAGGTTCTCGCCGACGTAATGTCGGGCATCGCGCCGATAACTGCGGCAAAGCGGCTCTCACATTGGCATCCCAAAGAGGAGTATTTGGAGAAAACACGGGAGGGACGAATAATCCATGAAGCTAGTTTGTGCTGAATAGGGAGCAGGAGCGAATTTACCTTGAGTTTGCTCCACAGCCTCTTCACCTTGTCGCCATGTTGATGCTCGACACCGCCTTCCGACCTGCCGAAGCACTTGCCCTAATGTGGCGTGATATCTATTTTGAGGCAAGCGCAGAATCGCCGTTTGGCTACATGCAAGTGCGGGAAGGAAAAACGCGCTATCGGGCCCGAAGCGTGAGTCTCACTTCCCGTGTTCATTCAATGCTGCGAGAACGGAAGCGCGACTCGGAGTCCGATTTTGTTTTTGCCCAGGGGGATCGTAAGCCTGTTTTGCCATCTTCCCTTGCTCACCTGCACGCCCAGATTCGCCCCAGGAGCTCGTGCTATATTCGTTAGGGCACACGGCGCTGACGCGCCTGGGGGAGGAAGGGGCTGATGTGTTCACCATCATGACGGATCGCCGGCCATTCCTCGATCACTACCTCGTAGCGAATCAGCACTCCGAGGTTTTGGGAAAAGGAAGTGACACCAGAACTGACACCAGAACTGACACCGCACTGCGCTCGTAGTCTGTAAGTCATTGTAAGGGCGCGTAGCTCAATTGGCAGAGCAACTGACTCTTAATCAGTAGGTTGAAGGTTCGATTCCTTCCGCGCTCACCATTTATCCCTTTTCCATCGTTGGAGTTGCAGCGCTCTCGCCGGCCTCGCTGTCGAGGGTCATATTCTCACTGTGCCCAAAATTGTGCCCACCCGACAGTTTGAGGAATGCCCTCTCGATGGCGTCCGCCTGGGGATGGCAGTAACGCTGAGTGATGGTAATGGAGCTGTGGCCTGCGATCTTCGCCAGCGTGAAAGCGTCGCAGTGTTCCCCCAGCCTAGTTAACGCAGTATGCCTCAGGCAATACGGCTCGAAGGGCTTCACGCCGGACAGCTTCAATGCACGCGCGTGCTGGTTTTTTGCGCTGTTCTGATCAAAGTGTCCAGACTTGGAGGCAGACGGAAATACCCAGCCTTCTGACGGCCGGCCTGCACTTTCCCAGCGAGCCTTGAGAACGCGATACACCTCCTCGATCTGCGGCATCATGGGCAGCAGACGGCGCCGGGCCCTGGTCTTGCCCTCGGCGATCCGGATGAGGCCGAGCGGCTTGCCTGGGGTCCAGTCGTCGCCAGCGATAAATAGGAGATGCTCCCAGCGCATGCGGTACAGCTCGCCGGGACATATTCCTACGTGGAAGATGCAAGTAGCTACGTCGCGCCAGGGCTGGAGAGCTTTGGCGATGTAGGCAAAGAATTCATCGTCGGTGACGATGCGGTCCCGCTGACGCTCACCTTTGGCCAGGGTGATCCTGGGCATACGGTCAAGCCTGCCCCATTGGTGGGCCAGAGACACGGCGCGGCGAAGGGTTCTTAGGCCGCAATTCACAGTGGAGGGAGACAGGTCCGAGTGCTTCCGGGCGTATTGCCCGGCGTGTTGGTCCGTGATCTCTGCCAGGTTCAGAGACGCGAAGTCGGACTGAAGCCTCTTGGCTCCGTACTGATAGTACAGTAGAGTCCTGGGTTTCGCTGTTTTGAACTTCGCCTCTACGAACGGCAGGAAGTCTTGTTTGAGGAAAGTCGCAAGAGATATAGGTTTGCGCTCTCGTAGGCCGACCTCCCCCTTGGCCAGACTTGTGCGATGTGCGGCCTCCATCTGCCGAGCAACCTTGTCGTTGCCCTGCTTCGTGGACTCCCGTACCAGCTTGCCTTGCCACATGAACTTGTACCAGTAGACTCCGCACGATCCACGCTCGCCGCATTTGCTGCACGTTTCGTTTGTACCCTTCTTATTGCAGCCACGTTTGTAAATCATCGCTCACCTCGTTTTCTTATATCCTTCGCTTTGTTACTTCCCTTGGGTCTGCCGCCGAGTTTTCCCCACTCCCGCATCCGGCGGACGAACTCTTTCTTGCCCCACTCCTTTTGCCGCACCTTCGCGCTCTTTCGGCCCAGGAGACTCGCCGCTTTTCTCACTTTTGTCATGCGACGCTACAATAAACCTAACTATGGGTTATAAACCTAACGATAGGTTAATAGCAAGCACAATCGTGAACGTGTACCAACTGCTACTGAGTGCGATAGACTGCAATTGACGGCTGGCTGAAGTCAATCTGCGGAAGTGGCAAACCGTACGAAACGCGAGAGGGCGGCTCATGGCCTACAAAAGCCCAGAGGAAGAACTTGAGCAATTTCTGTCTGCGCAGCCGTCCTGGCTGCGAAAGATTCTCCAGTACGATTTTCCGTTGACGCATGACGAGATATTGGCTTGTAATCAAAGCGATTCGTGGTGGAAGGATGGCGGTGCCGAGGTTCAGGAAAAGTACGAAACCATTCTCCAGCGCATTCCTGCAAAGTGGCGCGAGCATCGCGAGCGACATAAGCAATTCGTTTTAGCTGGCTGCCTAGCAGGCCGACCGGGAAGACCCAGGAAAGATCCTCTCGCCGAAGAGGCCCAGCAGTTGAGGTCATCGGGCAAGTCCTACGCCCAAGTCACAAAGCAACTGAACCTTCGGCACGGAGAGGGCACCACAACCTCGGAAGCAATCCGCAAACTCTTGATCTCCCGAAAGCGCGGCCACACCCCGGACAAAACCTAATTGCAATTTTCTCCATGGACAAAATACCTGTTGGTTTTTCTCCATCTCGACAGGTCTCGTGTCATCTGGTGTCATCGCCATAGGTGCTTACTTGCGCTTGAACCATACTAGGGAGCTTGTCAAATGACCGAGAATATGGACCTATTGACCATCCCCGAGTTCGCGAAACCACTAAAGGTCAAGAATTCTTGTGTCCGTCGCTGGATTCTTGAGAGGAAGATCTCAATCGTGCACGTCGGTCGCTTAGTGAGAATCCCCAAAAGCGAACTTCAACGCATCATCAGCGCTGGGACGCGCCTGGCAAAGTAGCGACTTCTCTCCATATCACCATGGCGACTCTCGTCACGGCCGATCCAAACGCCGAGCGCCAAGCCAAAGCCCGGGCCGAGGTTGAGCGCTTGTTGCGACAGGATTACATCGACCCCGATATCGACGCGGTGAAGATCATCTGTAGCTGCGTGGCGGCTCATCGCCTTACCGAGCACCCCCCGGTGTGGGCGATGTGCGTCGCTCCGAGCGGCTCACTCAAGACCGCGATCTTGCAGAGCCTCGACGGACTCCCAACCGTACACTTCATCGACGAGGTGACCCCGAATACGTTCGTCTCCGGCAGGATTCCCGAACGCAAAGAGGAAGAGCAGAAGGGGAAGCGAAAACGGAAGGAGAAACAGGAGGAAAAACGGGAGGAGAAACGCGAGCCTGCGAGCCTGTTGCACCGCATCGGCAGCGACGGGTTTTTGATCGCTGCGGACTTCAGCACGATCCTGTCGATGGACAAACGAAGCAGGGCCAGGATACTTGCACAGCTCCGTCGCATTTACGACGGTTACTTTACTCGCGAGTTCGGAACCGAAGAGAATCTGAGCGAAAGAGGTTGGAAGGGCCGCCTCACATTCATAACGGGAGCAACCCCAGATATCGACCAGCACTATTCGGTCTTCCGTTCGCTTGGGGAGCGCTTCGTACAAACGCGCTGGCCGAGAGCAGGAGGCATCGAGGCTGGGATCAAGGCAATGCGACAACGGGAATTTGCCGCTCGCGATTTGAGATCTGCGGTTCACGATCTCCTGCTGCCAATTCTGAGATGTGGAATGATGGGCAACTTCTTGAAACAGGCCCCGCTCCGAAGTCCGAGCTTCCCACCCGAGTACGAGGTCAGAGTGGCTCACCTCGGCGAATTTGTGGCTCTGGCCCGAGCCTACGTACCGCGTTCACGTAGCGACCATGAGCCGGTAGCGTCACCTTCTCCGGAGGGGAATACCCGATTGCCCCAAGAGCTTGCCCAGATCGGGCGAGGCGCTGCGGTTCTAGCCGGGCGGACCGAGGTGACCGAGGAGGACTTCGCACTCGTGGCGAGAGCAGCTTTTGACTGCATCCCTGCGAGCAGGATTGCTGTCATCCAGGCTCTTACCGATGGGGCCAGCCCCTATTCAACAGGTTTGCCACCTAGTTTGGCCAGCCGCACGCTGCAGGACCTGGAGACGCTAGGAATAGCTGAGAGGACAGAAGCGAACGGGGGAATCTACGCATTCACCCGCACCGCACGTGACCTGTTAGCTGGTGTGGGTTCTACTTTCCCCCAAAATGCATATGAACGATACGGTGGTAAGTAGGTAGAGGTAGTGTCAGTTCGCAGATTGGGGGAAGTTGACACGGTGCAGTCTGAAGAACAAAGCTCGGGGCATGGCAATTTTGCAACTCCATCCCACTCCTGCTCCTGCGCTTACCAAATGGTGTTAGCGTGCAGATCCAGTGGAGTAAGTTAGCTCCACGCTCAAAAAAGTTAGTCGTATGCTCTGCCGAATCCACACGAATCCCCACGAATACAAACGAATCGCACTGGCTCGACGTACCAATTCGCCATCGAGCAGCGGGACTGCAACCGGGTGCTATCGAACGAGATGGAGCGAGACCTGTCGGCATCGTCGCGCTCCCGGAGGGCACTGACGGACGATGTGCAACAAGGTAATTTTGGGGGAGATCACTTACGCAAAAGCTGACTACACTTACTGGGAAGGTTGACATCGCTAATGCTGGAAAATGTGCCTGCGATGGGAGAATGGTTAAGGCGGGGTCGGACTTGGGTCTGGCGCAACCGGGGCCCCCCGGTCCCTATGCAACAGGAGTCCCGCCATCGTATAAGCGCGGGTTACCCACCGCCGCCAGCAGGGGACCGTTCATAGGATGTTGCAACCAGGCCATAGCGCTCACCACCCGGTCAGTGAGTGCTATCGCGATTTAACAACAGTTGTGTTCTCGGGCCTATAATGGCCGATATTATGTTGCCATCGCGAAACCTGCGAGTCTGCCTGTTTATCTTGGGCGTGGCGTGCGTAGTGCCATCCCTCTCGGCGGTTATCGCTGAAGTGCGCGAATACCACGGCAAGAAGGTCATGTGCCTTCACAGTGGACTTTGGAGTTCTGCTGGATGGGTATGCGGGACCCAATTCCACGCACGCGTATTCACCGGGACTGTTCAGTCTGCGGTTGAGGTTGGAGACACTGGTAAGCGGTTGCAATTGATACCAGATGAAGTCTTCCTTGGTGATCCAGCGACAGAGGTCACGGCCATTACGAACCAAGCCTGTCTTCACACTGAGATTCAGGCTGGCGAAAAGTGGCTTTTCTATCTGGACCGTGACATAAAAACCAATGAACTCGTGCTCGGATACGACGGACCAAGCAAACCTATAGCGCAGGCACAGCAAGATATTGCCATGTTGCGCCAGCTGGCGAAGGTGACTGATTCGGGTATTCTTACCGGGCACCTTGGACAACCCGGTCACAAAGTTGTCGCGAGACGAATCTCAGATAGCGCGGAATTCTCTGCTGTGACGAACGCAAGTGGCAACTATGAATTCGACCTTCTACCGGGGGCTTATCACCTGACCGCGAACACTAAGCAGGGTTTGTGGGGACCAGAAACGGAAACATTCGTTTCAAAGCAGGCTTGTATCCATGTCGATTTGTGGCTGCACACGGACGGCAGGGTGGCCGGAGGCGTGACGACCGCCGAAGGCAAGGCAGCAAGGTACGTGCAAGTAGCAATTGTTCCAGTTTCTCCCGCAGGGCAGTCTTTCACCGTCGTTGCGGATTCGCAGGGGCACTTCGAGGTTGGCGGGCGCAAACCCGGTCAGTATCTTGTCGGAGTTGGACTGTTAGCCCCCGTCGATAGTGCGGAGTGGAAGTCTCGTGTTTACTATCCGGGCGTGCCCACTCAAGAGCAGACGAAGATAATCGAGCTTGGCGACGGCGAGTGGCGCACCGACATAGATTTCAAACTTTTGTCGAGTTCCACTACTCCATAACGGTTGCTATCAGGCGATTTCACGTTTTGACCGCTGGTCAGTGAGCGCAATGGCGATTTTGCAACAACTGAGGGTGGTTTCTGTTGCCGACGAGCCAAAACACCGGATGACAATTAAACACTGCGCCGTTTTGCGTGATTGAACGCTAACATGGGGTGGTGAGCCGCGCAGAGCAGCGAGCGGTGCTCCGGCGCTTCGTGCCCGAGGACCGCCACGGATTCGTAGAAATGAACCGCGATCCCGGCGTAAGGAAATACTTTCCCGGGCTCCTCACTCCGGAGGAATCCTTGGGCGAGATGACGCGCATCGAGCAGCATTGGGACACCCACGGATTTGGACCATGGGCTCTCGATGTGCGAGGCGACTTTGCCGGTATTCTGGGTCTGAAATGGGTACCACCCGAGATGCCGTTCGCACCGGCTGTAGAACTCTTGTACCGCCTTATTCCTCGTTTTTGGGGTCAAGGATTTGCCACCGAAGGCTCGCTTGCGGCGCTGGAGTTTGGTTTTTGCGAGCTCCACCTTGACACGGTGGTCGCATTCGCTGTGGAGGCGAACACTGGTTCGCGGAGAGTCATGGAAAAGGTCGGAATGGTCTACGGCAGCGATTTCGATCACCCGTCGATTCCAGAATCGAGTCCCCTGCGGCGGCACGTTCTTTACTCGCTCAAACGCGCTAACTGGCACGAGAAGTCCTCACCAATTCGCATCCTGGTGTAACGAGTGGCGATTTGGTTCAAGATGCCGGTACTCTTCCCGGAGCAGCTGCTGGGTTTCGTCAAGTGTCGTTAACAGGCGATAGCACTCAAAACCCCCTTCAAAGGTCAATGAGTAAAGGCGATTTTTCGCTAATGAGACCGCAGAACCGCAGAGGTATCCATGCCGTCAGATGACGCAAGCGTGGAGCGGGGCGAGGCGCACCATGAGGTGCTTTCCACGAGGACTCACGAGGGCAATCCATTTCCCGTGGCCGTTGGCACCAGTCACACTCAATAATATGTAAGCTCACGCTGAGTCGTGAACGTGAACCCTTCTCCGCGCGTCACGGTTTTATCTGTCCAGTTGCCATATCTATCGTACTGGTAGTCGTAATGAACTTTAGACGGCTCGCGTAAGTCAGGTTGTGGAGGCCATTCGGAGGGCGGCTTATCGGGAAAGAGATTGCCGTCCTCGTCCGAATGAAACGTAACTCCTATGGGGAGGCTGGAGGTGCTTTTGGTGAAAGTCGTACGCTCCTCGGCGACGTCGCCGTGATCATTGTAGGTGTACGTCCTCGAAACGCTCCCTCCAAATAATCCGTAATTCAGGACCGCTTCCGTGATATGGCCCTGTGAGTCATAGGTATACGACTTTCTCGAGTCGCCAATAAAGGCGCTTAACACCTTCTTTAGCTGAGCCCTCACCTCATCCGGTGGAAGACCGGATTCCGTGATCATTTGGGCTTGCGCTTTGGCGGGAAACAGCGACGTCGGGTCCTCAACAATCGTCTTCACGTCGCTGATTCGTCCCTTCCCGTCGTAGGTGCGGACGAGTCGACTTAGAAGACGCCCGTCGGAGTCGTAGGCTTGTGTTTCCTTTGGCTGATCTCGGTCATTGTAGGTCGTCTTAATGCTGCTGGCGTTGCCAGCGCTCTCGGGGCCAAAGGCTGAGTCGCCCTCAACATCCGCGAAAACCGCCTCAAGACCGACCGCGCCTGCCCCCCGCTCTTCATCAGGTTTGTCCGCAAGATTGCGGATCTCAGTCTTTCGGCCCCGTTCATCGTATTGGAAGTTAGTCCGGTTGCCGCTTCCCTCGATGATGCTGAGAAGCCTTCCGTTTTCGTCGTAAGAATAGACCTGTTCCGCAGGGGGCACATCGCGGTTGCGCGAGGCGGCCCTAAGCAGCCGGCCGGAACCGTCATAGGTCCACGTCTCGATCGATTCCGAGCCGTCTATGTTTGCTGACCACCGCCTGCTAATCATTCTTCCCGCCGGATCGTATTCCGTCTTAATGGGACCTTCCACGCAGGTCTTTACCCGACCCCGAAGCCCAGCCATTTCGCGGTCCGATGAGCGAGTTTTATTTGTGCCAGACGATTGGTTCGCTGTCTCGATGCTCTGAGCGGTCAACAGGTCATTGAGACTAGCGCTTCCCACGGCCAGTGCCGTCATTCCAAACAGGAGTTGTCTGCGATCCATAACTACTCCTCGACCCTGCAAGCTTGCTCCCGGCCGTCGGCAGTGTCAAATCCCTTATCGCGAGCAAGCATTTGGCCGTATAGCTGATGTAATCAGGCGATTTCACTCAAAACCCCGATTGACCGGTCAATGAGTCCTGTCTCCGTTTTCGGCTCATGAGTTGCCTTGACGTTGCACAATGGAAGCTGGAACCTATGGCCGCTGATTGCCCTTTCTTGGTGACCGCCATCCACGTCACAACCGAGGCCAAAATCATTGCGACGAGAGCAAGAACAATAGGCCAGAGCTTGCGTTGTGTTCCACTACTCGGTGCGGTGGTGCTCACTTGGCTGCCTAACCCTGCAACCCACTTCAATTCCGCGTGCACGTCTGCAGCGCTTTGCCAGCGCTCGTCCGGATTCTTGGCCAACGCCCTCTCGATCACATGATCCAGCGCTGGCGGCGAAAGCGGTTGCACAGTTGAAAGCGGCTCCGGCTCTTTATCCAGGATTGCGCTCATCACGCTGATCTGACTTTTGCCCGGATATGCTCGGTAGCCCGTGACCATCTCGTACAAAACTGCTCCCAGAGCAAAGATGTCCGTACGCGCATCCGCGTTCTCACCGCGAATCTGCTCCGGCGCCATGTACTGAAAGGTCCCCACGATCTTGCCATCACCGGTCAGAGGTTTGCTCATGGTCGCCACAGAACCCGACGCCATCGCGGCCACGCCTGCCGCCGGCTTCTCCAAACCAAAATCCAGCAGCTTGGCGCCGGATTTCGTCAGCATGATGTTTCCCGGTGTGCGCGATACACTTCGCCCATGCCGCCCGCGCCCAAGGGAGCGACGATCTCATACGGCCCGAGTTTGGCGCCAGAAGTAAGGGCCATCCGCGCGCCATTATAGTCCGGAGGAAGCGCGTTGTTGCGGATCCGGCGATTGTGGATGGGTTGGCAAACCGGAGTAGGCAATCCCCGTCGGTACGGCCCATTCAGGCGAGTGTTCAGTGGGCGGAGGAAGTCCCAACTGCTTGCGCAGCTTTCCCCCAACACGAATGGCCAGCGGTCGCGGCTTGAGCTTTCCCGGTCTCGTCTGTCCACAGCATCTTTACCAGTTCAGGGTCGTCCGAGCCCACGTCAAACTCGAAGCGAAAATGCCACACCTTCGATCGGGGTGGCTCGACATCATCTGGCAGTCCTAACTCAGCGGCCAGCCCCGCTTGCGCCAGAAACGTGGCTCCTTGGGCCTCTATCCGGTAATTGCGATCGCACGCCTTAGCCACTTTCCGGTCGGTCGGCTGGAGTTGGTCAATCAGCCACGTGCCCGGCAACTCGAAATCAACATAACCCAGGTAGGGGGCGCGAGCGGTTCTCTTCTCCACAACGTCCCACGTGACATTCAGGGGCGGCCCTGCCTTAGCCTCCGTGCTAAAGCATTGACTGTTAGGAGAAGACATGCGATCCACCACTGGTGGGCACTGTTTTATGGCCTTGGCGACCTGCCGCATTTGTTCTATTGCCATTTGTTTCGCAGGGGTCGTCGCAGCAGTCGTTGCGACTTGAGTGTGTTCAATAGTTGCTGCGACCTGATCGCCCGATTTTTCCTCGCGAGGCATGAACGCGGCCACGGGCATTGTTTGTGCTCCATGCTCGAAAATGAACTTCAATGCACTGTCCAGCGCGTGCGCGGTCGGTTCCTTTCCGAACAGATATCCGATGTGGGCAGCCCCAGATGGATCGGACTCCATAGACCCTGGCCGCGGACGGAGAGCCTCACCGGAGAAGATTGCCCGTGGCTGCGAAGTCTTTTTGCGGACATCTTCCCACACTGTAGCGCCAACAGACTTGAGAATGTAGATGGAGCAATGGTCTGTGGCGGTTGTGACCGGAACCACCTCGTCATAGGTAAGCGTGCTCGTGGAGTCGCTCGAAAAAGAGCCTGAATACCTTCCCCAAGTTGAGATCGCGCCGTAGGTGTCAAACGTTCCCCTTTCGGACCCGGTTGTCGATGTGTCCGCCCGCGCAGTTCGTTGAACCGTGTGCTCAGTGGTTGTGACCTGAGTCGCCACGCTCCACATGATCAGGTATTTCGCCTTTTCCAAAGAGAGACACAAGCCGGGGTAGTGCTTCTGCCCGTTCTTAGCAAGCCACTTCGCTTGTGAACTGCTCATTGCCGCAACGAAGAGCCCTGGAACCTTGGGATCGTACTGAAGCACGCCGAAGTAAGCGGTGCAGGGGGCTTGCGGCGTGCTCGATTGCGCAAACAATGGCAACGCGAAGAGTATCAGCGCCGTCACGGTGAGGAAGGTCTTCATGTGGGCCACATCCGTCATTCGCCCGGCGCCGTCCTTGTAACGTGAGGACAGGGGGGAGGTCTAGCAACTCTTGAGGGTCTCCATAGTGAATCGGCAGCCGTTCGGAGTCAACATAAATGTGACTCATCGGCTGTGTACGCATCGGCTGCATGCCTCCAAGATGGCGTGCAATGTCCCTCGACATCCGCATCCGATTTGGCCGCGCCATCCGCCGCGTACGGGAAGAGCAGGGCATTAACCAGGAAGAGGCTGCGGAGAGATGCGGGCTGCATCGGACGTACTATAGTGGGGTCGAGCGCGGCGTTCGGAACGTTTCGCTACTGAATGTCGAGAAGATCGGCAAGGGATTGAAAACGAGCCTGGCGCGGCTGTTCGAGGGCGTCTGATAGTAGTCGAGCGACATTCCGGGGACGCCTATATCCACCCGCCAGTGATCTCGGCCCCAAACAGTTGTATCCGCGAATCGCAAACCCGGCCATCATGTCAGCACTCGGCGTCTCTATTTTGTACACCGTTGCAATCCGGGCAGGCCGACGGAAACTGCACCCGAGGCACTGGGAGGTGCGGGCACAACTCGTTGGCGTTTCGGCGAACGAAGGCTGTACGTCGTGATCTTGTTACAAATTCAGAACAGACTGTCTCTTTCCTTCTTCTAACATTCGTGGGTGTAACATGAGTGCGCGCAGCAATGCGAGATCGGTAATATCCAACTAAACGGAGGCGAACGTGGCCAAGAAAAAGGCGTCGAAAAAGAGGCCAGCGAAGAAAAGGGTAGCGGTAGCACAGAAGGCGGCAAGAAAGAAGAAGAAGAACGGGGCTGGTGGAGGCCACCGTGGTTGAGGAGTCATCAAATTCTTCTTCGGCCGGAACGGACAAAGTCGCGGAATCCCAGAGGCAAGTCGTGGCCCTCTACGCCAACCCTGGTGAAGCGCAGAGGGCCGTAAAAGAAGGCTTCGAATATTGGACCGGCAAGCTCACGGATGGCAGTTTCCAGTTGTCCTTGGCGATAATTGGTGCCAACTGGGCGGCATTCGGCTCTGTTCAGAAGATCTTGAACAATCTTTGGGCAAAGAGCTCGCTTGGACTCGTGATACTGAGTCTTGTGATCAGCTTAGCCGGGGCCAAGTTGATGGGTGAATTGCACCGACGCAGAATCAAGTACGCGGCTCAAGACCCGGGTCGTTGGGCGAGAGAGTGTGCTGCAGCCTTTGGGCAGGACAGTCCGTGGCCGTTCACCAGCGGAATTGAGATGCTGGCACGCGGCTTACGTGAGGTCAAGACCTGGCTCCCGCTGCTGGCTGGCGCTCTGTTCGTGAAGGCGCTCTTCGCACCATGAGTCGGCAGTACTCATCAAAAATCCCATCAGCATCCTCTGCAATCGGGAGCACATTGGTTACCTATCTGGACCGACGCCGTCCGCATCCATGCCACTGTCAGGCGCTGGCAGAAGTGGTTGGGTTTTCCGCCAATACTCCGAAGCCACCAGGACCGCAACTCCACAATTAGAGCCATTTTGCCACGCCACCGTGACGTGAACACGTGCCTCTCCTGCTTTTGCTGAAACTGTAACTTCCATCGCGGCACCGTGCCGTCGCTCCCTGGGGCGCACTTGAGCAAATCTCCGGGCGTTTTACCGTTTGTCCGCGACTATTCACATAGGTGCCGTTGCTAGTGCAATCAAATTTCGACGAAGATTTTTGTTGTGTTACAGGTGCACTGGGAGGCGATGGAGCGGAATCAGGCACCGGTGAAGGTGTTTGTGATACGAATTGTTGTGAGAGAAAGAGGAATAGGACAGCAAGCACTCTTGTCCAAGACAGAGTTGATCCTCGGGTCGTCAACGTGCCCCTCTTAGTCGCGCGAAGTCATTTGCGCCACTTGTCATTAGCTGCCTGAATTCTCACAAGGTCAGTCCTGGACCAGATCAACGGTAATTTCTTCAATTCCGACGTTTCTGTGTATTGCTTTCCAGCCGTCAGCAGCGCATCGTGAAGTTTCTTTGCTTCCGTCTCGTTTCCGACCCACCAATTTGCTAACAGCAAGCCCCATAGCAGATCGACGCTGTGAAGCATCGTGATATTACCGGACTGATCCAGGTTCTGCGCTTTCGAAAACTCTTGTAGCGCAAGTGAGAATTCGCTCGCATCCAATGCTGCCCATCCATAATTAGAATGAGCGGTGGAGTCATGAGGCTTTGCATCTACCACCGCCCTGCACTCGTCCAGGGCCATCCGAGATTGTCCAACAGCCATATAGTAAAGGTAGCCCGTCGCATGCACTTGCTGAGGATCAGCTGTTGAGTCTTGCAGAGTGCTGAAGTGTTCGGATGCGGAACGCAAGTCTTCCCGGAGCAGATCGACGAAAATCACCGTTCGGAGCAGGCGTGAGTTTTCTGGCATCAATGCCAGTGCAGGCGTAAGTTCGTTTGCGGCTGCGTTGAAATCTGCTCCTGCAGACCTATACAGCTGATTTGATGCGAGAAGCAAGAATGGCACTTCGTTGGGAAACGTCGCTGATTTTGCTCGCTCAAGTTTCTGCACATCGCGGTTTCCTTCGTACCAGTCCAGTATCAGGGCCCACGAACCAGCAGGATCTAGTTTCTTGACCTCTTTTGCCCGTGCCAGCCATGTCGGTGCACCTGGGCTCTCCCAATAAGCAATACCAGTCAGTATTTCGAGTGCGGTTTCGTCATCCTCGTTAACAGCCAACACTTGCTCTGCGGCTTTCTTCGCAGTCGGGAGGTCGTTTAAGAGATACGCCGCCAAAGCAAAAATCTGCCGTGAAAATTCAGTCGGCGCAATGTCTTCGGCCTTCCTTGCATGAGCCAATGCACGCTTGAAGTCACCAGTTCGAATCAGGGCCAGGGAGTAGTAGCTTTGGGGAAGCGGCAAGTCAGGCTGCTTTGTTATCACTCTCGAAAGAAATTTAACCGCCTCTTCATTGTGATTTTCGTGCAGAGCAAGAATACCTTTGATTGTCAGGCCTGTGGGGCCTTCGGGATTACCAGACAAGAGCGTGTTTGCTCGCTTACTAGCTGCATCGACACTTCCCGACTCAATTTCCCTTCGAAGTGCCTCCAATTCATCAGTATTGGAGGCAACTCCTAGAGAGACTCCCGTACTCGCTGTTCTTAGCAAACGCTTCAGCTCACTCACAGCAACTGAAAAATAGAGCCCAGGACTGTCCGAGATTCTGAAGGTAGTGATCCCAATAACGCGCCCAAGTGAGTCAAGAAGTGGCCCACCACTCGACCCTGGGGCTATGGCGGCAGTCGTTTGAATGAAGAATGAGTTTTCGTCCCGACGAAACGAGCTAACGATTCCGTTTGTCAGCGTTAGCTCGAGTCCTTTCGGAGCGCCAAGAGCAAGAACGTTGTCTCCCTCATGCAACGCCAGTTCATCTCCCATGGGTAGAGGAAGCCGGGAGCCAGTGAGAACCTCCAGAACAGCCAAATCAACATTCTTGTCAGCCTTGGCGACAGTCTTTACCTTGGCGACACTCCCGTCGGCAAATTTCACATACAGTTGCTCTTGACCTTCGACCACATGGAAGTTAGTGACGACTTGATCGCGGCTTTGAATAAAACCCGAGCCTTGCACAACGCCTTCCTGACCCTCTCCAAGAATGAGGACCACGGAGTTCTTGGCGCCTTTGAAAATCTCTGAAGGAGTCGTCTGATGCGAACGTTGTGCGGCAAGACACGGAACGAGGGCTGCGATTATTCCCAGTACTGCCGGTCTGCGGGCTATAGCCATAAACACGCCCTTCGATGCGGTACTAATTGTGGCACAACCAGAAGCGATTCGAGCAGGCAATTAGCAAGTCCCGACTGTGCGATCAGTCGCTACGGGGGTCATTAATGTCGGTGCTCGCGTTTCCGTGGCACGCCGTTGCCATCCACTCTCCGTCCTCCTCCCGCTGATGATTGTTCCGTTCTGTAAGGCCGACACCCCCGAAGAGATGTTGTCAGCCTGTCGTCCAATAACCGAGCGCAAGATTGCCGACGGCAAAGTTTATTTGCCTCAGAGTTTTGAGGCGGGCATGTGTTGGGGTGCTTTCTCGGTCTTTCAGGGCGAAACGAGGTGGGCCGACGAAACAGGTGAGCGTCACTTTGGGATAAGCACACCAGAACACATCACACGGACTTCAGCTCATTGCGATCTTTGTCGAGTACGCGAAACGGAACCCATCAAAATACCCGCAAGTCGTTTGACTCGCGCACTGCTGAGAAGGCTTATACTTCGGGTTTCGGGCCTTCTTCTCAGGATTTTCTGCCCCCTATTTCCGGGGTGTTCTGGGCGGCGTTTTCAGCATCCTGCGGAGAACTGTCGAATTGACCTTTGTCTATCTTTGGTCCAAAATGATGATCGCAGCACCTTGGTAATCTCTAGCGTAATGCTTTCGTTCTCTCCCTAATCACCCGGATCACCGATACGATACTAGTTACGCTGTATGGATAGGGCAAATGTGTCCGTGGCACAATTTAATGCAGGCGTGGATTTTCCTTGTAACCGGGAGAATCCCCTACTATGATTCGTCGTCGAGCCATAGTCGGCCCCATTCGTGCGTTTTGAGATCAACGTAAATTTCGACGCGGAGCTTGCGGAGGGGTAATTGTATGCACAAAGATTCATCAAAAAAATCGCCCAAGGTTGGTGGACAAGAACCACGGACCATATCTCGCGCTAGCGGCACCTTCGAGCCATCCGAAAAGAATCCATCGGCGTCAGATTCTAAAACTGCGAACAAAGGCAGAACCGTTTCTTCGGGATTGCTGCGGACTATTGATATGTGCCCCCGGTGATAACCTGCCGACAGTAGCATCCTTCCGTCAGATTCCTTTACGGCGATGTGTCTGTCCCATTCTGCAAGTTGGAAATCTTCCTGATTGCCTTCTGTCACGTAAAATTCCGCGTGTGGCACTGGCTTGATTAGACGATCTCCCTCTCGTCTCGCTTTAGGGTGTACTCCTTCAAAGCTAAGTCCCCTTCCTAGGCACGTGTGAGCCCTGCTCTTTGGATCTCTCATCTTGGACAAATAGCGCTCGCTTTGCGGCACGACCACTGTCAGTTGCTGGGCTACAAGTTTGCTCGGATCGGCCAGCTTCAGTACGCGGAGAATTCTTGGCTGCTTGGCAAATTTCTGCATGAAATGATGTTCTGCATACTCTTCTTTTTGGGTTCGCTCCAGGATGACGACGGGCGGGTTGGCTGTGCGAGGAGGCAGGGCCGCGACTTTCTCGCGATACTCGTTCCACAATTTCCTAGCGCTCTCTTCGGTGAACGGTTCGTCTCGCTTGCATTCTTTGAGAAGCCAATGCATTGCGTCCGCCTCTGGCATCCAGCCAAGCAAGAGTTTTGTCATAACGGGCATGTTGTCGCACTCTCCGTTTTCCGGACACGTTGTGCGTTGTCGCGCTATAATGGCGGAGGGCGGGGAATGCTAGGTCTCATTCCCTTCCGGGAGTGAACTGGATATAAAGCAGTCCCTGGCAGCAGACAAGCTAGAACGCCCTCCAAAAAGCGAAAGCTCACCACGGCTCGATTCGCGTCCCGGTCAAGAGATTAGCGAATCGGGCCTTCGTGTTATCGCCTGACTCCACGGTGAATCTAGGATGGAATCAGGCTATGGCTATTCTCATGATTCTTTCCCCTCCGGCCCTTGCCTCATCAGCCGATGAAATCCGTCGAACCATTTCGCTTTGACTTCGTCCGACCAATTGGGGTCAAAACTGGGAAACTTAGATAGCAGCATTTGCGCCCATGGCATTGTTGACATTTCCGCTTGTGTCAGCGTCGATTCACTACCATTTGAGGCTGGTCAGCGATTCTGTAAGATTGCTGTATGGAAAAGCATGGAATACGTGGAAGTATAGTAATTGCAAGGTGTTACTGCGGACTACCATCAGTGCTTAGGGTCTGGTCTGAGGACGGGAATATGGTGCTCCTGTCCGACAGCAATCAATACGATAGGCTCTTGGCCGGCCTCGATGCCCTTTCTCCGGTGGGCTTCTTGAAGCAGGATGTATTCGTCTACGATCCTGAGGCAGCAGAAGCAATTGCAAATGGCTCTGTGGATTGGAACTCACTGCGAAGGTTCGATGGCTCGCCACGGCAAGACTAGGCACCCTTTGTGTCAAGTGAATAAGTCGAGTCAAGTCAAGTCGTTAATTTTAAATGGGATGGCTGGATGACTCAAAGCCTGCTTCGCCTGTTCCGGTTAGAGCCGCCACTGGGCTAAAGCTGAATGTTGAATTCCGAAGCTGCTATGCGAAGCGCTTTGCCGATCAGTGGCCTTGTTGCAGAACCGACGTCGTCCAGGGGTGCGGAGGGGCGCCCTCGATTCGGCGACCCAATAGCCGTGTTGACACGAATCGGTGTCCGTGAGGATCGCGATCTAGTGTTGGTTACGCGAGCGGAACGCGTTCGCCAGCCGCCAGCAAAACGTTTGTGTCGAAGTCTTTAACAATTTTGGACACCTCATCAATCTCACGAAGCTTCTCGTACCCTAAAAACCTGATTACCTCGTTCAGACGCAAGCATGGGCCAGAAAACGTTGGGCGCCTCAACTCTTCAAAGACCTTCCTTCTCCTGTCCTCCGACGCAACGATGAACAGGGGATAGTTTGAATTCGGCGCTTCCGCCCTGAGATCGGACAGCCTGAGGATCCCAGAGTAGACGGAAGTAGAATGCTCGATCTCGAACGCCGATTTTATCGAATAGGGCCCGAATTTCCAGACTACGTCGATGTTCTCGATGCTGCGGGGTACATCCAATGTTTGATGGAATTCGTGTAGCACAAACTCTCGGAACTGATGTCCCTCGTACTGCTTAGGTTGGTCACTCCGAGGCACCCAAACATCGCATTTCGCAAGTTGACCGATGCGAATCAGTCTCCATTGCATCTCGTCATGCTCTGTTGGTACACGTTCGATGCGCTCGTCAATGTGCGCACTCACCTCTTCCTTCCGCGTCGAGAGGTGGATCAGTTCCTCTCCTCGTTCGAGTGTCTTCAGCACCCCGAGGATGTCGCCGTAATTCTGAACGAAGCTAGAGACTGCCGCCTCGTTGATCATTGAGAATCCTTGTGGGCGGTAATTGGGCTGGTAACCGAACAAGGGATTCAGCTTCTCGATAGGAACATCTGTCCTCTCCTCGTTCACGATGAAGTACATAAGCTCCCAAGTGGTGCCAGTCTCGTTCTCCTTCCAAAAATACCGGGCGAGTTCTTTGTTCCTCACCTTTGCGGCAATCTCCCCTGCAAAACGTATGCGACCGTTGTTGTAGACGAGCACCACGTCTCCAGGCGTCATGTTCTCCCACCGCGACTCGTTCATTGGTCCGGGAACTGCTCCCCACACGATAAAGCTCGAGCCGTGGTAAATCTTTTCCAAATTATCAATCTCTCGAGAAGGCAGAAATCTTCTGACTTCCTGCAGGGTCCTTTTGCGCTGTATCGTGTCCTCGAAATGTCTTTCTGCCGAGGGATTTCCTCCGGCGACCACGAGAAAGACCTTTCTTGAGGTTCCTTGGGACATTGGCACGCCCATCATACGGCGACCCCCGCAGAGTTCAAGCGCAAAAACCCGCACCGAGTGGGTTCCGGTTCCGCGCCAAGGACAGCCCGGCGGGATTGATAAAATGCCAAGCAGAACAACATGGACTTACTCACCAATGCGGTCGAGTCAATACAGGTAGGAGTAGAGGATTACGAGGCTGGAACTCGGCCTAGATTGCTTTCTGCCGTGCGCAATATCCATGCCGGAATTTTGCTCCTTTACAAGGAGGCTTTGAGACGTGAGTCGCCCGATGATAGCGATGACTTGCTCTTGAAGGCTAGAAATCTTCCATCCCGGGATTCAACAGGGAAGGTAGTAATCATTGGTGTTGGGAAGAAAACTGTCGACGTTCAGCAAATCAAAGAGCGGTTCGAGGGATTAGGGATAAACACTGATTGGACCCGCTTTGATCGCATAAACGAAGTTCGAAATGACGTAGAACACATGTATCCTCGCTTGGACCAAAAGGCTCTTTCAGGTCTAATTAGCGATTCATTCTTGATCATCCGTGACTTCGTTAGCGAGGAACTGAAGGACGATCCTCGTGAACTGCTAGGCGACACCTCTTGGCAAGCAATGTTGGACGTTTCAACGGTCTACGAGAAGGAAAAACAGGAATGTGCGACGCTACTCGAAAATGCAAATTGGCGTTCTCAAGCTCTGAAGGAGGGTGTAGCCTCCTTAACTTGTAGTGCGTGCGGGTCCGATCTTTTGAAGCCCGTCGAGGACTCCTTCCGTGAAATCAATCTTCAATGCAGTTCCTGCGGAAAATCCGAGAGCTTAGACTCGTATGCCGAGAGAGCGATCGCGGTCGCATTGGATGCTGAAACCTATTCCGCCGCGAAGGACGGGGGGGAATCACCGGTCGCACATTGCCCCGAATGTGGCCAAGAGGCATACGTAATGGAGGAACGCCGCTGCGCGGCCTGCGGGAACGAGGCTGAGCACACTTGTGCTCGATGTGGAAATGAGATTCTTGCAGAGGAAATGTTGTCCTCGCCGCTTTGCGGATACTGTGAGTACATGACGAACAAGGATGACTGAGAGGACGCTCCCGGCCGTCCGGCCTAGTGGTGCATTTTCCATCCCGTCCCGTTCTATCAACGGGAAACCCGGTATTTTCGCGCGCGAAGCGTGTTTACTGCCTGGGAAATGGGGCTTGCTACCTCGACGAGTGCATATTTCATCCCGTTGTGTTCTCAGGTCGTAGATGGCAACCGTCATCGAGTTTGGAGTTTGTCATCAGGGATCGAGCACGTCCAGTGGCGGGTGAGGTCAGTTCAATACCGCTGCTTCACGAGTGGTAACATCTAGAGCTGCTGATCCCTTTTTCTTCCGTTGTGTTTTTGGGAGCGGGACCTCTTCCATGACCTCAAGAATCTGCGGGTAATCAGCGTTGTCGTTCATCCTCACTCGAAAACCTCTCTGTCGGTGCAACTGGGATCCCGTTACCGGAGTGCAGTAGGCGAAGTGCTTGGACATGTAGGTACTCGTTGTGTCATCAAATACCTCAAAAACGAACCGATTTTCCCCCGTGCGTCCAACCGTTTTCGAGCGTAAGTGTCAGAGGAAGCACACGGTTGACGGGTTGAGTCCGCGGCCAGCGCGACTTCGCCACTTCATCACCAAATTCACAGGCGGCGCAACCCTGATTTCGCCGATATCCCCATCTAGCAGTTTGTAAAGCAGCTTTCGTTCCGGCGGCGAATTACTAATGGGAGGGTCGCCGCGTTTACCCAGACGAGCAGCCGGGGTATACGAGGTGCCAAGAGGAGGTGTCCCATGGAGCTGACACACGATCGGCATTGATCTTGATAAGACAGGAGCAAAGCGCAGTCCGTCGTGGCCAGGAGCCTTGTGCTCCAACCAAGGCCGTATGCATTTGCGCAGACCAACCTGTCACTTTCATTTTTCGCTTGCGACAAAGCGGCGGACCACAGATTCCGAATTGCCCATACTGGTCATCCGAATCAGCCTGCGGTACTACCGTTCCCACCAGAACCTGCGTCGTTCAAAATCAAACGCAATCTTCCAGAACTGAGGCCCCCTAAACCCCAAAACGCCGTCAAAATTGTCCCCGTCATCCTTCCGGTCATCTGCGACAAAGGCAATCTGCGAGCCGATTTTCTCCTTGCCTAGATATACCTCAGGAATCTGTACTTTTCTTCGCTGAAATGTTCCGCTAACGTCGGCAACCTTTTCTGTACCGAGCGCCTGAAAGCCGGTGGAGTCTGGCATTCGACTTTGGAAGAGCATCAGGTCCGGGCCACCCGAATCGACCACTAGGCGTAGCTGTCGATTTTGAAATTCCATTCGGACGGTCACGACAGGCGCCTCAGTATCGAACGGGGCGGAGAAACTCAGTCTCTCGACCGGGCCGAAGAGCATTTCCTTGGCTCGATAGTTGATACTGAAGCTGCTTTTCCTGAGGACATCCATGCCTACAATCGCATCCACCTCTTGGCCGAGGGCCTTCTGAAAAAACGAGAGGTCTTGTGTTAGCACTGGAAGGGACTCGACACGAACCGGCCCAAGAAGTAATGAAGGCAGGACGACGAGTCGCGTCGGGACGCTCTTATTCGACAGGTTCACTCTGCCGGGTTGTTCTGCCAGCCCCAGATTGTGCGCGATTTTCTGGTCGACGACACTTGGATAAGCTCCCGTGTCCACGAGGAAATTTAGCTTCTGGATATTGCCAATGGATCCTTCAACCACGACTAGGTAGCCCCGGTACACGCGGATGGGGAGGCTGACCCCGACCTCAGCAGGCGGCCGGATTTCCTCGTCAGCGAACGCAGTCTCACGAAGTGCGAATCCCATGATCCCAATCAAGCCCGCTACAAGCACGAAGCTCACTCCGGACACAACCCGTTGCGCACACCTCAGGGTTTCGCTGGTGTTTGAACGCTGGTGCCTGATCCCTGTTTTCATGCCGTCCTCCTCCGCGCCCAGTTGCGCGGTGAGGGCGACCTTGGACTAGCGCCGCAGCTACCTCAATGCATGGGGGGTCTATTGGGAGTCAACGAGAAGTCGAAAGAAAGTCAGGAAGTATCTCGCTGGAACTAATGGGGTTGCGGATCAGATCGGTTGATGAAAGCAAGCTTAATCGCTATTCCGTGGTAGACTGGCGCCGCTTGAGGCGTGTGTGTGTGGCAGAAGCTGTCCATTCTTCGCAGTTAGTCCGGTTTGAAACCTTCGAAGTTGACCTTCGGACCGGAGAATTGCGCAAGGCCGGAGTAAACCTGAAACTTGCCGGCCAGCCCTTTCAGGTTCTCGCCATCCTGCTCGAACAGCCCGGCGAAGTAGTGACCCGGGAAGAATTACAGAAGCGGCTCTGGCCGGACACCTTTGTCGATTTCGATCACAACCTGAACACGGCCATTAACAAGATCCGCGAGGCGTTGGGTGACTCGGCGGAGCGGCCACGTTTCGTCGAAACGCTGCCCCGCCGCGGTTACCGCTTTATCGCGCCGATGGAGGATCTCAAGCCCCCGATTGGACTTGAGCAAGAGGCGGGCGGTAACGCGCAACGCGCATGGTCTCCGCGCTCCTGGGCGCTGCGTGGTTCGATTCTGTTCGCGGCGGTGGTGCTGCTGGCGGGCACCGTCTTCTTCCTTCACGAGCGGCGGCACGCTCCCAGGGTTATTGTCCAACGGGCGCTTACGCGGCTCACGTTCGAGGATGGCCTGCAGTCCGGCGTCACCTGGTCGCCCGACAGCCGCTTCATTGCCTACAGTTCCGATCGCGGCGGCAAGTCCGACATCTGGGTGCGGCAGATCAGCGGGGGCGACCCGGTTCAGATCACCAAAGGGCGGGGTCACAATTGGCAACCGAACTGGTCCCCGGATGGAAAATACATCGCGTATCGCTCCGAACAAGGCGATGGTGGCTTGTTCGTGGTGCCGGCGCTGGGCGGAGAAGGATTACAAAAAAGAGTCGCTACCTTTGGATTTCATCCAAGCTGGTCTCCGGATGCCTCCCGCATCCTGTTTCGAACCACGCAATTTCTAGGGGTAAACAAATTCTACGTGACGGGGCTCGATGGGAATCAACCTCGCGAAGTGCTGACGGATTTTACCCGGCCAGACAAGCCACTGGCGGCCGAAGCCGCGTGGCATCCTGACGGGAGAATCTCTGTCTGGCTGGACGGGACCGGGGCGGTCCCTGCCTTTTGGACTGTGCCCGTCACCGGCGGTGTGGCAGTCCAACCTGAGGTTCCTCCCTGGGTCGAGCGACAACTGGAAGGAGTCCCTCTCGAGGGAATTGTCGAATGGACGAGTGAGTTCACCTTTGCCTGGGCTCCTTCGGGTCGGGCGGTCTATTTCCCTCTCACACTTCGTGGGGCGGTGAACCTTTGGAAAATGACGGTTGATCCGGAAACTTTCCGGGCCACCGCGATAGAGCGTGTGACCACAGGGCCGGGACCGGACGCCGAACTTGCCGTTGCTCCCGACGGTAAAAAGCTGGCCTTTACAGGTCAGTCCCAGCATATCCAGGCCTGGCTTTTTCCTTTCGACGCCAGCCGCGGTACTCTCACCGGCCCCGGCCAGCCCGTGACCCCCACTGGAATGTCCGCTTGGCGGCAGAGCTTGTCACCCGACGGAAAAAAGCTGGCCTTTTCCTGCAGTCATGCGGGTCGATCGGAGCTGTGGGAAATGTCGCTGGCCAACTCGCAGATGGCTCCCGTCGTGGCCGACGATCAACTCCGCGACCGTCCTCTTTGGTCGCCAGACGGAAAGCGCCTGGCATACTTTCGATACAATTTTCTAACCCATGAGGCCCGGCTTATCTTGTGGTCGCCGGAGACCCGAAACGAAGAGCTATTAGCCGACGCTTCCGACACGAGTTTGTTTGATTGGTCGCCCGATGGCCAATCGCTCCTTGTAACGCAAGTCAACAAAGAGACCAACCTTGGGGAAATCTGGCTGCAGCCCATCACTGCGGCTCCGAATGCGCAAGCGGCGGGGCGAAAAATTGTTTCTGACCCCGCGTACGATCTCAGCCAGCCGCACTTCTCGCGCGATGGCCGTTGGATTGTCTTTCAGGCCCTGCGGAACTTGCCCACAAAATTGGAGTCCTCGCTCAATGTCACATCCGCATCGGGTGGACCGTGGATTCCCGTCACCGACGGACAACACTGGGACGACAAACCTCGCTGGTCGCCCAATGGGAGGATGATCTACTTTATCTCCGGCCGCAACGGCTTTTTTAATGTGTGGGGAAACCGTTTCGACCCAGTCCAGGGCAAACCGCTGGGCGAGGCCTTCCAGGTCACGAAGTTTAAAGGCCCCGCACTGATGATTCCGCAACACATCCCGTCGGTCGAACTTTCTGTCAATCAAAACCAGTTGGTGGTGACCATGGAGCAAGTGTCAGGTAGCATCTGGATGCTAGAAAATGTCGACTAGTAGGGGGCCAAGACAGCCCACTGAATCGACTAGCGTTACGAACACCCAGTCACACCAGGGGCTGCTCAGCTTCCATCACGTCAAGCGTTAAATCGCAGCTTGCGAGGCCGTTCCCGGAGTACATAAGTGTAGTTCGGTTTTCTTCCTGGAGAAAGATCTTTCAGCTCTGTGCAGCAACCTTGAAAGACTGAATCGATTGACGGGGGTTTTCGAGCACATTCTTTCAGTAGGCTCTCCAGGATGATCGAGAGCGAGTGGACGAAGATTCTGGGGTGGCTGGGTTACCGGTTTACCGCAGCGAGATCAACGAAGATTTCAAATTGTGCGCCTGCGGGTGCCAAGCGTAGGAACCACTAGCTGGTGTGTTTTCGAGTCAAGACATATAGGGGGCAGATTGGAGACAGTTCTTCGCTGGGCCAAAGGCGAAGGGCTGACGCAGCAGCCAGGCGGTGTGATGCTCAAATCGTTTCTCTACCTCGTGGCCTTCGTCGCGATTGCCGCTCCATTGGTGCGGGCGCAGACCACCTCAATTATCGAAGGAACAGTAACCGACCAACAGGGATTACCGATCGTTGGTGCCGACGTTCGTATCGTCGGCGCCGAGATGGGAATCGATCGCCGCGTCCTGAGCGCCTCGGACGGCATCTATAGAGTTCCCGGGCTACCTGTGGGCACCTACACTGTTACCGCTTCCAAGAGCGGCTTTGCCACAAAAACGCTGCGGGATCTGGAATTGACTCTGAATAGTACGTTCAGCTTGACCATCGTGCTCACGGTGGGAGAGAGGAGGGAACAAGTGGAAGTTTCGGGAATTGCACCTCTGCTGGATACGACGACGTCGTCGTCAGGCGCAACAATCGCGCCGAACGAGATCGAGCAGATGCCGATTAACGGACGCAACTACTTGGATCTTTTGCAATTAGTGCCTGGGGTTGCAATTAACCGGCAGCAGGACCCGACGGTCGACGGTGCAACACCAATCCTAGGAGAGCGCGGTGGCAATGCTGTTTTCTTCATTGATGGGATGCCTAATGGCGATGAGCTCAACGGTGGTGCGGCGGCCCAATTTAATCAGGAATCGATTCTTGAGTTCCAGGTCTTGACCGGCGGCTACAAAGCCGAATTCGGACACGGGTCAGGTGGTGTAGTGTATGTGGTGAGCAAGAGTGGCAGTAACAATTGGCACGGTGGCGTATCGTTGTTCCACCGTAACTATAAGCTCGATTCCTCTAACTCCTCCTCCGTTCTCTCAGGTGAGGTTCCATTTCTGCTCCGTTGGGATCCGAGCGCGCAAATTGGTGGCCCTATCCTCCGGAACAAGGTTTTCTTCTTTGGCTCGGCAGAGCGTATTCTGGAAAGCCGGCAATTGAATTTTCAGTTTCCTGTGGCCACTCCGCCTATTCTCATTCAGCTCGAAGCCCCGTTTAATCTGCACACGAAGACGTTTGACACGCGGGTGCGTGCGAAATTGGACGAACAGGTGGGACACCATCGGTTCAGTCAGCAATTAAACCTGACGAATACGCATGTGACGGGATTCCTGCCCCTGCCTGCGGCCGTAAACCTGCCATCCACACGAAACAACCTTGATTCTCGTCGGTTGATGCTTGGCTTTAATGACACGGCTACTCTTGGTGATCAGGCGAGCCCGTTCTTGGTCAGCCTGTATGGCCAGTATCGCGGTGAGCCTTCGGTGACTAAAGCGGCGCACCCTGAGGCGGGTATCGCGTCAACCCTAGATAACTTATTTAGCAGCTTGGATACTGGCGAGCTGTTTGGCGACCTAGGGCAGGTCCAATTCGGTCCGGCGTATGCAGCCTTGCCCCTCTCCCAGAAATACGTGTCTTTGGGAGCGAATGTCGCTAAGCAAGTCGGCCGCCACAACTTGAAGTTCGGATGGGACTACCAACATACTCAAGTAGATGGCACAGAAGCAAACAACCTTTTCAAACAATTGTTTGCAACAGTTGCAGATCTTGGACAGTTCGGGCCAATTAATGCTGGCGTGTATCTTCTCTTTGTGCAAGGTGGACATACACCGCGAGATAACCTGATCCGTTTGCGGAATCACTATAACGGAGCTTTCGTTCAGGACGACTGGAAGGCAGTCAAGAACGTAACCCTCAATCTTGGGTTAAGGTGGGACTACGATAATAGTTTTCCGAACAAGACGAACTTCTCGCCTCGGCTGGGCGGCGTATGGGCAATTACTCCAAAGACCGTCGTCCGCTTCAACTGGGGCTTGTTTTACGATCATTTCCGCATAGGACTGGCGCGAGACGTACCTAGGTTCGGGGGGGCGACGCTTGCTAACGAGGGGTTCCTATCTTTCCCGCGCCTATTTTACGGAGATCCGAGTAGTATCACAGTTCTTTCCGCGAGCTTCGGCGGTCCGGTACCTTGTGCTTCATCGAATCTAACCGACGCGCAAATTGCCGCAACCGGAGCTACCTGTCCTATCCCCGGCTTACCATTTTTCGGAACTGATCATTTGAACTCAGTTGTCGCGCCCGGCCACAGCCCCATTCCGGCGAACGCGGTCGTAAACGAGGGTAATGTTCAGTTACTGACCGGTTTGATTCCGCAACAATTCGCGGATGCCACCAGCGCAGCGGTTGGCTTACCGTCGGGCACGTTTTCGTACGACCCCTTCGGCAATCTTACGATTGGCGCTTCTGTATTCCCCACCAGCGGCATTCCGATCACTGTGGATCCGAAGTTTCGAACGCCCTATACGAATGCGTTGCACATCGGGCTGCAACGGGAGCTCGCGTCGGACATGACGATTGACCTCGACTATCACCATAAGGGCATCGACCATATCTTGGGAGTTCGCAATACAAATTTGGCATTCGAGGCTCGGATTCCCGGACATATCGGCGAACTCGTGTCCGGAACCGGTCCCCTGGGCGTGGTCGGGTACGGGCCGTGGTACCACGGAACCTATGATGCGGTGGTGCTTGGGTTTAGGAAACGCATGAGTCAGCACTTCACCTTGGAGGCGAACTACACTTGGACTCATGAAGTTGATAATGCTCTGAATTCCAACTTGATCAGCGACGTTCAGACTGGCTCTGGGGCTAGCTTCTCGGCCCTAAATGGCCCAACAGACAGCTTCATCGGAACCACGACAATCGTCACGGATCCAAATACAGGCCAGACTAATGCGAATGGTCCTTTCATAGCCAGCAACGGGAATCCTGTGCCGAAAGCCGGCATTTCCTATAACGGCCCCGACCTTGACAGGGGACCATCCGATTTGGCTCTGAACCACACCTTTTGGGTACACGGACTGATCCAACTTCCTTGGAAATTCGACATCAGCGGTATATTCCGAGCACAAACGGGGTTTCACTATAGTGCGGGCTTTGCTACCAATCCCCCGGACGTCGATGGCGATAGTTTCTTCAACGGCGTTGATTTCACTAGAGGACGGAATCACTTCGTTGCGCCCCGATTTATCAATATGGATATGCGCATTGCTAAGACCTTCGATTTCTCAGAGCGTGTGAGGCTTCACGCTTATTTCGAGTTCTTCAACCTGTTCAATCGTGATAACCCGGCTGCTGTTCAGGGTCTTCCTGGTCAGCCCCAACCCTTCGGCTCGGACCTGCAGGTTCTCCCCGGTCGTGAAGGTCAGGTCGGTATTCGTATTGAGTTCTAGCTGGAAGGGGCTGCACACTGAATGGGTCTGCAAACAGAGGATCTTACCGGTCGTGCGCATTGGTGATGCGAAGCCTTGGGGTCTAAAAAGCAGCGAGCAGTCCGACACCGGCGAGACTCTCAGGAGAGATTTCAGGGCGACGGAGCGTCCCAAGCGAATGTCTGTCGCCTTATAGACGACACCCATTCCGCCAGCCGCCAATTCCTTAGCAGGCCGTGATCAGTTCGCTCGCTCAACTCAAAAGAGTTCTGCCGTTGGATGTCCACGTTACGATACCCGAAAACCGAAATCAACGAGAGCGACCACGCCAGGACACCGAGCGAATAATGTACGCCCCGCATGAAAAACGCACAAACACGCCCATCCATCAGCAGCGGATACGGCGACGCTGGTCGAGTGGTCGGCAAACAGGAGACTAAGCGGTTGTTGTCGCAAGATCGCCTTCACGCCCCCGTCGCTTGGGTCTATGAATGCTGGGCGACCCACACAGTGGGAGTAAGGTTTGGGAGGCGCTGGATCGGGAGATCGGCAAACCCAGGGAGAACCGCAGCCAAATAGTCACGCACTGGGTGTTTCAACCTGCGGCAGGTTTCCACGACCGAGAGAATCGCTGCAACCTTAGGTCCCGCCTGTGGACTGCCGATGTGTATCCAGTTCTTTCGACCAAGAGCAACCGGACGCATCGAGTTCTCCGCCAAGTTGTTGCTTAGCTCAAGTTCGGGATATTCCAGGAAGCGCGTAAGTTTCTTCCAAAGCGTGAGCGCGTACTGGCAGGCCTTGCTGAGTGCACTGGAGGGCAATGCAACGGACTGTGCTGCTTCGATCCTCCCACGGATCTCATACAGGAGAGGCTTGGCTCTTTCCTGACGTAGAGCATGACGCCCAGTGGGACCAACCACTCTGCGGCGAGCTTCCGCGTCGACGGCAAACAGTTCGTCCATCCGCGCCACAATCGGAGTTGCAACCGGGTCTCTGTGATTTAGCTGCACCGCCTCGAAAAACTGTCTTCGAGCATGAGCCCAACAAGCGGCATGTACCATTTTCGTCCCGCCGATCTGATCGTAGGCCGTATAACCGTCAGTTTGCAGAATGCCTTCGAACTGCCCCAGGAACCGCTTCGGTCCATCGCGTCCACGGCCTAGCCGGAAGTCGAACACCACGCTTCCTCCGGGTCGGCCGTACTGCCAGAGATACGCTTGGTGGTTCTTCCCTCGGCCCTCGCGTGTCTGCACATCGACTGGGGTTTCGTCCGCCTGAATGTAAGTTCCGCTAATCAACTCTCGCCTCATCGCGGCGACCATCGGGATCAACAATTCGCCGACTTTCAGAACCCAGCCGTCCAGCGTCGCTCGGCTGATTTTCAAGCCGATGTCTCTTTCCAGGATCACACTCTGCCGATGCAGCGGTGTATGGTTGCAATACTTGCTGACGACCGTGTCGATGACGATCCGGTCACTGGCCAGGCACTTCTCGATGATCCGTGGTGGCAGTGGGGCCGACACCACTCCAAGCTCCTCACACGACCGGCAAGCCCGTTTCTCTCGTTTCGTAACCAGAACGAAATATTTCGCCGGTTCAACGTCCAACTGGGAACTCTCCTCGTAGCCGATCACTACCGTTTCTCTGCCGCATCGTTTGCACACGCGCTGATCCGGTCTGCAAGGCAGAACGCGCTCCACGCGAGGAAGATTCGCAGGCAATTCCTGGCGGCCTGGATGCTTGCCGGATTTCTTGGTCGAGCGATGCACTGGCGCGTGCTCACCCTGCGCCTGCTCGATCATTTCACTGACGACAGGCTCAAGCTCGAACAATTGCATTTGCGCCTGCGAAAGTTTTTCGCCGCCCGCTCCATACTTCTCGATCCGCATCAGCCGCAGTCGCTCTTCCAGCACCCGAATCCTCAGTTCCGCGTACTGTAGCTTGCTCTGCAGTTGGGCGATGAGTTCCAGATCGGCTGGCGATGAAGGAATGGGAGCTACACTCACAATGGGTTAATGATTTACCAGAGTTGATTGAAACGTTCAAACAACCCAGCAACTCATTCGGCAGCCTGTCGCTCGGGGGAAGCCTTCCGGTACCACCGCTTGTGCTTGGTTTTGGCTAGATCGATCCCACCCAATAATAAGGACAGCTCTTCGTGACTCAGAATGACCTTGCCCAACGCGTCGCCGGATTGTGGCCAAGTGAAACGCCCTTTCTCTCTTGGCACAGACCCAAAGTCCGCTCCCATCCCAGACGAGAACCTTCAGCCGATTGCGCTGGGCGTTGCAGAACAAGAACAGGTGTCCGCTCAGCGGGTCGCATGACAATCGATCCCGGACGAGACCGTACAGCCCCTCAAACCCCTTGCGCATGTCGGTGACTCCCGCAGCCAGATAGATCCGTGTGGCTGGACCCAGTCCAAACACGGCCTAGGCCTGCTCCAGCAAACTGACCAGGCGCTCGAACGTACTCGTATCAAAATCAGGATGTACCTCGATGCGGCGCCCGCCCGACAGCACCACGGCCAGCCCACAACTCGGTTCGTGCTGCGTCGGCGACTTCCTGGCGGCCAACTCCACCGGCACCAACCGGCCGGCCGCAGAAGCTCCTCTACTCTTTCTTTTCCAGCGTTGCTTCTTCAGGTGCCTATTCAGCGTGCCGAAGCTCAAACCCCGACTCCGGCAAAACTCGCTGCGTCGCAGGCCGCTGCTGACAAACTCCGCCACCAACTGCTGAACTTCCGCTCGCGTACGTCGCTTGGGCACTACCAACTTCTTTTCTGTGGTCATCGAGCACTTCAACACAGACACACCTCCGCGAACAGGTGTGTTGGTCAAACGCTTACTTTCGAGCCAACAATACGAATGATGAGCACTTGGTTCGCAGCGGGGAACATCGTGGCAGCACCTTGGATCTTTGCGCGACCGATTTTCCCAATGACAAGTCCTCGGTCAATACGCGAATGACTTTTCGCAGCGGCTTTCGCCAATTTGTCCACCCGCCTCAAAAGCTGCGTAGATTTGTTCTGCACTTTGCAGACGTCGACGCGAACTCCCGCTTTGGACTTCGCTGACATGAACTCTTTCCACAGTCCCCAGTTGTCAATCGGTCGTCCGGCAGCCGTACGCCATTTGGCTTTCTGCCAAAACCGAGCAGAGAACTGACCATTAACCACATATTGTGAATCGCTGAATATCTGCACTCTGCCGTAGCGCCGCCCTACTCCCTCTTCTTTTACCCACTGAAGCGCGGCGATGCACGCCGAAAGTTCCATTCGATTGATGGTGCTTTCTGCGAATCCCTGAAACACAACCAGGTGCTCGGTCGGGTCATCCGGATACAGGACTACTCCAGCGTATCCCGACTTCCTCCCCTCATTTGGGTAGCATGACCCATCGACGGAGATCTGAACGGCGTGTGGATCGGCTGTCATCCTTTAGCAAATTGTACGTCTACTTGTGACAGCTCGAATCGTCGCGGGCAGCGAATGAGTATTCAAGGAGAGGCTGAGGATTCCACGGGTTAATGAGCCTTCCGGAGTGACGGCAAACGTTCACCAAAAGGAGTCTGGCCCCTGAAAAATATAAAAAATTGCGGAGCGCCCGAACTGGCGAAGGGGCGTCTCCGTCACCCCACCGCCTTCCACTCTGGACAACTCAGGCCAGCCTCGGGGGTCGCATTGCTCGTTTGTCTCGTGACTTGTGTCGTCAACGCTGGCGTCCTGGATCGTCCCGCCCCGAACTCACTCGACGTTGTGCCCAGTTTTGTGCCCACCACCAAACCTTATCGAGTGTGACGGAGTGCACGACAGGACGCGGAAAGCCTTGCTGGACAAGGCATCTATGACACTTGGTCACAGTTCGTGGCGCTCCATGTAAGTTATTGATTTCTCGTCTGCTCAGAACTCTTAATCAGTAGGTTGAAGGTTCGATTCCTTCCGCGCTCACCATCTTTTCAATCAGTTACAAGGACAGATCGCAAAACCCCTTTGTGCCGTGTCCGTACCGTGTCCGTTTCAGAGAACGCCTCGCCTGCGTCGCAATAAGTTAGTTCGTCAAAGACGGATTTGGAAATTGATTGCAACGGCTGACGGGGAGCGATTCTGTCCGACCTGTTGGCTGGGGACCTTAGCGGAGTGTAGAGAACCACCCCGCCCCGAAGATCAATCAACCTGCCGATAGTCGGGTACCTGTAGCTGATGTCTGCTGTACGTCTTGATTAGGTTTTCAGAAGCCTAAGGAAATCTCATTCCGGTCGGCGGGAATCCGCAAATCAATTCCGTGTTCGTGATTGGCGGTAATTGTCGCGTTGATGTCGAGCATGTCAAGCGGGACGGTGCGCTGCTGACGGTCGATGCGGACAGACAAATTGCTTGCTGTGAGCACATAGCGCCGAGTTTCCAGTCGCTCTCCGTTTGCCAAGATGAATATGGTCGGCGGTAGCACTTTGGCGGCGGTTGAATCTGCAATGCTCGAAATTTCGATGACCTGCGCCTCGGGTACAGGAGGTTCCGGTGTCCGTAGAATTTCTACTGGGGGCACAGGCCCGTTCCTCACTGCTTCGGCATCGGGCTGCTCGTACCCAACCGGCCCGTCGTACCAGTCAGAATATGGGACAAAAATGGAACCGAAGCCGTCGTGGCGGTGAAAACCGCTTGGAACGAATCCGCGTCTTGGAAAGAACCTGTTTGGGAAGCCGCGCTGCCCGGCAAAACCTGAGCGAACAGGCTGTCCGGCAGCATTGCCGTGAAATGTCGCGGTTGCTCGCTGTGCTTGCAGAGACCCGTTCAGAACGGAAGCGACCAGCAGCGTAAATAAGGCTGCTCTCGGCATACGGAGATTATACCTGTTTCCGCATCGGAACTATGTGGTAGCGTACAGCCACTTCCGCACAGCAAAACAATTTGTCAACGGCGATTGCAATTGATTGCAGCGGCCAAACTGCCGGGTTTCTGGCGAGACCGTTCGGTCATACAAATACGGCCAGCATTGTTTCAATCTAGCCGCCCCGAAGCGAGGACTTCAGCTCTGGAGTATTTCGTCCAGCCGGATATACGACTTCTATTTTCAATTTCACCACGCATGCGGCAGGGCATCTTCCACTCGCCGCAGGCGAATTGATTTCACCATGGCCGACAATGCCTGAGAAAACGTCGGGTGGGTTCTTGCGACGAATGGTCGTGGCGTACTGTAGATGCCGAGAGCATTGAGATGCTTGCAGGGAAGAAGCGTTGCGACGAACTGCGGGCAGCTGCAGGTTCTTTTATCGAGAGAAATGTTGTACCACTGGTCTCCGGTAAAAGACTTCAGGAGTATCGTTGCGCTTGCCTGATCACTGCCGCGTGTCGATGAGTTCAAGGTGTTGGCCATGAATTAAGTCCTATTTGTTTAGATTCTGGAGTAACTTTTGGAGTTTCTGGATGGGCAAAGAAATTACGAAATATTTCCGTCAAGCGAGTCGCGTGCTTGACGTTTTCTCGCTGGCCCACAAAGTACGCCAGCAGGCGATGCATTATGTTAAAAGAGCAGTGAAGTCGCCGTTATTGCACTCATTAATCCCTGCAACGGAGGATTTTGAGTGTAATCGCCTGTTTTCGTCAATCACGCAGCAATGCCAAAACACTCACGCGATATAATCGGGCACATATGCGCTGCGCTCGCTTTGTGATTCTTGCGATTGCATGTGCCGCGTGCGCTCAAGCACAGCATCATGATTTCGAGGTTACCCAGAACCTTCGTCTTTACAAGTCTGGAATTGGTGGTGGCTATGACAGCGATGGACAAGAAGTTGCGACTGAGCAGCGATAGATGCTCCCTACTAGGGCCAGACGCGGCACGATTTCGTAGCCGTCGAAAGCCAAGAACTCATTCAGGTATGTCACCGCGTCTGCAGATTGGCAGGCTTCTCTTGCTTCGTCTCCTTGTCATAGACGGTCGTTCCCATGAAATCCCGAGGGTCAACGGCGGACAGAATGATCTTCTTCATTGTCGGCGTGTCGTTGAACTGGCGGAGGCATTCTTCGGCGAACATCCATCGTGACGGAAAACCTTGACCATAGGTATGGTTGGTGCCGCACTCGTTGAAGAAGCTGACGAGTTTTGGCCCTCCCCGGTAGGGCGATATCCCCTTGTCACCCCTGACGATTTCTCCGAGCCGCTTGACAGTTCTTTCCGAGATTTTCATCCTGCTGCTCCTTGTGCGCCGGTTAAACCGGCTAGGTGTAGTGAATGGAAGAGTCATACGAATGTGAGGTAGCGACCCACATCGGCCCTGAGTCATGCGGAGCCGCTCGCGAGGGCGGCGTCGAAGCGTTGACAAGGGAACGTGCGGGCCGGGTATTCAGCCGCGTAAGAAA